>TARA_R100000808_G_scaffold7970_1_pt1 | contig 14995 bp, 12 predicted proteins | sample TARA_R100000808 | Tara Oceans TARA_R100000808 (sample SAMEA2622852) | marine metagenome | biome: marine biome (ENVO:00000447); feature: marine epipelagic mixed layer (ENVO:xxxxxxxxx); material: "saline water (ENVO:00002010), including plankton (ENVO:xxxxxxxx)" | depth 140 m | reverse complement strand
TAAGTATATTGAGAAAAAAGGTCAATTTAATTACTTATCTTGGGCTAATGCGGTAGCCGAGCTTAAAAAAGCTTGTCCAACTGCAAGATGGGGAGTAACGAAAGCAGAGGATGGTTCGCCATTCTTTAAAACAGAGTGTGGTTACTTTGTCGATGTATGGGTTGAGGTTGATGGTGTATCACTATCACAGATTCATCCTGTGCTAGATAATCGAAATCAATCGATTGAAAAACCAAATGCATTTCAAATAAATACAAGCTTACAGAGAGCTTTAGCTAAAGCAATAGCGTTACATGGATTAGGTTTATACATCTTTGCTGGTGAAGACCTTCCAGAGCCTGATGCTTTAACTCCAGCTGAAGAAGACAATCTTTATGATTTAGCAAAACCTTTAGGTAAAAAGTTTGTTGATGATTTAAAGAGTAAAGCTAAGAGTATGGATTTAAATGCACATAACTATGAAGCTGTTATAGAAAAAGTACAAAACATGATAAAAGAGAAAGGAGAAAAATAATGGCAGACGTAAACGATATGTTCAATGAGGTAACAAAAGAGCAGAGCTTTTATGCAAAAACAAAAAAGAGAGAATTTACTCCATATGGTAAAGGTGAATACTTTGGTCATATAACTGACGTAGATTCTAAAGTTCTTGATGTAAAAGGCGGTCAATATAAAGCAAGACTATATACATACACAGTTGAGGTAGCTCCTGAAAATAAAGATAAAGATTTTCAGTATGAAGGTATAGATGGTAAGCCTGTTGCTACTAAGGGTCATGTATATGTTGGTGGTAAATTCAAAGGAAAACTTTGGAGATTTTTAGAACCTTCAAAGGATGATAAATTTGAATCAAATGCTAATGGTAATACGGGATACTTAAAGTTCTGTGAAACTATTGGTGTTGATTGTCCAACTGAAACAAGAACAATAGATGGTGAAGATGTTGAGGTTCAGCTTCTTCCAAATCTTACCTCTGATTTAATGTTAGGTCAACCTGTTGTAGCTTTTGTTGACAAAGGAAGACCTTTCACAAATAAGGAAGGTAGAGAAGTTTTTTATTGGGATTGTAAGTTCTGTAAAAAATGGGAAGGTGGAAAGAAAAAGGAGATAAGCACAAAGGGTGGTGATTTACCATTTTAAAGTGTGTCGGGTAGTATAAGTGCAGGGGTTTTTGTAATGTCAATAGTTTAGAAATACCTCTGCATTTATACGAAAATTTAAAACAAAAGGAGATAGTAATGGGTAGAGCAATAGATATGGAAAATGATATTCATAAATTAAAACAACAAGTTGAGAAGCTTCAAAATACTGTAAGGGGAATGGTAGCAAAACTTGATAGTTTAGATGAAAAATCAAGTAAAACACATAAGGTTGATTTAGTTGAGGAGGTTGGAGTTGAAATAGAAGATAGAAAAGAGGATGAAAATGAAAGCAAAAAAACCAACGATGAAGGAAATGACAAGAGTAGTGTCAAATCTGATAAGAGAAGTTCAAAGTCTAAGAAATCATCAGATAAATCTTGAATTTATATTAGATAGCTATCATGAATTCAGAAAAGACAAAGAAAAGTTTAGAAAGTTTCTCGATAAAAAAGTTAAAAAGCTTTCTAAAGACGGAGCTGGCGATAGTATACCTAACAAGTGATGATATTAAATTTTTAAATGAATATCAGGCGGTAATACATGAAAGCTCTTTACATGAAAAAAAAACGACAGATAGGAGATGGGAACAAATGAAAACAAAAATAGCAGAACTTGTATCTGAAATATTAAAAGAAAAACAATGGGGTATCTTCTTTAAAAATGAGCCAGTACAAGCTTTGCCAGTTCAAGACAACACAACGCTATATAAGGTCAATGAGGTAAAAGATGACGAGCTGTTTGATGCGATTGAACATAAAATGGAAAGGATAACCGAATGGCAAAATCATCAGGCCGAAAACGAGCAAAGTCAGACCGAGAAAGAATCATTGAATGGTATGAATCAGACCTTGAGAAATACAGAGGAATGATTGGAGAATATACTATTCATAATGTTCTTGTAACTGAGAAGCTTATCGAAGATACTGAAGAAAGAATAAATAAACTTAAAAAACAAGAAAGAAAGTGGAATGATACTGTTAGGAAACTCTTACGAGAAGATAGATGAGGTATTTCCAAATAGTATTCAAACAGTTGTAACAAGTCCTCCATATTGGGGTTTAAGGAATTATGATAATGATGAACAGCTTGGTCAAGAGTCATCACCTGAGATTTTTGTCTCAAATCTTATCAAATTATTTAATAAAATTAAAACAGTCTTAAGAGACGATGGAACTGTTTGGGTAAATATTGGAGATACATTTTTTGGCCCAAAGGGTGGTCATTATGATAAAAATAGCATAACGCAGGCAGATACTGGAAGTGAGTATAGACAAAAAAGAGCAGCACCTCCAAAACATGCATATTTAAAAAATGGAGATTTAGCAGGTGTTCCTTGGATGTTTGCTATGGAAATGCAAAAACAAGGATGGTATTTAAAGCAAGATATTATATGGCATAAACCAAATCCAATGCCTGAAGCTGTAAATAATAGATGTTCAAAAGCTCATGAATATATATTCTTGTTTAGTAAAAATAAACAATATTACTTTAATGCTGATGCAATTAGAGTAAAAGATGTAAGACGTACAAGTGTATGGTCTATGAATACAGCATCATGTAAAGAGGCTCATTTTGCAGTATTTCCAGAAGAATTACCAGCTCTATGTATTAAAGCTGGAAGTAAAAAGGGAGACACAGTTCTTGACCCATTTATGGGAAGTGGTACAACAGCATATGTTGCTCAAGAGCTTGGAAGAGAATGGGTTGGAATTGAACTTAACCCAAAATACGTTGAAATAATAAAGCGAAGAACAGCACAAAATACTCTGTTCTAATAAGGAGACACACTATGGAGTTAAATCTACCATATGATACCGAAACTGAGGATACAATTCTTGGCGGTGTCATAAATAATCCTTTAGAGTATGATTCTGTTAGTAAGTATATAACAAATAGTGGAGTGTTTTATCAAAATAAAGCGCAACTACTGTGGTATAAAATAACAGAAATGAAAAGAGCAAATCAACATATTGATATGTTAACAATTTGTTCAGCTCTAAATGATAAAGATACGAAAAAAGGATTAACATCCTATTACATTACTAAATGCACATCGAACTCACCAGCAAAAGGTATGTGTGAGTATTATGCAAATCAAATATATGAAAAATATCTTTTAAGGAAGATTATTGTTAATTCTGAGGAGATAAAAGAAAAAGCTAAGGGAAACACAAAAGATGTATATCAATCAATAAGTGAGGCGCATTCATTATACGGAGAGCTTTTAGATATAAGACCAAGTAAGGTTCAAGATATTGAAGATGTTATATCAGACACTCTTATTAGTATTGAAAATCAGACAAGCAAACTAATTAAAACTGGATATGATAATTTAGATAAATATTCAGGTGGGTTAACAAGAGGTGAGATAACAATTATAGGTGGAAGGCCAGGTCATGGTAAAACTACTGTTATGATTAACATGTTATCTAAAGCTTTAGAGCAGGGATATAAAGCAATGTTTTTTAGTAGAGAATTACCTAACTCTGAATTAATGAAAAAGATAATATGTTTAGAGTCAGAACAACTATCCTATGGAATGGTACGAAAGAATATATTTAGCGACCAATCACTTAAATTAGTAAATCAAACAATATCAAGTATAAGAAATAAATATTCAAAAGATAAATTTTTAATGTTTGACAATTTAAAGGATTTTGCAGCATCATCATCAGAGGTGAAAAGATTTAAACCTGATATAATATTTGATGATTATATTCAACTTGTATCTTGCGATGGACATAAAGCTGATAGAAGGCTTCAAATAGAAAGACTTGTTAATGATTATAAATGGTTAGCAAAAGAAAATGATTGTGTAGTTGTTCTTGCATCTCAATTAAATAGATTTATAGAAAGAAGTAATACAAGGGGAAAGGCTTTAGAGCCTCAATTATCGGATTTAGCTGAAAGTGGAGCAATCGAACAAGTAGCTGAGAATGTATTCTTTTCATATTATGATTACAAAGTTCAAGGAGAAGCTGGTAAGGGTAAAAATATTATTACTCTTATTGCATCTAAAGTTAGATATGGAGATTCTGGAAGAAGTGATTTAGGTTATGATGGGGATAAGTGTAAATTATATAATTCAATAGAGGAGATGATAAATGAAGAAATCCCGTTTTAAATATATAGGAATAGACCCTGGTGCTGGAGGTGGTATTGCATGCATAGATGAAAGAGGTGGTATAACAGCTCATAAATGTGCTCAATCAAGCGAGGATATGGCTCTTTTATTCCAAGTATTGATAGGAAATACAGCCCCAGAAAATGTAAGATTATTAATGGAAAGAGTATGGGCAAGACCTACTAATGCTGTAAGAGCGGCATTTTCATATGGTACAAATTATGGACAATGGCTTGGTATAGCAGCATCAAATGAAGTTAAAATGAATACAGTTATACCATCTGATTGGATAAGATGGATTGGATGCCCAAAGGCTTTAAAAAGTGTTATAAGAAAAAGATGGTTAAAAGAAAAGGCTCAGGAGTTATATCCTGAAATAAAAAGAGTAACACTTAAAACATCAGATGCGATATTAATAACTAAGTATGCAAAAGAGGAGTATTTTAATGACATATAATCAGAAGACTTATAAAAAATGTAATTTTGTAAAGCTTACAAAAGACCCATTAAAACCACTTAAGAAATTTAAACCTAAGAAATATAATGTTGATAGCAACTATAAATTAAAAGCCTTAAAAGAGTGGAGAGATGGATGGTTCAAAGGACAATATGAATTAGATGAACTAAAGTAATTGATTAAAATGATGGATATATATAAACTTGTAGGCAAGAATGCCTTAATACAGAAAGGGGATAGTTGGATGCCATTAGCAGAGGGATATTGCAAAGAATATGATTTGCATGTAAAGGAAGATATGTTGTTTGGTAAGATTGGGGAAGAATTTACTGAAAAGCTATTTGAAGGTAACACAAAAATAGAAATAAAAACAGAGCGAGATATTTGGAAAAATACAGGAAATATTGCCATTGAAATTCGCTGTAAAGGTAAACCATCAGGTATTTCTACAACAACATCAAGCATATGGATGCATTTATTGGCTTATAAAGGGGTCATAGAGGGCGGATTTATATTAAAGGTAGATAAGCTTAAGGATAAGATAAAAAAGCTCCAAAAAAGCGGTAATTTAAAAATGGTCATGGGTGGAGATTTTAACGAAAGTCAAATGGTATTGCTACCAATTAAGGAATTATTTGGGAGAAATTCCTAGTTTATCCCATGTACTAGAATGTATTTTTGACCAATATTTTTTATAATCATCTTGTTTATAATTCTTTCTTAAAAAATAACTCCATTGCTTTTCCCATACCTTGATTCTTGCATCAAAAACAATTTCTTGTTTTAAAGCTCTTATTACATAAGGAGAGGTATTTACCTTATTCTGAATTGATTCATTTATATTTCCTTTAATAATATTTGCCTTGTCTTGCTCTGTTAAAGGATTTTTATCTTTACCTTGTTTAACTGCTTTTTCTTTCAAGTATAAGAAATACCTCATTCTTTCAGAAAACCACTTTGTTCCTTTTTTTCTACCAACACCATTTAATATAGGATTAAGAGAAACTATTTTCTGATTTATGGCTTGAGTTGCCTTTTGGGCTGCTCCATCTGGAGTCTCATTTCCAGTTTCAATAGCATCATGATATTTATTCCACCATGCTCCAATTACTGTTTCATTAAAAAGATTCATATTGTCAGACATTTCAAAAGCTTCCTTCATTGCCCTATACTCATCAGCCATTACGCTTGCTTCAGCAACTGGGTTATAGGAAATAGGCTTAACTTCTTTTTTATATGTTCTTTCATTTGAATCAATCTCTTGCTGAATTTTATAATATTTATTATTCCTATTTAAAAAAGTTTGTCTCCAATCTCTGTATGCTCCAGATATTGCCTTCCCTAAATCAACTCCAGATTGTTGCCATGTTTTTGTTTTCATAAGGTATCTTGAAAAGGAATTCGTATCTATATCGCTAGATTTTTCTGCAGCAATTTGCAATAATCCTAGTACAAATGCGTATACTTCCTTACCTTGTTGGATAGCAGGCGCAGGTAAATAAGGATTCGATAATGGGTTTACCCCAGCTATTACACCCCAAATCCATGAATGTATAGCACCCTGCTCCATGTTATGTAATTTTCTAGCCCATTTTTTCCAAAAAACTGTATCAAGCTCTCCAGGGTCAGGAGCATGCTTCAAAAGTGTGTTTATTGCTAGCAATGCGCTTGAACCAAGACCTATTGTGCCAAAATACTGAGCAAATCTATGCCAGTTTTTATTTTTATAATTTTCTTTAAATCCATTATAAAGTTTATGGGATGCGCTTATAGCAGTTTGAGAATATAGTGCCATTGATTTAATAAGTGGCTGACTCATAGCCCATGGTTGGAATATAGGTTCAATTGTTCCTTGTGTTTGCTGATGAGCTTGCATAAGGATTTTTGAATGAAGATTATCTATTTTTCTTTGTTTCTTTGCTCTTTCAAAAGCTGTCATTTCTGAACCATCAACCATTTTAAATCTTTTTGCTTTAACTCCCTTTTTTGCTATTGAGCCTTCATTTTGCCAATCTACATCGACATCACTAAGCCCATATTTTTTAAGAAGGCTTATATCGCTATCACCATCAGAATCTTTTATATCTCTCAAAAGGTAATGGCTTTCCGCTCTTCTTATCCACTTAGGGTCTGCTCTTCTTATGCCATCTACCATCATCGGTAGCTCTGCTAAGGCTAGATATATAGATGTAGTTCTTCCTATTTCTTCTGACGTTGGAAATCTTCCTGTTGTAAACATTTTTTCAAATATTTTTGACAAATAATTATTATCACCTTCTGTAATAGCTGTATAGCTTATCCCCATCATGCCTGTTTCCTTGGCTTCCATTCTTCTTTGAAAATCCATTGCTTTTTGCTGATAATATAATACTTGAGGGAGGTCATACATAAGAGAGTTCATATTTAATGCCAATAAAAAGTTTTTAATTGGAGATTTTATTGTTGTTAAATTTGCCCTAACTAAATATTTATTTAAAGAACTTATTAGACCAGCTGAAGCATTTATCATAGGATGTGTTTCAGAATTAGAATCAATACGAAGACCTGTTCTTGATGAAATCATGCTATTTACATAATTACCAATAACTCCGCCTTTTAAACTAACCTCTGCAAGAACTTTAGGTAATGAGGAGTTAAATTTCATTCCAGGTATTTTTACAAGATAAGGAAAATGCTCAATATTAGCTATTAGTTTTGCTTGAGATGCTATATAGTTTGGGATATAATTATCATATTTATTTTCATAAACGTCTATCCATTTCCCTTTTTTTGTTTTAATTCTTTCACCTAGATATACTTTTCTTCTAAGAAGATGTCTTGGATTATATCTTTTTCCACCATAGCTTTGTTCTGCGACAATATCTTTATAAGCCTCGACAATACCTTTATCCTTAAACTCTTCCACTTGCTTTGATGTAACATTTTGTTTATTATATTTCTTTTGCGCCATTTCAGTAGCATATTTAATTGCTCCTTTTTCTAATCTTCTTTCAATATTCTGATTAGTCAAATCATACTCATCTCCAAATTTAGAGGTAATAGTACGAGGCACAAAGAAATTTTGCCTAATCCATTTTATTGGATACTTTTTATTAAATGATTTCCATTGAGCTTCTGTCATATTTGATTGAATGGAAAGTAAAACATTATCCATTACATCTTTTCTCATTAATCTATAATATTCTTTTGCTATTTCACTTTCAAGGGTATCTATTCTTAATATAAGTTTTCCTTTATTTTCTTTTTTAGACATCTCTTTAATATTATAGACACCTTCATAGAATTTTTTTGCATCTTTAAGTCTTTTTGCAGCAACTTTATCAGATGGATTATTCTTGACATGTTCGACTAAATTTGGATACCTTTCTGGAGCAAGAGTCCATATATTATTTTTTACCTTTTTATCGAAGAACTTTTTCCCATACATATACATTCTTTTATTTCTTCTTGGAAGAGTTGTTGGTTGGTCTATCATTCTAATAGCAGTATTAATACCTTTTTTAACATGGTTTTTATATATTATTTTATAAACATTATGTTCAAATTGTCTAAGCTTTGCTCCCTGTACTGCTTCGGTTACTTGATGATTAACTAAATCATTTGAAATTTTATTAAGCTCTGGAGCATTAAGTTTTTTTGCAAGAAATTTAAATGCATTGGGAACTTGTCCATAAAATCCAAAAGTAAGGAGAGCTGTTCTTGCAACGCCAGATGGTTTTTTAATATTAAAAAGTTGTCTTGATATTTTACCCATTGTTTCTGTATTTAATGCATTATTAACATATTCAAATCTATCCATATTTTTGATATTTGGATGAGCATGTATATAACTTAAATATTCTCTTGATTGGTCATACGTAAGATTAAGTTCACTTATTTTATCCAAAGGAGTATCTTGAGTATAAAACATATCTCTTATTAGCTCTTTTTGTGCATTTGCAGATATATTATTAAGCTCCATAATATCTCTTGCCTCAGTAACATTTTTAAGTGTTCTTGCAATCTGCTTTCTTTTGACAGCTTTCATTCTTTTTGTATCTATAATTTGGTCTGAAAATAAAATAAGTTCATCGGGAGAGGTTTTCTTATTTAATACAAAATTTGCATAATCTTCAATACCCGCAGATTGAGCGTAAAATCTCATTAGTTCCCCTTTTTCAGAGCTTTGCATATCTTTAGTAAGTTCATTCCAAACATTTTTAATAGAATTAACCAATTTTAATTTTACATCATCAGATAATTGAGCCTCAGCATCCTTGCTTGCATCTTTAACTGTTTTAATAACATCTTTATTTGATTTTCCACTAACATCTTCAATAGATAATCCAGGTTTTTTCAATCCTTCAACTACTTTTTCAATTCCTTTTGCTACTACATCGGTAATACCAGGTTCTTTCATAAATTCTTGTTTTGCTGCTTCTACTTTTTTAAGTACTTGCTCTTGAAGTTTAAATAAATCCCCCCAATTTTCTTGTTCTTTATAATATTTTAATATTGTTGGGTCTTTAGGCTCTGCGTGGCCAGCTATAACATTATAAACATCTAATTCAGATGGAGTTAGGTTTGCTTGTCTTTCTGCAAATGTTTTTTCTTGTTTTTTATATGCTTTTGAAGTCACATCCCCAACAACTTTTTTAGATACTGATGTTAATTTGTACGTAAAATCTGGGAATAATAACTTATTAGGATTTTTCTTTGCTAAACTTTGAAGCTCAAAAGCACGTTCTTTTGAAATCCATACTGGCCTTTTAACTCCTCTTGCTTTAGCAGCTCCACCTGCACTTCTAGGTTTGGTTAAATCTATATAATATTTACCTGTTGGAGGATGTATTTTTATATGAATTCCCTTTAAAGCATTTAATTCCTCGGCTCTTATGGGAGTGCTTCCAATGATTTCAAAACCTTTTATAAAATTTTTATCATTTTTCATAGCCTTCTTAATCTGAGGAATTTTATTAAACCAGGTTTTTAATTCAGGGAGCGGTTCTTTCTCAGCTGTCATAAGCTCGTTATATTCTGAGGTATATGCTTTTTGCATTTTAGCTGTCATGGGATTTTTAGTAAGATAGCCTTCATCTATTAAATTTTGAAATATAAGCTTAATATTTGATGTTGTATTAGGGTCTATGCCTTTAATTTTTTTAGTTGGACTTTGTTTTGCTTTATCTAAATAATTTTTTACATCTTTCGATGTTATATCTGCTATACTTTTATGGCCAGATGCACCTAAAATTTTATTAACGATAGGAATTCTTTTATTTAATTCATTAGAAGAAAAGCTTTTAGTAAGCATTGCTATATCATAAGGATTTTTTATATTACTAACGGAAGCTTTTGATTTAACAATATTTGTTAATTCATCTCCTTTAATATCTTTTGTTATTTCTTTGATTTGCGATGAAGTTTTTGGTATATTTTGTCCAACAGGCATCTCTTCTTTTATAACTTCTCTTAATAATTCTTTTAATTCGGCTTTAGCTTCCTTGGCTCTCCCAAAACTTACAGATGGAATTTCTTTGGTTTCAATTCCTTCTTTTTTAGCATCAACTACGCTTTTTAATTCACCTTTTTCAATTCCTTGTTCTGCTGATTCTTTATCAATTGAAATAATATTACCATTTAAAGCTTTACCATTTTCATCAACAAGTATTACATCTTTATTTTTTAAGTCTAATTCAGATGATTTGTCTTTTTTTATTTGCTCTTGAGGGCTAATACCTTCAAGAAGAGTTTTATTAATATCACTTTTAAGAATATCATATCTTTTAATTCTACTTTCTTGAGCTTTTAATACTGCTTTTCTTTGAATATCAGATAATGTTGTATTATTTTCCTTTTCATATCTTTTAATATATTCTTGCTTTCCTTCATCTGTTTCAAAGTTTTTCAATCTATACCCTTGGTAAGCATTTAATCCAGTTGGAGTTATATAAGTTAAGTAAGCAATGTCATTTTCAGTCAATTTATCAATCTCTACACCAGTATACTCTCCATTATTATTTTTAATACCAGCTTTATCTAATATTTTTACAGTATTATCTACAATATTCCTAAGCTCTTTTAACCCATCAACAGTCTCAATTAGCTCTGTTTCTATACTTAAATCTTTATCAAAAAATTCAAAAGGAGTTTTGAGACCAAGCTCTCCTTTTATATTGTTCATACTTTCTTGAAGCATATTACTTTCAGCACTTCTATAGTTTTTATCTATTAATTTATTATTTTCATACTTAATATCAGATACTATATTACTTTGTATTCTTCTTATCTCAGTTCCAAAATTAATATTTCTTGGAGCTGGCAGTCCTTCTATTTTCGCTCCTTTTTTTGTATGCCAATTCGGGTCATTATTGTATTTATATTGAGTTTTAGGTATGAATAACTTGTTTATTCCCCAAAACATACCAATTACAGGATATGATACAAGATTATTAACAGCATATTTTTTCCACATAAAATTACCATCTTTATCATAGTATGATTTTCTTACTTCATCATCTAGAGCTATTGGCATAGTAGTGAAAATAGTACCTTGAATACCTAATTGAGATGGAGTACTACCTAATATCCTTGCTGAAAGAGTTTTTAGATTTTTTTGACCCATTTTCCATGAAGCATTACCCCATATATTTGCAACTCCAAGTGCTTGTCCAGTACCTGTCAATAAAAACCCAGTTGTAGCTCCATCTTTAAATGACTTCCAAGAATCATTCATAGTATCCCATGGATTGATAGTTCCATTATTAGTAGAATATTTCCCTCTATTCATTCTTTGTTGTGAAGCCGAATTTATAGCTCCAACAACAGCAGAAGCTCCTCCAAAACCAGATATTCCAAATGCAAGCTTATCAGAGCCTTCTCCCGCTACATAATCTAAAACTTTCTTTTTAATAGAATTTCCTGATTTACTTTTAGGTATAGATTTAACAGTATAGCTTCCTGTTGATTTTTGAATCCATCTATTAATTGTCGATGGCATTGTCTTCAAACCTCTCCATGCTTTAGCACCGAATTTGCCACCTAATCCATAAGAGCCAAAAAAGGATAATATAGATAATGGGTCGCTCATTGAGGCCATATTTTCTGCTATTATTTGAATTGCATTTGGATTATATTCTTCCATATTAACATCATAAATATCTTTTCCAGATTTTATATTATAATGCATAGCAGGAATGCTTTGATTTAAACCAACTTTTATAGCATCTTTAAGTCCTTTATGTTTTGCTTTATCTAAATATGTCCAAGAATCTGGGTCAACAAGACTTTCAAAAATAGAGCCAACTTTACCAGTTTGTTCTACATAATCTGCTGTATTCATTAATATTGGAGAAGGAAAAGGAGGAGGATTTAAATTTAATTCTTGTATTTCTTTAAAAGGTTTAGATTTAAGTTCTTCAGATAATTTTTGTGGACTAATATTTTTAGATTTAGCTAAATTAAGATAAGATACTTGTTCATTAGATATATCATCCATAGCATTAAAAATACTATTAACAGTATTTAAACTTGTATCTACTTGGCTTGAATCAGAAGGATAATCGTCTAATGTAGTTTTTACGTGTTTATATTCAGGTAAAGTAGAGTCAACAGACCTTGCTTTATTATATAAAAACTCTTTTTGCTGCTCTTCATTAAAACCTTTTGGGATTTGATTTCCATAAAACTCTCTAGATATATCAATTATTGGCTGATAATCAAAATCTTTATATAATTCTTCAGACATATTTTATTTATTCTTATACTCTTGTATAGCTCTTTCAAAAGCTCTTTCTTTTGCTCCTTCAATTACCATCTCATCGCCTGTCCAATGATAATATTTCTTTAATTCTTCTTGCATTGAAAAATATAAATTCTCTTCCTCAGATGACCACATATCTAAAACATCTTGAATAGTCATATCTTCATATTGGCTTAATTTTTCTTCAGCATAATTATCAAAATCCATAGGATTGCCATCTTTATCTTTAAACCATTCACTATCTTTATCTATATCATATTCAGATAATATTAAATCCATTGGAATATTTGCAGCATTAAATTTGTTTGACCCTTTTAATTCTTGTTTTGCAATAGCAATATCAAGTTGTTTTCTATATTTTTTAATAGAATTTAAAGATGACCTATATGATTTAACATTATTTTTAGTATTTGCTTTAACTTCTTTCATTCTATCTAGAAGCTTTTGTTTCTCCCCAGCTAAGACATAAAATGCTTCTTCTTCAGTAATAATATTTCCTGTAGTTAAAGCAGATATAGCTGTATTAATTATATCTTTATAATCTTTCATTTCATTTATTATTGAAATATCTTTTAACGGAGAATCGTTTTTTGATTTTATTCCTTTAGATATATAGTGACCTGCAAATCTAACTGGCGTTTTCATATCAATAGGGTCTTCATACATTGAACTTAAAAAATCATCAACAAAATCTTGTTCATTCATAATATCCTTTAAAGTCCATGATTCAATATCTTTTGTTTCTAAACTTTTAACATAATTATATTTATCATAAGCATTATCTATTTGTTGTTTATAATTCATATAATCAGAAGTAGTTGTATTTAATTTAGAATCTGAACCAAGTTTATTTATAATAGCTTCAGGATTATCTTTAATAATAGGATTTAAACTATTAGATACTTGTATAGCTCCTTGTATATCTTGAGGTGTAGATATATTATCTATCAATTCATCAAAAGAATTAGTAATATTAATTTGTTTATCATTTTTTTCTTTTTCTTGTTGAATTGCTATTCTTTGCTGTCTATTGTTTTGAGCGTTTAGTATTGCTAGTAAACCACTAATAGTGCCTAGTCCTGCGTCTTGTGCCATGAAAAATCCTTTTATTTATTCTTAACTTTAACTACCACCACCTGCTGGGAACCATGATTGCATAATCTCTTGGTTTGCAGTACTTTGGTCAATTAAAGATTGCATATAATCTTGTCTTTTCTTACCTTCTGATACTAATATATCTGAAGCTTTTTTACCGAATACATCTCTTGCTATTTGTCTCTTTTTGTCAGCAAATCCAGATGAAGCAAATCCTCCACTTCTAACTTTTCCTAAATTACCTGCTAATTCACCTGTTAATGAACCAACTCCTAAATCTATTCCAGGTCTCATTGAGCCATATTGAGCACCCAATAATTGCTGTATAGTAACGGGATTCATACTAAGACCAATTTCATGCCAAGTTGTTCCTTCTGGAGGCCCTCCACCAGTATATCCGAACATATTTGCAAGCCTTGCAGCTAACGCTTTAGCACCACTAGTCTCTGGAGTATAATCACCAGTTCCTGACCACATACCTTCATCTTCAGCACCAGCCCAATCTGCTCCAGCGCCAAATGGAGCATTTCCTCTTGCAGACCAATCTTCTATTTTACTTCTACCATCTTCTAGAAAAGTAGTCAATAAATCACTATATGCTGCGCCATATGGAGCATCAGCTGTGCCACCAGAACCTATTACTCCCTCGCCAGTTCCCATACTTAATTGATGTATTAATTCTGCTAAAGTCATTTTATTCTCCTCCCTGTATCTGTGCTATCAATGATGCTAATAAGTCTGCATCAGATAATGCGGTTTTTCCATATGCTGCGCCAGCACCTTCTCCATATGAAGCTAATAATCTCACTAAATCTCTTGTTCCAAGTCCTGATTCTGCTAATTGTCTATTGGTAGCTGACGGACTTACAGCTTGTTGAAACTTAGGTTGATAAACATCAGGAGCTGAAGCTTTATCAATCGTAATATTTCTTGAATAAGGATTAACAGACGTTTCTGCTAATGATGGTTTTGGTACTTCTGGAGATATAAATTCGGGAGATGTTAAGCCACTTGGTTCTCCATAATCTCCATAAGCTAAATCAACATCGGGCTTAATTCCAATAGATGAATCGCTCACTTTAGGTAATTCTTTTGCTTCTTTTCCTTTCGATATTGATTTAGCTCCAGCTTGTAAAATTGCATCAGCAGCAAATGACTCAACAGCTGCTTTAACAGGGTCTAATGATGATATTTCATCTTGAGCTATATCTGAATATGAAGATATTAATTCATCAGCTAATGTTCCTTTTTTCATTTTATCTATTCTATCTTTTTCTTTCTTAAGCATATCTTCTGTTGATAAGGTAACTCCTCCTTTAGTTATTGCTCCTATTAAAGGCTTTAACCACCATTTACCCCCAGGTATGAACATTGAACCAAGAGAAAGAAGTCCACCAAGAAAACCTCTTCTTCTTCTTTTTCTATTCATCCTATCT
>TARA_R100000808_G_scaffold6430_3_pt1 | contig 15027 bp, 12 predicted proteins | sample TARA_R100000808 | Tara Oceans TARA_R100000808 (sample SAMEA2622852) | marine metagenome | biome: marine biome (ENVO:00000447); feature: marine epipelagic mixed layer (ENVO:xxxxxxxxx); material: "saline water (ENVO:00002010), including plankton (ENVO:xxxxxxxx)" | depth 140 m | reverse complement strand
ACGATCTGAAATAGAAGAAGCGTTGCAGATAGGCGAAGACGAAAACCTGATGCGTGCGCTCGCACTTGACAATGCTATCCGAGAGCGTCTTGTTGCCGACGGAGTAGAAGGCTTCAAGCAAATCACCAGAGAAAATCTCAATCCAATTTTGAGGTATATGAATAAGCTAGGGTTATATAAGCTCGATGGCTACGCTTCTGAACTGGTGAGTAAGTATTTCCATAACGCTCGTGCTGGTGACAACTGGCGTAATAGCAAAATGGCACTACTGCGTTCTATATGGAATAACTACAACATGCCTGACATTGTCGAAATCGGCCCATCTGGTATGCGATTTAAGGAGGGCCATGTACCGAAAATAGAAAACGGACGTTACCTTCTCACGACCGAAGGAGCTACCCTGCCGTTCACTAGACAGCAATGGAACAAAACGTTCGAGCGTATGGAAGAAGTAGATGTAGATGCAGCTATGACTGCGGATCAGCTGAAAGTATTAGAGACCGTAGTCCGTGTACTGTCTGACCTCCAACGTGCTGAGATTGCGGCGGGAGTAAATCCAGACCTCGTCGGTCGCAAGGCAGGCCGACTAGCGCAGCAAGGGCGCAGGGCGACTCGAAGCGAAATTACTGCTGCCGAAAAAGAAATAGAAAGAGCGCAGAACGTAGCTGCCGCTGAGTCGGAATTTGCTGACTATGGTTGGTTCGATCCGCGAGGAGATGAAGGTATACCAAAATACGAGACAGATCTTGCTCGTGAGTTGGCAGACTTTGATCTTGCAAATGAAGTGGTTCCACAACTGAATGATGTCAACCCATTATTTGGAGATGTATTGGAACTTGCTGAATGGAATCCGACTACTGGCAGATTGTTAGATGATCGCGGTGGCTATATGCCAAGGATGATGCAAGGCACGAACGTTAAAGAAGCATTGATACAGAAGCGCCAGAATTTAGATGTCGATACCGAGTTCACTCAAGAACGTACAGGTCAGGTCAGCTGGAAACATGACAATCCAATGGAAGCATCTATGGATGAGATGTACGAAATAATGGCACGTTCAGATGATCCTAGGGCCGAACTTGCTCAGAAAATGTATGAAGGAGACGTGCTGAGTATTATCGATCAGCGTATTGCGGCAGGCCTGAATCGGATTAACGATGAATGGTTATCACGAGAGATTACTACCTCGGGCCGCACAAAGACAGAATTGATGGCGCAATACGCGCCGACACTAGCATATAAACGTCGGCGTATTGCTTCTAAGGCGAGTTATCTGATAAGCATGACCCGACGTGCAAATATTCGTGCCGACGTGTATAGCCGAGCACCGAGTGAGTTGAGGCGACAAGAAAACGAACTACGAGACACCCTTGACAAAGTAACCGTACGTCTAAATAAATTAGCTGACAGCAGGCGAGAGATGGATCTAGATCGTCTTGAAAGTAATCTTGTTGGAGTTGTTGGTCAGACTACTGAGGGCGGAACATTCAGGGCACAGACTGCATTAGAGATCACCGAACTGATTAATCAGCACGCACGAATTATGCGTCAGGTAGTACAAGCTGAGAATCAAATTGATGCGCTTGAGCAGTTCATTAAAAATAACAAGGCGGAGTATGCGCAATACGGTAGGCGGCTAGGTGGAGTCAAATCGACACTTAGGGCATTCAGGGAAGGTCTTGGCGGTCGTCAAGGAATGGTTGAGCTACAGGAAGAGTTCGACACTTTCTTAAAACGCGCACTTGGCGAGGGGTGGGCATTCGGGCCAGTGACTGAAGGTGGTACGCACGAAGCGCCAGCCGTGTGGCAAATTACTACGAGCAGTCCTATTCGCAATGAACAGGGCGAAATAATAATGTATCCGTCTGGCGGATCACGTACGGCAACAGATTTTTATAACAGGCAGGGGATACCAGAAAGCAGAGTGGTTACGCCTGAAGAGTTCCTTGAGGCCATCTTACCAGTGATGAATGAAACAGTAACTTCTCTGAATCCACGTGCAAGGCTACGCGATCCATCAGATTTAAGACGGAACATTACTCCTGAAGAGCTAACCAAGCAATTCAAATCAATGTTCAAAAAACGTATGTACCATGAGCAAGCTATAAATAGAATGCTCAATCGAATCGAAGAGTTTACTTTAGTCCGAGATAACATTATGCAGAAAGTAGCTGATAGCGGTGACCAAGTCGCTCGCCTTGAAAGCTATTTAGCAGGAGTTACAGCTCGGGAGCGAACTGAGGCTGGAGCCTCTATGGAGAGAATCAAAAACCTGTTCGATAGTGGTGTACAACAAGAACGTCTCACCATGGCAAATAGGATGTTGAAAAAGAATTCGACATTACGGCAAGCATGGGAGACTATGGGCGAAAAAGAAGCGGCGCGTGCAGAAAACTACGCAAGGCAGTTGGACGAAATCAGGGCAGAGAAAGAGGTTCTCGATGACCGATACGAGAGAGAATTCAATAGGACTGTTAATGAAAAGCTGCTGTCGCAAATTCCCAATATCAGCAATAGGCTCGGAGGACAGCGGTATTTCAATGAGGCATTTGCCGCAGAAGTAGCGCAAGGCATTGCTCCAGTTGAAACTGGTGGCCCGCTTGGAGCTGTCGTTAGCGGGATGAATGCCTTCAATAATACGATGCGTCCTGTGATGGCTACACTCGATGCATCTGCAATGGGTATTCAGGGATTGCTTGCACTAGGAACGAACCCTATACAGGCAGCTCAAGCTTTTACTATTGCTACACGTTCGGTATTAGGAGACGATAAACTCTGGCACGACCTTGTAAGTTCCAACTACTCAGAGCGTAATCTAGGAGAACGAAGTATACAGGCGTTTGTGCGTAAAGGAGGATATTGGTCTCCAGAAGAATCATTCGGTGAATTCTTAATCAACGATAAGATTACTGAAAACGCAGTATTTAATAAGATCCCTTTGCTGAAAAAGGGTGCTATGAAATCAAACATGCACTTTTCTCGGACAGGAAATCTCTTGCGGCTCATGCTATATAGAAACGCCGTGGACAATGGGCAGACTATGAGGATGATCGCGTCTGGTGGAAAGCGAGAGAAACTCACAGAGAAGCAAGAGCGCGATGTCATCCAAACAATTAACGAAGCCACGGGTTGGAAAGACGCTCAACCTAACTCCCTTGAGCAGACCTTATTGTTTGCACCACGATTCTTCAGATCGCAAATATCAATGCTAGGTAAGGGTATGAAAGGAACATCGCCCGAGTCGCAAGTGGCGCGAGAAATGTTTGTACGTACGGTCGCGCTCGGCTCAGTATTTACATACATGATGAATGAAATGCGTGGCGAGCAAACCGATCTGAGACCTATCAAGTACGACATAAACGGAAACCCATATTACAACACAAACTTTATGAGAATTAGAAATGTGGGTGGTGCTGATATATCTGTGTTTGGCCCTTGGGACACTATGGCAAGTATGATCACTCAGTTGTTTACTGAAGGATGGGCAGCCCTAAGTAAACGAACATTGGAATTTAAGGCGAGTCCATCTTCAAGTTTCATCAATGATTTGCGACGTGGCTATAACTTTGAAGGAGAGCCTACACGTGCATTCGGAGATCCTAAACAAACCATTCAGAGTATCTGGGCCAGCGGTCGAGGATTTGCTCCATTTTCTACGCAAGACATGATTGACCCAATATCGGATAAGACTCCCCTGACGGTTACTCCAATATTCAACTTCTTAGGTGTTAAGGCAACGCCGACGACGGCATCAGAACGAAGGGATTACTCGGCTGCCGAATGGGTATCGAACCTAGATCCACAAGGGTTCGCAGCATTTGGGATGAAACCAGACGAGATATATGCGACATACGACCAGCTAACAGGTACCGCACAGCAGAAGTTTGATGAGTTATTCCCAGAGCATAAAGAGAACATTGAGCTTAATAAGAAGAAGTTTGAAATTCGTGGCGAGGCAGGTGTGCTTGCGTCACTCCAGCGTGGAGATATACGGGCAGATCGGATGGATGAAATCGAAGCTGTCTGGAATCATCACAAGAGTGGTGCGCATCCAGTCCAGACTATATCTCAGGTACTTGAGCGTATAAGCGAAATTAATAGAGAGACCGCTGTTCGCTATAAACAGTTAGATGAAACGCTCGATACAGAAATAACTAATCCCGATCTGTCTGACCCAAACCAGCGAGCGATTAGTCAGTTCTATGAACTATACGATGCTGCTGAAATAGCGAATACTGGCATTATGGACTGGATAAAGTACGATGTCTTGCTTGAAGAGTTTATGGCAGGATTGACTGAAGAGCAGCGACAGTACGTTGATAACAGGCGCGTTTCTCAATATCCTCCAGAGCTGAAACCATATATCGATGCTAAGAGCCGAGTCGCTAAGTCTGGGTTCTATAGTCTTGGCGATCAGGTATATGTCGCAAATCGTAATCAGATCGCAAAGTATCTACGTCAGGCTGGCTATCCAGTGCCAGATTCCTCATGGTCTAGCTTTGATGCCATATTCACAGCAATGAAGTCGTCGCACCCAAGAATAGCGGCTGCATTGAATAATGCTATGTACATTAGATTAAATAAGGAGGTGACTGCACTAAAGGATAGAGCACTTGCAACCAATGGGATGCTGAAGAAAGACTTAGAACTCATTGGTAGACGGACACCAGAAGCATATTCACTAATCAATCAGCGTGTACAACGGTTCCGCTAATGCATTGACGAACTGATGGCTAGTGAGAGATACTTATTTAGAATAGGAGAAAACGAAGTGGTCAACGAAACTGCTCCAATTTCAGAACATAGTTACATTGAGGACACAGCGGAAGTGCCTGTCGAAGATGTAGCTGTAGAAGAAGTGGACTCGGTTGAGGAAACTGAAGACACCGAAGAAGCTGATGTTCTCGACGAGATTGAGTACGCCACCAAGGATGAGCTTGATAAACTCAGGCCAATGCTTGGAAGGTATACCAAGACTCTCGACCAACTAGAAGCTAAAACTGCGGACTTTGTCTCTAAGAGTGAAGCGAGTGCTTTGCGTGAGGAACTCAGTCAGATTAGGGATTTGCTAGAACTTGGATTGCAGGAGACTGCCTCTGAGGATGTACTTGCACAAGTACGTTCTGCACGTTCCGATATTGACAGACGGAACGAACGGGAAACATTACGTCAAGAGCTATTAGAGGAGTTAGGTCAAGGTTCCACATCGGGAGCAACCCAAGCAAACACATCAACTGAAGAAATTACAGCAGCGTCACGTACTGTGATCGCATATGCCAGAGGCAAGGGCATGTCCGCTGAAGATATTCCTGCGTCAGTATGGGACATCAAGCAAGGACAGACGCTTGAGCAGGCAATAGCAGCTGCTGAATCTGCGATTGATGAGGTGATAGCAGAAACGGCACGTGGTAGTCGGCGTAATAAAAAGAAAAGCGCAGACACATCAAATGGCGGCAGCCCTGCACCAGCAGCTTCAGGTACTTCATATAAGGGTTTAACCCTTGAAAAATTATCAAAAATGTCGAGAGATGAAATTGCTGACCTCCCTAAAGAGGTCATCGATAAAGTCCTCGCACAACCAAGTTAGGATGAATATCAATGGCTATTGATAACTTTATTCCTCAGATTTGGGCTAATCGGATTCTCGAAAACCTTAACGCAGCTCATGTTTTTGCTGATCGCTTAAACCGTGACTACGAAGGTGACATTCGTGCAGCTGGAGACTCAGTTCGGATCAACTCTATTGGTCGAGTAACTATCTCTGACTACACGAAGAACGGTGCAATCAACGCTCCTGAGACCCTAGAGGGTTCAGACATGGTGCTTGAGATCACTCAAAACAAGTACTTCAACTTCGAGATTGACGATATAGACCGATGGCAGCAGAAGCCAAAATTGATGGATGCTGCTACGAGGGAAACTGCATGGTCTATGGCAGACGAAGTAGACACATATCTGGCAAGCGTTTTGCAGGCTGGATCAACAAACAATGTCACTGGCGCAGCAGGTGCGGTATTAACTATCGGCACTGGTGCTGGTGAAACGAATGCATATGTATCATTGGTAGATGCTGGCGTAGCTCTTTCTGAGCAGAACGTACCAACTCGTGGCCGATGGGCGGTTGTGCCGCCTTGGTTTGAAGGTATGTTGCTCAAAGATGATAGATTCGTATCGTACGGTACTGTAGCAAACCGAGATGATCTGAAAAATGGTCACATAGGTCGTGCTGCAGGCTTCGATATATTTGTATCGAACAACGTCTCTTCATTAGGTGGTTTGGGTGTGAACTATTACATTCAAACAGGTGTAAATGAGGCAGCCACTTATGCTGAACAGATTGATGACACTGAGGCTTACCGCCCAGAGGGATCATTCTCGGATGCGCTTAAGGGCTTGCATCTATACGGTGCGAAGGTCACACGACCATACGCATTGTGCTACATCTACGGCGCTGAAGGTGCATAAGGAGGATAGATAAATGGCTATTACAACAGTAACAGTGACAGATCTAGCTCTCAACACTGAAAGCGGAGATCTAAACGTAGGTGCCTTGGGCACTCTAGGTACAGAGATCGCTACTGGCGCTGATGGTTTCAACGTTGACCTAAGTGGTTATCTTGATCGTAAAATCGTATTTGTTTTTACAGATCAGGGTGGTACAGGTGATGATGTAACTATGGTCGCTGGTAACAGACCGCCTTCACAGAGGGCTGATCTAGGAACCACAGTCATTACGATGGATGCGAGTGATACTCGCGCTGTCAGTCTTGAAAACGCACAGTTTTTGGGACAAGGGCTTGGTTGGTCTATAGGGAACCATGAAAATAACATGGCGGGAACGAGTGCAGGAGACAATACATTTGTACTTGTATTAGCTCTTCCGCGAGACCTGTAACCTTGTAGTATTATTGTGGCAGGGCAGATTGTTCTGGGGAGGAGTCTGCTCTGTCACATATATTTAGGAGAACTCAATGGCAGTTTCAGATACATTAAAAAACCAAGTAGTCACGAGACTGACAGATGCTGCAGGGTATTTGATGAGTCCAGATGCGACGTATTACATCTCGCTGCATACAGGTGCTCCAGTTGCAGCTACACCTGCCGCAAATGAACTTCCATCTACCAATGCGTATGCGCGTGCAGCATACACAAATGGTGCTGCGCAGTGGAACACCATCACTGGTGGTTCAACTACGAATGCAAACGCGATTACATTTGCCGCTGCGTCTGGTGGCGACTGGGCGACAGCAAGTCACTTTGGAGTGTGGAACAATTCAGCTGGTACAGCCTCTAACTTTTTGTTTGGCGGCTCATTAACCAGTGGTGTGACATGTACTGACGGAGATGCAGTTCAGTTTCAGGCGACTAAACTAACTATTACTTGCTCATAGGAGTACGCGATGCCTACAGTAAACGGTCCTGATGAAATTACCACCCTGACTGGTGGTGCGGATAAGGTATTTTATACCGATAGTAGCGGCGACGTAAAAGAAGTTTCGATTGGAACTGATGGACAGGCGCTTATTTCTACAGGTGCGACAGCGCCAGCCTTTGAAGGAGTCACAGGACTTAAGGGCGGTACCGATAAGGTTTTATACACAGATAACAACGGCAACGTTACTGAACTTGCATTGTCTGCCAATGCTGGCGATGTACTCACGTCAAATGGAGCGACCAATGCTCCGATATGGCAAGCAGTTTCTGGCGGAAAAGTAGCTATGACTTCTACAGGGTCGATTACTGCGGGAGATTTGGTCGTTCAAAATACCGATGGGACCGTCAGCACTGTGACAAGTACGTTATCTAGTTGGGCGCTAAGTTCAGAAACGGCACTGTCGGGTTATGCCTACGGCACGAATCACAAAGCGGTATATGATGACGCGAATTCGGTTACTTGTTATGCCTACAGGAACAGCAATGACTCGAACAATACATGGGTTGCTTTCGTTAGTGAGTCGGGCGGAACTGTCACAGTTGCAAACGAGCAAAAGATTCTGGACTATTACAACCCGTCAGGCTCAGCACACTATTACACATTGTGCGAACTTGGATACGATGACCACAACGATGTCTATTTAGCGATTTTCAAAAACTCGAATAATTCATACATATATGGACTGGCGTTCACGTATAATGGTTCGAGTGTGACGCTTGGTTCACTCACGGTGGTGGAAAGCACTTACAACAGCAATTCAGATGAATATGTGGGTATGTGTTGGGATACGACTAACAACGTGTTCCATCTGACAATGAACACATACGATACAACCTACAGATATACTATCCAACCCATTAGTGTGACGAGTGGGCGAGTAATTACCGCTACATCATCAACGGCCATTGCCAGTTCATCAGCAATCACAAATGCGTACTATCCGATTTGTTGTTGGGATTCTACGAATGAAAAGGTATTCTGTGGATTCCAACCATCAAACGCAGGTGAATATTACGAATATTTCCCCGTAGCATTCAATGGTAGCTCGTACACAATAGGAACCCAGACCGCCATCGGTGACGAGCTTGCCTATTCCAAACAGGCGGTATTTGATGCAAGCACGGGACAAATTGTTGTGGCGTGGTCCAGTGGTTCCACAGGCTACATGTATATGAATGTTGTTGATATGTCTGATGATTCGATAGGGGCGGAAATCAATATTAATAACACATATAACGGCGGGACAGCCGAGACCAATTGGGCTTGGACGAATGACCGTTGGCTGTCCTCTAGGAATCAGTCGTTATTCATAATTGATTCGTCGGGCGCGTTCGCAATGCGTGGCGGGTCAAACTACGGAAGTTATATACTCGCGGGAACTGTCGGCGCAAGTAAATCACTCACCTTTAATTCAACATTGCTTTACAACACAGACTTGGCTACTACCAGTATGTATCGAGGGCAGGCGAACAGTTGGGATGCGTCATCCAATAAGTTGATTACCTTAACTAACGAAAATAGTCTGGCCTGCAACGCCGCGGCGGCCAGTATTGCAGGTGGCACAAGTGATGTTCAAAAATGGCTCGGCCTTGCTGAGTCCACAGTAGGTACAGGCGTCTCGGTGAATGTTACCCACGCTGGCGGCATCAATGAAAGCCAATCAGGACTAACTGTTGGCTCTACCTATTACACGAACGCAGACGGAACACTCACGGCGACTGGTCCGACACTGACAGTGACGAACCAATGGCGCGAAGTTGGGAGAGCTATCACGGCGACCAATCTGCTTGTCACTGGCGCGGGCGATACGACGCAGAGTTTCGACGACTAGGAGCCTAAGAAATATGAAATTAGTTGTTAAAGAAAATGGCGAGATAGCGTTCATATTCAAGGACACCGATACGGTCGCTATTGACGAGTTCAAATTATCAGTGACTGAGACCGACAAAGGCGGCACGTCCCAGAGTTGGGAATCACCGAATCATAATAATTCGATGTATTCACTGGTTGAGGATGTGACTGCTGAAATGTACCAACTTGGGACACAAGACGACCCGAATCACTACATCATGCAAACATACGAATCAAATTTGAAGCGGCGATAGGAGCCTGACATGGCATTAGAAGTACAAGCATCAGGCACACTTACTACTGATGGTAGCGAGCAAACGCTCGGTACATCTGCATTTGCTGGTGTGCATGTCGTTCAGATTGACTTATCTGCGATGCAAGCAGGGGATACACTGCGTCTAAAGGTAAAAACAAAGGTTCTCACTGCAGGTACAACGAACGATTTCATTGTTCAGACATTTAGTGGTGTGCAGTCTGAGCCGATTATCCAATCAGAGCCAGTGACATCGCCCTTCTCATTTACATCAACACTTGAGCGTACAGGAGGTTCTGACAGAGCGTACCCGTGGTCTATTAATTCGGTATAGGAGTAAGCATGTCACTATCATCGCTCCTATTACTCAATACGCCATCAGTTCAGGCTGAAGGAAGTACAGGCTTATCGCTGAGCACCTCGGGCGACGCGCGAGTCAATGAAATATTAGAGGTCGAAGGTACGACTGGTGTACAATTAGCAACGTCAGGAGAAATGATGGCTATCAAATTAGCAGAAGGTGACACAGGTCTCGCACTAAGTACGTCAGGATCGCTTCAAACGGTCGGCGCACGTGTGATGGCAAAGTGTTATGTATCTCAGATACCCGAAAGCTCTGGTGATAACGTATATGCCCCAGTGGATCATATTACTATGCGCCGTGGAGATAATTTGATTCTATATTTCCGATTCAGGGATTTGCGTGACAATGTATATCCGCTTACAACTGCAGGGAATGTGGCATCTATCTGGTTTACTGTTAAGTCTAGGTACAGTGAGCCTGACTCTGGTGCATTAGTTCAGCGTACAGTTGGTGGAGGCATTTATGTCACCGATGGGCCTAATGGTGAAGCACAATGCGTATTAACGCATGCCGAAACATCTTTGTTAGGCGCTAAAGAATATGATTATGTTTGGGATGTACAGGTAAAGCGTGATATTTATGGTACGGAATCAATTATTTCTACTGCCGCAGTAGGTACAATGACGGTAAGTCCTGATGTCACCATTGATGTGGCATCCCATGTAGAGGTGTCTTCATAATGACAATGCGCGGACTTGATTTACTGCATGGATTTTCCAAGTTCATTGGCGATTACTGGGTCGGCGAAACATCTGCGGTGGGTACAACGACCACTATGGTTGATGACAAGCTCGGTCGTTACGGAGATGACTCATTGGTTGACTTTTATGTCAGGCCTATTAACGGACCTAACCAGTACGAAGTTCGGAGAATAGACAATTTCGTTTCTTCTACAGGTACGTTGACCTTTGCTCCAGCCTACACAATTACTCCAACTATCTATCAAAAATACGAGCTACATCGGTACGATCCAACAGTTAAATACCAGTGTTTAGATGAGGCTCGCTATCGTGTCGTCGATGACCTATTCCAGATTGTGTATGACGATACACTCACAGGGGATGGGCATAGTACATCGTTCGATATCCCATCTACCATTCGGCACGGACCTGTCCGCGTCTATGAAGAGTTAGCATGGGACTCAAGTACCACGTGGAATTTACTAGGAACTCCTAAGTTAGACGCTCTGACTAATTGGACAGCTACGAATTTCACGGCGACTATTGAAGCGGATGAAACATCTGATGTAACTGTGCCAAAATACGGAGACAACTGTACTCGCCTGTATACCACTGGTAGTGCAGTGGCTACTTACGTGCAGGATGTGGCAAATATGTCGAGTGTGACTGCATCTAGTGCGGCAGGGCGGAAAATGACGTTTGGTGTCTGGGTATACTACCGTGGTTTTCCGAACGCTCAGTCAGTTTACGCATCAATTAAGTCCGACGCATCAGGCGACATCATTTCAAACATGCATAGGGGTAACGGATGGGAGCTATTAGTTGCTGAGGGAGACATCGAAGGAAAGAACAGCACAGCATTACAAGTCACTATTACAGCGGAAACTGATAGTCAGGGAACTGTTATTTTTGCTGAACGCGGTTGGTTTTATTTCGGTGCTAGTAGCCGCATACGCGATAACTACGATCTCCTACTCGGACGTGAAGTTAGGCGTGATGACACGACTCAAAGGATCTATCTCAGTTATGTCCCAAATAGGGGCAACCAGCTCAGGCTTGAAGGGCGTGACTACATCAGCAGTCTCGGCACTGGCACGCCGCAGAATACCAATACTACGCAGGTAGATGGCGCAAGTGCGCAAATACTGTATGGCGCAGCTGCGCAAATATTATTTGAGCGAGAGGGCATGAGCGCCGAGTCCATGCAACAGCTCACTAGCCGTATCGCTCTTGCTGACAGGCGGAAGTCCGAAGTTAAGGACAGGATTGTAATGCCATCTGCTCCGTCAGTTAAGAGCGCATATGAGTAAAGCAGCACGTCAGCGTCCCTACGACATATTTCTTGGGTTTGGCGGAGACAAGATCGGATTTAATCTTGCAACTGGCGAAGGTGACAGTCTGGCCTACCAGCAATCACTTGCGCCTGCTATCGCACCACGTGTCGACAATTCCGCGTTCACTTTTTCATCAGTTCCTCCAGAAATAAAGGTGCCTATAGCCTTTGAAGACTGGACTGGAGGCGTAAGTTTCACTCACTCATCTGTAAATGCTCCTTCCGTCTACAATCAAGGACTAAAAGTAGATGGATCGACCGCTGGAAAGTTGACCCCGACTGGCGATACTCATAACTATTGGTCCGTCGACGGAAATGCACTACCGAATGACACCTCAACGATATATTTTGGTAGCCATGAGCAGCTGCCTGTCGGTTATGGCAGGGTGGTTCATACTTCTGTAGGAACATTCATGCTCATGAATGACGTGTGGAGGTGGGAAGTCCACGGTTCGTATTGGGAGCGAGTTGCAAACCTTGCAGATGGCTATTTGCCACTGGATATCGTTGAGTATGGTGGCTATGTGTGGGTATCGTGTGTGGAGAAATCGACTCGCCAAGGCGGCTTTTACATTTATTCCAGCAATGGTTTGGGATGGGTTCAATCAGCGGTAGCAAATGATGATCAGCTTTACTACTGCGTGCGTGGGCAGACGACAGGCAATCCTATTATCTGGGGAATAGATTATCAGGGGAACCTCCGCAACAACACGGCTCCTGCAGCGGTATGGTCAGGAGTGGTGACTGTCGGGACACAGAACGAAACAGTCACTGGGTTACTGGAGCACATGGATACAATCTATGTATTCAAAACGAACGGAATTTATAAACTAAATGCTGCTGGAACAGGCAGCGAAGATGTGTGGGTAGGCGCTAAAAACATTGATGACCACAGAAATGGGAACAACCCGATTCTTCATACTGACGGGAAAATATATGTAGGATACGACGGACACCTTATGCAGTTCGATCCTGTCGCAAACACAATTATGCCAATCTTTCCCGTAGACTCGAACAATATTTACAGTGGACGGGTCAACGCTATTACGACCGACGGACAGTGGCTATACCTAGCATTTGAATTTGACTGGACATTTGGAGAACAATACGGTGCAGGAACCTATGACTACAGAGACAATTACTATACCCATGTGCTCAAAGGAGACCCAAGTATAGGCGGCTGGCACCCAATCAGCTACAGTCAGTATGGATCTATGCGTGGTCTAGGGGTATCTCCAGCAGGAACGACCAATTCTACTAATCCTGAGTTGCATATGCTCATGGCTTATAACAGAGATAAAACCACGCCTCCGTTCATGCCGTCTCTGAGTAATCAACTGCACGACATGGTATTGACATTACCTAAGCTCGGTGAAGATTGGTCAACAGATCCAGATGCGGCATCTCTTTCTCAAACTTCAACTGCATATATATGGGGGCCGTGGGTAACGTTGGGTGCGGCAAATATAGATAAGTACCTTGCATCAGTACAAACGATAATAGATAACGCTAGTGACGGAAATTGGTGGCAGTTGTACTGGCAGTTCGACGACGGCATTTACGACCGTACGCTAGGGGCAGTCGGAGGCGGTCAGGTGTGGATCGATCCTGATACGGGAAGCCCGTTTACTGATGCTTATTGGCCCCTAGAGGAACCATTTATCAAGCGAACCAATGATGGCAATATCATGACAGGTGCTAGCCAAGACAGGTGGAGATCTATTCGGTATTTCCTTCAGTACTATTCAGCATCTGACACTCATGCGCCGATACGATCTATTGCTATGGACAGTGCAATGTTGCCTGATCGAGTACGTGTATGGAATATGCAAGTCGTGGTTGCTAACGATCAGGAGTTACGCGGTGGCGGCAAAATGCGAGAAGGGGCTACGCGTCAGAGGAATTTTCTGTTTGAAGCTCCGAACAAGAAAGTCACATTCTATGACCGCAATGGTCAAAATTTTATCGTGAAGGTACAGGACATTCAATCATCTGGTACATTACGCGGTGAATCAGGCGATAGGGAAATGTTTACTATCACCCTATCTGAATTAGTGCCGAACACTTTGACAACTCCTCTCTTGTCATGGGGCGAAGGCGCATGGGATAATGGACAGAGGCTGTCAACTCCAATGACAGCACCAAATGTTTAGGAGACAGTAATGCCTGCATCATATTCAGGACTCAACAATGTGAGTGCAGGTGACGTTGCATCTGCAGGACAACTCAACCAGTTTAAAGAAGCCTTAGAAGGCGCACGAGATTTCGTGCCAATCATTTGGGCTAAGGCAGATAATAATATCGTCATGAAAATTGGTGACGCAGCAGGAGCCAATAGCTTTGATGTGCAAGATTTCTCAGGGGTGAGCCAATTCAAAGTGGACAGCAACGGCAATGTCACAAGTAGTTCGCTTAAGCCAGTGACAAGTATGCGTGTAGCAACGGATGTAGATCTACCTCCGTCGACAACTACATTTACAAACATAACAGGCCTGTCCTTTCCTATTGCCGCCAACGAAATCTGGGCGTTAGATATATTACTTCTCACATGTAGCTCGGCGGCAGCCGATATTACATTCAAATGGACGTATCCTGTCGACTGCACAATGCGATGGGGTCACAAGGGTGACTCGCAAAACAATGTCGGGCTTAACCCCACAGGTGGTAGTATGCCAACGACTCATAACTTAGACGGTCCAATAACATGGGAGCCATCGTTTGGCGGTAGGGGAATATCTCCAGCAGATCCTGTTCCAGTCCCAATGTATGGCCTCGTCACTAATGGTTCCAATGCAGGGACAGTCCAGTTACAATTTGCTCAGTTGGTAAGCGACGCAACTGTAACTAGCATAGAAAGACAGTCATACATTCTAGCAACGAAGGTGAGTTAGTCATGGCAAATAGCAGTAAGAAGCAGAACTGGATTCAGGATGCCATAAAGCGCAAGGGTGCGTTCACTCAGAAGGCGGAGCGTGCTGGTATGACTGTCGCGCAAGCTGCAGACAAATGGTCTCGACGCGATGCCAAGGTATCGAAGCGTACGAAAAAGCAAGCCAACTTGGCGAAGACCTTGAGAGGATTTAAAAAAGCATGATTAAATTTCAAGGATCT
>TARA_R100000808_G_scaffold12937_1_pt1 | contig 15041 bp, 7 predicted proteins | sample TARA_R100000808 | Tara Oceans TARA_R100000808 (sample SAMEA2622852) | marine metagenome | biome: marine biome (ENVO:00000447); feature: marine epipelagic mixed layer (ENVO:xxxxxxxxx); material: "saline water (ENVO:00002010), including plankton (ENVO:xxxxxxxx)" | depth 140 m | reverse complement strand
GACACCGTCAAACAGCTCCTTGAGCATGACGCCCAAAAGACCGGCGGAACCCGCGCCCATCATCATGGCCCAGAGGCCATCCCATGCCGCCCAGCGCTTCCACCAACCCGATCTCGTCTTGGGATCGGTCGCCTTCTCGTAGTCGGACTTCCAGCCCTTCAGAAAGACATTCCAGAACGGCACAATACCCTTGACCACCTTGATAGCCTTGCCTTTCTTGTAGACATTCGGTGTGCCGACGAAATTGCGGATTTCCATCGCATAATCCTTGGGCGACACGCCACGCTCTTTGAAGACCACGCCGCTGGCGAGCTTCGGCAGGGATTCTAGGACTTGCCCAGAGAACTCCAACGGCGAGGTGATCTTCTTAAATAGGCGAATGATCTGCCGGTGATCCGCGTCCTTGGGGAGTAAATTATAGCGCGCCAGCATATCCTCAAAGTATCCGTGACCGTAGTCGCCGGAGTGCATCGTCGAGATCGCAGACAATTCAACGCCGGAGATGGCATAATTCTCCATGAGCCGAGTCACCAGCGGATCATCCCTGCCCAACGACCGGCGGAGGGCGGGGGCCAGCGCCTGCGCGTATGCCTTGCCCAGCTTGATCGAGCCGACATTGAGGTTGCGGCGCGTGCGGGAGAAGTCCCGCTTCAGGTTGGCAGCTTGGAACGCGATATTGTAGGTGATCCAGAACGGGTAAAAGCCGGTGCGAAAGATGGCATCAAGTGGCCGGATCGTCTTCTCAAGTACGCCCGGCGGATCATTCTCAAACGAGGCGGCGATATGCTCCTCCACCTCATAGAACTTGGGTCGCCCGTTATCCAGCACCATCAAGTGACCAAAGCCCGGCGGGGGGCGCTTGGTGACAACGACCTGCCCCTCCTTGTTGACCCTCGTCGGAACCAGCGTGATCTCGGTTGGGAAATGCTTCTTCATCAGGTCAATGAAGGAGTTTTTGGACTTCTGGATGGCGATCAGGTGATTGATGGAGACGAGCTTCAGCACCGTCGCCGTCATCGGGTTGGCAATGTCGCGCAGAGTACCCATCTGCTCCTTTACAGACGCCGGGATGTAAGGCTCCAGATAGTCCAGAACCGCGAATGTCGCGTAGAAATCCTTGTTGGGCAGAATCTTCTCCACGAAGGTGCGCTGATTGTATGCCCCAACCCTCACCGCCTCCCTCACGACCTCGATGTTGATGTCATGAAGTGCCTTGGAGGCACGCTCCATGATGGTCATACGGTCAAAGCCCATCAGCAGGCGCATATTGCGAAGCCCACGCTGGGCGCTGACCGGCTCCAGACCCATCGGGTTGGCCAGCCCAGAGCGCTCGTTCACGATCCGCTGGAGCGTCAGGTATTGCCCGAACAACTTGGTGTCGATCCCGAACTCGTCCAGCTCATTGATGACCTTGCGGTGGATCATCTTCATCATCCGGCGGTTACGGTTGTCCACCAGAGATTCCTGCTCAAAGAAATTGCGCGGGTCACGACCCGCCGGGATGTCGGTTCCCTTACGGATCGCCTCCTTCACCTTCTGAACGGCGGGATAACGGGCATCATCGAGCGCCTGCATGACATCGAGCCAGTACCCCTTCCAGCTCCGTCGGCGCAGCTCGGCCTCCTCCAGCTTGCGCTTGAGGATTGCCTCACCCTTCTCAAACATCTCCGATAACTGGGCGCTGTGCGCCTTCGACACGCTGAACTGGCCGTTGTTAAGGAACTCCTGCAATCCAAAGAACGCCTTCTTCACCTCCGGCTTGGCGTCGATGTAATTCCAGAACATCTTGTAGAAGTGCGGCGAGTGTTCCTGCAAAAGCCCCGGCGAATTAAGCATGACCGACAGGGCATCGGCATACAGCTCCTTGCTCGACTCCCGGTACTTGATGTAATGCGGAGAAACCTCCTCCCGGTTGAACGGATGCCAGAACTCGGACAGGGCGATCAGCTCACCCGCGATCACATCCGCCTCGGCCAAGCCACGCTTCTGGATGGCCTCCTCCACCAGCTCCGAGTATCGCTTGCTAACTTGCTCCCGCCAGCGCTCCATCCCTGCTGGATCGGTGGAGGGCCGTGGGCTGTACTCACGCTCGGCCTGCCTCCGCAACGCGGCGCGGTCGCCCTTGTCCAAGCCCTTGCCGCCGGGCGTGATAGGGAAAGTCTTCTTCAGGAACTCCGTCAGGGATGCCAGCCGCCCCAGAATGTTACCCCGCTTCAAGTGTTGATCGGGGAGGTAGTCGATCAAGTGGCCAATCTCATGGGCCAGCACCTTGGCGGCGGTGATCGGATCGAGGAAGATCGAGCGATCCAGATGGATTTCAATCCCGCCCGGCCCGTACCTGAAAAATCCAGCTGTACCACCGCGCAGCTTCCGCAGCTTGGGCAGCTCACCCAGCAGCTCCTTGGCCAACGCCACCAGCTCCGGCAGCATTACTGGGTTGATATGATCCAGACCGCCCAGCTCCATCTGCACAACCTCCGGCGCTTCGCCCTTCTTGACCGGGGCAGCAGAGAAGGTGATCTTCGGGCGAATCGGCCTGTCTTCCACCATCAAGCCAGCCTGTCCGCGCTCCCGCCCGAACCAAGAGTCGCTTTGAGGCAGGCCCAAGGTTGCACGCCTGCTGGTTGGGGTTGCGCCGCCGGTAATGACATCGGCCAGCACGCCCGCCTCGATGAGTGTGTCCAGTACATTGGCCTTTTCCGGCGAGAGCGACCCCTTGAAATAGGCGAGGCCGGAGGCGGCTCCCGCCTGCTGCGCCTCCCGGCGGATCGAGGCCACCAGCTCGTCGATCGGCGTGGAGAGGTTCAGCTCGGAGAGCGTCCGCACATGGCCGGTGGTGGTCGTGTACATGAGCGACACATGACCTTCACCGTGCATGATGTTCTGGCCCACCGCAGCCACATCCTTCACCACATCCGGCCCGATAGGCCGGGCAATCTCCGGCCCCAAAAGTGGATCTACCTCCGGCCCTGCCGTCTCGATAATCTTGCCATCCCACTTGCCCGACGCATCCATGAGCGCCGCCTTGCGGTGATCGATTGTCACCGCGCCAAGAAAAAGCGGTTTAAGGAACGGATTCTCCACCAGAGCGCGGGTTGTCTCCATGTCCTTGGCGCTCGGCTTGGGATCGCCGGATGGATGATTATGCACCATGTAAAACCCGTCCGCGCCGTGGGCCTTGAATGAGTTGATGAGCGCCTCAAGGGAGGCAGGGCCGGGCGGCAGCGCCGCCACGCTGGTCGGCATCCGGCTGGTGACACTATGCACGGCCACCACCTTGCCCTGCCTCATAAGCACCCAGCGGTAGGTTTCGATTGAGGCGTTTCGGAACACTTGGAACACCTCCGACGCATGGTTGATGCCGTCGATCCGTCGCCCGGCAATCTCCAACCCGCGCGGTGTGCTGATGTCCTCGCGCACTTTACGGGCGATCACCCGCTGCGGGGATGGCGCGGCCCTGTCCAGCGGCGCTGGCTCCTTCACGACCGGGTTGTTCCCAACACCAACCGCCGCCTCCAGCGCCTCAAAATTCACCTGTGGCTCCGACTTGTACCGGGGAGCCGCCGAGGGGGCGACATACCCGATGGGCGTCTCTGAAATATCACCCTTAACCGACGCACCCAGAAGCCGCAGCTTGGCCAAGATGATGCCGCTGTTCCATCGATCCACTTTTAGGCCCGAATCGAGGATTTGCATCTCCGCCCGGCTGGCAGTCGTCAGGCGGTTGACCCGCCCGGCCATCTGCACAAACTCCAGAGCGCTAAACGGCGGCGTGATGACAATCATCGAGCGGGGCGCGTCCCCATAGAGATCATCCAGACTAACGCCCGTGCCGCCCGTCTCCGGCGTGGCCAGCACCACCTTGTGAGTGCCGTCCTGAAATTTCTCGATCGTCTCCTGCTTGGCTTGCCGCGCCGATTCGCTTGCCGCAGAACCAAATAGCCTGCCCACCTCGCCCGGCATATCCTTGTTGAGTTTCTGGAAGATCGCATTCAGCCCGTCATCCAAGCCCCATTTGCCCTGCTCAACGCGCTGGGCGAACACCACCACCTGACGCCCCTCTGCCACCGCCGCCTTGGTCAGCTTCATCGCATGAACCGCCTTCATGCTCTCAAGCGCATTACGCCCGGCCATCATCACAAGACGCTGGACAGCGCCAAATGGCTGTCCTTGGCTCGTATATTCCTCCTGCGCCAAGGACATGACCTTTTCTACAGTCTGGACTTGTTCATCGGTGAGCTGAACGCGCCGGAAATTGATGTCAATGTTGTCGAGCGGAACCTCATGCTTTATCGCCAGACCGGCGCGCGTCATGTTGTCAAACATCCGCTCGATATTGCGCTCGATCTGATCCATCGTAACCTCCAGCTTCGTGACAGGATCAACATAGGGGATAAATTGAACGCGAGGCTCGCCTCCCACATCCACCACCTCTTTCACAAGGCCCACATCCAACAGAGCCTGCTCCGGCGACATCCGCTTGCCTTGGCGGTTGACCAAAACCGAGTTGAGATAAAAAATGCCATGCGCTTTGTCCAAGGGGGTCGCCGTGGCAAACACGGCATGATCCGCCGACTCGGCCAGCTTGCGGCCCCGGTGAGCCTGAATTGAGGAGCCTTGATTGCGGAGATTGTGGGCCTCGTCAAAGATCACCGTCTGCCAGCCCTCCGGCTTGACCACGCCACGCGCCACATCGGTATAGGTGGCCACCATGATTTCATGTTCCGGCCTGATCTCTCCGCCCCGGTAGCGCCACAGCTCCACCCCCAACATTGCGGAGTCACGCGCAAAGGCATCGTTGATGATGCCGTCACTCTCGGTGACAATCAGAACCGGCTTGATGGGGGGCAGGGGAAGGGCGCTCTCGACAGGGGCCACCTCGCCCATTGGAGCCACCGAACGCTGGATTTCCTTGGCCTTGGCAATCGCAGCCGCCGCGATGGAGATTTCCACCATCGTCTTGCCAGCGCCTGTGCCGCTGAAGATCGCAAAGTCCCGGCCACTCGTCAGCGCATCCAGCGCCCGGTTGACCTCCTCAATCTGGTGGGGTCGCAGGATTTTAGCCTGCGCCGGGATCAGCTTGGCGGTGTGGTCGGGCTTGTTGGCCCGGCTGGGGGCGAGGTTCCTTCTCGCCTTGACGATTTGCTTGGGAGGTCGAGAAGGGGGCTTTCCAGACCGCCGCTTCTTTCCGGGTGCGTCAAAAAGCCCGCCAAGCTGAAGCTGTCGATCACTACGGACGACCTTTTCGGTTGGCTTGGGCTTGGGTTCTCTTGAGAGTTTTGCATTGTTCTCTACATTTTCAAAGCCGGGGAAGAAGTCGGGAAACTCGTCCAGACTGTCCACCTTGACTGGGTTATCTCCATCGAACAGGGTAAACCCCGGCCCGTCGGAGAACATATCCTGCTGGGTTGTCATGTCGGATGCAATCTCTTTCGAGTCATCCTTCTTGAGTGAATCCTTGAGCTTGGCCTCCGCCTTCCTCTCCGCCTCCAGCGTGCGCTTGGACTCGGCCAGCAACTGCTCATTGTCGAAGCTGAAGAACTCCTGCCCCAGCTCCTCCTCGATCGAGCGCATCTCCTCGATCTCCTTCTGGGTCAGATTGATGCCCCGCAGCTCCTTCTTCTTTAGTTTCTTCCAGCGCACGACAAGCGGGTTGGGCTGCACCTTGTAGCGGCCCGTGTTGGCATCCTCCAGCATCCAATCCGGCCCAAGGCGGGAATTAACAAAGCCCCTGATAATCTCCAGTACGCTCTGCTCTTGAAACATATCAATTGCATTGGGATCATGATTGGCGATGTGCCGATACACATCATCAAAGAAACCCGAAAATTCAGCGGCGGTGTCCGTCATGCTCACACGCCCCGCCTTGGTGTATTGAATGTTCTGCGCCAGCGCCGCCGCCATGCCGCGCGCCACCTTGATCTCCTGCGTCTCGTTAATCTGCCCCTGCTCAGAGAATTGATCGAAGACCTTGGCAACGGAATCCCGGCCCTTGGCCCCCTTGTGCAAATCAATAAGGCCGTTGACCATCTCGGAGATGGCATCCGCCAGCGCCGTCTCCCCCTTGGCGCGCAGCTTCAGCACCGGGGCAATGGCCCCTCGGATCAAGCCCTCCCGGTAGACCGCCGGGATGTCAGGGTTATTGTAAGACTTGGTAAGTGCCGGGTTTTGGAACGCGCCCTGCGCCAGCAGATGCTTGAGGTATCCCTCAAAGCGCCCCGCATCCTCCACGATCGCGCGGCGCGTGTTGAAATCAATCCCGTGTTCCCCGATCTGCTTTGTGAACCACGACTGCTGCTCCTTCAGCGTTTCCTTGGTAGCAAGATTCGCCAAGGCATCAGGAGGGACTTGCCCAGCGTCGTTAACAGCCATGACACTTGTCTGCTCGACCAACCCCTCCGACGGGTTAAGCAGATCGACAACTGAATTAGCATTTTCAATCGACTCCGGCGTCGCCAGATCGTGGGAAGGCAGCAGTCGTACAAGCAGATGGTCATCAGTAGGCCGCGCAGATAATCCAAAGTGCTCCGCCATCTCGTTCTGGACTTGCCCGAACTTGGCGAGCTGGTCGGCGTCAAGCCGCTGGATGCTCTGGAATCTCCCGTTGCCACCTAATACGCGGAACACCCCATCCGTACCCTGACTTATCATCACCGGGCCATCCCCGGCGCTTGGCCCCATTGTGGTGTACGAATAAGGTTCCCAATTCTGTGCCATCCGAATGACCTTCTCCTTCTCGGACGGCAGCTCGGAGTAATCTCTGGTGTTTCGCAGAGGATTGTAAAGCTCGTTCTTCGCGAACCCATCCCCCACATGGCTCGACTGAATCTCCGACTTGGGAACCCAAGCATATACCGAATCCTGACGGCTTTCCTTGGCCCCCATCACAAAGGAAGCCTTGCCCTTGTGAACATTGGGATTGCTGACAGGCAGGAATGTGTCGCCGGTTGAGGGAGGCTCACCCTCCGCTGGCGGCTCGACTTCGCCCAGCATCTCCCTCAACTGCTGCTCCATCTCTTTCTGTTTATCGTAGTGTAATTGAGTCTCCGCAGCCAGCGCGTCATAGTTCGGGTCATCCACATCCGCATTTCGCGATCTTTCAAACGCCGCGTCCAATGTCGCTCGGACATCAGCCATGTCTAAAACATGAGCCATAATGTTAGGATCACCCCCCACAAGCTCGGTGATCTCATCCTCCAGTTTGTTGAGAGTTTGATTGTCAGTCTTTGGATCAGCAAGGTCGCGAACCCTCCAAGTAATCTGATCTGAAACAGGTTGAGGCTTATCTACTGCCGGAGCCGGTTCAATCTCCCGCCCAGGTGGTGGTTCTGCTGGCGGCTCCGGCTTCGGTTCTGCTGGCGGTTCCGGCTTCGGTTCCGGCGCTTTTGGTGGAGGCGGTTTCGGCACTTCCACATCCCTCGGCTTTGGCTCCGCCGGTAGCGGAATCTCGACCGGGGGCAAAGTTTCACCCGGCGCTGGCTCGGCTGGCTTTGGCTCGGCTGGCTTTGTCTTGGCGGTGCGCCCCGATACATGATCTACAAGCTCCCAGTTGATGGGATAACCCTCCTTGGCCATCCGATCTCTGGTAATGCTTCCCTCGCGGGACAAGCGAGGGATACCCAACGCACTCATCAAGGCCGCGCCAATGATTGCATTCTCCGCAGCGGCCCCGACATCCTCGGCCTCCATCACTCCCGGCGTTTGCAACGCCAGCAGATAGGCCGTCGTAGCCCCCTGACCACTCACAAATTCAGCCGTCTTGGCCAGACGCTCCAAGTTGACATTCATTTTTTCAGGAGACATCTTGGGTAACAGACCGCGCGCCTTGGCCACAAATTTACCCGGCTCCAACTGCTCCACCTTGATCCCGGCTTGGCGCAGCTTCTTCATCACCACATTGCTGCCGAATGTCCTGCCGAGTTTGTCCACCACCGGGATTCCGGCCACCATCGCCATACCCAGCGGGTTGATGCTGCCATCTTCGTTGAAACCGATGGCCCCGACGGCAATGCCTTGCTCCGCGCCGGTCGCCCATCTCTGGGCAGACTCCACGCGCTGACGAGTTGCGGCTGGGAGCCTGCCTCTGCCAGAGGGATCGCGGAGCACGGGGCGGCTGGGGTCTACCCCTTTTGCCTTCAATGTACTTCTGCCTCCAGCCGCCATCGCACCGATCAGGACAGCAAACTCTCCCGCCATCACCGTTCCCTTTTGCGCCCAGCGCGAGGCCCACGGTTTCTTCTCCACATCCTCCCAGAATGGAAGGGGAGCGTGTTTGTCACGCACAAAGGTGCTTATATTGTTGGCCTTCTGGCCCTCGTCACCAAACCCCAAGGTCAACAAGTCTGCCACCGCCGCCGAGGCGAACTTGCCGCCCATGTGAACAGGCTCGCCCACAAGTCTCTGGTAAGGTTCAAGCCCAACATCCTCCACCATCTTCAACCCCAGACCGCCCATGTTCGCGGCGTGATCCGCGTCCAACTGGGCCAGCGCCTGCGCCCGTTCCGCTTCCGTCCTGTGCGTGGCGCTGTTGTGGATCAACTCTCGATCCGCCTCGTACTTGAGCCGGAACTGCTCGGCCATTTCCGCCGTGCGCTTGTACTCCGAATGGCGCTTCTTTCTCTCATCAGACCCCCGAAACAGGCGATCTTCCGTCTCGTACTTTTCAAAGAAACCCTGCTTCTTCGCGCCGCCTTTGGGACTGCCGATCCGGCCAAACAAGGGAACCATCTTGTCCTTGCTTCCTTGAAGAAGGTCAGAGAGGCCGGGGCCGCGCGTCGTGGGTTTGCTTAACCCCTCGACATACGCCTTGAACTCCTCGTTCTTGAGGAAACCGGGGTCTTTCTCGGCCAACCACGGGGCCAGCTTTTCATCCGGCACATCCTTGAAGCGCGGGTCTTTCTCACGAACCCAATCTAGTACCTTGTTGGGCATTATCGGGTGTCACTCTGGAACGCATCAAAGCTAATCCCCCCCGGTCGATGCGTGTAGTTGCCTCTCTGATCGAAGTCATCTATACGAAGCCGAAAACTCTGCAAGGCTTCGCGAATACGGGTGAGCCTGTTATCAATCTCATCAAACTCCTCTTGATAGGACGGGTCACGACCGATGCTGCCGTCCGTTGCATAAACATCGTCTTCTGCCGTGCGCCCATGATCCCTCATGTCCTGCTCAAGAAGCTGCTTCTCCCTCATTAACTTCCAATACTGTCTGGCTTGGCCTGCGGCATACGACTGATTCTGCGAGGACAGACCCTTAAACGGATCATCCTGCGCGGAGCCTCTGTGCAAGGTGGCAGTCGCGCCGGAATCAATCTCCCCGCCTTGAGTCACCACCTTGAACGGCTTATCTGAATCCGGCACATTGATGTCCTTCACCTCGATGTCGCCTGCCGAGTCAGCTCCCGGCTTTGGGATAAAACTACCCGACCCGGTGGCGCTTGTTATTCCCCACATATAATTTGGCATACCTTCCACTTCGTGAACCGAACCCGGTATCGCCGTTCCCTTTACATCCGGCTCCGGCAGCAACCTGTCCAGCGCCTGTGACATCCCTGCTATGTCCGCGCCGGGATTCCTGTCCAGCGCCTGCTTCGCAGCCGCAGCGCGGCGCTCCATGAAAGTTCCCGGTGGAGGCGGCAATGCCCCGGCTTGCTGCGCCGGAGTGGCCGCATCCCCAAAGCCCTGCGGCAAGGGCGGCATGGGTGGTGTCGGCCTCGACATCAAGTGCAGGGCGTCCCTGACCGCTTTGGCCGTCGCATCGCCCTCCTCCATCTGATCCTTGTAAACATCTCCCTGCAACTTGGAGGCGCGGTTGCTCAACATCTTGCCAATCATCTCCTGCCCCTCTTTCGCACCTTCATAAAGGGATATTCGTTCCTCCGCAGACTTGCTCAAGTAGCCTGCCTCACCCATCTCGCCGTAGACAGAGACAGGCTGGCCGGTTGACTTGGCGTAGGCATCCATAGCTTTCATCGCCGTGTCACCCGCCTTGGCCAGCTTGTTGAGTGCCTTCTCCTCCTCGTCCTTCTCCTTGATGGCGTCTGCAATGCTCTTGCTCGCGCTCTCCATTCCCTTGGCGATCGCGCGCGCCCCCATCGTTGCCGTCTCCATGAAACCGGGCGGTGGCCCCACCGGGCCTGCGCTCCCCTGCCAATAATTATACTTTGCCATATCTATGCCCCTAATCTTCCAATCTGTGCGTTCTGTGCCTGCACCAGTTGATGCTCATGCTGCTTCATGCGCTTGATGACATTCTCTTGGAACGCCGGGTCTTGCGACATGAGCCTCTGCGCCGTGGCGCTGCTGGCCAGCTTCTGCATCTCCTCCAGCCTTAACCCGTGCGCCTGTCCCGGCTTGATGTCCACATCCGCCCCGGCGGCGATTTGAGCAAAGGCGGTGCGCTCCTCCTCGATCTCCTGCAAGCTCGCCGCCTCCTGCGGTCGGAGCAGGCGTTCGCCAAGCTGCGGGTCGATGAACTCAAACAAGACCTCCATCGCCGCCGTGCGATCCACCACCGCGTTGACATCAAACTCGACCGCCACCTTCAGCAGCTCCAGCTTCTGCTTCACCAGCTCCATGTCGAGGTTCGCCACATTGTAGCTCACCGCCACATCAAACTCGCCCTGTATCTCGTCCCGGCCCACTTGCAGCGGCTCGGCCTGACGGCTTCCCACCACGCGGAAATACATTTCATCCGCCATGAACTGCTGGCAGAGCTGGAAACACATCCCAAGGGCGTCCCCCCAGTAACCCAGCCATTTGCCCACCATGTTCTGCTGCCTCATGCGCGCGTAAAACTGGTTCTCCTTGCCGACGGGCCGACCAAAATAGCGGTCTGCCATCTCGCGGATGTTCAGCTCCACCTCCTTGCTGCCGCTGTCGATCTTGGGCGCGTCAGCATACTCGTAGTCGTCCGGCCTCATGCGGGGGATCATCACGCCCGGCCCCCACTTGCTCGGCGCGCGGCCCACCGGGTGCATCAGGGGCGGCATCGTGGCCAGATAAGCCCGATCCACGCGCCCGTCCCATTCGGTCTTGATCTGCTTCTGCCACACGGAAGCCACCTCGCCGTATCCACGGGTGTCATCGAGCCTGCGGCTTAAATGCTCCCGGCGCAGCGCCACAAACGGGTACTGGCCATGCGCGTAGTTGAGCAGCTCCTCACGGCCCACGATCTCGTCGCCCCGGTCGTTGCTCGTCAACTGGGGGCAGAACACGATGTAATAGATGCCCGGCACACCGTTCTCATCGCAGCGCCGTTCAAAGGCATGGACAATCTCGTAGAGCTTGCGCGTGTCCAGATCAACCAGACCGGGGCGCTCCCCGCGCAGCTTGACCTCGCTCGCGAACTCGGCCCCGCCGCTCAACCCCTTGCCGCGCTCCAGCACCTCCTTGATCCACCCCTCATCCCAGCCACGATTTCCCTTGGCGTCCTTGAGTTGCTCCGCCGTCATGTACTGACGCCAGAACAGCCGACGGGCCTGCTGCAAATCCGTCGTGTCGTTCGGGAAGAAGAAATCCTCCCCAACACGCAGCGCCGTCAACTGGGGCCGGTTCTTCACCACCTCCGGCGCGGTGTAGGTGGCCGCGCCTGTCTCCCTCAAGTCCTTGACCATCCGCTTGGCCTCCGAATTGGACAGCTCAACGCCCAGCAGCCCCTTGGAGAGACCGATCGCATCATCCTCCGTCACCGGGTTGAGGATCAGCTCCGGCAGGCGCGCCTCCATCGAGTCGGGCCGCTGCTGCTGCGCCCATTGGGCGATCGTCTCCATGTCGATCTGGCGGTAGCCGTTGAGCTGTTCCCGCTGCCACAACACACTCATCACCGCCACGCCGTTCTCGCAGTAGTAATTGGCCGCAAGCTCGGCTTCGTGAAAGAACTCGTCCATCTGGTTGTCCACCATCCATCGCAGGAGGTTGCTCGCCAGAAACGCCTTCTTGGCGTCGCCACTCTCGGTCGGCAGCGCCGTCACCTTCATCTGCCGCAGGCTCGTCATCAGCATATCGACATCCTCCTGCACATAGGAATCCACCAGCGGAACCCGGCTGTCACTCGCGCCGTCAAACGGAACCACATTGGCCCCGGTGTTCTTCTTCCACTTCTTGCCGTCGCCACTCTGCCCGGCCCACTCGTTGAAACGCTCGCGCCGGTTCTCGTCGCGCCGATCGGTCAGGGTGCTGGTGATGGCCTCATTGTATTCAGCCACCATCCCGCCCAAGTCCAGTTTGTATTCCTTATCCGCCATGATGTTTAGCTCCATCTACCGCCCTTACCAAAGCCAGCCCCGCCAAATGACCCAAGCGCGCTGATGCCTGCGCCCCACATCGCGCCCTTGTTGGCTGCGGTCGCCGTGCGCGCCGCCAAGATTCCCTGATAGTTGCCACCGTGGATCGCACCGGCATAGCCACTCTCTGGGTTGAACAGTTGCCCCGGCCCCATGCCCTGCGCCTGACCCATGATCGCCTGCGACTGCATCGCGTTCTGCGAGGGCCGACCCAGAATCGCCATGAACGGATCGGCGGTGGTAGCCTGCCGCATGGCCAAAGCCTGATACGCATTTGCCCTCTCTGTGCCTCGACGGCGCTCACGACCACGCTGAAGCTCTGCGGCTTCGTAGAATATATCCGCAGGGCCGTGGCCAAAGCCTGCCGCCGCGCGGCCCCCTGCTACATCCTGCGAGAACTGTCGGCGCTCTATGCCGGTCAACCGGCCATCCGCATCAACCCCCTCCTTCGCCTTCATCATCATGGTCTGCATTAGCTCGGCCTTCCGTGGATCCATTTGATCCAGCGCAGCCATAGCGCGCGGCCCAAGCTGCTCGATGTCTCGGATGTCGCCCTCGCGTTGCGCCGACTGCATCTGGCGCAGCGCCGGGTCGATCGTGGTCTGGTACAGGTCAAGCATCTGCGGCGTCATCTGCCGCGCGATGTCCATCTCCAGTTGCGCGTACTGCGGCTGAAATTCTGCCTCTGACTTAAACAAGTCCTCGGCAAGCCGAATCTGCGCACCTAAATTTCCAGATACCTCTTTCCCGTAATCACGGGGAGGCGGCGCTTTAACTGTTGTTCCCATAATATTGTCTCCTAAATCGTTTTGTTACCCTGTCGTACTGTTCCCATGTCCAGACCTTCAACTTCTCCTTGTTCGCCTTGTTCCGATGCCAAGCCACATACGGCAGCTTGAACGGCGCTACCTCCAGAAACCTCTGGAGAGCGCGCTGGCCAGCCCCCAACCAGACAAACCACACATCACAAACATCCTTGTCCCACGCCAGAAACTCGTCAGCCTGCGCCAGACATTCGCGAGGGACAGGACGACCCATAATGAAGCAATCAGAACCGCTCCACACATAGCCATGCTGAAGATGCCAACCGAGAACACGATGAAAGTCATCATGTCCCTCCCATTCCGCAGCCGTGACAATGGGGCTATTCACTCTCCTCCTTCTTCGGATTCGCCGGACTGCCCTCGGCGGCCTTAACGCTTGTATCCACCGTGACCTCTGGAGCCTCAAAGTCGGCAGGCGCAACCGGGCGCTGCTTCATAGCCTCAATCTGGCTGTCCAAAGAAGCAACCCAACCTTGGTCGGCCACGAATTGGCTAACGAGCTTGTTCGCATTGGACTTGAATGTGGACACGGCTGGACATTTACCCTCCGGGTAGTGGTATGTGCCGTCAATGTATGCCGAATTACCCTTACCATCCTCTGCGGTAAGGCCGATGACCACATGACAAACCTTGCCAGCCTCGGCGTGTCCGTCACAATGGCATTGAGGTTCTAAACGAACGCATTTGTAAGTATTAGCCATATCTATTATTCCTTATCAGTTCCAATGTATTCTATGTCGAAGAATGGGGTATCCACCTCCAGCGTACCGGGGAGCGACTTGCATCCTGCCCCGCACAAAACAACAAACACCGACAACCCAATGATCGTCAGCCACCGCTTGATCTTCTCCTTTATCCTTTTCATAAAAGTTTTCTTCTCCCTCCTCGGAAACATGGCGTCTGGATCGTAGTCTCCATTCACTTCCTCCGCCCCCTCGCTGCCGGTTTGGCTTTCGGCTTGTCCACTATCGACACCTCCATTGGCCCCATCTGCTCGCTGCCCTTTGGTAGATAATCCGGCTCACAACCGTTGGGCAGGCGGCGCTCGACAGTCAGGTGCTTTAACTGACTGTTCGGGATTATCAGCGCGGTTCCCCTGTCCGCCATCTGGAATGTGGTGTTCAAACAACCTTTACGAATCACCCGCGCCTGACGCCCGTGGAGGAACAGGATTTCATCATTCCTCCACGACGAACTCCAGAAAACCATCATCCCCTGCACAAAATTCATCAACAAATCCTTCCCCATGAGCGCCAGAAACGCACATATGAATAACCAGCCATACTCACCCATTAAATTCTTCGCCACTCCCTCCATCGCTTCCTGACCTACAAGTTGTTGAACGATGTTTGTCATCCGGTTCCCTCCAACTGCTCTATACGCTTGAGTGCGTCTTGCAACGCTCCCCATAAAATTGGAACCATTTGCGAGTGGGCTACTCCTTGGTATTTCTCCCCATCTTTTTCGCCAGTAACTAAATCGTTTAGCTGAATCTTTTCATCACACTCATGGGCAAGAAAGCCTACCCGGTCTTGTGTTTGTGCTGAATGGCGGCGAGCCTCGCACTTGTTGTTCCAGCGATACGAATAAACAGGAAGCGATTGTACGAGATTAGCGGCATTCGATGTGTCCCACGGTGTTAGATTGTCCTTCAAGCGGTAGTCCGAAGACTCTGTTACTGACCAGCAATAAATATTCCCAACGACATTAACATGGCCCCCCGTTTTTATTTTGTAATCCGTATCAACAACCGAGCCTACCCCCATGCTCCCAGCAATATAAGTATTGCCCGTGAAGGTTGCTGCGGTTCCCGAAAGTGTGGAACCCACCGACAAAGTGTCATCACACTCAACCGCATTTTTAAGTAGGGTAGTCCCGTTGACATACAACTTATGTGAACCGGGGTCTGTCGTTCCTATGCCAACATTGCCGTC
>TARA_R100000808_G_C2155171_1_pt1 | contig 15042 bp, 7 predicted proteins | sample TARA_R100000808 | Tara Oceans TARA_R100000808 (sample SAMEA2622852) | marine metagenome | biome: marine biome (ENVO:00000447); feature: marine epipelagic mixed layer (ENVO:xxxxxxxxx); material: "saline water (ENVO:00002010), including plankton (ENVO:xxxxxxxx)" | depth 140 m | reverse complement strand
AACTTTACCCTGCCACCCCGGGCAACATTTACATTCTTCCCACATTGATGGGCCCGAAGGCGATTTTTGATCTTTATAGTTATATGTACCTCCAGCTGCAGTCGGGGGAACAAAAAACCAATTTTTAACATCAGCTTCTTTTCCTGGTCTTACTCTATAGCACTTACACTTTTTAACGTCATGAATTTTTTCCTTCCCGAGATTTGGTACTATTCCTTTGTTATTCATCACTCCTCGAGCGTCTTGACGCCATTCTTCATCTTTACACCACCCTACTACCACACCTCTTAAATTTACGTTAGCTAGATCATCGTTAAATTGATCATTACTATATCCTCTATTACCTACAGCATTTTGCTCACCAGCTGTCGGAAATCGCTTTGATGCAGCAAGACTCGCTAGCCAAGTATCACACCATACCTGGCTCCTTACTGGAACCACGGTCCCTCGTTTCGGATTAAACATGTTAATTTGTACATTCCATGGGGGACACACCCACCAGTATGTAACCGGATTGCAGCAAAGAATACCACCAAATTCACCACTCTCTAGCTCTCCTTGCCCAGACGGTCTAGTCGATGGTTGTTGTGGGTCAGGTTGTGGTTCATCCCCGGGCCCTCCTCCTATCTGTGGATCAGGTTGTGGCTCATCCCCAGGTTCCCCTTCTATCTCTGCTCTTTTTTTCTCCTCTTCTTCCGCCTCTTTATTTCTATCTCTAAGCCATTTCTCGTGCTCCTTCATATCCGGATTCGCCCCGCCACCGGGTTTAGTTTCAATTGGCTTATCCTCTGACCCTGGCTTTGGCTCTGTTGGCTTTGGCTCTGTTGGCTTTGGCTCTGTTGGCTTTGGCTCTGTCGGTTTCGCCGGAGCCGGGGGTCTAGATACTTTTGGTCGCCAATCTTTTTCAGGACAACAAGGACACTTAATCCATAAAAATCTATATGGCTGATTAGCAAATTGTGCACGCCGACCGGGGTAAGAGCTAGCAGGATCACGGCTTTGAGCAGCTTTGAGCTGGTGAATACCAGAACTCCCCTCCATGGCTTTTGGATTTATCTTCCAGCAACCCTCCCAGGTGTGTACGACCATATTCTTTGGAGGTTTTTCCGGGTTAATATTATTTTCTGTAAATATATTATTTTTTTCATCACCCCACCACCAATCACCAGGCTTCCATCCTGGAATTAATCGGAACAACGTACCTTTATCGCGACCGGCTGGAACTTTATCATTCGGCCCATATTTAGATAAAACATTTGGAGTACAACAGTCCTCGGGTGCAGGTGTAGTTGTGGTTGTACTATAAGGGACAGGCGTTGTCGTGGTTGTACTAAATGGAGTAGGAGTAGTTGTAGTAGTAGTAGTTGTATTTTCAACCGACGGACCATCATAGGGCATACTCATAGGGCTTGGTGTGGTTACATCGTGATAAGACATTATTACACTCCCCCCTCTCTAACATTATTTATATCCCGTACAACTGCAGTTCCGTCATCGTTGTGCTGGACCTCAATCATATCTCCGTTACTATCTACGTAATTAACTGTCATAGAGGTTACAGCAGTTATCTCATCTGTTGGAGGATTAATAACCCTATTCATAATATCTTTTTGAAATTCATAAATTTTGCTAAAGACACGCCAGACTGTATTATAGTTTACTTCTTCATTTTCATGAAATTCAAGATCTCTAAAATTTATTGGAATGTCTTTAGGACTCGTATACCCCCCTAAAACAGACACACCGTCAATTACTTTAGGCACAGGAATAATATTAACGTTATAAAATATATTAAGCGCGTCTTTTATAATAGCTTGAAGCTCGCTATTTAATGATATACCTAAGCTTGATTCTACGCCAATTCCTTTGTTGTAGTTGTGTACTAGATCTAAAGGTACAAAATTATTATACAAAAGTTGTTTAGAAGATGATAAGTATATCCTACCGATATTATGTAATAGGGTATATATTTCACCTTCATATTCCCCGTATAAAAAATTAATATTGTTAAAATAATTAGATGGTAAATTATTTGTGTTCCACTTTAATTGCGAGCTTTCAGGTTTTTGATTAAATTCACCCCATTTATTTTCACGTGGGTACAAAAGACTATCTCTAGATCCGAAACTAGCAGGGCCACCGGGATTAGATATAAAGCTAGTAATTACATTTCCGTTATCTGTTAACACAAATACATTGGAATCGTAACTTGAGAACTTTATACTAATATTCTGTACAGGGCAGAGATTGTAATTAGCGGAGCTTTTTTGATACCTAACTATATAACCTACAAAACCAGCTACTGGGGTTGTCAATTCTGGATGGTCTCTTCTGTACAATGTTTCATCCTGAGGCGCAAAGAACGTGTTATTAGGATCCAGATCTTGAAGATTTTCAGAATCTAAGCGATATAAATTAAGTGTATCGCAAATACCGTCGACACTAGTTACTACTATAATGCTATCATCTACATCATTTATATCAAACGCTATTATTTGCTCGGAATTGGAAACCGTATTAACTATACCAAAAATCTCACTGGAAGATATTTCACTTAATACAATCTGCTTACGCCCACCTGCACCAATTATGTATCCCTTTAAGGTGTTACCGATTCGTATTTTACCGTCTGTAATTCTTTCCTCGATTGTAATTTTATCTTTTAACTGTAAATTTCCGGTGGTGATATAAGAATTAGCGTCATATACCTTTATGCAATAAGTTTCTGCTACCTGGCCTAATTCGGCAGCCTCTTTATTGACCTCTTTCATTTCTAACTGTATTGTAGAAAGATCTGTCAAACTCATAAAGCTCTCCATTGTTAAACAAGGCATATAACCACCCTCACCGTCGTGAGCATGGTAGCCACCGCAGCCTATTAATGCAGCTACGTCTGTAGCTTCTTCTGGTGTATCAAACGTACTAGGTCGCGACCCGTCAGCTAAATCGCTACGTACCTGTAACTGATCTCGCTTCATGGCTAGCTCATTTGATTGGGTTACTTGATCAGGCAGTAGTTCAATTTCTTCATCCATATTACCAAATGGAGTAAAATTATTATCTGTCATTTGCACAACATTGTATAAAATCTTAGCATGATCATTGTACAAGAGAGCAGATGCGGCTTCGAATTCACCTTGCTTAATGCTTTTTAGTGAACCGTTTTTTGCAAAAGTACCACTAAGAGTTTGTGAACCTGCAGTAGTAGTAGTCAGATATTTAAAAGATTTATCACCATTAACAATAAGAGCACTATCTACTGTATTATCTAAATTACTAATTCCCAGTGTTAACTCATTTGTATGGCTAAACGGAACTATTTGCAAAGCATGATTATTATCTTTAGCCAACTTTGTATCGCTATCCTTTGTATCAGTAAATCCAGCTGACACGCCTAGAAAGTAACTAGTATTATCAGTAAATGAATCTTGAAAATTGACCAAATTTAAATTAGAGGTCAAATTTGAACTATATAAATTTAAATTATTATTATTCAGTATACCTAAATTTCTATCTAGAAATGTTTGATCGATTACATTTCTAGGAGAAATTTCTGGTGGTGATACTATATCAGATACTTGCACCGGCGCTGCAGTTCTATCAAATTCTTTTTTAGCTAAGTATGCATTAGTTAGCATAGTATCTTTAATATCTAGCAGAGGTGCAGTTGGAGTTGGAACCTTACCTACAAACGCAGACCCGTTTTGAACATTAAAAAAGCCTGTATAATCTCTACCATTTAAAGTAAATGACTCGCCAGCGGTATATTTAAAATAAGAAATCATTTATAGTCTATAAAATTAATATTATTAATAGTTGTAGTTTCCGGAACAGCGTCCCTAATACTTGTCCATAATAGAGACTTAACCTCGTCAGCAATATTATTGCTATTTATATTTAAATTTTTAATGTTAATATCAACAACATTACTCTTACTTTTTAGATTAGTATTAATAGAATTTATTGTTGCTATAGTATCAGTTAAATTTCTCATTCCACAGGGCAGAGAAATAGTTATGTCCTGAATATCATTTAGGTTTTGATTAAACACAGTTGCTAGCTCAACATCTTTATCTACAGGGGAAAGGGATAAATATACATTTTCAATGTCTCTAGAAGCTGGTAAAGTAGATGTCGTTATGTTGTCTCCATACATAATAAAATTACCGAAAAGTATATTTTTTCCGATCATTTGCTCAACATTTACCTCAAACGAATATATTATTTCCGTGTTTAGATATAGATTAAATGTACCCAGAGAAGCATTAAAAGATAAAATAATATTATTTTTTGCATACGGGTCAATATTAAACAAATAATTAAAATGTGATACTACTTCGGAAGAGTCATCGTATACTTTAAATATGAGCTTAATCTCGTTACCATTTCTCGTCAAAGTAATGCCAGCGTCAATATCATTTCGTTCCGTTTCGATTATGAAATTATCACTGTTATTATCTATAGTAAACCCAAATACAAATCCACCATTATCATTAATTGTACGAAAATAGTTATCAGCTATAGCAGGTTGATTAAAATAATTGTCTGGTATAACTAATGCAAAATCTTCTTTTGTAACTCTTTCGTATTTATATCGTTTGTTAATTTCAAAAACAAAATCGCTCTTTTTATCGAAATATAATCTGTTTATAACTGAGTCCTTTAGCCCGGAATTGGTTTTTAATAAATTTTCAATAACATCATCATAGGTAGCATTATAGGTTCCATTAGCCGACAGTGCTGCACTTAAAGATATAAGATTAGGGTAATAATATCTATCAACCCAGTTTCCTCTTTTCCCCATAGCGCCAGATAACCAGGTACAAAGATAAGTAGCATCTTCGCTTTTAACTCCATCATCTTCTAATCTATACACTCTATCTGATAACCACGGCTGTGTAAAGGGAAACGCGCCACAGTCAGTAAACTTAGTATCATTAATGTTTATTTTCTTAAAGGGTGTTAAGGATGAGGGTGCTGTAAAGTATGTGACACCTGGCCGCACCTTAATGTCGACATTATTGTAGACATAATTTAGGGATAAGGTCTCAGCCTTTTCACTATGAATGTCAGAAAAAATTGAAGTATATCTCCTTAAATCTTGTGCGAAAATAGATGTTGAAGAGGTAGAAAGTAGATTATTAGAAGATGTAAACTCATCGTTGTTATTAGCAATATTTTTTAAATTTATTAAATTAAAATTTTGTGTATTATCGTTGCTAGAACTGTAAAGAATATAATTAGAAGTTAGGTTAAAATCACTCTTAGTGTTATCAATACCCTCGTTTTCACTATTATAAGTTACATACGATGTATTGTATGGTGATGGGATTGTTATTTTAGTTTCTTGGTCTAATTTAATGCTTCTTTGGGTAATAAAAAACTCATTTAATCCACCCGCCGCGTCAGCTGAAGACGTAATATTATTAGCTATAATTTTGGTACCAGTGCTTTGTAAAATATACTTACCGTCACCTTTTGTTGTATATAAATTTAAATAACTGTTATCTAAATATCTAGTAATGTTATATTCTAGGTTGGCTCCAGAGAGAGGAAGTTTATTTTCACCTACAAATAGCACATATCTTGTATTTGGTGGTAAGTTATGAGCTTCAGGTTGATCATCAGATACTACTAAATAATACCGGAAATTGTTGAGTAAAAAAGCTACCCTACACGTAAAATCATCAACTATTGTAATTTCAAATTTGGGTGCTATTTTTTTAGTAGTTAATATTAAAGTTGATCCATAAAATTGAGCATTAAATGTGTCTTCAGTTGCCTTAAAAGGCTCTTCACTAGAAATTTTAAACCCTAAGTAGTTACTACCGGATTGAGAAAAATTTAGAGTAGAAAAGAAATTATTAGGTAAGATAGTAGTTTTATTTGGGCTAGCATCTCCTGTAAAAGAAGTAACGTTATCTAATAATATGTTATTAGAAAGATAAAAATTAGTAAAATTTAAGTTCTTAAAGTCCTCGGCCCCAGATAATGCTGCTATAAAATTAAAACCAAAGTCCCCGTTATATGCTCTCCCGAATTGATCAAGTTCAAGCCCAACTGGTGCTAGATTTGCACGTACAGAGCTTAAAGCGCTTAAACTAGACTTTATTAATGACCCCATTGAATATATTTATGCTGCATATAGATTTAACAGAATTAATGAAGATCTATTATTCTTCGAAGAATCCCTCTGGCGGCTTTCGCTGCGGGCCTTTTCCTTCTTCGAACATTTGATCTACATCCCATTGACCAGGATACGACCCGGTGGCTAGTTTCGTGCAATGCATTAATTGGAAGAGTGTTATTTTCCGAGGTCTTTGCAGGTACAAACTTTCAAGATAAAGATAATATGGAGGGAAAGTAGTTTGCTTATCGCTCTCGGACGGGTTCTCCCAATCCATCGCCCGCCTTCCTAAATGGGGAGTGAAATTCTTACCCCTTGGATTTCCAGGATCACTACCTCTTTTATAGTACTCTCGCGCCCACTTTGGAAATGGTGGGCAGTTTATTTTCTTTTTACCTATCAATTGATCTTCCGGAACCGGCCTTGCGGGATCAGGTTGTGGCTTTATCCTACCCCGCAGCTCCTCTATATTTTCGCGCAAAGTCTTAGGTGGGAGGTCCCAAACACCTTGATCTACTTTCCAAGGGCTCCAGCCCTTCCATGGCTTCGGAACGTTGACACCCGGGTGAAATCCAAATGGACTAGCAAAAATGTTATCCATTTTTCCTGGTGGTCCCCATTCGCCCCACTGCTTAAGCTCCGGATCAAATAGCTCACTGAGAAACTTTCCAGAACCTGTTGAAGAGCGCGCTGCCCTGGGTCCCTGTTTAGCTCTAGACCTCCCGGGAGAGAAAAAGGTCGGTGTTGCATGAGCAGCTGGAACCCTATCCGTAAAAATCTGTTCTGCTTTTTCGGTTGTATTGTCTGTTTGAATAAGATGATTATCTTTTTTTGTTAAAAAGGTAAACCTAGAGCTATTATTTTCATCATTTAATAAATCTATTCCAGTTATTTCCATATCACCAATAGTCTCATAATAACTTTCAGCTCTAACTGTTACTGGCACAGTTAATTTTGTCAGCGCCCCTGTAATGTAGCCTATATTAATTCTTAGAGTCATAGATTTTTTTAGTGCAAAATCTGATGGGTAATATATATGGCTATAGGTTGTATTTAAAAATACTGGAGAAGCATTATTTAAAATTTCTGGGTATATAGATTCAGTCTTATAATCTCGAAAAATTTTAATATCAGGTTCTTCAATAGGTGAGTTATCACCCCAATTAAAGGCAATATAATTAGGAAACACATCTGAGTAAACATCCGTCATGTCTATAGTAAAATTTGTCTGGTCGAACAAATTTATTTCACTATAAGTTTTTTCGTTATCAGGTGATGTAGTAGATATGGAGAAAGTATAAGTGTTCATAGTACTATAGATTGAGTTAAAGCTGACGCACTTACCGGTTCATTACCAGATAACGAGAATGATAAAAAGCGAGTGTCTAAAACATCATCATTATCTAGGAAGAGATAGGTAAAGTTAGAAGTGTTACCTGTATATAGCTCCGTATTAACAAATTCAATTTTATTACTATATTGAAATAGATAATTGAACAGTGACGGAGACTGATTTTGATCTTTAGCCAGGAAGCCTAAATTAAACATTTCATTATCACTACTGTATGTTAGAAGTGGTTTGCTAAATTCTAAGTATTTTACATTATTACCCGTGCATGCAAAAAATGCAGCAGAAGAAATAACAGGGTTATCTGTTGTGGGATATACCTGTGTATTAGTTCCTTTATTATAATTATACTTCCAAATTTCAGGATAAGCTCTGAAAGAAGAAAGGTCATCTATCTGCTCATGTACTAACCTACAATAGAAAATATCATTTCCTACTTTAAATCTGTTACTTAACTTATTATAAAAATCGGAGCTATGTGATAGCGAAATACCCAATGTACGGGGATCAACAAATCCATTATTAGAGTATTCAGTCTTTTCTATAACAAGGTATGAACTAGTTTCTACAAACAGAGTATCGTAAACAATATCAAAATTATTTACTGATGTAGAAAGCTCATCACAAATTGTGTTGTTGTATTTAGTAGAAATATATGGCAGGGTCTTTGTCATCTCCTGCACTGGTGACAATGTCGGGGAGATAGAAGCATTTTTAATATAAACCTTACCCAGGTGCTTTTCTTTATTAAAGAAACTTTCTTTGTCTGCAGATACAGTTAAAGTTTCCGTATCAACAAAAACCTGGTCGTTATACACAAACTGTTCTTCGTCAGGTGTAAATTCAAAAATTATATTATCAGTAAATAACCCTCCTTCAAGTTCCTGTACACCGTTTCCGGAATTTCCTTTGCCTCCCGACAACCTTGCATTTAAAGTAAAGTCTCCGGAAGTTGTAGCAAAAGTAGTATCAGATAACGCGCGAATAATTGTACTCTTGCTGATACTTAAAGGGCTACCATCATACTGTGCAACCCCGCCCTCTATCAATTCGGTAAAGTAATAACTACCTCCACCGCCTTCAAAAGACGAGGTAAACGCGCTTAGGTCTGTACTTAATGTACTAGCTAGTTCCTCAGAGTCAGAATATCTAAAATACGCGGCCTCCTTGACGCTACCGTTAATTGGTCTGTTAGGATCTTCGTAGTCTACTTTTGCAAAGTCTGATGGGGTCAGCAGCTCTTGATATGGATTAAAGTACCTGAAGAAAATATTATATGCAGATGTTGGGAAGGTAGCCCAGTTACCAGGTGTATCAGAATTTATTGTACCTTCACCTTTACCGGTCATTCCATTAGTAAAGGTGGAGAGGCCAGATCTTATGGTCTGTGGAAAGGTTGAAGAATCTGCGGTACTGTAATTAAAATTATAACCTTCACCATACAGTGTATCAAAAAATTGATATCCGTTAAAAATAAGGCTTTTTATTCTTGTTGGTGTTTCGTTAATAAAGGTACTTCTGTAGTAGTTGTTGTCTTTTATTAATCCGAAAGTATTTCCAAATAAATCTGTTTTACTATCATCAATATATCCAGCGTCGAATAAAAAGGATAAATCTGTATTAATATTTCTATTTTGGGGTATTTTAGAATTATAACCCACAAACGAAGTACTATTTTTATCCGTGTTTGGCTGGTTTACTGCTAAGCCTTTACTTATATCGTTAATAGCTCTAGATGTATCAATAACGAAAGTAAAAATATTTTGATCATTTGTATAGATATTAGGATCCGGAAAAATATACAGTTCATTAGGGCCATACGCTTCTTTGGTAAAAAACTCTAATCTCTTACTTTGAATAGATACTATGCTAGAATTTGATGGCTTAAAGAATCCTAAATTTCTTTCACTTATTATATCTTGTGAAAATACAGAAGCAGTTGTCGGATATCGCTGATTTAAATAATTTGCTGCTGGCGCGTCTGCTTTAAACAAAACGTTGACTGTAGGCTTACCGTCATCATCGGTTTCCAGATAGTAGTAATCTGTCCCTATGTATTTTTTTGTTTGCTGTCTCTTGTTGTCAAACAGCTCATCTACTTCTTTTAAGATAAGAGGGTCTGTAATATCATCAAAATCAATTTCACCAAATGACTGTAAAATAAGATCAAGATCATCAGTTAAAAATAAATTATCCTCCGGCTGGCCCGCAGGATCATACTCTACAAAGTTGCGCCCATATTCTTCAGGGTCAGGCGTCTGGTTAAAATATTGAGCAAAGTTATCAAAGTACTCTGTAACAGATATAGATAGATCCTTTTTAATAGAATCTATATCGTATTCTATATTACCAGTGCTCCTGTTTTCTAAAAAATTTAAGATTAAGTCGAGAGCTGATTGCTCTAAATTTAGATGTGTACCTTTTAGCTGAGCTTTAACACTAGAAAAGGATAATTTTGTTCTTTTATCAGTATAATAAGATATTATATTTCTAAGCTTACTACTGTAAAAAGAAGCCGCAATTCTTAAATCGTTTTTATCATTAAAATCTATTTGGGATAAAAATTTTCTTTCAGCGTTTGTAGAATAATTTAAAGTAATATCCTTTAAAAAGTCTTTATATTGTTCAATTATTAATTCATTATCACTATGTGACTTTACGGAGGTGATATTGTTCCATCTAGTTAAATATGTAGTATAGAACTGCTGGATAGTATCCGGAGCAAGTAGAGATGCGTCTATATTTTGTATAAACTGCAAGAAAGTAAAAGGCGCATTTCTATCGCTTGCATCCTCTCTACTAACATTAGGATTTGTTATAGATAGATTTACTTCCGGAAATCCGTTTATTATATCACCCATTAAGTATATTTATTACTCAAATAAAGATAGACTACTAAATAGCGTATTAGTAAGTATTCTATCGAAAATATTATTTTTACCTTCTAAGCTGCTCAGTGGAGTATCAAAACTTACACCTGTTTGAGGGTTAACGAAATCTATAATACCGCCTACAACTGTTCCGTCAATATGACTATTATATTCATGAAAGGAATAATACCGGTTAACGGTTCCTATATCATAAGTAGTAGGTAGTGTTAAGGGCCAGCCCCAAGCTGATAAGCTTGTAATTTCGCTTAGACTATATTGAGTAGTACTACCATCTCGTAGCACTACGGTGCTTAGAGGCTGGTAAGTATTTAGCTTAGTATAAGTGCCTCCAAATTTTTCTTTAGCTACAATAGGAGTACCTGCTGTTACAACATAAGTGTATGTGTTAATTTCCGCGCTACTTATATTTTTTCCAAACGTTTCTTTGTCAATATGCCCCATACTAGCAAAATTTTCATTAAATTTATTTCTCGTCCCTCTAAATTTGTTATAGCTTGTGCTTAACAAGTCAATTGTCCGTTTTATTTGTGGTATACCTTCAAATTGAGATCTATTAAATACTAGTCCTGGTTGATTTACCATGTTAGCTAAATTAATTAAACTATTAACATCGCAAAAATCCAAGTCGTTATTGTTTTGTATAAAATTAAATATTTTCTCATACACCGTTTTCCCTAATAATGTATGGCTACTGCTAACGCTACCAAATATAGATCCTAAAAAATCTGTAAAAAATATATTTTCATTTATTAGAATTTCCTGAAATCTTAAATCTTTAATCGTTCGCTCAAAATCAAAATCTTCGTTGTGTTTATATAAATCGTAATAATTCCTTGGGAAGCAACATAGAGAAGCGACACCTGTTAACGTAGTTATAGTCGATGCAAATGAATAATCATTAGAAGCACTTAAGGTTAGTATGGTCGGCGCCGATGAAATATTATCATTAAATGTAAATAGTCCCCTGTACCAGAAATTGGTACTAAAAGTAGATATAAGATGACTTATACTTGAAATAGTATAATATTTTGATGGTACAACACATAGAGGGTGCGCAAGAGAGTGACTGGATGATAATACTTTAAAGTATGGGTTCGGAGTACTCGACAGGGCTTTTACAGCGTAATTGTCGTTATTTTTAGGGGTTAGTATGAACGGTATACCGACACCTTTATACTGTACTGGAGTTATTGAAAAGGAATTTACACCGTCGCCTTCGCTACCTAATCCTGTGGATGTTATCTCTATGTTGCTTAATGATTGACCTGATGTTGACCCCACAAAGGTAGATAAAGTTATACTAAAATTAGTAGAAAAGTTTGCATCTTTACGCCCACCTTTAACTGCCTGGTTTATATTCTCACTGTCCTTTGCAAAAGATAGGTAAATAGGATCGGTCTGTTCTTCTGTTTTAAAATAAAAAATATCTTCCCCGGAAGTACCAACTACAATTGCATCCGGATGCCCTGGTTCACTTGGTACTATTTTAACTGAACTTAAATCAGTTCCAAAGCTAGAAATTCTCGCGTACATATTTGCTGCAGACAGCGCTATGTTTTTAATTTCAACGTACTCAGCCGCAGAAAGATTGGATAGAGTATTTTTTTTATAAAAAGAGTAAAAAGTTTTAAGGTGATTAAATTTATTAGATTCTAAATTAAAGTAGTTATCATATTTACTGCCTGATAATTTAAATGTTATATTTTGATTGTCCTGATAATAAGGGCTTTGTATGTATGCACTTAGTGGGTCAGAAAATTGACCAGCAGATAAGTTTAAATTACTCAGCCGACCTTTTCCGTCAAATCCACCGCCATCCGCACCGGTACTAGTACCAGGGAATTCAATACTAAAAGTGTTTGTTATATAATCATATATATCAACATTAGCACTAGCCGAGGTAAAAACAGAATTATTATTACTATCTCTTAGAGTTACCTTTACATTATAGCGACCCGGGTATTGATACACATGCACAGCGCTCGGACCAAAGCTCGACGTACCGTCGCCCCAATCAAAGGTGGCTGTGTGTATGTCAAACGCGGCAGCTTTAAATGGTGTGTCGGTGGGGATTTTAACTTTAAATAGTAGAGGAGTAATGGGAAGATTATACGATGACAGCACCAACCCTTCTTTTGTTGTTGGTGATTCGTTTTTATAATCTAGAACGTCAAGAGTTGCAAAGTCTGTAGATATATTACTCATCTCTGACAATTATTTGATTTGAAATAGCTAGCGGGGAGTATAAGTATGGGAATTTAAAAAACGGTAGCGTGGTATCTTGATTAACTAATTCAATATCTGTTTCGGGGTAAAGCGGGTTAAAGGATAAAAAGGAAATTCCATTAAACAAATCATTCGTCTCAGGGTTTTGGGTATATATTCTTTTAACTCCCTCGAGTGATAAAATAGAAGATGTTAATGTTGATAGACTTAATTTTTGGCCTAACATATTGTTTTCAGGTAGAAAAAATTGTTTTATAAGATTACCGACTCTGGTACTTAATGTGTGTTTATTTATTTTATTTGTTCTATCTCTAACTACATATAGGTTTGTATTATCTAAAATTGAAGTACTTAGCTCGCCTCCAGGGGTGTAACCTAGCCCATATGCCATGTACACGGGGTCTCTAGGTACTACTTCGTTAGATATCATTTTTTTATCTTGTGTCAAGTCAATCATTAAATTCTTAAACGAGTTGCTTACATATGGCGGAAAAGATTTATCTTCAGTAAGTACAAATTTAGGAACTACAAAAACATTAACGTTATTAAAGTCGCAAGAGTCGGCAAAATTTACCTGATTGATTAATACACGGTTAACTTTATTTGGATCTACGCCCAAATTATAAAAATATTGAATGTATTCATTTATGTATTGTGTATTACTAACAACTTGTATGCTGTTAATAATACTAGGTAGATGCTTAATAAACAGAGCCTCATAATCACTCTCCGTGACTAATCTCATCTGTGAAGAAAATATTTTTGGCGCGTTTTTTCTGATTTGATCGACAGTTTCTGCTTCGGCTAGTGTAGTAGAATTAATTGGATTATTAAAAGTTAATTGTGCACTATTTGCGACAGTAATAAAGGTTGTCTCATCTCTGTTTAAAAAGGTGTCGTTAAATATAGCCCTCTGCCTTGAAGAATCATAAATGAATAACTTATTACCGTTTATTGCATCTTTGCTTATTATTCCTCTCCTATTATCAGACAGTATGTAGTTAATTGCTACTGTGTCTCCCTCAGCGAGCTTCCGTCCGAACGCCCCGTCACCAAATTTGATGTCATAATGCCCGTTTTCATTTAATCTCTTTTCAAATACCCGATCAGCAGGTTTTGAGAGGAACAAGCTCTCCACTTCAGAATATTCATGATATAAGCCATCCCCACGCTCCTGTACATTAACACTTATTGTATTGTCCGCTATAAACCTCTCATCATCTTCATTTACTATGTTATCTACTACAACTGTTAAACCTTCGAATTTTTCTCCCTGGGCAGTATATGCCGGGTACTCAGCTACACCACCTTGATATAATACAACGTTGTCATTGATTGCTTTTATATCTTCAACACCTGCTGCAGTTTTGTTAAAAGTAACGTCATCTAAAAATGTATATTGTATATCGTCGATTAAAAAATAGGAATATTTACGAATAGTGTAATTACCTTTAGCTAAATTTGCTGATGCTACAGCATTAATTGGAACAATAGAAGTTTGCCTACCAGTAGGCTTATAACCAATAAGCTTCACAATTCTGTTCATATTTTCATATAAACTTGCTTGGTCAAAATTTACTTCTGATGCCGTGTTGTTTAAATAAAATAGCAGTACATGATAGGAGTAAGCTATAATATCAATTACAGCTGCTAAGTTACTTCCTTCAAAATTTTGATCTGTAAATTTTTCGTTTTCATTTAATCTTTCTATAATATAGTTTTTTAATGTTAGTGCATCAAACCCTGCATAAGCTTTTTGAGGTAGATTAAAATCCAAGAAATCATTTGATGTGTTCTGATCAGACATAATTAAGAAACAAAGTTATTCGGTTGTGATGGTGTATCCATTATTATTTAATATTGCTCTCTGTGTTGCACCATACATATCTAGAGATTCCACATCGTAATCGATTACGATCTCGTATTGTTGTTGGTCTACGTAGGGTATAATCTGCACATTTTGTAATTGTATTCTAGGTTCCATTTTTGGTAGACGAGATGTTATTATATCTCTAATTTTTGTACTTTGAAAATCATCAATAGGAGAAAATAAAAATTGTCTTAAATTAATACCAAATGTTGGGTTAAGTATTTTCTCACCAGGTGAGGTAATAAGGCAATTCGCTATGCTATTTTGAATACATTGTAGGTCATAAAGACCTTGAACGTCATGTATCTCATGATGTTTTTCAAGCTGGTCACTATAAGATACGCGGTTCTCAATTGGAAATAGTAAATCTTTAAAGACATAGCCTTCGCTTAAAGCAGTATTTTTTGCTTTATCAACTGATAGTTCGTTTAACTTTATACTAGGCATTTTATTATATTTAATACCCCACAGTGGTAAATCGAATTTAAGGAACTATAATATAATTAAAGTATGCATGTCAAAGGTAAAACTGCTGTTGAAGTAGAAATAGAACCTAAAGAACTAGTAAGTGCTCTTAAAA
>TARA_R100000808_G_scaffold6519_2_pt1 | contig 15254 bp, 18 predicted proteins | sample TARA_R100000808 | Tara Oceans TARA_R100000808 (sample SAMEA2622852) | marine metagenome | biome: marine biome (ENVO:00000447); feature: marine epipelagic mixed layer (ENVO:xxxxxxxxx); material: "saline water (ENVO:00002010), including plankton (ENVO:xxxxxxxx)" | depth 140 m | reverse complement strand
GAGCGCGTCCTCGAAAACGCATCGGAGAGCGCGCTTCCGTATGCGCCACTCCCGAGCCGACCCGCGCGTCCGAATCCTGGGATCTCCGACGCGACCGCGCTGCCCGCCGCTCGGTTTACAATGTCTTCGAGCCAGGGGTTCTGGTTCTGTAAGTAGTGACCGCTCATCGTGCGGTTGTACTCGTCGAGCACACCGGAACGAACGCCAGACGGGTCTGTCTGGCCCGCTTGATCGATCATCATCTGGAGCGAGCGCTCTCTCGTTGGGTCGATTCCTCCGTAAAGCGACGGGGGTGCCTGCCCGCGCATGTTGTCGTAGATCGACCGGCCTTCACCGACGAGATAATTCGACTGCTCTTTCAAGAGCTTGTTGATCTCTGTCTCGGTTGTACTTTTACTTCCCACCGTTCAACTCCTCGACGAACATGCGGCTCGTCTCTTTGTCCGCGCCAACAATCTTCGACCACCCTGGCCTGCCGACGACTTCGAGCTGATCAAAACCCATAGACTCAGCGACGTGTACGATCGCCGGGTAGAGATGTTTCCAAAGAGCGATGCTCCCACCACCGCAAAGCGTCAAAGACATCACCCGCTTCTTTGGATATTGCAGGCATTCGGCCAGGAACGTCGCGTAGATTTCAGACGCGTCTGGGTTCCACGCGATGATTACGAGACCGTTCCCATCGTCCACGCAATCCCGAACATCGTCGATGTCGCGACGCCCGCACGTGTACGGTATCGCCTGCTCGAAGAACGGCGCGAGAACGTCCCATTCAGCGACCGCCCTTTCTCTCGTCAACACGCTCACGCGCGTGTCCTCTAAACTACTACCAGAAGGTTCCATGATCTCCCCGCGCTCGCAGGATGGTTGACTGTTACCGTTCCATCAGAACAGGTTGCGTACGTGGATGTAGCGTCGGTCGCCGCGTCTGCATTCCTCGGGCTCAGGAAAGCGAAAGAACTTGCGCTCGCCTTCCGCACCGAAACCACTGTAGTCGCGCTCGCCGCAGTTGTGAACGATCCCATGTGTATCGCCTTCACGCCCTCCGACTCCAATTCGGATTCGAGAGAATGGATATATTCCACCACCTGCCGAATGTGCTCGGTCGTGTTCGGAAACACGATCGCGGGCGCGTCCATCTCGATCGAGAAAGGGCTCATCGCCTGCCACCGCTGACTTCGACACCGGCGTCGAAACCTTGGATGTTCTTCACCTCTCCGCTTGTCGTCATCTTTGTTCGAAGGTATCGACCACCCACGCGAACCGACGCGACCCCCACCGATGGCTTCGCGACCGAGCCCCGGAAGTTAACATCTCCGGTCGTGACGCTTCGACCCGCGACGTGAACCGCAACGCTTCCCGAACCGTTGTACACCGGCCGGATCCAACGCAGAATTCCTCGGCTCCCGCCAGGGATCTCGTAATCTCCAGTTTCGATCGTGCCGTTTAGGTAGGACGACTGGTCATCGAAAACCTGAAGCGTGTTCGACGAATCGAAAAAGCAAAGCTTCTCGTCGATCGGGGCGGTTACTCCTACGAGGTCGAGGTTTGTATCTTTCAGCGTCGGCGTGCTCGCGCCGTCCATGTAGTAGTTTCCAAGCCCAGGCGTTCCGGTTCCGCTCGCCACGAGGCCGCCACTCGTGTAGTCCGAGTATCCCGTGCTCGTGTCTCCAATTTCGAACGTCCCCGCGCTCACGTTTCTATTTGCGACTGTTGCGCTCGTTCCGTTGATCTCGGTCATTCCGCCAACATCAGAAAACTCGACCGTGTCGCCGTCGCTGAATTCGTTTACCGCGCTCACGACTCCAGGGTCCGTCGTTGTGATCCCGGTGATATTTGCGGTCGATCCCCAGTCGTCGAGGGAGGTCAATACCGCCTGACCTCCAGAGCCAAACGCGGTCAACACGCACGTATGGGCTTGGTCGATCTTGAACCACTGACCGATGTCGTACCGGTAGCAAAACATCACGCTCGCGAGATCTCCAGACCCCTCGGGCACGGACCAAATGATCGACTGCGTTTCCGGGTCGTGCGCGACCGAAGTGCGATCACGCCCGGTGAGCGTAACGATCGATCGCCAAGTCCGGTCAATCTGCTCGACGCCGATGTTCGTCACGTTCGCACCATCGAACCGGCAGAACCCCTCCTCGCTCGGGAAATAAACCGACCCGCCAATCGCAATGGCCGCATCCATCGAGATACACCCGCGATGAGAGTCGGCCATACGGAACGCCATGATGTTGCTTCCGCCAACGTAATCCGCCCTGAACACCGCGCGTTGGCGAAGAACGGCAAGCCAGTCTCCCGTGCTACATAGCGCGGTGATCCTGCCGCCATCGCCTTCGAGGGATTGAAAGTCGCTCTGGTTGTTCAGCGCGGCGTCTGTGCCGATTGTCGGCCAGGACGTTGGGTCATCGATCGCGGACCAGTGAATGCTCGCCTCTGCGGTTTGTCCAGCCGGCACGATCTCTGAGATCCCACTGACGTTTCCGAGCACGGTGAACCCTTTGAACGTCTCAACGCATGCGGCGCGCGACGCGCCCGCCGAAATCAGCGTGAAGGTTTCGCTGGCGAGATCAGTTGCCTGGCAGTCAAAGATGTGTGTACCCTGCCCTGGACTCACCGCAATGATGTAATCCTCGTACAGAGCGAAATCGACACGGTCTAGTTCGAGGATCGCGCGCCATGTCCCGCTGACATCTTTCCAGTCCGGCATCTGCGGCAAGCCGACGATGTAAAGCTTCGAACTGTCCGCTGCTACGACAAACTCTCTGCCCGCTCTGGTTCTTCCTCGGAACGCGCCACGGCAAGAGGTGTCGAGAGAGAGGTTCGATCCGGTCAGCGGAAGTAGAGGTTTCGGGCCACGAATCGATCGGTACCCGTCGCCCGTAGGCACGAGGTTTGTCGCCTCGTACAACCCGGGCAAGTTTATGCGCGCCTTGTCGGGAAGCCACGCGCCGAGCGGGAACTGGGGCATCAGAACAGCCTGAACGCGCGATCATTCGTCACCCCGTTGGGGACGATTCTGCGCTTCGGGTGATTCTTGAGTCTTCGATCGCGGCCGATGATCCCGTCCATCGCTGACTGCGCGCGTCCCTGGAACTCGGCCAGGCGCGAACTGTCCGCTAGGTATGTACCCGCTTCTGCGAGTGCGGCGTAGAGATACAGGTCTGGCTGTTGCTCGATGAGCCAGTTGCTCGTCGCATCATCTGCGCCGTCGAGGCTCGGGATTTCCGCATAGTAGTAATACGTGAAGGGTGTCGCGGTCGTGTTCGCCGCGACGGTAATGCTTGGAGAAAAGAGAATCGTCGGCCTCGTCGATTCGGGCAGGTCTGATCCCGCGCTTAGCGGGCTGATCAGGGTCCAATTCTTTGGTCTTCCGACAGTGCCGTACTTTGATCCGTTAATCAGGATGTCGGGAGACTCGTACATCAGCTCGTTGTACGGAGTACCCGCACCCGTGTACACGAGCGAAGTAAATTCGAGCACGTCCTGAGCCATGTCGAAATAGCTTTCGTTCCTGTCTGATGACTCTGACGAAAACGTCGGGAAGCCAATCTTCAACATCTCGGCCACGCGCAGCTCGCGGTTGAACCTAGCCTCGGCCAACCCGATGAACGTGTTCAGCCTCGAATCGACATCGTCATAAACGAGGTAGTCCGAAAGAGCAGATCGAAGCTCTCCAGCGTTGTCGATCGAAGCGGCCATCAGATTCTCCCCGGCGCGGTTCGGAGCGCCGAATAGTCAGGGTCGTTCAGCTTTTTGATGCAGCGCATCTTGTCCTCTTCGCTCGCTCTGAAGAAATTGATGCCGTCTTCGACCCACCACTTTTCGATCACTTCTAGCGGAATACTCGCGACACGTACCGCGCTTGCGCTCCCCCAGAGCGTCGAGCTTTTCTTCTCGGCGTTTAGGAAAGCGCGATTCATCGCAAGGCAGTCGTCGATGTTCGTCTGCTCGGTGACGAACACGAGCTTGTTCTCAACCTCGTCGCGCTTCATGCGCGTTCGCATGTTCGCGTCTCCGAGAGAAATGTCTCTCCAATCGCTCATCCGATTTGCCTCACCGCGTCGATCGTGATGTCTTCAAGCACGACTCCGTACGACTTCAGCCGAAACCAATCGCCACACAACGATTCGGAACGACCCAACGGCACCCCGCCTGTGAAATCTGTACCAAACATCGGGAACGGATACGCGACAAAAGAATCGTCTGGAACAAGTGTACTCCTCACGTCGTACTGAAAGGGGTATTCGAACCAGTTGTCTCCCTTTTTTGTCTGGACCGCAATCGTTTGCCCAAAGCTACCGATGTCTGAAATCTTCTTGAACATGACGACGCCAAACGTCGCGGACGGAAGTTCAAACTCTGCGCTCGTCGCATTGATCGCGAGGTCGGGCAGGTCGATCTTGATGTGCCTACCACTTGAGGGCATTAGGCGATCTCCCTGATCAGCTCGACATAGAGGTTTTCGATATCGTTCGCCGACGTGTTTTTGATCCTGAACGTGCGAGGCATCACCGGGTGCATGTATGTAAATGTCGGAATCGGAAAAGCCGTCTGTGTCAACACCGGAATCGTCGTCGCGGATCCGTAGTCGTAGAAATTCGTACTGCCGGTGACTTCATCTGATTTCGTTGACGAAACCTGTACTTGAATCTCGCCCGACGCGTCATCGTCCGGCCTCACGTACGCAATCGCTAGAACGCCTGCGCTGTTGTCGATGGTAACCGACGTTGCCCCCGCGGCGAGTGCCCCCAGAGCGATCACTTGGTGTCGTTGCTTTGCAGGCATCAGTAGATTTCCCTTGTCCCCTCGACGCTAGTACCGGCGAGCAAGCCTTCGGCCGCTCCAGCGTCGGTGATTTTCATCCTCATTCGGCGCGGCGCTGGACCCTCGCGACGACTCAGAGCGTCCTGAAAGACAGACCAGACAGTGTACTGATCCTCCACTTCGAACGAGGAGCCGTAGTCGAACCAGTTGTTTGTGCTCTCACCGATCGTGAAGTTGTCGATGTTGTACGTCGCTCCGCTCGTCCCAGGCGAAGCCGCGTATGTTGAGAATTCAAGTGCCCAGCCGCGCATTCCCTGGTGCGATCCCCACGATGCATCTTCATCGTCTCGCCAGTCATCATTGTTGCTCAAATCAAGTGTGATTCTTGTCGAGTCGGTTCCGAGTGCCGACCAATCCGGCTCTGAAAAAGTGACACTGCTGCTCGAAGATATCGACTGCCCAAAACTCCAGGTGAATTCCCCGACCCAGGTATACGAAACAGACGGTGCCACCGCGCGCGACAAGTCGAAGCTGATCACCCCGTACTTGTCAGGCATCACATGGCCTCGAACGCCTCCCAAGTCTACTCTCGTTTGCCCATTCACCGGACCAGACGAGGCCCCAGGCCCTGGCCCGTACGCGTACCCCTCGTGCGAATCCCACGGGTTCCCGCTGTACAACAAAATGTTTCCAGTCGTTTCGGGAGTCTTCTCGACCCACTTGAGGTAGCCACCACCGTTCGACGCTTCGCCCCAACCCGACTCACTCGGGTTCGAAAACGACAAACCCTGCCAAACCTGAGCGCGACCGTTCTGGCTAGAGAATCCAGTCAACAGCGAAGGGTCGATCGCTGGCGTGCCAGAGGTCTCCGCGTTCGACGGAACGTACGAGTTTCGCCAAAAGCGAGGCGGCTGGTTTTCCGAAAAGTCATAGACGATCGGCTCGGCCCTCTCGTATGGGTTCGCTTGGAACTGGACCGTGATCTTCCCGGTCGTGTACGAGTCGAGCGCCGTGTTTAACAGCGCGCGCGCGTGCGTGACGCTGCTGAGGTCAAACTCTTCTGTGTACCCGTTACCAGTTACCGGATCAATCGATATTGACACGTGGCGCTTCTTTTCGGGCATTAGGCGATCTCCCGCGTCGCGTCGATTTCGAAATACGTCACGCCAGGGTCGTCACCACCACCACCAGTTGCCGAAACGACGTACGCCCTGACGAGCCTTGGCGCGGGGGCTTCCGTTTTCGTTGCGTGAATATCCGAACCTGTATTCGAGTCGCCGAACAGGGGAACGGCAACATAACCAAGAGCGGAACCGCCCGGATCTGGAAGTTCGAAATTGTAGGTCACGCTCTTGTAGTCATACCAGTCTGCGTCAGCGATCGTCTTGCCCCAACCGTTCGACAAGGACGAGGCCAACGGACTCGCCTGTATCTTCACGGCGACCGCACCCTTGTAGGCAAACATCGCCACCGCCTTCGTCGCCGAAGATAGATCGATCGGGTCGCCCACGACGCCGCTCGAAACCGCGCTGTCATCGCAGTCAAATTGCTGCGTAACGTGTCGTTCTTTGTCGGGCAAATTGCCCCCCTGACCAACCGGGGGACATACGCCCCCCGGCGGTCAACTCTGCTAGGTGAGGTCTCGAATGATTCCGTGCGCGTTGCGATTGCACACTTCGAGCGTCCACTCGACAAGCATCTGTCGCGAGATCGAGTCACCAACCTTCGACAACTCGTACTCCTGCCAGGGGCGCAGGTACGCGAGCTTCAGGTACTCGGGGTCGATGACGTAGACCTCCGAGTCCCTTTCCCCATCGACCGAGGCCGAAGCCCCACCAGCGGCCACGCCCTGAACGCCCTGCCGGTTCATCCGGCTCGGCACGACCGACAACGAACCGAAGTTCGAAACGTACACGTCGGCGGTTGCGATGATCGTCCGTGAGGCACGATCGCTTCGCGTGATGTTGCCCGAACTCGTGTTCCCAATGCCGTCCATCGAAGACAGAACCTCTTTCTGGTTCGGCCCAATGATGATGAGCGAGGGCTGACCGCCTTCGCTCCAGCACTGCTGGATCACGTCGTCGAGCTTCGCCTGTGTGAACGCGGCTCCCGTTCCGTCATACGTGGGCCGGTTCGCACCAGCCACCGCGGTCGGATTCGCTCCTGCCGGCGTGCCACCCGTAGCAAACGCAGCGTTGTCGAGCCAGCAGTTCAAGCTTGCCGACAAGGGAGCGGTTCCAGAAGCGGCAACCGTTTTCACCTGATTTCCCTTCAGGATCGTCGCCTCAACGTCGGTCTTCAGCTCGCGCGCGGCCTTGCTCGCCCGATACGCGATGTCCGAATCACGACCGGCCTTGCTCACCACTTCGAGCGTTCCCGAAACACCGTACGTCTTCTGACTGATCTGGGTGTTGTTGTTCAACCGTGTCGGAGTATTAGACGCCGAAGCGGCAGGCGCGTCCGCGCCCTCCTGTACCGCGTTGTCAACAGCCGGGGCGGTGAGCACGTCTTCGAGCCACTCGTGGAGAGTTGCGCTCGCGTCCGTGACACCGACCGCGCTCATCAGAGGCGTAGCGGTGGGACTGATGTTGTAGATCAGATCAGAGAGGTCTTCTCTCTGACCCATGTCGCCGGTGTAAGTTTGTGTTACTGCCATATCAACGGTTCCTTTTCATCTGCTCGCGCGCAAGAAATGCCTGCGCTATCGAGTCCGGGGTTTGGTGTTCTTGCATATTTTGTACCGCGGCCTGATACCCTTCGACCTGCGCTTCTCCGGGCTCGGGAGGAGAACCGGGACGCACGTTCGGGAGCTTCGCGACCTTCTTTCGTACCCTCGGAGCCGACTGTCTTGTCTGCTGTAGGTTGTCCGCGTATTGCTTCGCCATCCACGCTAGACGCACAAACAGATGATCGTCTGCACCATCCCATTGCTCTGGGGTGAGTTTCCCACCATTCGGATCGGTGATCCATCTCCCCAAATCAGTGTAGTGTTGGTTGAAGTCCTCGGCAAATACGGGAACTTCCTGCGCGAGCAACGCGCGCTCGATCGGTACGCGTTGTCTTCTGATGTTCTGCTCCGCGGCGACCTTTTCTTGTTTCGCCATCTCGATCAGTTGGTGCTTGCGTTGAAGGTCCGCAAGTGTCGCGGCGTACTCGCCTGGATTCTGCGAGCGCAGCACTTCAAGGTCTTGCTGGGTAGGGCCGAGGCTTGCGAGGTCGTTCTCCAATTGTTCGGCTAGCGCGACCATCCGGCTCGCCGCCTGCGCGCTCTGAACGTTCACTTGCGCGGCCTGATCCTCGACGTATTTCCGTTCCTCGGCGAGGCGCTGACTCTTTCTCGTGTAGTCGGCTTGCCGACTGTACCCGTTCACGAGTTCAGAAAACGGCACTTCGAGCTTTTCGCCCTGAACTACCACCTCAACCACCGGATCATCGTCGTCAGACTCAACACCGGGCTCGGCATCGACGTACGGGCCTTCGGTCTCGACAACCTCTGGCGTCGTCGCCTGCTCAGGGGCCAATTCGGCAACGCCTGGCTCTGCGTTTTGCTGGTAGAACGCTTCGGCGAACTCGTTCATGCCCTCGGCCGCGCCGATCTGGGGCTTGAAGCCCGGCGTCTCGGGTTCGGGCTGGGTAGTGAATCGTCCTCGCTCGTCGCGCGGAGACTGGGGCTGGTCGATCGGTTCTGTCACTGCTCGTCACCTCGTGTTGCTGCGCCGTTAGCCGCTCGTGCGGCTCGTGCAGCAGTTAGGTATGCGCGCGCTGCGCGTTCGTCCTCGCGCGCCTGCGCGAGTTGCTCGTTCGCCTCGGATATCTCTCTGGCCTTGTCCTCACCCTCCTTCAAGATCGCGTGCAACATACTTCTGAGTTCTTGGATCGCCTGGCACGAAAGCGTCGCGCGCCAAGACGATTCAGGGCTCGTGGATGTTCTGCAACGGTAGAGCGCGCTCGATTCGATCGCGTCGAGCGCGGACTTCAACACCTCGTTCTCGATCAGCTCCTTCGCAACGCGCGCGCGTTGCTCGGCCTCGGGGTTCTCTTTCCGCTTTTTACGCGCCGCCACCCGGCACCTCCTGGGCAATTGCGGCGGCGAGCGCCGGATCTACGTCTGGCTCAATCGGCATCGGAGGCGTGGGCGGCATCGGAGGCGGCGCGGGCGGTGGAGGGCCAGGGATTCCCCAAGGCTTGTCCTCCATCAGCTCGCGGTCGCCCTCGATACGGAGCTTTTCGATATCGACCTCGTGGCTAAGCTCGATCCGCTTCGCGTCTACCATCGCCTTGTACCGATCGACCTCTACGCGTTGACGATCGACCTCGATCTTCATCAGCTCGATCTCTGTCTGCGCTTCGATCGCCTGCTCGGCCGGCGTCGGCTCGGGCGGCGGCGGCGGCGGCGCGGTTGCCGGGTCTGTGATGAAACGCGACGTGTCCTTGAATCCAAGTGCCTCGATGAGAGACGACGCGGTGTTGTAGATGTTCTCCTGTGTGACCATCGAGGTCGCGCCGCCCGTGATCAGCTTTTCAAGCACCTGACCGATCGTCTGAAGGTTCGCGACCTTCTCCATTCGCGACCCGTGTCCGAGTCCGACGCTTACCTGGGTGTCGTAATTCGTCGCCCAATCACCGGGGTTCACAGGCACCCACTCGCCTCGAAGCTTGATCGCGAATTCTTTCGTCGCGTGTTCGAGCAATGTCCGGTAGATGAGCTGGAACATTCGCCTCACCCCCGTGTCGGCGAACACTCGCGCGTACATCGTGAGGCGTTGCGCGGCGGCGCTCGACTGTACCATCGCGCCAAAAACATGCTTCGAGATCGAGTCGGGCGAGGGGGCGCCGATAGACTCCGGGCCAATCCCCGTCCGCTCGCTCACCATCGTTCGGTGCATTTCCATTGCCGGGACCATGTCACCGGCGTTCGTCTGGGTCTCCATGTTCCGAATCGCGCCTGGCGCGAACTCCTCGATGTATCCGCCAGGCGTCGCATCGACGAGCTGGTCGAGGTTTGCCATCGGCACGGCGCTATCGCCCTGGCCTTGGCTCAGTACGATCACGCGCGGGTCCGTGGCCAGGTAGAGGCTATCCATGTACTGCCGCCACAAAGTTGTGTTCAGTACTTCGAGGTCTTTCACTACGTCGGCCAGGCCGAGACCGTAGAACCTGTGAGGGACGGGCACGGGCGTAACGCTCGCGAATGGATGGCCCTGGCACGGATCGGCCGAAATCAACCTCTCCGCGTAGGTGCCCGCGCACATGCACCGCCACCACTCGCTGATGCCGTCACCATCGCGGTCGATCAGAATGTACGCTTCGATCACGTCGATCGTTCGCTCGCTATCGGATCGGTTCGACGCGAGCAGAGGCGCGCCGTCGTCCTGGGACGCTCGGATGATGTTGTCGGTGCTCGTCGCGGCCATCGAATTTGACGTTGGCAATGTCTTGACGATGTCCTTGTCGAATCCCCACGCGACGAGCTGCGAAGCGGTCGCCCTGGTTCGCTGGGCGGCGAATCGGCAGCTCGGATCTTCGAGCCCAGTGCAGTCACGATTCACGACGAAGTTCTCGGGCGCGACGTTCTCGATCCGCACCTTCCCGTCGTCTGGCTTTCGAATGCCCTTGATGTCGAACCGCAAGAACTCGACCTGCTCTGGGCCGAGTTGTTCGAGTTGTTCGTCCTCGACCTCCATGCGCTCGCCATCCATATCGATGAATGCGCTCGCCTCGCGGAATTCGAAGTCCTCGTCCTGCTCCAAGAGCACAACCTCTTCTACGGTTTTGCCTTCGTACGTCTCGTGATAGCCCTCGACCCCTGTGTCCCAGAACACCTTGACGATGCCGTTCTTCGAGATCAGCGCGTCCTTGAAAAACGTGTACAGGCACATGAAACCGTTGCTCTGCTGAAACACGTAGTTACACGCGTCGGTCGCCTGCTGCGCCCCCTCTTCGTCTTCTGCTGTTCGAGGAATGAATCGCGCGACCTCGGCTCCCGAGGTGAAGATTTCCATGAGCGTGGGCAGCAACGCCTCGACCTGTTCGAAAACGATTCGCGACGAGACGCCGCTTCGACCATCGCGCTCGTCGCCGCGCGGGTTCCCGAAGTAGTAGTCGAGGTTTTCCCTCCGGCTCTTCGCGAGCCGCGTACCTGTCCATCCGAGCGCACTGTCGAGTTCCTTCTGGATGACGCCCTTCAGGTGTTCTTCGTTCAGGTACTCGTTTCGCTCGTCTGCGATTTCTGCGTCGGACTTCACTTGGTCGGCCATTAGTACATCCAGTTTCTGTTCGGTTTGGGTCTTGTGATGCTCGACTTGGGAATAAGACCAACGCACAAGTATGTGAATGAATCCGCCGCGTGGCTCGCCCAATCGTGCAGCGGGGTATGTTGAAGCTCGCCCGTCCTGGGGCTCTCGTCGCGCCTCCACGATCGCAACGCGTGTACGCCGTGCTTTGTCTTTTCTTTGTCGAACCAGCACCGCGGCAACGTGCGCCTAGCGGCCTCGATCCTCTCGTCGATCTCGCTCCGCACGTTCTGCGAAACGCGCGGCAACACGCGAAACCGTATTCCGAGATCCCACGCGACTTCGAGCCTGGTCTTCCCGGTGCCGAGTTCGCGAACGCCCATGTCGTGCGGCGCGATGTGGTCCGCGTAGTTGTAGCCCTTGTCCTTCAGAACCTGCGCGTAGTGAGCTAGGCCCTCGCCGTTGTTTTCATAGAAGTCGATCAGCCTGATTTCACCAGAACCGCGCGCGGCCTGGCAGAACCAGATGCTCGTAGAGTCTCCAATGCCGATGTCCCAGCTCGTCGTGACGGGGAGCGCCGGATCGTACGGCACCGAGGTGATGCGTCCTTCGCGATCTGCCTCGTCAACCGCGCGTCCGAGGATGCTGCCCGTGACCGAAGCAACGCGCACGCACTCGTACTCGCGCGCGTACTCCTCTTTGCTCATGATGCGCTCGGCTTCGAGCAGTTCGTCCGAGTCTAGGTACCCGGTCTCGGAAGCTTTGTACGTCCTGCGGAACCAACCATCACCATCGCCCATGTCGTACAGTTGTCCGAGCGGACCATCGACGTACTTGTACGTGCCGATGAAGTACGCGTCGCCCTTACGGTCGGAAATTGCGGGCCTCAAAACCTCGGTCCACACAGGCATTTTCATCAGGTCCGCTTCGTCGAGCACGATCGTGTCGAAGTACATGCCTCGAAGGCGTTGCGGATCATCACCACCGAACAAGCGTATGCGGCTCCCGTTGCTGAAATCGACCCGAAGCTCGGACTCGTTGAACGTCACGGATTCGTTCGGAATGGTTGCGGTGTATCGCTTCAGCTCGTCCCAGAGGATCGACTTCGCCATCGTGTACGTGGGTCCAACGAAGCCGGCGCGATAGTCGCCGAGCTTCGTCGATAGGGCGCGCTTGATCAGCTCGTTCGCGAAGCAGACGCTCTTCCCCCATCGACGATGAGCGACAACAACGCCAAAGCGATGCGATGAACAGAGTTCATGCACCTCCTCCTGCGCGCCCCTCGGCACGTACGGGATGATGATATCTTCCGCGACCTGCACGCTAGTATGGAGACCTCGGCGCGCGAATCTGGCGCGGCATCTTGCTCGTCGGGATGTCGATCGGCGCGTTCTGCTCAGAGGGCGTCGTAGTATCGCGCGGCATCTTTGTGCTCGTCTCGGGCAGAGCGCGCGGCACCCCACCGTTCTCGGGGTTGACGGGCTTCCTGATCACTGTGGGTCCGGGTCCGCTGTAATATACGGGCATCTTTTCCTCTCAGGCCCACGCGCGTTGAATCATGCGCGCGGCCAGTTCTCGAAGTTCAAGTCGGTTGCTGCTCATCTGGGATCGAACCGCGTCAAGCGCCTGGTCTCGCACGAGACCATGACCGTGCTCCTCGACCTCTCTGAGCAGACGCTGTTCTTTTCTCTGCAGCTCGCGCATCTCTTTGTCGAGGTCACGCGCGGCATGCTTCATCTTGGTGTTTTCCACGTAACCGCCATCGGTTTCGTAGTGACCGCCTTCAGCGACGTGGATTTTCATTCGACGAGTCTGCCCTGGGCCTGACGACTGAGCCGGGCGGTGTTTCGCTCGGGCGTGTCGCTAGTCAGTGCGCGATCGAACGGGGGATGACCGCCGGGGTTGCTGCCACCCAGGTCAGACCCAACACCGAACGCCTTCATCGGGCTCGACTTGCCGCTCATCTTTCGCGGCATCGGGTTCGTCTTCGTCTCTCTCTGCGAGGCGGACTTCCCGCCTGCCTTGAACGGTACCAGTGCCATCTACTCAACCTCCCGGCGTGTTCGCCTTTGGTGTTGTCTGATTTGGGGATCGCCCGAGGTCATGCCCTCGCGCCTTCCGGTTGTTTCGAAATCTGGGTGCTTCGCGCCAAGCCCGAACAGCGCGGCCTCATCCGAGCGCGAGAGTTCGAGGTTCGCCGCCTTCCACACTTCTTTCGGCGTCCACGTTCGGCTGATATCCGGGTCTACATAAAGACGCGTAGGATCATAAGTTACCACGTTCTCGGTGAGTGTCCCCGCGTTGCCCATCAGCCCACCATAGTGATTAGAAACCAGGACCGTGCCCGATCCGGGTGTTAGCTTGCCATACGGTTTCGGGTCTTTTATCACGCGCCGGCCAGACAGGAACTCGTCCCTCATCGCAGGATCCGCGCCGCGCGACCAGAGATGAGGCCAAGCTACCGAACCGCTAGTCGTCGTCGGACCGCCTTGTAAAATCGATCCGTCGTACTGCCTACCGCGGATATCGGTCGGAAAGCCCGTCGCTCGCTGAACAGAACGCGCGTGCTCGGCTTTGCGATGCTTGAGCCACTTCTCCCAGTATTCTTTTGTGTAGGCGTCGAAGTGAAGGCTCCCAGGCACTCCCGCGTTAACGAGTTGCTTACGCATCTCTTCGCGAACCTGCGGACCCGGTGCGTACATTCCCTTCGCGAAGTCGGGATCATCGAACAGGCCAGCGTAGAACTGACCACCTGTCATTGTGTCTGCAATCCCCTCGGGCGTTTCAAGCGTTGGCTTGAAGTCATGCCGATCGACAAGCTCACGCGCGCGCCTTCGAAGTTCTGGGTCGGGCGCGTTGAGCATCCGTTCGAGAACCTGATCCTGCTTTTGAATCGGCAGATCCCAGTGCAGCATTTCCTCGGGGTCGGCGTCGAGCGTCAGGCCCTGGTACACCGGACCCTCGTGGATCGTTTGAAATTCGAGCCCCTCGTCGATGATCATTTCCTTCGCGCGCTCCAAGTCGAGAAGTGAACTTCTGTGATCGTCGAGGTCGCGAAGTAATTCTCTCGTTCTTAAATCAGCGAAGTCTTCCCAGGATATTTCTCCAAACGTTGGCTTGCTAAACTCCGAAGGCCCCCTCGCCCAGGGGCTGATCTTCAGTGCTGCTTCCTCGTTCGGCTCTCGATAAGCGCGCAATTCCTTCCGGTAGTCATCGATCGCGCGCGTATGATCCTCGATATAAGTGTCGAAATTCTTTATCGCCTCGGCGCGCGGTAGAGGCTGTCCAGTTGGTGAGAGGAGCGCATTCTGCGCGGCCTTGTAGGCGCGAGCTTCGCGCCCTTCGCCCAGGTTCTTTATCTGGGCCTCGAACTGCGATGGAGTGAACGACTTTCCCTTGTGCAACACGTTGTGGGTTCTCACCGGCATTAACCCACGAAAATATTCAGACGAGACGGCGGGCTCGGTCGCACCGTACAGGCCAGTGCTGTACCAGTGATCACCGACTCCTGTGTAGGCCGCTTCGGGGTCGTACGTGATGCGGTCCATGCCTTTCGGCGCGCGCCACGCCTTTTGCCCCGCGCTTAGAAAGTTGATGATCGCGCTATCGAAGCCGGGCGCGAGCGCTTCTGCGCCCATCATCGCGAGCGGGTGAACGCCAGCGCGTTCGGCTCGCCCGTACGCGTCTTCGGTGGCGGGGATCGCGAACTCCGTACCCCCCGGAAGGCTTCGGACTCCAGCGTCGAAAGCCGCCCCCACGGCTCCTAGCGCATCTCTGGCGTATCCGCCAGCCGTCCGAAACCTCTCCGATGGGGTCGATCCGAGCGAGCCCGTGCCGGTCCACTGGGGCGCATCGGGCCAGTTCTCCGCGAGCGCGCCACCCGCCTCCGCGGTGAAGGGCGCGGCGAGATACCAGGGAGATGTCAGCGCGGCGCTCGAAGCGAGCCCGCCGAGCGCGCTGAGCTGGCCCAGCTCGCGCCGCGTGTTCGCGACCGGGTCGAGTTCGCGCAGGCGGCGTTCCTCGGCCCAGGCCTCCTCAGGGTCGTATTGACCGTATGTCAGAGTCGGCATCGGTCCCCCACGCGGCCCGGTAAGGTACACGCCAGGCTCGGCTCAGCTAAGTTATGCGTTCTGCCGATACTCTCGCAGGAGGATCTCAACATGGTTGCCCGCATCATTCGACCCCCGTACACGTACGAAGACAAGCTCGCCTTGCGGGAGCTGGAGATCAACATGCGCGAACCGCTCA
>TARA_R100000808_G_scaffold2439_1_pt1 | contig 15348 bp, 22 predicted proteins | sample TARA_R100000808 | Tara Oceans TARA_R100000808 (sample SAMEA2622852) | marine metagenome | biome: marine biome (ENVO:00000447); feature: marine epipelagic mixed layer (ENVO:xxxxxxxxx); material: "saline water (ENVO:00002010), including plankton (ENVO:xxxxxxxx)" | depth 140 m | reverse complement strand
ACGATGAAGGTTATAGAGATTAAGGTGACGAATGCTCAACTCGAATGGGCTGCATGGGCTATCGATCCCATGCTCGATTACATCGAGGAAATAAAGGAGTCAGGTGAAACTCCACCCTATACGGAGGAGGACATTCCGAAGGTCGATAGGAGTACTTCCTCGATCATCTTCCCAACCGGAAAGAGTGAGCTTGGTTTGGAAGCGGTTGAGGATTTAATTGTTCGCTTGAATAACGGCGCTGATTGCGAGCAGAATCATGAGGGCAGATGGTCCAAACACATATCAGCGGATAGGCTTGTGAAGCTTCTAGAGAAAGCTTTTCCGGAGCGATACACAGAAAAAGGAGCAGGACGATGAAAATCGACAAAAGAGGCGACAAGGTAGTGTACATCGAGATCGACGGATGGACGTTCTATGTCGACAATTCGACAGGCGAAGCCATCATGGAAAAGTGGGTGACTGACCATCCGTACAAACTGTCAACGGACCCAAGTTGCACGATGAATAACGTCGAACTTCCAGAAGAAGCAGAAGGAGAGGGCTTCATTGAAGATGAAATTGTGAGAGAGCGACAAGGAGAAGGACGATGAACGAACGAGGACCGTATGATTGTAGGAATTGTGGTCAGTCCACGAAGTACAGCAACTGCAAGTTTTGTACCAACGAAACGTGGTGCGATAACTGCGAACGATGCAACATCGGAGGTAATCATTTCGAGGATCGGGAGATACTTCGGAAAGAGAGGGAGAGGCTCGAAGCAGAGGCGAAGAAGTTGGGATGCACCGTGGAGAGTGTCGAAGTGCTTGAAAAGCTCCAGAGGGAAAAGAAGGAGGAAGGATTATGAGGTGTGCAATTTGTGACTGTGAGTTGCCAGCTGAAGCTGAAGAGCTCATTTGCTGGGAGTGCTATCAAGCTGAACTTGCCGGGCCGATGGAAAAGTGAAAGGGAAAACATGGAGAAGAGGAAAGTGAAAGTGGAGTTGCCGGTGATGTATCCGGCTGAAAAAGAATTCAATGCTTGGGTGGCTGGAATTGGTTTCCTGTCCATCCTCATCATTATTGTGGTTTTTTCAATTTGGAACTAGGAGGATTTTATGAGTGACGAAATGGTTGTTGCGGATTCAAGTTTTGAGCCTAATCTACCTGCGGCAGTTCAAGCCCCGGCTGCCACTCTTTTTCAAACCAGCGATCCTATCAGTGTTATTGACCGCGCCACCAAAGTTGCCGAAAAGCTTTCCGGTGTAATTAAGAAACAGAGATTATACGCGGACATCAGAGGGAAGGCCCACGTAACAGTGAGCGGTTGGACTCTGTGCGGCTCCATGCTCGGAGTGTTCCCCGTGACAGTTTGGACTCGGAAGTTGGAGAACGGTTTTGAAGCTCGTGTTGAAGCGCGGACGCTAAACGGTTCGGTGATTGGTGCCGCTGAAGCGCAATGCCTGACGAGCGAGAAGCAATGGAGTAACCGAGAAGATTTTGCTCTTCGATCAATGGCGCAGACTCGGGCAACCAGTAAGGCAATGCGCATGCCTCTTGGATTCATTATGCAACTGGCGGGTTTCGATGCCACTCCTGCAGAAGAGATGTCCTATATGAAAGGGGAGGTTTCCCAACCAATAAAAGCCCCGAAGAGAAAAGAAGTGGTTGTTGATGTTGAGCCCACTGGTAAGGGTGTGGATGAAATGGTGCAACACTTTGCTTCACCTATCGAGGCTTCGAGCGAAGAGGGGCCGTATGAATTCCCTACTTACTTCGACAAAGCCACAAAGGAGCAGGTGCAGTTGAGTGAAATCGATTACACCCCCATGGTGGTTGATAAGCTTGATACCTATGAGGGTAATACAAACGGTAAGCCTTGGACTATATATAAATATACCTTCACCGATTCCCTTACAAATGCAACGGTTCGGGCAAGCGGGTTCTCAAAGACTCATGCAGAAATGGCTTTGGTTCACAATCCCGGTCTGGGGGCCATTGGCCTCGAAGGGGAGGTTCAGCTTTTACCATGGAAGCAGCAAACGTCTGATAATGCAGTTGGCTATGTGAGCGTTGCAATCACACCCGGAAGACCGTACAAAAATAACAAAACAGGCGAGATGGTTGAGACGTTCGACCTCCGTGATTTAACGATTCGCAATGTGAATGGATAGTAAAATGGGATCACTTGTTTTTAACGCTGAAGATCATAGTTACGTGATGGATGGGATTCAACTCCCGTCCGTCACCACCATCCTGAAAGGCGCGGGTGTTATTGATGGGCGATGGTTCAACCCTGCTGCCACGGATCGGGGCTTCAAAGTTCACCAGATGTTGGAGTTCTTCGATGATGAATCCCTTGATGAGTCGGACATCGATGATCAACTTCTTCCTTATCTCGATGGGTGGCGCAACTTTCGGGAGGAGACCAGTCTTCGCATCATCGATATTGAAAAGGCTGTTTGGCATCCCTCTTTGAATTATGCTGGGACGGTTGACCGCTTCGGCCTCATTAATGGGGAGCCTCATATCATCGAGATCAAAACAGGGCAACCTGCAAAATGGCACTCTCTTCAAACGGCTGCGTATGAAGCGTGTTACCAAAAACTGCCCTATTATCAATCGCAACACGAATCTAGGGAGATGAAGCGTATCGCGGTGTACCTGAATGAGAAAAAGAAATACAAGGTCATTGAGCATCCCGACAATCGAGGAGACTTCAGCGTTTTCATCTCTTCTCTTAATGTTTACAAGTGGATGAATAAAGGTGGAGGGAAAAATGAATAAGACTACCGAGGAAAAGTATATGACGGTTTTGGAGTGGGCAGAGTCCATCATAGAGGAAGAGGTTGAAGATAGACTAAAAGCCGCGGAAGTGGTGCGTTGCTATCAAGCCTCCCAAAAGGTAATTGATAAGAAGTTGAAGCCTTATGAAGCTAAAGCTCAGAAAGCTTTCGAGAAGCACAAGGAGTCGGTGCAGATAAAGAAATCGGCGGTTGAAGATTTGTCCAATGCCAACTCCTCTCTGAAGGAAAAGTTGGTCGCGTGGTATGAGCGCAACCAGAAATCAAAAGCGCAAGCACGGCAGGAGAGTGATGAGACGTGGAAGATGATTCTGGCTCTGGAAGAAGAGGGAGAAGTTGAGCAGGCAGCCCTGCTGAAAGAAGAGGTGGCTCGAAAGTTTACAGCGGAAGAAGTTGTTCTTCCGGGCGCATCGTTTCAGGAGAGGTGGGATTTCGAGATAGAGGATGAGGCGGTTATCCCCCGGAAGTATTTAAGCGCGGACCCGAAGAAGATCCGGGAAGCGGTTCAATCTGTGCGTGGCGTCGTGAAGATCCCCGGAATCCTCGCCAAGAAGAGATATGCCGTCACTATTTACAAAGACAAATAATTCCCCGCATCTTGGAGATATGGACAGATGCACCTTCCCGGCCTGTTGCCGGGGAGGGCGGGGAATCCAAAAACCCGTTGGTATCCCGTAGAGATAAAACAATTACCGAGGAGATGAAGATGAACGAAAAGGAAAGGGATTTGATCGTGCAGGCGTTGATGGAATCCAAGTCTGTAATTGAAACATTAAATCATGGCAACTGCTTGAAGTCGGTGCTGGATGCTATAAATCTGATGGCACAGGAAAGCTTCAAAGCGAGGCAGGGAAAGAAGGGCGCTTTTAAGTTGGTGGAGGAGGAATGAGACAGATTTATGAAACTGCCGAAACTCTGCGAAAAGAAGCGGAGCTGATGGATTATGCTCTTTCGGTTTGGAACTGGAAAGGGTCAAAGCAGAAGATGGCAAGGAAGTTTGAAATTGACTGGGCCATTGTTGGAGATGATGAAGAGATTGTTGCGTGGGTTGAAACAAAGGTGCGTGATTGCCGGAGCAATGATTTTCCCACCCTCATGGTAAGCACAACAAAAACAATGAGGCTGGACTATTTGGAGATCATGACGGGTATTCCCGCATATCTTTTGATTGGGTGGAAAGACAAGGTAGGCATAACAGGACACCCGCCTGAAGGGTATGCTGCGTTGCCGGTTGTTTACAAGGGGAGAACTTACGATACAAGAGACCCTGAAGATATCGAACCGTGCACTCTGATTCCCATTAGTTATTTTCGGGAAGTGAAATAGGAGGTTATGGAAATGGTAGATGATCTTTTTCCGGCTCCTGAGATTCTGGCTGATGATTATGTATTGCCCGGTACGGAGATTGTGGAGGGTGTACGATTCAAAAAGCCAGAAAGGGAAGAGGCGGAAATAAACGGCACGGGGGAAAAGCAAAAAGAAATAAAGAATTGGAAGTTGGGTGCAGCCTTATGGATTAAGAAGAACCCAAAAATTGCACAGCTTTATTTCGATTATGCAAAAGAGATGGCAAATGCCAAAAGACGTTTTGGTATTAAATTGGTTGCCGAACGTGTACGCTGGGATATGTACTTCAAGATCGGAGAGTCTTACAAGGTAAACAATAACCACACCCCTTATATAGCGCGGTGGATTATTGCGAAGGATTCCAGTATTGAAAAATATATGCGATTCAGAAAAACGGCCTATTGAGGGAGGATGGAAAATGCCAGCTATGAGATTACCCGCCTTTCAATTTTACCCAAGCGATTGGATGACGGACCCGGGCGTACGAGCTCTTACCCATGAAGAGCGGGGGATATGGATGGACCTTTTATGTATCATGCACGAGTGTGAAGACCGGGGAAAATTAGCCTTGAACGGGCTTGCCTATCCGAGCGAAAGACTTGCAGCGCAGTTAAGCATACCGCAAGCAAAGCTCCAAGCAACTTTGAACGCATTGCTTCAATTCAATGTAGCAAGCCGGGATTCTGCTTCGGGCATTATTTTCAATCGGCGCATGGTGCGCGATGAAGCGAAAAGGCTGGGAAGTAAGGAGTTATCAAAGATTAGGTCAGAGGCAGGAAGGAAGGGAGGGTTGGCTTCAGCCTCTAAACGAACCAAACCCCCAAGCAAAAAGAAGCAAAAGCAAGCCGCTTCATCTCCAATTCCATCTCCATCTCCATCTTCAAAGAAGAAGAGAACACCGCTGGAGTTAGCTCGGCAGATAGCGAGTGTGTACAAATCCCGTCATGATCGTGACAACCCCAACTTCGCCTTGCCCACCCCATACACCTCAGCCATGTTTGAGTTTCGGGATGCGTTGGTAAATAACGACGCTTCCCATGATGAGCTTTTTGATTTTGTAACGAGGGATGATGTCCTTGGGAAAACTGTTCCGGGGATCGTAGATGAAATTAAATTCAGGAGGAGCCAAAATGTCAAATGAGGATTTTCTTAAGGCTCTGGAGATAATTGAAATTCAATTCGGAAGATTTGAATCACCTGTGCGGGATTATCTCTGGGAGCGGTGGAAAGGTACCAAAATCGATATGTGGCGGAGGATGTGCGGTTGGATCGTCGATCATTGCGGAGTTCGACCTAAAGCGGCCAAATTCCTAGAAGCCCAAAAAGCGGTCAGCCCTAGCTATTTCACCGCAAGCCGGACAGAGAAAAAAGACCGTTGCCCATCCTGCGGAGGCTGTGGATTTGATTTTATCTACTTCCAAGTAGAAAACAACCACTACCCGTATTCAGGCGTGATCCCATGTACAGCCTGCAATTCTTCCCAATATATCCCCAAATCCTCTGTAAGCGTTTCTAGGTATTTATCCGAAGCGCAGTACCATCAGCTCCATAAAGATGGCTCAGAGAGCGATTCTGGAAGCGAGAGGGGTATTCCTGTGGCCGTTGAGGAGGCTGATTCTCCTGATATTTCCGATATTGGCCCATGGGGTGACGAGTAAACCATGATAGAAATGGGGGAAAACTGGCTTTCTGCGGTGCTTCCGTGGGCTCCTACCGTAAATCACTATTACCAGAAATCCCGAAAGGGCGCATTTTTCCTCTCTCAGCGGGGGCGTAGGTTCAGAGATGACGTGTCTGCTCTCCTGCGTCCCTGCTCTCCTCTCTCCGGGCCTTTGTCTCTTCGCGTGGATCTTTTCCCCCCGGACCGCAGAAAACGCGATATAGACAACAACCTAAAAGCCCTGCTCGATTCTCTGGAAAAAGGCGGTGCTTTCGAGGATGACAACCAAATCACTCACCTTTCCGTTTTCAAGCACGAAGCAAAAAAACCGGGCCGCATATCCATTCACTTGTCATGCATAAAAATTCCTGTTAAACAAGAAGGGGATCTAGGATGAACATAGAGCCACTTAAAGTCGTTATTTTGCCCATCGATAAAATCCAGCCTTGGGAAAAGAATCCTCGGAAGGATCACGCCGTCAAGCAAATTCAAGCAAGCATGGAAGCGTTTGGGTACCTCAACCCCATTCTGGTTCAAGCCTCCAGCAATCGGATAGTGGCGGGGCATGGTAGATACCAAGCATTGAAAGAAACGGGCGTAGAGAGAGTTCCTGTGATTTCTCTGGACATCCCTGATGAAAAGGCCGATATGTACACCCTAGCGGATAATAAAATTGCCGAGCTGAGTAACTGGGACTTTACGCAGATGGCTGACCTGCTCCTTGAGTTTGATGCCCAGAACTTCGATGTGAACCTTCTTGGGTTCACCGATGATGAGATAGAGGCGATAATGAACGTAACCCCGTCTGGAGAGGTTGAGGGGTCGCAGGAGCTTGATTTTCGCATTATCATCGAATGTGAGAACGAAACGGACCAGAGGGAGGTATTCGAGAAATTGACTGGGTTGGGGCTTAAAGCTCAGATTAAGAACATAAAATCCAAACCCAAAAAATGACCGAAGAAAAAAAAGAAAAACATCTAACTCCATCTCCTTAAACAGCCTCTCCCCTGCTCCCTCGGGGGAGGGGCACTTTTTTTTCTACAGACAACAACAGCTTCCTGAGACTTATTTTCCCTTGTTTTGTTTATTGGGTTTGTTTCTTTGTTGTTGTTGTCTTGGGTCTGTTGGGGGGAAGCTCGCTTCCACTCAGCCGGGAAGTCTGCTTCCATAGGGATAGGAAGTTCACTTCTACCCATGAGGGAAGTCTTCTTCTACCCTTGAAGGTTGAATTCTCTCCGGGAATAATATAAATATTAATTACATGAAGAATGGAAACGGTGCGCCCAAGAAGGATGGCCGGAAAAATAATGGCCAGCATGAGGCGTTCAAAAGTAAGCAGTGGAAGAAAGGGCAAAGTGGAAACCCGAAGGGAAGGCCCAAGGGTAAAACACTTTCCGAAGAAATCAAGGCGATGCTCCACGACGAGTTGAAAGGTGGAGACGGATTGACACACCTTGAAGCCATCGCCCGAGTGATGGTCAAGGAAGCTTTGAAGGGGAAGTTCCCTTTTGCAAAAGAAATCCTAGAAAGAACCGAAGGAAAGGTTGCGGACAAAACTGAATTAACTGGTGCTTCGGGTGATCCCATCGAGATCCTCGATTTGTCAAGCAAGGATAGACGTGCAGACTTTTACCGACTCCTCTCAGGAGCAACTGATAGCAGCGTTGAGCGATCCAGCCGCGTTCGCTATAATGGCGAGTGATCGCAGGTGGTTGCCTTATCCGCACCTCCTTGTGATTGCTGAGAAGCTCCAGCAAATCCAGCACGGAACGTGCAAGCGGCTGATCGTTATGATGCCACCCCGCCACGGCAAATCACAATTCATCTCTCAATTTTTTCCAGCTTGGTATTTAATCCGCAACCCCCACAACAGGGTAATCCTTGCCAGTTATGAAGCGGACTTTGCAGCCAACTGGGGAAGGAAATCACGGGAGGTCATGGAAAGGTTTGGCCCCGGGTTCGGTGTAAAAATCAGGGCGGAAAGTTCAGCCGCTCAAAGATGGGAAATTGCCAAGCACGATGGGGGCATGATGACTGCTGGTGTGCGCGGTCCCATCACAGGTAAGGGAATGGATCTGGGAATCATTGACGATCCGGTTAAGAATGACGAAGAAGCGGCCAGCGAAACCTACAGAGAAAAAGTCTGGGATTGGTATCTATCGACATTCTCAACGCGGCTCCATAAAGGCGGGGCAATTATTTGCATCATGACGCGGTGGCACGAAGACGATTTAGTTGGGCGTTTATTAAAGGCGCAAGAGTCAGGCGGGGATAAGTGGGACATAATCAACCTTCCTGCGTTAGCGGAAAAAGCAGAGAGTAACCCGCTCTTCAGACGGAAGCGGGGCGACGCACTTTGCCCGGATTTGATCCCCCTTAAAATGCTTGAGTCTGCACGAAAAAGGATGGGGGATTATTGGTGGGGATCTCTTTATCAACAAAGGCCCTTTCCTAAAGGCGGTGGATATTTCAAAAGGTCAGCCGTGGAAATAATTGACGCTCCAATGCCCAATTCGGTAAGGGTCCGGGCGTGGGATCTGGCAGCAAGCAAGGATGGAAAAAGAACGGCGGGAGTGAAGTTGGCGAGAAGTATTGACGGGGAATTTGTCGTTGAAGATGTAGTGATGGGGAAATGGGAACCAGCAGAAAGAGACAGAATGATTTTCCAGACCGCGCAGATGGATGGGCGTGAAGTACCTGTTCGGCTGGAACAAGAAGGCGGCTCTGGAGGGATAGCTCAAATTCATGCGATTGTGCGTAGGCTTGCAGGATTTAACGTAGAAGGAATCCGGGTAACTGGATCAAAGGAAATTCGGGCGGATGCTGTAGCCAGTCAATGCAATGTGGGGAATTTGAAAATAGTGCGGGGAAATTGGAACGATTCGTTTTTATCTGAGCTGGAGGCTTTCCCCACGGGAGCTTATCTGGATCAGGTCGATGCTTTATCGCTCGGCTTCGGCTTCATAAGCACAAAGGGAATGGGAGCGGGAATTTATTCACCACTCCCAAAGCACGTAACAGAGCGAGAGGTCGATAAAGAATTTGAAAGGTATGGGAACAGAACAATAAACCGCCGCGATGACTGGCGTGATTCGATGCCCATATAAATTGTGGATTTATTGGAAACAATTTTATAGGTTTCTGGTAAGTTACAGGGGGAAATTCTAATGACAATGCCGCTGATTCAAGGCAGGAACTTCAATGCGGACCTCTACAACAACGCTTTAAGTTCTGCTTATCGAGTTTGGACACGCCTATACGATCCAGACTATGCAGCCTCCAGAGACCCTGACATCTGGGCAAAAATCCGCCGAGACTCTACTATCTGGCAAGCGATGGAGCAACGCCTGAATTCAGTTGCCGCACGGCAATGGAGAGTGGAAGGTTTTTCAGATGACGAAAAAGATCAGAAAGCTGCTGCAATCGTCGAAGACATTGTAAAGCAAATCCGGCACTTCAACGGAGCGAGAAAACTGCTGGCCTGTGCGATTTTCCGTGGCCGGTCTTATTCCTTTATTGAAGGTAAAAAACTTCCTTTAGCTTTGGGGGAAGAAGATATTACCCGTCAATGGTGGGTGCCGATTCGCTTGCGCGATGTAGACCCGCGCCGTATTCGGTACCGGCCAGATCCTATCGTTCGGGAAGATGGCACGGAAGAGTTGCGCGTCATCACAGATTTGTGGAACGTGACGCGCCGGGAATATCTACCACTCGAAAATCCCGAATGGTTTATAAAGGTAAAATATTTTGATGAAGAGTCCCGCCTGAATTACGGCGGTGGATTAATGGAATCCCTTTATTTCTTCTGGTGGATAAAAGGCATCATCTGGCGCGAAGGTTTGCAAGGGCTTGAACGCTGGGCGCAGGGAATTGTAATCGGAAAGATTGATTCCTTCCGCGAGGGTGGAACGGATAAAACAAATCAGGATGTAAGGGACGAACTTTATACCGCGCTTAAAGATATGCGGTCGCGAAACATTCTCGTTACCGATAAAGAGACCGAGCTTGAAGTAAAAGATGGAGGAATGGCAGGGCACCAGATGGTCACTGGATTTATTGAAATGATCGATAAGAAAATCCTCGGATTGATTCTTGGTTCGGCTCTCCCGTATGGCGGTGGTGGCGAGGTGGGCTCGATGGCCCGTGCGGAAGTCGAAGAGAACACCACGGAAACGCTCATCCAATTTGACCGGGCAAAGCTTGACGAAGATATAACCCATGATCTGATCGGTCAGATATGGAGAATGAATCAAGGGAATTTTGCCGCGCTTGGTTTAGCTGATGCGAATATGCCCAAGTTTTCTTCAGTTCAGGAAAAGAAACATGATCCCACAGTTGTTGCGGGGATCGTTGCGCAAATGAGTCAAATCGGCCTTCCTCTTCGGAAGGATGAAGTATACGACCGCATTGGATTTACAATGCCTAAAGAAGACGATGAACTTTTTGAGCCGAAATCTCAAGAGCCAGAAATGCCCGGGGGGTTTCCTTTTTCAGGGGAAAGCAGTGATGCGCGAATCTAAGAACTTCCAGACTCGACCTGAAAAGACTGATCCCCGGCGATCTGCATGGTCATTCGTTAATTTCGAAGATTGCAAAAAAGGACAAACAGCGGCGAAAACAGGATGCACCCCAGCAAGCGGTGAAGGTGGGAAGAAAGAAGGGGAAGGTAGTTATGAAGGATACCGGAGTTTAGAAAAGAAGTTAAAAGAAGCGCAGAAGGCTCAAGGTAATTTGAATGATGCGTGGGTGAAATTAGATGAGAACGACTTTGAGTCTATAGAGGTGCCGGGATTCGGGAGAATGAGCAAGGAGGAAGTAGAGAAGAAAGCCGAGGAGTACGACCAATTAGTTGATGAAACGTTCGAGAAGAGGGATGAGTTCAGAGATAGCTTATCCCCCGAAGATAGAGATAGAGTGGGGGAGGAAGATAATAAGCAAGAAAAGGCGGAAGAGGCCGAGGAGGATCTTCTTGAAGAAGGGCGGAAATTGCCCATACCCCGATCCCTAGAATCTCTCAAAAATCATCCGTGGGTTGATGAGGTTAGTGATGAGCGCGATGACGGAGATGGGGTTTGGGTTTACTTAAAGAATTCTCTTTGGAATGATAGCGATGACACCAGTTTTGTAAACGGCGAAAACATAAGAGATGTGTTGAGACATTGGCGGGATATGAAGGTGATAGGGCGATCCAAAAGAGAGGAATAAATCAAATGAACTTTACCATTCATCTTTCACAGGAGCAGAGCGATGCGAGAATCTAAAAACATTTTCACAGTATCAAGTAGGCGAAAAGCCCTGCGGTCTTCGTGGAAGCCCGTTCTCTTTGAAGAATGCAAGAAGGGGCAGACTTCAGCAAAGACGGGGTGCACCCCCAAGGATGGAGGCGGAGGAAAGAGTGAGGGGGTAGGTAGGAAAGCTGGAGATCAGGAGCCTGTAAAGGTTGGGTCAAAAGAACATAAAGCTGACCCCCATTTTAATAAGAGGATGGGGGAGCAGATGATGTCAGAATATACAGAATTAGTTAGCCGACACAGGAAAGCAAAAGAAGCGGGAGATGAAGAAAAGGCTTCCTCTATTGCGGAGGAAATAAAGTCACATCAAGAAGCAATGAGAGAATTCGGGGAGGAGCTGCTAAAAGATAACGAAGGCGCAAAGAAGGAAGGGGACGAGAGAGCAGGAGAAAAAAGCGAACCGAAAGATTTAGCTTTTGCAACTGACCCCGAAGGCGTCACCGACTTCTTCAAGGAGAGGGGTTGGGATGCAAATGAAGTTGAAGTTTCTCAATCGGGGGATGGTGGTTTTTCTGTTGAAGTCGAAGGCGAAGAGTGGGTTATGTATCCCGATGAGGCAAGCGCAGAAAGGGCTGCAGTTGAACAGACAAAGCAATCGATGGAAGAAGACCCTTCTAGCCTTATGCAGAATGAGAACTTCCGTCAATTTGTGAGTTGGTCTGATACAGATGCGCGAGTTCACGCCAGTGATTTGGCTGACGGCGATTTAGAGAACGCAAAAGAAAATGGAGAAATAGACGAAAACGATCCTGATGCTGAAGAGGATTTCATTTCTGAGCGATATGAAGAACACTACAAGGGAATAAAAAAAGACCCTCGGGAATATTTCGTTGATGAACTTGGATGGTATTCTGACGATGAGTTCTTTGAGCAATACCCCGATTCTATCGATGCAGAGGAGGCGGCTAAATGGGCAGTAAGTATGGATGGACCGGCCCCCACTCTTTCTGGTTATGATGGAGAAGAGTATGAAGGCGGAAGCACCCTTTGGTATAGAAGGGGATAAAGGTTATGAAGGAATCAAAAAACATATTTCTACGCACCTCAAAAGCTGGCCGCAGGAGATCGTCATGGGCTCCGGTGATTTTCGAGGAGTGTCAAAAAGGGCAGACTGCTGCTAAAACAGGATGTACACCACAGTCTGGGGAAGGTGGAAAAGAGGGGCAGGTTTCATCCGAGAAGTCTCCCTTCGAGATTGGTGGGGCAAGCGTGGGAAGTGCTTTCGATGACCTTACCAAAGCGGAAGAGAAATTGGATGAGATGAAAAGCGGGGAGGCCGAGTCTACTCCAAACATGATTTCTGAGGCCGAGGATGAAGTAAAGCAAGCGGAAGCGGCTTTGGACAAAGCCCAGCAGGAAGAGATTGACGCCCAGAAGAAAGAGAAGAAAGCTGGGGAAGGAAGCACGGGGGAAGGCGAAAAGGGAGAGCAGAAAAAGAAAGAATCCCCCAAAACGAAAGAGGCCGCTGCAAAAGAAATTAGAGATAAGGTGGAGAAGGCAAAGAAGAGTGGAGTTAAGGAATTAAATCTAAGCATCAACGATGTAGACAGAATGCTCGAATGGATGGGAATGCCAGCCCGTGAAGAAAAAGGGATGGATGTAAGAAGGGAGAAAGAGGAAAAGAAGGAAGAAGAAAAAGAGAAAAAGCTTTCTCCTCAAGACAAAAAAGAGGCTGCTCGGATAGGGAGACGAGTGAAAAGGAGCGAGAAGAAAATTGAGTCGTTAGAAAAAAGCCGAGAGGAAATGGTGGGGAAGGGGTTAAAGGGAAGGCCGCAAAAAGAAATCGACTCCTACAATAAAGAGGTGGACCTAGAAATTGAGAAGCACAAAAAGCTAATCGATATTTCAAACAACCATTTAGACAAGTATTACCGATGATTTCATTTGCAGAAAAAAAGGCTATACGTGTGAAGTCTGCTCTCGACGATCAGATGCGTATTCTGCACCACTCCCCAAAAGTCATTTCAAACGCTCTCCTTGAAATCGTAAAAGCTCAGCTTGTAGGCAATATGTACCAGCAGGAAGAAGCAACCAAGAGACTAGCTGTCTTGCTTGGGGAAACAACGGTGTTGGCAAATTTAATGGGACGCCGAAGAATGCTTCTTGAATGGCTGGGATATCAGAGGAGAAAGCAGCCTTTTCAGAACGCTGTTATGTTTAATGATACGCCCGTCATTCCTCAAGTGAGTTATGACCAAGCCGTTGCGGACCTTTTATCCCGACCCGTTTATGGAACCAAGCTGGAGGAAGGTTTTCAAGAAGTCCAACAGCTCTATATGGGAGACAATGCTTTTGCGCTTGCTCGGGTTGCTGATGTAAGGATTGCAAACCGAGTCCAAAAAGCCATAGCAAAGTCAATGCAGGAGGGGGACGACCACGAAACAGCAAAGCAGGGAGTCCTAACCGCTTTCGGGCGTAAGCTCGTAAAAGAGTTGGGGGCTTATTCTGATAGCTATGCGGAAACCGTTTATAGAACTGTGGCCAATAGTTCCTACAACGAAGGGCGGATGCAGGAAGCTCAAGACCCGGAAGTCGCTGAAATTATTGGGGCTTTCATGTATGACGCTTTTATGGATGTGGTGACGCGACCAAATCACGGAGCGGCGCATGGTTTGATTGCTGCCACCAGTGACCCTATCTGGAGAACCTTTCAGCCTCCACTCGGGTACAATTGTCGGTGTACTCTTAACTTCGTGGATAAATTCGACCTCGCCGAATGGGGTTTGATTATGCCGAGTGGGGAAGTGAAGAGGGGATGGTACGACGACGACAAAATGACGGCCTCAATAAATATCCCTTCGACCTTTTACAGTTTGGCGGGGCCTGATGTTTATAAAGGCGTTCCTTTCAAAACCGGTGGAAGTTACTTTTAGGAATAGGGGGGGAGCATGGAAGACAAAGACAGGAAAAAGAGCTGGGTGAAAATGTCCGTTCCGGTTACGCCGGAAATGTACAAAGCTATTTCTAACCGCGCACGAATAGAAGGTCAGACTCATGCGGCATTTATTCGGAGTCGGGTTAATGACTCTTTGCGCGAAGAAATAAACCGCGCCATGAGAAAATCACCCTAATCTGCTTGGAAACTGCGCACAATTTATACTTTTTGTTTTTTCTTTTGTGTTTTTATTTCCGTTCCATCTTGTGTTTTTGTAGGAATATAACCAATGGCCAAATCTAAATACATCGAAGCTGACGGACAATTCAAACCGGTCAACGGCTCTCGCTTTGATGGTTGCGTTGAGTATCAGATGAAAATAAAAGGGCTGCGCAAAGAAAATGCAGAAAAGCTTTGTGGGTACATTGCGCGCAAAGCAGGAAAAATGTCCTCCGATGGTGGCTGAGAGAAAAAGGTCAGTGCGGTCGCGCTGAAAGAGGATGATTGCATTACAAATAAAATTGGGTACCTCATGAAGAATGAGGGAATGAAACAAGACCAAGCTGTTGCGTATGCCATCAACTACTGCAAAAAGAAGCACAATCATTCCGCCGAAGATTCTTCAAGGAAAGTGCAGCAGATGATGGGAGGCTCTTATAAATTCAGGGAAAATGGAGACGGCTCCTTTACCATCTTAGATGTCCCTATTATGTCGGAAGTTCCTGCTGGGGAAAAAGGAAACGAAGACAAGGTTTCCAAGTTGTGGATGGAAAAGGCGGTGGCCAAGGCAAGAAAGAGGGCGAAGCTAGATGGATATATGGCCCCGCTTCATATTGACCATCATGACACGGGTAAAAAGACATCTGCCGCAGGCTTTATTCTTCCCACCAAGGTCGCAAAAATGAAATACGAAGGGAAAAACCTTTGGACTGTTTTTGCCGACTTGGAAGTACCGGCCCCGATCATGGAAAAAATAAGGAAGAAGGAATTACCATATAGATCCGTGGAAATCTTCGGTTGGGATAAGCCCCCCGAGATCAATTCTTTGGCCCTACTGAGTGACGAGGTGCCTTTCTTCCGGTATCCAGTTTTAACCCTTGGCGAAGAACTACCGAATGGAGTTCATCAGTTCCAGAGTCGTCCCTTGAAGGCTTATCAAGAGGCCGTAGATGGGGTTTCTATATTGTACAATTTTAACAGCATGAAAAAGAGGATTCACATGGCTGAAATTGAAGAAAAGAAAGAAAAAGAAGAAGAAAAAGTTGAGATGAAAGAGGAAGAGCTTGAATCTCGCGGTGAACGTGCTGACGTAGACAAATGGGAATACGAGCAGGGCAAGGAAGCCGGAGAGAAAGAGGAAAAAGAAAAAATGGGAGCGAAGTTTGAAGAACGCTCC
>TARA_R100000808_G_scaffold14297_1_pt1 | contig 15378 bp, 20 predicted proteins | sample TARA_R100000808 | Tara Oceans TARA_R100000808 (sample SAMEA2622852) | marine metagenome | biome: marine biome (ENVO:00000447); feature: marine epipelagic mixed layer (ENVO:xxxxxxxxx); material: "saline water (ENVO:00002010), including plankton (ENVO:xxxxxxxx)" | depth 140 m | reverse complement strand
CAAGTTCCATGTTTTCAGGAAGCCATATTACATAGCAATATCCTATTCCCTCATATTGAGAGTCTAATGTTGGCTCTGTCCAACCTTTGTTATCATTAAATCCCTGTAATTCGGATGAAACCTCTACAGGTGCTTCTACTATACTCCCTATTGTGGCTTCATCAAACCAGTTAATTTTAGCATATACAAGTTCAATATTTTTAAACCAATAACCCACCAATTCACCATCTGCATTTATGTGTGACGCACCTAAATTATAATTTTTAGCAGTTATGTCGTAGACCCAACCTTGCTTGTCTTCTCTAAGTTCATCATCTACAATCATTTCAAAAGCACTGTCACCATAATATTCTGCTAAATTCATATTATTAACATCAATATCCCATAAGTATGACACTTCACCATTAAAGGCTTCATACTTAATCATCAACTCATGTACTTCGTTGTTTATTAATTTTGTTTTGTATTTGCTATTGGTTAATAACTTAAACAATTCTATTTGATGCTTGTTTTCATAAGCTACTGTTTCTGATCGAACTCCAAGAGCAGGTATGGCAGGATCATCAAATGGTATAATCTTTTCTGTTAAAACTTTAATTTTACCCTTTATCTTGTAAATATTGTTATATTCAATATTAGTATCAACTCTGCCTTTAGCATTAACATGAAAATCTTTATTCATCATATCTTTATTCGCCCACATCTTTCTTACTTTCATATCTGATACATTAGTGGATATAGAAAGATCTGTGTTTGGATTTTCTGTAAATTCCCAACCACTTTGCATATCAGGAGAATAAGCCATAACCATAATATTAGAACTTAAACCTTTTCTTAATCCATCTACAGTAGAAGAATATATAGATTGCCAATAATTCCCACCATTATCTGTATTATTATTCCAGTCTGACAATAAATATGTTATATATTGATTTCTCAACCCATCAACAATAGATATTTCATCATATAACTCTGAATGTGCATGAAGTTCAATCTTTTGTGTATTCCAAAACCTTCCTTCAAAATTAGTATTAACTGCTGATCCATTATTTGTTATAGTAAATTCATCAGGTGAGCCAAACTCCCAACCACCAACCATGTGTGATTGTTGCACTGGATCATCTTTTAAGTTTGAAAAAAATATATTAATTCTTGGAAATCTTATATGGTCAGTAATAACACCTTCTCCATAAGTTTGTATATTCATATTGCCAATAAAATGAACATCTACAGGGAATATATCTATATCTGATATTTTAGTTTCAAGCCTTTCTGCTCCTTCAATGTTTTCAAATTCATATACTTGAAATCCCACCCTATGAGTTTCTGTGTTGTCCATAAAATCAAAATCAGGAGTAGTTGATTGCCACAACCATCTTGAAGTTAGTCCAAGAGAATCAAATCTATATGTTCCATCTTGGAAATAACTATATGAAAATTCTTTACTTAGTTTCAAATCTGATAGTTTGCTAATCCAAAGTGCGTTGTAGTTTTTTAAAATACTTTCATTACTATAATAATCTGAAAAATTGTTCAAAGTCACATAATCTTGGAATGTTTCATATTGATTTTTTTTAAACAATCTGATGACTAAATTTTCTACATGACTACTGTCTTTAGTATATAAAGAATTAACAAAGGGTAAACATGGAACATCACAGATAGTGCTACCAAGATTGACTTTTACTGCATTAGGTGATATTAAATGGTCATATTCTCTATCCATTAATTCTGCATCATATCCATCCTGCTTTGCAACATAAAATTGTTTTATTCCTTCTATTTCTTTTTCATTATCAGAAAAATATGAATCATCAGGGATCAACTTTGTTGTTTGGTCTTCTTCTATATAAACTACAGCAGGAGCATCTTCTAAATGTCCGTACAATATAGGCACAGGCTTCAGATTCCCTGCTTCGTTAGTATCAACTCCACTTTCTAATGTTTTTTTAGGTAGATTAACATATAATGTTTCAAGATTAATATCATTTGCTACAATATTAACAACCTTGTTGTTATGGTCAATCTTTCTTATTTTTAATTTAGCAATTAACAAGCAGTCATCAATTAGTTCACAGCTTTGTGTTTTCAAATATAAATTGATATTAGATCCCATAGCTTCAGAAAGTCTATCTGATAAATACTGCTCATTTTGATAGAAATTTGATAATGTGAATGTCATATCGCTGTATTGCACTTTTTTTGTTTTTAGGTCTATTTTCTCGCTTATATTGGACACTTTAAGGTCTAAGTCCTCATAATATGCACCATCAGATCCAAATGTTTGTTTGGTTGTTCCTATAAATATATTTGGAGTTGTTTCTATTTGAAGTAAGTATTCAAGACTATATGCGCTTGATGAAAAGTCATTCAGTATTTTTTCAGGCAGTGGGATCATGCGAAACTGACACCCTTTCTAACTGCTTCCTGTATTCGTTCTGATAATTCTGATTCTACAAAGTCTTGACTCATTACATTGCCTGATATGTTTACAGTGACACCTTGACCACCTGCATTGTTTACCCCTTCAAGTGGTTGCACAGATACATACTCTGCTGCTCCACCCTCACCAACTGTGAATTGCGTTGGCTCTGATACAACTCCTTCAAATCCATATTGCGCACCAGTTGATTCTTTTGCCCAATTTGTTGCAGTATTTAGCATTTGTTTCATTCCAGTTGCTGCTGCTGCTCCTGTTGCTGCTAATAACATTGCATTAAATGGAGGAGGAACTGCTGCAAACCATTTGACATTATCTTTTAAATATGCTGCTATTGTTTCTGTTAAATAAGCATCTACTACTGATGATGAAGCATCTATTGCTGCACCAGCCATAGTTTTGTTTGCTCCTGCTTGTGAAAGTCCAACACTTATAGCTGCTTTTTTAGCTTCTATTAATTTTAGTTCTGCTATAGCCATATGGTCTATAACATCTGCTGAAGTATTAGCTGTTTCTAAATAGTCGCTTAAAGACCGACCTTGTTCTTCTGTTGTCGCTATATCTGTTTGTTTTATATCTAATATTTCAACTGTTTTGTTTTTATTTTCATCAGCAAGTTTTCGTGATTCTATGAATTGTCTTTGCTTTTCTTCTTCGGCTGCTAATTCTTCCTTTAGTTGTACAATTAATGCTTCTGAAGCTTCTATTGTTTCTTTTGCTTGTCTTAGCCTTTGTGTTTCTAAAATAACTGCTTTTCCTGCATTATCATAATATGATACAAAATATTTACCATTTTGATTTTCTAATCCTTCAAAGCCATTTGCTAATTCCTCTTGTTTTGCTACTTGAGCATCAAATATATCTACTTCAGCAGTTGCAATTTTATTTCTTAAATCTTGTGTTTTAAGGTCTAACTTCTTTTGTATTATAGCATCTATCATTTGTTGATTTGATTGCTTTTGTATTTCTTGTATTTCTTCTAATTTTGCCTTCTCGAGATCCAATCCTCCAAGATAATCTTTGTACTCGGTTTTTAATCGTTTAATTGTTTTTGTTCTTGTATCTGTAGAAATATTTGTATCTTGTAAAACTGTCAATAAAGCATTGAACTCTGCTTTTTCTGCTATAAGTTCATCTATAGGTGACACGGCTAAATAATTTAAAACTGAATTAGCTACTGCTGTTAGTGCAGGTGCTAATTTACCACCAAGCACTTCTTGAACATCTCCGATAGCATTCCACATCTGTGTCATTTGACCTGTAAAAGATTTTGCTTCTGCTTCAGCCATACCACCAAATTGAGTTCCTAATTCTGCTAAAATAACACGCTGTGCTGATGCTATGTCATTAACTGCTGCAAAACTTCTTATTTGTTCTTGTTGTTGATCTGTTAATTGAACTCCAACCCTTGACAAAGCTGAAATACCTATAACAGGAGCATTAAGTGCTTTACCAAGCATAAGTGCCTGAGTTTTCATGTCAGTTCCCATAGCTGAAGCCATGTTCTGCACCATACCTATAGCATCTTTAAGTACAGGCCCTTTTATCTGTGTAAAAGTAAGCAGCAATGCAGTCATTTCAAGTGTGGCTTCATCACCAAAAGTAGAAAGACCCTGCAATGAAGAAGCAAGTTTTTGCAGTTCTTTTGAAGTAACCCCTGCTGCACCTTTAGTAGATTTTAATGCAGCTTCTACTCTACGGACTGCAAGATCCTGAACACCGAACAACTCGATTGATTCAGACATTTTGTCCATTACAGTTGATACACCCATATAGGCTGCTGCTAATCCTGCTGCTGATTTTGCAAGTGATTTTAAACTGGCTTGTGCCTTTTTTGCACCTTTTTGTTTGACATCTATTTTATATGTAGTTTTATTAGCCATTCTTTTCCTTGTTTCCGAATTGAGTCATTTCTTGTTCTATTACCATGAAGTCATCTATTACATTTGCAGGTGTTTCTATCATTGAGGGATAAGGGGGACAGTTGAATTGTTTGCAATACTGATGCTTTTTTATTGTTAGCTGAATGTCTTGATCCAAGATTAATTCTTCATTAACAATAAATAATGCTTGTTGATGCAATGCTTCTCCCAATCGATCATACCCCTTTGCTACGCACTTATCATAGCATTCTATCAAAACTTTATAAACATCATCAATGTTATTAAATGTTTTGTCTTTTGCAGTCATAGGATTCACAGCACTATATGGAAAAGTATTAGGCAAAGATGCCTTACCCTGAGATCCATTCAGACAAATCTGAATATTTAATCGAAGTTTTATTTCTTCAATTTTTTTTTATTCAGAACTAAATAGCATTCTTTGGCTATTTCTATAACATCCACATCAGTAAGTTCGTTCAAATCATCTTCAGTCAATGTTGTTGCTATTAATACACATTCAACCATATCAGACCATTTAACTTGTCCGTACATACTTGTGTGATAGATGTCGTTGAATTGCTTTCTTTCATCAAGAGTAGCATCTTTAAATTCAACTTCTATCTTAGCATTTTCGCCTTTTACTATTTTTTTCATATTATGCTATTGTTATCCCTAACACCTGCTCACTTGATCCACCAATATCTTCATCAGCTACTGCTGTAAAAGGTATTGTCTGCATTAATACAGCACCACCATTGTCTACAGTTGATTCTCCTAATAGAACTTTGTCCATATCTATGCTGAAATTAGATGCTTCTGCTAATTTTAGATCAAGTGTTGTGCTATTATAGAAACTTGCAAGGATATCATGCACAGTTTCATTTCTAATAACTGTTAATGATCCTGAAATCTCAAAGCCACCTGTCATTGCATATCCAAAGGGTGCAAATGTTCCTGATGTTATATCTGCATAATGAACTCTCTCTATAGTTCTATTACAGGAAATTTCCCATGATGAAACAACCAAATCATTTCCACTACCAAGTTCTGCTGTAGTTAAAGCAAGATTTCTAATGTTCTTTGGTGTGCCTTCATCATATGCAGGAGATGATATATCTGTAGCAGAATGTACAGGCATAAAACCTGTCGCCCAACTTATAGTACATACAAGTTCGCCACCTTCACTTCCAATATCTTCTGATAATGTAAAGCCTGTTCCAACACATCCAGCACATTCTATTGTTTCTGCTGCTGCTTTAGTTCCACCATTGACAAATCTAATGTCAAAAGTTTTTGCTCCTGACCCTGTAGCAACTGTATATCCAGTTGTCGGGAATATATAGTCATTATCAAGTTCAGCTGTTGACGATGATTGTTCAAACACTGCTTCTGTTGCTAATAGCACAGATGTTGGTGTTCCTCTAAGTGTAGTTTCAAAAGTCCACAGTTTAGTTCCTTCTGAATGATGTCCTTGTGTTGCTGTTGTTATGAATTGTCCACTTCTCGGTGATGAGAACTCTAAGGGAACAGATGCTTCAGGAATTGTAAAAGATACTGCCTGTAATCTTTTTAATGCTGCATCATCTGGCTCAGTTCCAACAATAGCTTCGTTTTGAATCCAAACTGATACATTTTGACTTGGATTATATATTTGCGATTGCGCCATTTCCTCTTACTCCTTATAACGGATTATGATGTGTGACTGATAATGAGAACTCCGTTATGTTCAGATTATCAATTTCTTCGTTTTCTTCGTCTTGTACATTAAATGTTATTGTGTCTATATCAAGTGCTACCCATTTAGCTGTGCTTGTATTCTTTACTTGATTATCAAGCAGATGCTTTCTTAATCTGTCTGTTTTTCTTCTTATAGCTGCATAGACTTTCTCGGATCTGACATCTCCTTTCTGATAATATCTTATCATAACAGCAAATACCCTCCTGTCATAAGCATTGGTAGTTTCTTGATTACTACTGGACTCAGCAGATATTCTGATACACTCAGTTCCTCGCATAGTAAATACAGGCGAAATATATACATTCTTAAATTCATCATTTATAACTGTTTTCAATCCTTTTTCTATATACTTATAGGATATATCATCATAAGTGACAGCCATTAAATTCCTCTTGCTCCTCTTGTCAGATTAATACCACTTGTCATTGGATTGCTTCGTTTTCTATTTTCATTTGTCACAGTTACTTCCCATTGATCGTTCTGTGTCATAGATGCACCTTGAAATCTTATATATAGACCATTGACTATAGAATCCATAGTGCCTGATACTTTTATATTTTCAGTTGTAGTTCCAAATAGCTTGTCATTTCCATATGTTTCTGCTTTTACTATTGCAGTTCCATATGCTCCTGTTGTTGTACAGGTTATTCTACATACATCATAGTTTTCTCCACTCCATTCTCCTGCTGTTTCTACCACATCCATAGATCCTGACTTAGTTATAGTTCTCACTTTACCTTGACTGTCAGATGAGTCTATTTCAAATGCTAATTTAAATTCACCTGCATTTAATCTATCTATAACCCCTGTTCGTTCTGCATTTGTCACTAAATCATAATAATAATCTGCTTTCTCTATCTCTCCTATTGCTCTGAGTGCATTAGATGCTGCTAAATAGCAAGTTACTTTAATTATAAGTGCATCATACTCCTTAGTTGCTGCTGAATGAGTTGTATTTGCATCATACTGGTCATATTTAGGCAAAGGCACAGGAAACCTTGCATCAAGCAAGTTGTTTAGTTCCATTGAAGCATCTACAAGCATTTGGTCATAGTAAGTTGCATTGTCAAATCCTGCTTCTATAATCATATCGTTAGGATCAGCAGTTGATATAAATACTTGGACAGAATCTGTTGCAGCAGACCAATTATATTCATAATTAGCATTTGGATCATCATCAACAGATGTTCCTTCTATACCATCAAAAAATAGTTGTTCAATAAAGCCTGTATTAAATGCTTGATATTGATTTGTTGTGTCTGTAGCTTGAAAATTATAAACTTGTCTTTTGTTATCTGCATCTGCAACTATATCACCTACATATCTTTGCATATCACTTTGACTTGCATATTTAAAATCAGTAGCCATTGTTTTCCTTTCCTAAAATGTTTCCACAGTTAATACAGCTTCACACTTCTGCTGTGGAGTGTTTCCAAATACTTGTCTTAATGAGTTTGCTCTACCACTACCTGCTGTTGATAGCTTTCCACTCATGGCTGATGTATGTAACAAGCTAACAACAAATTCTGCATTAGGTTTGTCTGCTACTGTAAAATCAACTGCACCACTTTCATAGTTAATTGTTCCTACAGTTATATTATTCTTATAAATAAGATTTCCTTTTCCATCATCCCTTACAAATATATTTTTATAAGTAGATGAGTTTGTTACAGGATCATAATCAACTTCTTGTTGTAATCTTGCAGCTACTGCTGTGGTTGCTGATGCAGCAGGTATTCTACCTGTTCCAAAGAACTCTGCTGTTCCAGTGCTACCTGCTGTTAATGCTATTGCTGATGTAGACAGATTACTTCCTGACCTAAATACTACATCCCCACCTTCTAATGATACTGTTACTTTCTTTTCAAATAGATTACCTGCTGTATAATATTGGGTATTAAGTGCATCTTGTATCTTTGCTATAATCCCATCAGATCCACCAAACTTTGTATTAGAGGAATCTGTAGTAAATGATAAATTGTCATAATTAGTTCCACCATCTACTTGAATATCAAATTCATATGCTGTTGAAGCAGTTAGTCCTGATTCAGTATTAGCTGTAATATCAGTTAATCCTAATTGAGAGTAACCTGCTTCATAAAACTGTATAGCAATAGACCCTGCTGTCACACCACCTTCGTTTGCTGCGACTCTACCATATCCTGCAAAATTGGTAGCTTTGTATCTACCTGAACTGTCTGTCTGAACTACACTATATTTGTCAAAGTCATGGTAAGCATTAAAGAATGGAAGCCTAATTGCTACATCATCATTATGAGTAGCTGCTGCCGAGCCATGTACTGCTCTTATAACATATAATTCATTTGTAGATATAGATGTCACTTCCATTATCTCATTATCTAATCTTATTAAATCACCTACATGAAAATAATCACCATCATCTACTGTGAAATTAGTAACAGAGTCTGTTATATTACTTCCTTCATCTAATAGACATCCACTTGCAACATACATATTGCTATCAGGAGCTGTTGCAGCTACTGCTGTTCCATCAAATTGGTCTGAACTGTCTACTATAATTGCTCTTGTTGCAGGGATAGTTATTTCCTCATTTGGTGCTAATAGAAAATGGACATATTCCGTATTGCCTTCTGTTGTTTCTGCTGTGTATCTTGTAAATGCAAATATAGCAAGACCTGACACATATCCGTCATTTCTGACTCTTACTGCACTTATAGGATCTGTCGCAGTGTTTGTTTCTATGTCAGATGCAGGTGCTAAATCTAATAATAAGTCATTCACAGTAGCACTATATGTAACTGACTTTGTTTTTGTGTTTACTGGCTTTGAATAATCTGTTTTAGATCTATATACAGAAACACCTGTACCGAAATAAGCTGTTCCTGACCCTGATCCTGCTGATCCTGCTCCTGCTCCCATAATTATACTCCTAAGTTAAATGATATTTTACTGTTACTTGAATACTGTAGTCAGAGTTGACACTATCTGACCTAAAAAATGCTAAAATTACTTTTCCTGCTGAAACTGCTGCACTATCTACTGTCCATGTGCTTAAATAAGGTTGTTCACTCCCTGCGTTAGTTACATCACTATTATGTCCTAATAAAGTTCCGTTTGTAAGACAAGAAGTTGCTCCTGATGTAAAGTCATAACTAAATAAGTGCATCCTTGTTGTATCTCCAGTAGCTGCATCTGCACCTTCAATAGATTTGATTGCATCTATAGATATATCATCATTTACATACCAAAGACATGGGACTAAATCTGATGCTCTATCTTTACTTGAATCTGCTGTAGTGTAGCTTGTTGCAGGGTCTGTGCCTGTTCCAAATAAGTCAGGAATAGAAGCCTGTGAAGCATAATTAGCACCTGAATACACAAGAGGATGATGCGTATTAGCTGAAAATGCTGTTGATTCTGTGCTTCCTATAGAAAATGTTGCGTATTGGGTATTAACATTGTTCCCTGAAGCTACAACTAACTGGTTTGTAGTATCTACTTCAAGCACATTTGCTCCACTATTTGTTCTAACTAATAATGATGTAGCACTATCATCATTTACAGGCTTGATTAAAAGACTATCGTCTGAAATATAAGCACAGGACTGAGTTCCCTCTCCATCTTTTATTTGTCTTGTCGTTGTATCAATTCCACTATTAGAATTATCTACTTGCAATAAATCCTTATAACTGTTTGCTATTGTCTTATTTGTTAAACTCATTATGCTCCTAAGTTGATATTGTATTCGGTAGTGCTGTTGCTTTCATAATAAAATCAGGATATTCCCCTGTTGAATCACCACCCCATTGTAAGTGTGGAGTCCCAAGAGTTGATGATGTTTTAAATCCTGCCCAATACTGATACAATGTTCCTGCTGTTAATCCAGTTAATGTCCATGAATGTCGTATAACTCTTAATGCACTCCTGCTCATACCATCAAATAATTCCACCTCGTGGTAATCTGCTAATCTATTGTAACCACTTGTAGCATTTGCATCTGATAGTCCTGCAAAACAATCTCCTACATTACTACTCCCTGCATCCCATCCTATTTGTATTTCAATCTCAACATTCCCACTTGGGGGTGCAACAAATCCTACACTTAACTCATCTGTTGGGACTACATAAGATGTTGTTAAGTTATAAGTTGCTGCTGTTTCATTTAATCCAATATCAGTATATCCAAGTATCATACCTGCATATGTACTTATATTGCCATTAATAGTTAAATCACCTTCCACTACTACATCTTTGTCTTTAAGCAGTAATCCTGTCACAGCATCATTTATCTTAACAGGCTTAGTGTCTGAAGATAATGGATTCTCTAATTTTAACTCATTAGCCATTTAATTTCTTTTCAAGTTTCTTTATTCTTTTCTCATGGTTTTTGGTTTTTTTATCTAACTCATTAGGTTGATATACATATTTCTGCAATGGTTTCAGTTCAGGCAATACTGCCTTCCACACTTCTTTGAGCAGGAAAGGCAGTATTTTGCTAACTAATTTACTTACAATCATTTAGAATCTGATTTTAATCCCTTAATTGTTCCTCTGACAATACTTCCAAACACATTGTCAAGCAGATCTATAAAGTATGGCTCTATTGTACTATTCCACACCTTCTTAGAGAATGACCACTTACTTAGATTAAGTGTGATGATCCTACCTAAACTTTCGCATGATGTTTCTATTACTCCACATATCTGTTCATTTGGGATCTTCTTTAATACCCATAAAACGATTGCAGCAGATCCACCCCCTGCAATTAATCCTGAATTGTTGCTAACTATACCTAATATATTCTCAAACATATTATCTCCTTTTAATAATCTTTATTATTTAAAAATTTTTCTTTTAATCCATTGCCACTCAATGATGCAAGGATCTCTACTATTGCTCTATAGCTTGTCTTTGATTCCTTAATGTCTAACTGCATCTCTTTTTGTGAGTTGATAAGACCTATAACTATTTTTTCAAATCTTTCATTAGCTGAATCTAAATCAGCTTTAAGGTCATCTTGAATCCACTTGTTTTGTTTCCAAATAAAGTACCCAAATGCTATGCACATTGTAATTGGTACTCCAAATTGCTCTAATAAAGCTACAAAATCCATCAGTTTTCTATAATCAAAGTTTCAAGCCTTTTAAAACCTTCATCCAACTTGGTTTCTAACTTTCCAATGTCAACTTCTATCTTCTGTTGCTTGTCTTGGCTGTTAAGTATCTTCTGTGAGTTCTTCTCTATGTCTATTTCAACGGATTCTATTCTATTTGATGTTGCACCTAATGTAAAGATAAAAGTGCTTAAAATCGTTAATATTGTAATCACTGTTCCAAGTGATATTTGTTTATTTACCATTGCTATCCTTATAAAACTTTAATGTTCCACCTAATAATATTGCTACTATTATTCCTATACATACCCAAACTAAAACATCTGCTATCATACTACTACCTCGAATATTGTTTTTCTTTTTCTTGATTTCCCATGTGACTTTGCGTTATATGCTTCTAAGGATTTGTCTATATCATATCCTTTTGAATCCACATTCTGCAAATCAACTTTTATCCCATCCCTATTCCCACTGCTATAGAAAATATAGCAGTTCTGAGATGCCCTACCATTGAGATTGAGAGCCTTTTCGCTATAATCATTCGCCCCAACCATAGATGACGATCTCCCAAAGTTGTCACCAACTCTCGCACTATGTACATGACCGAATATAACATAGTCTATGTGTACACCTTTCAAAGCATATCTACCTGCAATTTGATTTATAGATGTTTCCAATTTACCTCTGAATGATCCATGTCCGTGCATCATTAAAAGATTCTGTCCTGCTACATTTATAACCAATTCGCTTGGATCTCCATGAACAAACTCTACATGGGTATCTCTAAACAAGAATCTTAGGCATTGAAAGATAGTATAGTCATAGTTGTCTGTTGCTACGATATTACTCCATCCCATCTCTTTGTTTGCTCTACCTTCATTGCCGACTATTGATGCTACTGTTACATTAAAGTGCTTATTCAGGTCCAGTATTGCTTGTTGTAGAATATCCACTCCAAGAAATGTAGCCTTTGCTCTATTCGTTGCTTGATTCAAGAGTTCGTCTAATCTTCTATCACTATTCATCAGATCCCCTGTCAAAGCCACTACAATATTACTCACATTTGCTGTGCTAAAATACAGCTTGGCTCTATTAACAAAGTATCTTGTCCTTTGCGAAGCAACTCTGAAATCATATTTATTGTTTTCCAAATCCACAAGTTCATTGAAGTGGACATCTGAGAACTGGATAACACCTACAGCCTGATTGTTTGTTTTATGCTCTGTAGTAGTGCGATTTAAGTTGTTATTTTCAAAAAGCGATACTAATTCTTTGCTATATTCTTCAACTGCATTCTCTATTCTGCTATGTTCTCTGAATGCCTTGTTAAAGATCCTATTCTTGTCTTGTGCTTTCTGTTTCTGTTTTGAAAGCCTAACATTCTCTCTTACTATATCTAAATCTGCATCACATATAGGGAATACTGTTTTATGTTTACAGGATATACACCCCCATCTTTGTCTGTCTTTGTTAAATCCTTCTTTTCTCATTCCTATGTGGTAGCAATGAGGACAGACTAAATTTTTTCCTTTTATTTCATTCAGATATTATTCCTCTGTTTTATCAAGTTCAAAGTGAGGAAAATCATCAAAGCGATTGTCCATCACCTGAAAGTCTTGATCCCAATCTCCACCCCATCTTAATTTGATTCCCATTCCATTAGCGACACCAAGTACAAACCCAGCGAATAGAGTTTGTCGCTCACGATCGTCCCAATCGACAGGATAAGGTGTAACATCAACAGCACGAGAGGGATCACTATTATGCCTACCATCAGGGTACAGTACTTTGGTCTTACCTTCGTCAAATAAGTCGTTTTGTCGTTGCTTTCCTCTGTGTCCTTCGAGAACTGAGCAATCCACGAATTTAATAACTTCATTGAATACCTTTTGTAGCCTTTCATCACAGGTAGCTAATCTATTTTTAGATGTTCTTCCGAACTTAGCCATTACTTATATTGAATATGGAATATCAACTCGAGGTCATCTGTTTCTGTAAATGTTGGAGTTCCATCTACTATTACACCAGTAACAAATACATTGGTGCTACCTGCTCCTGCCTGTAGTAAAGTAGGGAAGCCAAAATCGTCTGAGCCGTCCATTCCAACTATTTTATTTATATGAATATTGTCTAAATCTTGGTTTTCTCCTTGATCGTTGTCTTTTTTAAGCACACAGCAAACTTTTGCAGCTTCTATATTGGCTACACTAATATCAGCAGTTTCGTCTATTGTACCGAAAGCTGTATTTTGTTCGCAAAAATAAAGTTCGCAATCAAATGCTTGTTTTCTTTTGTCTATCATATATGCCGATATTAATTTAGAACAGCCACCATTCCCTCGAACAGCATTAGGAATAGCAGTAGCAGTGAATAATACATCGCCATCAGCATATGCTGAATCTTCAACTATCGTAGGAGTTACTCTAATTATTGTAAAATCGCTATGACTATTCGCCATTATCTACCTTCGCTTTCTTCTTTGCTTTAGGCTTTGGAGCCTTTTTTTCTTTTTTGATTTCTTTTCCATTTACATCACACTCTATAAACCTACTTTCCCAAGACTTTAAGTTATCAGGATCTTGATTCTCTGGAGCCTGTATGATGTCCCCATTGGGTTTTTTAAAATATCTTTCCATTTGTTCTCCTTAAAATGAGGGGAGCATTGCACTCCCCTCAAGTTATCAGTTAATCAGTTATTATGAAACATCTGATAGAATGTAAACACCGTAAGCATCTTTAATTTCTATCTCGCCCCAGAACCCTGTAGCAACATAGTTTACTGCTCTTAGCATTTCATCTCTTTCTGATGCTATTCTGAATAAGCCTTCAGCACCAACACCAAGACCAATTCCACCTTGTGAGAATGCAAAACCTGCTGCATCACCACCTGATGAAACATTTTCATCAATCTGATCAGACCAGTAAACATCAAATCCTGCTATAGATCCAATGAATCCATTAGCAAGTCCTTCGTTTCCTTTAGACCCCATAACTGACATAGGTTTAGCATTTGATCCTGTTACTGCTGCATCATGTGTCAAGGCAATTAAACCTTTAGATCCCCACACCTGCTTTGGTGAAAGAACTAAGTTCAAAGGCATTGGAGCAGATGCAGCTTTTAACTGTCGCATTGCACCAAATATGTGTGACAATGCAAGTGAAGTTCCTGCACCACATTCTGTCTGAGAAAAACCTTTTCCAAGCTCTACTAAGTCATCATCAAGTTTAGCTGCAACTGCATTACCTAAAGCAGTTCCTGCTTGTCCAACAATATCATCACCTGATCCCATAAGAACTAAATCACTAACTGTAGAAGCGATAACATGTTCTGAGATAGTAGCAGTTCTTGCTGCTGTTGTGATAGCAACTGCTGTTGTTGTTGTTGCCTGAGTTGCTGCTGTTACATCACTTGATGCAAGTTTTGTCCAATCACTAAAATTTACATGATTAGATCCTCTTGCAGCTTGTTTTACTGTCACAAGTGGGAACATTACATTGACATGATTAAATGCAATGACAGAATCACCAATGGTTCTTCCGAGTCCACCTGCTGCTGTACTGGTATTTGTTAAAGCCATTTGTTTCTCCTTGCTCTACTGAGCAGTTTAATTTTTAATTATTTTTCCATTCTTATCAAAAGATACTCCACTAAAAACACCCATAGAATTACGAATTAAAGACTTTCCATTATGTTTTCTTGTTGCTCTATCTTCAAGTTCATCAACATAATCATTGTAGCCCATTGGACTACCTTTGTATTTTACTTCGCAATCTCCGTCATCTTTAACATCTACCTTCATATCACCTTTTGGGTCATAATCCACTCCAAGAATCTTGCTATGGTTTTTCTTAATAGCCAATCTTAATTCCTTTGGCTGAGTTTGTCTGATTATTTTTAACATAATCATCAGGGTCTTTTTCTGCCCATTCCTGATAAGAACTATAGCCACCAAATTCACCTGTTCCCTTTGTAGAGTTCGCAGGTCTTTGATTTGGTGTTCCTAATGTGTTTGTTTGCGACACCCTATTAGCAAACAATTCCAACTTGTCAAGTGATAAGCCTTCTGCAATAGCCTTATCTTCATCATTCACTATAGTTTCCATAATTAATGCTCTCTTGTTGGTCTTGTACTCTGTATATTCCTTATCAACTTTTGATAGCCTTTTGATTTCAGCATTAGCTTCATCTAAGAGTGTTTTGTATTCCCCTTGCTTTTCAAGA
>TARA_R100000808_G_scaffold1643_2_pt1 | contig 15402 bp, 19 predicted proteins | sample TARA_R100000808 | Tara Oceans TARA_R100000808 (sample SAMEA2622852) | marine metagenome | biome: marine biome (ENVO:00000447); feature: marine epipelagic mixed layer (ENVO:xxxxxxxxx); material: "saline water (ENVO:00002010), including plankton (ENVO:xxxxxxxx)" | depth 140 m | reverse complement strand
TAGTAAGTAGAATCAATCTTGGAAAACAAAAATGTTTTCATCTGGTCGTCTATCACACTTGTAATAGAGTTTCCGTTATGGACTACTACATCGTTAGTAGTAACCATAACGTGCTTACCATCACCCAAGTCTACTACAGCATCCCTGCTAAACAATCCTGTATCTTTAAAAACTTCACGCACGTTAAATGTAAACGCACCACCGACATAGTTAAGAGAATATACACTATCCTCTTTATATACCATTAATAAGTTACCAAGCTGCACTGCGTTAAGTATATGTCCTTTTGTACCCATTAAGGAGGTTTCGGCAGCTTCGCTAGCAGCAGAACTTGTATCCCAAGTAGTGCTACCGTTGTTATCAGTGCCTACTGGTATGGCATCGCTCCACCGCAAGGTAAAAGGTTTTGATACTGCTGAACCACTAGCACTGTCTGTAAGATTTAAAGCTATTAAATGATTACGGAACGGAATAATTGCTTTACATTTTAACGTAGATGGCCAGTGAGTAAGGTCTGCAAATTGCGAACCACCTTGAGTAAAACTCTGAGGAGCATCTATGCCATTACAAGCTAAGAGAACACCGCCTAATACACCTCCCTGCCAGTTATTAGTAGTGCTGGCAATAGTCGTATACGCACCGCTAGAGCGTGTAACATCTGCGTGGGTAGTTCCTGTAATCTTTCTAAGACCTGTTGCTGTTCCGTATATCCACAACTCTGTGCTACCTTGAAGCCAACTTGTAGCCCAATAGGGATTATTGCTAGAGCCGGGATCGCCAAATATTTGTATATGCCCGTCTATCTTACCAGCTTTACCGTCTAGAAACCTTACGTTATTGCCATAGCTAAAATACGAAGGAGGCATGTCATATGGAGACAAGTCGGTATTTATACTGAAACGTGGGGCTTGCTTACCATTTATGTCAAATAATTCTTTAGCCATCGCCAGCACTCGTTTGCTCAGTCCATGTAGTCGAATCCCATTCTTGTAAAGCAATATAGTCAGAATCTTCTAGCAGAATGTTTCCACCAGATTCCTGTATAAGACAAAACTCTTCTACTACCCAATTAGTAGGCATTAAGCACCTCTACGAACAAGACCACCGGGATCGCCTTGAACTGACATTTGCATAACAGTTCCGCTATATCTGGCTGCTTCCTCTGCTGCCATTACGTCTTCCATTGCTTTCTGATAAATAGCCATAAATCTCTGAGTTTGCTCTGTATCGTTAAGATAAATTGCTCCTTCTAAACATGCACCAAATAAATACAAGTCTGGAAAAGAAGTCAGTATATCGTTAGTAGTAACACTATCAGACAGTGGGCTAAGTTTTTTATAGTAGTTAATACCCAAGGTATAGGTAGAATCTGGAGTTGGATATAGTTTAATATCCTTGCCCAAATTTGTATATGCTCTTGGATAACCGCTAGTATACGCTCCATACTCCCTGCTTCCAGATTCTGGACTGAGGTAGTTTAAAGCATAGCTGTTTGAATCAGAAGTTTCGTATGTAACATTTCTAAGTTCAATTAAATCAGTAGGCAAGTTATAAAAAGGTATGTCAGCAGTTGTAGTAGTTTCTGCTCTGACCATGTTAGCTCTTACCCTAAGCTCACGGTCTAACCTGTTTTCTGTTAAAGATATAAAATCAGGTATAACACTTGTAAGATCATCTCTGTTAAGATAATTTGCTACACTTGTTTTTATTTCTGAATAGGTTGAAAGACTCATTAGATATTACTTTCATGTGTCCGTAGAAATCTATATTCAGGGTCATTCAAAAGTTTTTTAATTTTAGGCCAGTGATCTTTATTCATAATATCCACGCCATGTTCAGCTTTCCACTTTTCGATAATAATAAGCGGAATACTGGCAACTTTACGCATACCACCTTGAGTTTCCACGCCACCGTGTATGTAGTCTTTGTTAAACTCTTTCTTATTGAGTTCTAGAAGTGGCGAAATATCCTGAACAGAGTGTTGAACAATCTTGTCTTCGGAGTGGTCATAGGAAGTACCACGTTTAATAGGAGAGGAATCAGTCATTTTCATTTGTTTCCTTAAAGTGGGGAGAGCCATTACAGCCCTCCCCGATTAAGAACAGTCTAGCTTAGGTCGTAGACAGCACCGTGAGCTTTTTCGTTATCCACCTGCAAGGTGTATTCCGTAATAATAGCTCGCTGCTCGCCATCAGACGTAGAAGCCACTTCACGCTGGAAGAAAGGACGTAGGTAAGCCAGTTTGTAATACTCAGGATCAAGAAGCCATACATCCCGTGAACGCTGTAGGCGGTTCGGGACAACAGCCATTTCACCAAAGTCACTTACATATACATCCATACCACCGACAATACGCTGGTCGGCAACATCAACGAAGTTAGAAACTCCGGATGCTCCACCAACGCCCACGAAGCTAGAGAAGGTCTGCTTCTGTGCAGGAGCCATCATCAAATACTTGATGTCAGCACCGTTGTTGTAGGAAGTTAGGATAACTGCCTTAAGCAAGGTTTCGGTAAAGGCTCGCTGAGTACCATCGGTACGAGCTGCACCAGCACCCGCACCAGAACCGCCACTACCGGCACTTACGTTTGTGGAAACCCACGAAGTAAGACTGCCAAGTTTACGCACAGTAGAATCAGCAGACATGGCAGTCTTGGCGGTGTTAGCACCTACCAAGGTTGATTCCATATCACGCTTGAGTTCTTTAGCACGTTTGGACATCTGATAGGCAAGCTCTTCTTTACGACCCGCTTTCGATACAGCATCAAGCGTACCGGAAACAAGCGTGGTTTTCAAGCTGATCTGACAGATGTTGCCAAGACGGGTAGTAGCCGAAGGTTCGGCAGCAGTAAGAGTTGAACCTTCTTCGTGGTAGTTAGTAGTGGCTGCGGCTGTAAGAGCATCCGTCTGCCACTCATGGTTTACTGCAATCGCATCTCCACGACCACCCATAGACATAAAGGGCGTTTCAGTCGGAGAGATGTCGTAAATTACATTTTCCAAGTCTTCACGAAGACCCTTTGCGGAGAATGTAACGTACACTCCTGTTGGTTGTGCCATTTGAGTTACCTCATTGTTTGAAAGTTAAGACTCTAACAAGTCCAGAAAAACATTTGCTGCATCACGGGTATGACCTGTTTTCGCTAATCTTTCTCGTTTAGCCTGAACACCCTTCTTGGCTTTTTGAGCCTTAGTTTGAGGTGTTCCTGACTTTACAACCTTTGGAACAGATTTAGATTTTTTAGTGGAAGCCGATTTAATTCCCTTGTCTGCCATCATAGCTTTATGCAATACTAGGACAACTTTGTGATCGGTTATTCCATCTACATCCTCTGGAGAGAAACCAAGACCTAAAGTATATTGTCTAATGTCGTTTCTCAAAGTTGAGGAAGGGTCTGCATATTCAGGAAGAGCTTTAGAAAGTTTTTCAGCTTCATCTTTAAGTTTTTCAGAAATAACTTGATTCATTTCTTCTTGTTGATGCTGCTGAAGCCTAAATTGTTCTTGCTTTATACGTTCAACCCTGTCTTTTGCATCCTGAAATTCAATACGCTTTTCCATATACTCCATCGGGTCATCTTCTTTAAGAGTTGCCCAATCTGTATTATCAAAAGCTGAAAGTTCTGCCTCTTGACCTTTAGATAAAACATCAAGAGCCTGAGCGTATTGTTCTCTCTCGGACTGAACAGCCTGTAAATTAGCTTCATAGGCTTTTCTCTGTTCCGCTAAAGATTGCGATTTACGGGTATAATCCGCTTGTCGCTGGTATCCGTTTCGTAGTTCATCCAGAGTAACCTCTTGTTCTTCACCGTCTACTTTAATAGTATAAGTGCTAGGGGTTTCTGTTTCAACTACTTCTTCTTCTACCTCTTCTATTTTTTCCTCCGGCTGGTCTTCGACATCTGTAGCTTCCAACTCTTCAGAGTCTTCAACTTCTTCTACCTCCTCAGTTTCTTCTTGTAACTGCGAAACTAATTCAGATTCTGACTGAACCTTGCCTTTGGGGTTTTCGACTGCTTGTTCTGGATTGGTGTTTTCGTCACTTCCAAACATGACATCGAACATGTTAAGTTGTGGCTTGTTGACTTCCCCTTCGGGATTGGTCTGTGCCTCACTCATTTTTAGTTACCTCGTTTATAGTTGTTTACAATTTTGTCATTGTGGATGACTGCTTTTAGGTCTTCCTGTATGGAACGCAAAGCATTAAGTTTCATCCAACATATTTCTCGTTCATCTGTGGTTTCGGCAATGCTCCATTGAGATATTAAACTATTTTGTATGTTTTCCATGACTTCCTTAAAAACCTCATTGTTAAGGATAGCCTTGGCTTCATTAGCTTTTTCTCTAGAGTTCAAAGTTTAATACTTTACTGATGCTGTTTTGCCAAGATTTTGATGGGATTTACCAGCGTTTTCTCCTTTAAAGAAACGATTTCCGCTATTGCCTTTGCTAGGAATAGTAGGAGAATTACCACCGGCAGGGGGCTTGGCTCGGTTGCCAACCTTGCCCGATACATTACCTGAATACGCTTTAGGCATTTTATTTCCTTTCACCATTTTTTGCAAGACCAGTATCTTGCTGTTAATTTACTAGGAGGGTTAGTGTCACATTTATGTCTAGCCCTGAAACTTTTACGTCTCTTTGGCTGGTCTTTTTTTATAGACATATTAGGATCGCCAAATCTTACAAGTTTGATTTTGCTTCCTTGTTTTGCCAAGACTGCAAATTTCTTACTCTTACCGGGAGTTCTTTTAGGTTTGTTATACCCGGAAAACCTTTCACCTCTGTAGTTAATACTCATGTTTTTATAATAAAGTTAATAGGCTGGGCTTTCAACACTGCTGATCCGGAAGCTGCACTAGCAGACACTGCTGTTCCCAATGAAAACCCCGAACCAACTCCTACTGGAAAATATGTTCTATAGTCAGGAACTCTAAAGTTTGAACCAGATGTTCCAAACACCGTTCCTATAACAGAGTAAAGAGCAGAGTAAGTAGAAGTAGAATAATCGCTACCATCACACAGTAGCCAATCTCTGATTCCACTAATTGTTTCAGTAGTAGGGATACTATTGGAAGCATACATACAAACAGTTCCAGTTTCAAACCCTAGCTTGTTCATCTGTGCTGAAGTTTGAGTTACAGCCGTAGTAGCCAAGTTAGGAAATTGAGTTTGCAATACTGATTTAATTAGTCGTAAATGGTCGTCACCCTCAGAGATATTATCGCTAGCTGCGGGGTTTGACGTATTTAACTGACTAATATAGCTAGCAGATTCTACCGTCATTTTTTTAGTCCTTTTCCTATTGTATCATTATTATGCGGGTGTGTCAAGAGTATTTGTCCAATTTTTTCCCCAAGTTAGGGGACAAGCCTTATTAGTGTTATCTGGTGGAATAATTATTATATGAAAATCTCCATCGGGTTCTTTATAAAACTGTAGCAAACCCCCTCCAGAATCTATTCCCATTCCTATTAAAACTGCGTTCTCACTTTTTAACAGTTCCTCTGACATTTTTCTATCGTAGCATACAATACTACCTATTTGATTAGCAAATGCAAAAGCATTTATGCTGAAAAAAACAGCAGCTAAAAACAAAACAAGTGCTATAGATTTAGTTATCCAGCTTAGACCAATCATAGAGAACTCCCGTCTTTGTTCGATTTCCGTCCCCGTCAGTAGTATGTTTTAAAAATAGTGCAGCTACAGCATCGGTATCAGACGCATCATCAATGGCGTTTTCCATCGCAGTTGCTTCAGTGCGGATCGCGTCCCGATACGTTTGAATGTTTGAGGGGATAGCCGTTCCCTTGTCCGCTTTCCTAACAATCGCCCAATCTGTTTCAGCCAACTTGCGGTATTGCTGTGCCTTAACTTCTCGCTTTAAAGCTGTTTTGACACCTTCGCTAGTAACACCATCAACAGTTGTGTCTGCTAAGTTTTTAGCCGTTTTCTCAATCGTTACACCATCAGCAGCATAGTTCCATGTATACAGGCGAGAGTCCGGGGGAGCTTCAGGATTAACTTCTGTCATCCCTGCGTCTTCTTTTTCAGACTTAGACCAAATGTGCCAATTAGAGGGATGTTGAATACCGTTACTATCAGTCCAAGAACTCCCCTCTCGAATAATTTTTCCGTCATATTTCCACATAATTATTACCTCGCATTTGCATATTTGAAGGGAAATTCAGCAAACGCCATATATGCAAATTTATTACTTGCGTTAATTGTTGCGTTTGATGTTCTTAGTTTAAACCCGCTGCTAAGTATGTCTATTTCTCGACCACTTCCAGAATACTCAGCAGCATTGCTATCCATTCGTAATATAGTATCAGATATGTTAATCGGATCACGCTTGCTATCGTAGATTACCCAATCATCTGCATTGGGCATTTCTTTAAGTACAATCCACGCTGGGCGAAACCCGGTTGATACAAAAGTTCCATCATTACTAGAATTTCCCGTGTAATTGCCAAAAGCCGAATACCCCGGAACAGGAGCCCAACAATACGCTACATAATTTTCGGCTTTATTCATGTTTGCTGCAGCAGTGAACGTGGTAGAAGATACTGCTGTAATTCTGTCAGAGTCAGCAGATTCTCCACTGTTTGTATTAAGAAACAACGTATTATCTGCACCGCCCGTTAAACCTTGATTAAACACACGCCAATCTTGCGAAGAATCTCGGTTTTTCACCCAAATAAGTCCCGGTGTCGCTCCTAGCCCATGCCCATAAGTGTCGTCACCAGAGCCATCTCCTGTATAAGTGACAAGACTAAACCCATGCGTGGTATTTACCATTACACTTGAATCACGGCTACCGTCTGTATTAGTTGCAGCAGAGGCACTATCAGTTGACCATTGCCAAGCACAGTAAGTTCTGCCCGATCCGTTGTAATTTATATCAGTTGTGTCAATGTCAAATCCATTGCTTTCAAACGTGACAAGTGCAGGACTGTCTGTTGTATCTCCTCCCGCTTCATTTGTGCGAAGACGTTTTGTAGTACCCCTTTGAGAATCCCAAACAGTATGATGATCTCCATTAGAGCGAGGTGCAATAATTAACAAGTCAGGTTTTAAATCTCCTGCTTGGGCATCATTGGTAATTGCATGACCAGAAGTATCATTGCCCGTGTAAAGCTGGGTATGAAAATACTTGCTGGGATTTTTTACTTGTGGGTCATCTAGCCCTGCTGTAGACCAAGGATTAAAACCAGCAGGAATTGTGTGCGAAAAACTGGACTGACCAAAATTAAAAGTAGAGCTACCGCTAATCACACCATACCACGGGGAAAGCGAATACCCTAACCTTGCAGACCAAGTTCCTGTAGCATTTGTTCCGTTGGCTGGATCACCGCTGTTATACCAAGTTCCATTAACACCTACCCAAAACTTCATAGTGTCAATGTCAATAGCCATCATAATTATATCGTTAGTGCTAAAGTTAGCTGGTCCTGTATCGGGGGAACCATCTCCTATAACCACGCCACGCCCTGCTGTTCCTATGCCCCTGTAGTATGTGGTATCTGGATCACTTTCTTCTTCAACATGATCGCTACCAGCAACATCGGTCATCCAACCTGCCTCGGCATAAGAGCCACTGGTAGATTTCCATTCGTAATACCATTTGCCAGATGAAACAAAATGCGTTCCACGCCCGTGATGCCACCCGCTTCCACTTGTAGTTATAAGATTGCCATCGCTTAGAACTACGTCTGGGCTGTATTTATCAATGGGCGAAAGTGTGCAAAAGTTATCAGTTGGGCTGTCGGACATCTGATCCGCTGCTGCCAAGTTACTGCTTGCAAAATCATTTCCATTACCACTTTCATCATCACCTAAATCAGAGCTATCTCTGCCATCTATATAAAAGCCATTTGTTCCGTAGCTACCTGAATAAGCCTTCGGCACCCACTGACCTGTAGCACTATTAGTTTCACCGAAGTCTGTTGCTGCTTTAGCTGTTCCATCAATGACATGAATTTCTGCAAGGTAGCCGTCAAAAAACTGACTGCCTCCTCCACCCTCTGTTCCAATGCGATGAATCACAGCGTTCATAAATTCTGTGTCAGCGTCTTGGCTTGGCACACTATAACTAGAAAAAACTATCGCTTCGTTATTCCACCACGCTTTAAGCCTGTTGGTGTCGGTTGATTGCGTTGTGTCACGAACAATGAACAAATGCCCCCAAGCTCCAACATCCCGAAAAACACGATCTGTTGTGCTGTCAGCGTTTCCAACTCGAATCATCATTGTATCGTTTGAATTGAATCGAATTGTGTCCAAGTTGCTTGAGTTCACCCCGAACACATCCATGGTTGCAGAAATGTTTGCTCTTTTGATCCACATTGAAATAGATGCTGTTTTGCGATTGCCCGCCCCAGAATAAGTTTTTGATAGTTGGGCTGAATCGTCATCGTTAAAACGAATAGACTGATCTATTGTATAAGCCGTATCGGGTGCAGCGAACCACTGTGATCCAAACATAGTCATTAGCTAAATGCCTTTTGTATAGCTCCTAGCTGAATTGAATTTGCAGCCTTGACAAAATACGGAACGACATCCACCGCTGAAGCTGCGGTGCTAAGAGTAATACCAGCCCCTCCAGCAGTCTCGTAGTCCGTGCCTAAACTTAAAGTTCGTGATCCAGTTCCGTCTTGAATAAACACAAACACTCCTGCCTGACCTACTGATTCTGTGCTGGGATTAGCTAAAGTCACGTTGCCCGTAAGAGTAAGCACAAAATTCTGATGGGCTGAGAAGTCAATCGTTACACTGCCTGTGTTTGATGTGTCGGTGTCAGTCTCTGCAAGAATGATCGTTCCACCGTTAAACTGCCCAGCGACCGTCACATTTGTGGTTCCAGTTGGTATCTCAATAACGTCAGCATCAGCATCGTTTTTAATAGTAACATCGTTAGTCGAACCTTGACCTGTGAGAATCAAACCTTCAGCAGCGGTGTAACCAATGGCTGCAGAATCCCCAGCAGCAGTATCCCCATCTGGAGTAAACGTACCAGCGGTAAGGTCTCCAACAACATCAAGTGTACCCTGCATTGTGACGTTCTGTGTTCCCGTGGGAATTTCAATTACATCAGCGTCAGCATCGTTCTTAATAGTAACGTCATTAGTTGACCCCTGACCCGTAAGGATCAGACCTTCCGCAGCAGTGTAACCAATGGCTGCATCATCACCTGCGGCAGTGTCTCCCGCTGGCTCAACTGTTCCAGTTGCTGTTACATTTCCAGAAACAGCAAGAACACTCCCGTCAAAAGTTAGGTTAGCTTCCCCGTTAATTGTTGACGAGTCTACGCTGGTAATAACACGATTGTCGGCAGCATTGGTATAGGAAGTTACTGCACCGGTACTCTCTGATGCCCATTCAACTCCCAAAGTTTCGGAGCTATTAGCTTTAAGAACCGTTCCGTTACTTCCTACCGAAAGAGCTTGCGGGTCTGTGGAGCCATCTCCTACTATGATTTGACCCTTTGAAAGTGCCGACATAGCAGTAACTGCACCAGTGCCAGAACCTAGAAGCACACCGCCATCTGTTAGTGTCGTAGTTCCGGTTCCACCGCTAGAGACAGGAATAGTTCCTGTGCTGACTGTAACTGCACCCGTAGACTGGTTAACTGCAATGGGGGTGGTAGCACTAATGCTGGACACGCCTGACAATGCAGATGCCAAGGTGTCCTTTCTTACTTTATGAGTTGTTCCAGCACTAACATCAACAATAGGAAGAACATCGTCATTAGCAAGACTAGCTTCACTAAGTTCAGAAAGGTCTGTAATTTTTTTATTAGTTGCCATGTTGCTGTTCTCCGCTTTTGCTACTTAACCCTCTAGCCAAGTAATATTAACCGTAGCACTACCACTTGCAGTAATAGCTGCAATTTTATCGCCCTCTACTACTGTTACAGTAACGGGTTCGCCTACGTTTACTTGCACTCCTGCAGCTACAGTAGCAGTTGGTGTAGCACCCTGTCCCCCGGAACAAGCTACATATGCTAGAGCAGAGGAGGAAATACGAGCTTTTGTAATCTGTGCAGGACATGCTCCTGAACGAGTTGCCCCTGTGCCAGTTCCTGCTGCTAAGTTTTCGCTGGAATTAACACGGTAAAAATTATTCTGTCTTCCGATTGCCATTTTACTTTCCTTATGCTTTAATGTTTTTGTCAGAGTTCATTTCAAAACCTAGCTCAATACCCTTGAGCTTCAGTTCTTCTTGCTTGATTGCCATTTCGTGTTCGGTTTCTATACGTTCTAGTTCTAACTTAGCTGCTTTAATTTCTAGCTCCTTGGCTTTTACCTGAGCTTCTAATTGAGTTGCCTGAGCAATAGTCATCTGAGCTTGGGCTTGAGCCTGTGCTAATTGTTCCTGTGCAGACGGAGGAGGTGGTTCAGTAGGAGGAGAGGATACAAACTTGTCTACATTTTTAATGTTCATCTCGTCTGCTACTTCACGCATTAGATTATATACGTTGTCAGGCTGAATAATGCCCTGAGTTTGCTGACCGACCTTTTCCATTAGCATAGCATAATTATTTAGATTTTGTAGCCTAATGTCCTGATCTCCGTATCCAATGCCTACCTCAATGTCTACATCTAGGTCTTCTCTCCAACTAGAAGGGTCTATTGGAAAATATGTGTTATTAAGTCTGACAAGTTTTTGCCTGTCTTCGTATCGTTGCACTAAGTTATAAATAGATTTAAAGATATTGCGAACACCCGTATCTGCAAAAACTCTGGCTATAAGTTCTAGCCTACCCTGAGCATTTGTCAACGCTGCGTTGGCTGCACCTTGCGTAACATGCGATTTTAAAACGTCTGCACTAAGACCCTGTGTTTGAGGGTTTACTCCGGTGCGTCCAGATTTAATATCTTCCCAATACTGCAACATGCGGAAAGCCTCTGGTTGCAGTGCTGGCGTTTGAATAGGCTGGAGAGCATTTGGACTCCGAGTCCTTACAATACCTCCCGGTCTATTAGTAAGAAGATCGTCTACATTAACCTGACCTTCTACAATCTGAAATCTTCCGTTATTAGCCAGATACATATTATCTAGCAAGTTACGGGTCAGTGTTGACCTGATTAGCTGTATATCCTCTACAGTTTCTGCAACGCTAAGACCGTAAAACTTATGCGGAATAGGTATGGGACATACTGTGCTAAAGGGTATATAGTCAATAGGTTCTAAATCTAAAATTTCTGAACCACTGTGACAAACTTTGTGAAGAACACTTACTCCTGAACCGTCTATATCTAGTTTAATATAGGACTCGTTAATCTCCACCATTACTTCTGAATCTGCACTAGCCTGATTAGGGTATACGTCTGTGCTATCGTATGAGTGGCGAGCCATGTATTCTTGGCTAGTTGTAATAGCGTCTGCTTCTGAGTTATATCCGGGCAGCGACTCTACCAAGTCAGTATCATACCCCATTTTAATTAGATCGCTTTTAGATTTATGCGACCTGTGACAGATAAACCTAGCTTCTTCTAAAGTTTTAGCACCCCTGTTAATGAGAAACTCTTCCGGAGGCACGTTTTCAATAGTGACTTTTCCAGAGTAATCTGTGCGAGCAAATACCGCATCGTGATATATTTCCTCGATTTCCTCCGCTTGTCCTGTTTCGGGGTTTAAAATTTCCCGTATTGTAGACACTTGTTCGTGTTCTATAACTTCCAAGTCTTCGTCTTGGCTAAGAACACTGAACTCCTGCTCTGTTAGATTTTGATAGCTTTCGCTAGTTGTTTTTTCTACCTCTTCCCAATAGTGCTTAACAACGCCTACCTTTTGCATAAGAGCGTCTAGGAACATATTATATAAAATCATAAAACCATTGTTCTGTTTGTAGAACACATGATTTATATACTTAGTAGCCTGTTCTGCAACTTCTTCATCTTCTGGACTTTCGGGAACAAACCTTACTACATTGTCTCCACCTGTGAAGATACGCATAAGACTAGGCATCATCCACATTAGCGTGTCTTGTACGTCTGTAACTACAACCTGTGACCGGCCATCTTCCTCGTTGCCGAAAGGCTCGCCATAGAAATATTCCATGGCCTTTGCTTGCTGAGAACTAATCTCAGAATCTAGATAGTCAGCACTGCCGTTTATTTCTCCCTCTACAAGGGAAATAATTTCTTGGTCGTCTAATTCTCTAGCCATTATTTACTGACTCCTTTGAACTTCTCGAATGTACGAAGACCACCAAGACCAAGCATACCGAGTAATACAGGCATCATCTGACTCATATCAAGAGATGGTAAATCTATAAGGTGTCCTGTTTGAGCTAATATAAACTGTAAAATAGGCGTTCCTACATACGTCCAAGCAAGGGCAATTCCGCATGTCCAACCGATAAATGGCCGCCAACCAGCGATAAAAATATTTCTCGACTTAGCTTCTTCCCGGTTAATAGCCATCTGAGCTAGATCAACCTTAGCCAAGTGTGAAGCAAGCTCTGCTTCTATTTTACGCTCTGCCTTTGCACGTTCCTCTTTATCTTCAGGTAGAAACCTACCTATAATATCGGTAACGGCTGGCAGTATAGATGGCAGCAGTGCTTGAAGCATTATACTATTTCCTGCTTCTTAAGATACGTGCAGCTTTTCGTGCGTGACGCATAGACCGTGCTTCGTCTTCTCCTCTAAACTGACGAATAACATCGTTTATGCCCTGCATCATTGTTCGTTTAACAGGACCGGGATAGTTTTCAGAAAGCATGGTGTTCATAAAAACTTCGTTCATTTCTCTAAGTTTTTTAGTTTTCTTCTTGTCAATTTTGCCATTCTTTTTGACAAAGTATTTTACTGTTTTGTCCATTATACTATCCCTGCGTTTGAATATTCAATTTCTTTATCAAACCCGTATTTACGATACAAAGTTTTAGTTTTCATACGCTCGCCAAAGCGTTCTACGCTTAAAGCACCGTATCTCATTGCACTTAATAGGTCGTCTTTGATTGCGACCACTTTACCGTTCTTTCGATGGTAGAGACGCATTTCTTCAAGAGTTTCAACACAGGATTCAAAGATATGTAGACGACTAGTTTCCATGCGTTGCAGAAGGCTGCTAATACCCGCTTCCACAGAATTGTTACCATTTAATGCTCCATCCACTGGTGGGTTTTTAAAATGTTCAGCCAGCATATATACGCCCAAATCCCTATATTGCTGTGCCAGTTGTATGCCTGAGCCTTTATCGTGCTGTAAACCATCGTGTGGGAAAGCAACTGGTATTCCCGGTGTTCGTGCATTTAGTGCGGAGGCATGTGTTATAGGCGTTTCCTTGCTTCTTCGATATTCGTCATAGACATATATTACATCGTTATCCGGGTCTAGTGCGACCCAACTTATAGCAGTAGGATGGTCAAATCCAAAGTCTATACCTGCAATTCTCAGGTAGTGTTCCGGCAGGTCAAAATCTTCGCAAACTACGTCATCTTCGCTTACCGGATATACCAAGCCACTACCAAATACTGGTATACCCTTGCTCCGCATATCTCGCTCGGCAGGGCTGTATACCGCTAGAAGCTGCTCTTTTGTAGATTCGTCTAAATGTTCTACATCGTCCCAAGTGGCTGTTGTTAGGCTTTGTCCCGGTTTTAATTCGTTTAAGAAACTGCTTACTACGCTGGTCATGCCTCGCTCTGGAGTAAACGTCATGTAGACAATTCCGTTTGTGTCTGCTGTTCTGGTTATACACTGGCTAAAAATTTCTTGCTTAGGTTCCTCATCCAACCAGACAACATCTATAGCCTCTCCCATAAATTTTTCAAAACCTTGCTCATACGCTTTAAAATTAATCTGACTATTGCCACCAGATTTATGCCGAACCAAAGCACTTGAATGAGCATTTGGAACTCCCGGCTTACGAATAGTTTCTACAATCTTGTTTAGCGGTATTGCTCCTGTCCCTTTCTTTAAAGGGTCTTGCGGATTGCCAAATAGCTCCTTCTGTATAATGTCCCGTGTGGTGTCGTTAGACTCACCAGCAGCCCATACACGCACAGGTCTTTTAAATTTATGCCCCTCCCACCATTCCGGATAGTCTCCGGTCAGGTGATAGGCAGTCTCAGCCGCTCCGCAGAAGGTCTTGCCTACTCGGTTAGCAGCCATTAAAATTCTTTGAGCGTTTCCCTTGCCCTGCTGGTGAAACTTGCGTTGATACTCATACGGCTCATAACCCTTGAGCCTGTTTGTTTCCAAACGTCTCTGTTTTTCTTTCAGCAGTTTGAGGACACCCTCCTTATTGTTACTTACTGTCACTGAGCTTTACTACGTTGCTTAACATTGCAATCTGTTCGTCCAGTTCTTCATCGCTAAGTTCTGTAACTTCTTTTATGGTAGTTTCCTGCTTGGTTACTGCATCGTAACCTGCCCTAGACAAAATATCCCTTGCTGCGTTGAGTTTCACGTTTTCGCTCTCTGCCCCTCGCATCAGGTTTTCTAAAACAGATAAAGCCAGCGTTGCTGTTTCGCTGACCTTTTGCTGTATTCTTCGTTCAATATGTTTCCAAAGGTGGCGTTGTAAACGCTTTGACCTGTTGGCTGGACTAGACCTTGTAGCTGTATAGCCAGCTTCAAAGAACGCATCCTTTGGCTCCATATGGTTGTCTACCAAGTTAACTATAAAGTTATACTCTTTCTCCGTAAGCTCTGCTTCTAACGGTTTAGGTTCTTCCAGACTTGCATACAAACCAGTGTTAGGATGTTTCTTTCCTCTAGCCATTTACTTTCCTTCTCTATTGTGGTAAATAGTTCACCACTATTATAAGCTATTATACTATTTTATTAACACTGTGTCAACCCCCTTTTTCAGTGATTTTAAAATTGTCCCCAAAAATGAACGAAAAGGACAACATAACAATTCAGAGTGCAGGGGGGGTTTGCAATATTGAGAATGATTCTCATTTGCACACAAACTTGCCCAGAGTTGCGAACGATTCGCATTTGCAGACAATGTTGGCCAGAGTTGCGAATGATTCTCACTTGCAACAATGGTGTTGCAGAATTGCAACATTGTTGCTCAGGTGTCACTGTGTCTGAAATACAACAATGTTGCAAATGTGCAACACAATGGTGTTGCAAAATTGTCACACTGTTGCGGATCGGTTACTGTTGCAGGATTGCATCGGTGTTGCAAAATTGAGACAAGTGTGTGTGAGAGTGAGAATGATAATCATTTGCAAGTAACATATTGGAATTGTTCTAAACTGCTTATTTAATAGGCAAAGGTCAAATATGCCTAAAAAATAGGCAAATAGCCCTGAGAGGCTCTAGGAAGCCCATACAGGCGTTTTAGGTGCTTTGCTATACCTACCTAGCCAAGACATGCTCTAAGGCCACTCACGCCTTACGACAGAACGTGAACAAAGCAGGAACTAGAATTGGT
>TARA_R100000808_G_scaffold19771_1_pt1 | contig 15424 bp, 15 predicted proteins | sample TARA_R100000808 | Tara Oceans TARA_R100000808 (sample SAMEA2622852) | marine metagenome | biome: marine biome (ENVO:00000447); feature: marine epipelagic mixed layer (ENVO:xxxxxxxxx); material: "saline water (ENVO:00002010), including plankton (ENVO:xxxxxxxx)" | depth 140 m | reverse complement strand
CAGCATTTAATTTGTCAAATAAGGCTTGAGGGGTTGCCCACTCATAAGATTTCATACTATAATGCACATCCATATTATTTTTATCCATCCCTGTCTCCTTGTTTTTGTATTGTGCCATTTTCTTTTCCTTATCCGATTATGTAATTAATTAATTCATACCAACATTGGAAACAAAATGTGAGCATTACCAAATAAACTAAAACCCTTTTAATCATTTTGATCCATCCCAAATATTGCCCACACCATAAAGCAACCCCATACAGCAAATATCATTATATGTAGAATCTGTAATGTCAAACTACTCATTATGCAAGCCCCTTCCCTTTTTTTATTGATAAAACCAAAGAATCATCCAATTGATCTAGTCCTACCAATTCCACTTGTTTGCTTTTTCTTAATATCTGGATAATTTTGATTCTTTCTTTTAATCCAGCATAGCCGTTTCGTATAGATATTCGCACCATTGAATTGGTCGCAATCCATTTATGAAATACCCAACTCTCCTCTCTTAATAAAGCATTTACAATTTTATTTAATTTCATATTGTCAGCCATTATATAACCTCTTGTTCGATTGTTTGAAAGTTTACAAAATCACTCATAGAGCCACCAAACTTGTCCACAACTCCAAATACGGCTTTTTCTGCATCATCCCAACCTTTCATTGTAGATGGTTTTAATTTAAAGGCTATTTCAGCAACTTTGAGCATTACATCGCTGTCCAATAATAATTTATTAAAATTTGATTTTGCTGGATCTGGATCGTTCAATATATCGCTTTTCTTATATCCCAGCTTCTTAGTTAATATTAAAAATATTAGTTTTGATTCTTCATATGATAATGCTGTCTTTATTGTCTTCTTCATTGTTTCTCCTTTTCCTTTTTTTAATAAGCCCGGATTCTTTTCCGGAGCCGATATTATAAAGTACTAATAATTTTACACATTGTAAAGCACTTTCTTTAAAAAATATAAAATAATTCAATCAGTATAAATCTGCTTTGTCGCCCAAGCCCCCCTCTTAAAAGAAGGGGGCGGGGGTTTCATCCATTCAGGACTCGTCAGTCAGGCTAGTCCCACGACTTTAGTAGTGATTCAAATTGCTCTTCTCCATACCGGCTAATGCAATTGAAATCATCTGGTGTTACTCGTTTATCTTTCGATAAAAGATCCCAGAATACTTTTGTCACTTCTTCGTGAGTATAGCGATCATAATCGAATGATCTACATTCTTCTGCTGATAGCAATTTTGCTATCGGGATAATCGCTTTTTTTGTATCCAAACATATTACCAGAGATTCATTGTCACTCCGATCTATAGCTCGCATTACTGTTACCACCGATTTTGCCTTTTTGCTGAGCAATAACGTTTTAGTCAGCATAGCAAATTTCTCGTACATCTTTTGAGCTACTGTTTTTCCATTTGGATTTTCCATTGTTTCTCCTTTTCCTTAAGTTAAAGGCAATGTTGCCTAATACCCCAAACCAACTATGTCAAAAAGCACCCAACTTACTTTATAAAGTATAAAGAAATAAAGTTTTAAACAAGCTTTTTTTTATTTAATGTAAAGAAATGGTTTGGTTTTAGCTAATGCATTTGCCCAGATCAGCAAATCCATTTGATTAAATCATTAAATGGAATTGGTCACACTTTTCTGTAAGAAAGATTTGTAAAATACTATACCCTGCCAGAGTGTTTTTGCGGGATGGAGGAAGAAGAAGGATGTAGTTGCTATTCATCAACAGGCTCCAGCAGGGTAATTTTATACTACCATATTTCCTCAACTTCTATTGCTATGTCGTAAAGATTTGGGGCAACCTCCTGAAAATTAAGTTCATTCCCTGAGAGCCGAGCCATACAAAAAGACGAAGGATCGATGCCCATCACTCCAGTATCTTCTGATTCATCATTTGTAGAAAAGCAAAACAATACAGAGCACTGCCCATTAATTGTCGGATAAATAACTGCTTCATAAAAAGAATCGTATGTCCCCGTTCCACTATAAACAGAGCTATACAAATAATCGTTGTTGTGTCCAACTTGAGCCAAATGGTCTGGAAATATTTTATCAACGTCAAAATAGTTAAAATTGCATTTAAAAGATTTTCTAGGTAGGCTTGTAAATATATTGGGTCTATTTTTCCAATTCCCCCAATTAACACCAGATCCACTCGTATCATCCAGAAGTTCAAATGCTGGTAGCCTTTCTGCTTGCGAAAACATTGGTCTGCCTAGATAATTAGTATTTATAATATCTTTACCGCCCGTTGTCTTTTTCACGGTGTAATGGTTAGAATCTAAAGAAACACTTGATCCAGTATTTGGTTCTCTGTCTGATTTCCAATGGTTTCCAATCATTATAGAATTTAAAATAGGGTTTCGTATATCTGTTCCCGTACCAAAAGTTACAGCATTTGAATCTGATTTATAAAGTTCAACCCATATCTCTTTAGTCATTAAAGAAATCCGAGTCCCGCTTTCCTCAATGTAATCAACGTGATCATAGCCTTTAAAACTACTCAGCCCAAATCCGTCTCCTTTTATTCCAATATTTACCCCAGAAAATCCGTCAGTAATAGATTGTAAACTCCGAAGCTCTCCCCCAATCATTTGCGAACTTGTGTAATGGTGGATAGCACTTACCTGAGCTCCTGTATCTGATCGTACTATTTTCCCCCAACTTATCTCACATCTCCCACTTGCAAAAATAGAAGAATTGAAATTATGCCCGGCAAATGCTACATAATTAATACTTTGCAGATGCTGAACTGGAATATAATGGTCAAAAATTATTTTATAAGATACTTTTTCTGTAACTGATGAATCTGTTATAATATACTTATCTGAGTAAGGATCGTTTAAAAATCTTCCTATGTCATCAATTCTATTTTCTGATACTAAAGTTCCATCAACATAAAACTCAATCTTGAATTTGTTGCCCATAGCATATTGCTGAAAAATAAAATTAGTAAAAATTCCTATTTTGCCCGGTACTAAATTTGCCATTTATCTGCCACCCCTTCCCAGAGGTATAAAGCCTCCAGATTCATTTTTTATCTCATCCCAATCAGTCTCCTCCCAATCTTCAGATTGTATCGTACCTCCTCCTCCTTCTATGATTGAAAACTTTATTCCTGATTGAACAAATGCTTGTCTTTTTAATTTTGTCAATAATTCTCCTCGCTTGGTCGTGCTTCCTTTAGATCCAACAAATCCATCTTTGCCCATATTTGCAAAAGGAGTACCCATCTGGTTTATACTTCCAGCGAGCTTTGATGTTTTTTCAGAGCTTTTGTCAATAATAGATGCCGGAACATAATCTAAACCCCACGTTACTGCTATGGCAGATTTTATCTCAATCCTTCCAGTATAAGCCAGCATTGTAGTTTGTATCGGAGTATTATTTAAGTTTACTAATATCAATCTATTTCCATTATCTCCAAGTAGCCAGCCTTCTGTCAAAGAATCAATTTTTAAATTCTTTCCCTCATAATAAATCTCTATTGCTCCAAAATTGTACGAGTTGGATTCAATGTTCACATATCCATCGCCATACTGAATATTAATATATGTAGGGCTTTCTCCTATCTCTTTCATAAATTTTATTTTGCTTTTTCCTTGCACAAACTTTTTACTGCTTTTTGTTTTATATCTCATTTATTGCTCCAATACTATTGTCATAAGCTGTACAACATCTAATATATTTATTATTCCATCCCCACTAATATCTCCAGTAGCTATATCTGCTTCAATATTACCTAAAACCATATTGATCAAAATTACCACATCTAAAATGTTTACAATTCCATCTGCATTAATATCTCCAACTAATACCTCTGCTTCTGGCTGTTCCGTATATGTTATAATAATATCTTCCCCAACAAATGTGCTAACGGCAAACAAATTTAAGGTTGTGCAATTTTTAAATTCAATAGATTGCCCAGACTCTAAAGGAATATTATAAAAATGATCTACAATAGCAGTAAAGTTGTCAGCATTATCAGAATTAGCATTAGTAAAATCAACATAATCCCCAGAGCCATCATATACATATTTAACACTAATAGGCTGAAAATTATTTGTAGATAGAGCATCATATTCATATATAGCCCATACAATATCCTCCCCATCTTGAATCGTTCTAACTTGCAAAGAGTCAAAGGCTTCCCCATTTTCGTGGCTATAATTAGGCACTAACTCGTAAAATATTTGCGTTGATGGAGTTGTAATAACTAAGGCTGTTTTTTTGAAATCATTATTTATAATTCCAGATCCTTCTGCAATGCACATTTCTCCGAGTTCCTCAAAAGTCGGAAATCCTTCAGGCTGTAAACACCAATAAATGCTAGCAAAAAATAAACCATACAAATGCCCAAATTGTTGCCAATTATTTAAATATCCCATTCCTAAATTCCCAAGTTCAAACTCCCCAACATAATGGTCGTTATAATTCGAAGCAGATCCGGATGTCATTCTAAATAAATCAGATGTTTGCGAAGGAAACCGAAGAAATTTGTCTATTGATTCCGTGCTATTAGCTAACTGATCATATAAAACCGGAGATGCTTCTGAGTAATCGCTAGTATTTTCAACAAAAGTGTTAAGTGTCATATTTAATATCATAGGCTCAGAACTAAAACACCCAAGCAAAGCCCCCTCATTGTTTAAATTATATTCTTCAACATAATCTTCAACTAAATCAGGTGTCTCTCCGCCATCGCCCGGCTCAAATTCCAAAGCAATCTCATTTGAATCAGGTGGCTCTCCTAAATGCTGAAGAACGTTAGGGTAAAATTTTAAAAAATCAGAGCCTTGATTTTGCACAGAAAAGGGGTCTATTGCCTGTAACCCTGTATAGTGTCGTGCCTGAATAGCTTCCATCTTGATTTGGTTTCCATAATTCTCTGTTTTGCTAACAATAAAAAATGGAGTTACAAGCTGTCCATTTTCAACATAATTTAAAACATTCTCAAACGTGTCATTTTCAAATCCATAGTATGTAGATAAATCCTTTACGTAGCCCCAGAACGAGTAGTCCATATCAAACATCTTTTCATTTTTAACCAAACCATCAAACCAGAGAACATCCCCAACCTCAATCAAAGAATATTTCATAGGCAATGTTAATTTTATAACAGTATCTGGGTTGCATTTCCTATGCACATAATTTCGTGCTATAAATCTAGCTGTTTCAGGACTATCAGTAAATGGTATTTCTATGTGTTCGTGCAATTCTTCTTTAGGATAATAATTAGTATATCTATACCAAGCACCATCTGTAAATTCAAATAAATTTTCTCCCTCATCTGCTGGCTCTTCGTAATGATCCCAATCTTCTCCCGGATCAAAATCTTCAAACTCTTCGCCTTCATAATCTTCCTGTACATCATCTTGGTCATCGCCAGTAGTATCGTCTCCAGTTCCTTCCCCATCATCTTCCGGCTCCGTGTCTTCATAGTAATATTCATCTTCCCATTCTACAACCTCCTCGTCTGTCAATCGTGTTGCAGTAAAGGTTGCTCCATTCGAAAAAGCACTATTCCAATTATAATAGTCATTGGCACTATATGATAATATTTTTTCGTAACAGTTGCGATGCGAAGGGTCTTCATCGTCTGCATAGCCAACTTGCGACATCCTTCTGTTGCCTTGAAGCCTATCATTAGATCTGTAAAATCTTTGTCCATCACTTCCAAAAGTATTTGCATACCACACATCGTGTATGTCTATTCTAACAACCTGAGCCAAATCAATGCTATACATTGGGTCGTTAGGATCTAACGGGTTATTATATCTATCATCATTTTGCATCCAGTGCCAGCCACCATCAGATGTAAGCCCAAATGCTGTTGTAGTTTCTCCTTCTAAATAATATCCAAATGGGTTGTTGTAAGAAGGAAAAGGGCTATAATAATCTGTATCGTTACCAGATCTTCCATTGTATATAAAAGAAGTAAGTGCTTCTCCATTATCCATATATACTGTAAACCCGCAAAGATGAGTATGTCCATTGTTCCATTGTGGAGGTTGGTATTGGCTGTCATTATTACCGGGTTTCATTCCAAATATGAATTTGTCCATTTCCAGATCTTTAAAATTTAAAGTACCTTCCCCTTCTGTAACTAGAAATGATATTCGTGGATAATTATTTTGATGGTCATTAATAGTGTCAAATTTTATATCATCCCAGCTATCGCTGGCTAATTCCAAAGAAGAATCGTAAGCCTCTTTTATATCATAGGAGCCAGACCGTGTGTATGTTTCTTGTGCCTGCCTCCATCTATAATCGTAAGTAACGTTACTAATAACTTTTTCAATTGGGGTTTTTTCAAAATCCATACTAATTACATCAGATGCAGAAATTTTAAAATAATCAACTAAATCTTCAAAATAGGTACTGCTAATATTGCCGTAACTGCCCTGATGCGAATTGATACCATATAATGGCAATATATATTTAAATCTGATTTCATCCCCCTCATAAGCAATAAAGCCGGGAGTATATTTTAATAATTTTTCAATTTCTTCTTTATATGGTCGCTGTTCATATAGAACGTAAGAGTAGTCCCCAAGCATAGTTGAGTATAAATCATTTACTGGTGGGATATTTGAGCTACCCAATAATTTCCATAGCTCGAAAACTTTTTTCATCTTTTGTATATCTGCATCCGATCCATTGCCCCAAAACATATTTGAACCTGTCTGCCTGCCCGCTTCATTTTTAGCAATATCTTTGATAATAAATGGTAGTAAATTGCTTGATGAGTAAAGACTAGAGTCATCTTTTCTCCCCTCTTTAATGTCAGCTACTAATATTTTATCGTTCAACGTTGCCGGAAATGTTTGCAAATATCCCATATAATGAACATCTGCATCAAAATTTGCAACAATGCTACCCTTGCCCATTGCCTCTCTTGTGATTTCTCCATCTGGAAAATTAATATTTTCACTATAATAAAGCATCCCCAATTGAAATCTGGAAACCTTATTCCCTGAACTTTCTTGCCCAAACCCTGCCTGTTCTTCTAAGAAGAAAGAACCCGGCTGAGTATATTCGTCATATATCCTATACCTTTCTGTATTATTTGGAAACAATGTTAAATAATCATCCATCTCTGCATCCTGAATAACGTTATTGCAATTTATTTCTGGGTAATTCCCTTCATTCCAACTCGCAGTAGCTGTTGCTCCAGTAGTATTAGTATCTGCATCTTGTCCACAATTAATTGCTTTTAATTGTCCGGTTTGTACATCATCTGAAGATCCTTGTATATGAAATAAGTTTTCTGGATTTAATCCGTGATTTGATAAAACATCCTCATCATATGGTAGTGAATTTAATATTCCCCCAATATGTATGCCCCCATATTCTTCCGGAGAGGTATGATGCCACTTATTCTCTAACGTTCCACCGTATTCAGTATAAAAAGCTTTAGTTACTTGTTTCATATGCATCTGGTATTTTACTAAAGGTATTAAACAAGAATTGTCCCATCCGCTTACAGAATTTTGCGGAGGCATTACAAACCCAAAAGAAATATTAAACATTTCCCAAACGGCAGGGTCTCCCATTCCAGACCCTGCATTATTATATAACATTCTGCACTCAGCACCCCGCACCTCTAATGCACCTTGCCCGGAATTAATATTTGCTAATGTTCCCGGTACAATAGTAGAGAGTCCAACCCCTTCTGCTCCTGTTAAGTCAAATACGGATCTCATTACCCAATCTGGCTCAGTTGATGTGTGAGCTGTTGGTGTTAATGGTAAATATGTTCTTCTTTCATAATAATTATGCTCTTTTCCAATCTTCAGCTCATTGTATTCAGGGTAAACAACTCTGTGCACTTCTACTGCATTTGCAGTTGCGATATGGTTGGTAAAATCAGATCCTTCATAGCCTAAATCAACGAATCTCCCATTCCACACATACTGCTGAGCTCCAACATTTAAAGCATCAGAAGGGTAAAGCCCTAAATCATAAATCACAGCCAACACTTCTTGCGGAAGGTCATATTTAAGGTAATTTATGTCCATAAAAGGCTTAATGTGAAAATAATCACTTGCCTCACTATCCCAATACTTAATGTTGATTAGGTTTGAAGGGTCTTCAATGTAATATTGGTCAAATATATTTAAATCTTCTATTGAGTATTTTCTTTCTTGATTTTTTCCCAAAGGTACATCTTTTAAATCTACTCCGTATGCTGATGCATAATCAGGGTTGTATGGTACCATTCCTCCCTTTTGATCTACATTCAACCCATCCACTGCCTGAATAGAGCAAATTTTATTTTTAACTTTGATGCTCTGGATAGTACCCTTGTAATGCGATTCCAATAATGTATATGATTTATAGCTCCCCGCCTTTAGCCCCGCATCATCAGGGTTACTTGCTTCCATCTCAGGATCATAATCATTTTGAACAACAGGCACTGCATAAAATAATTCAATTGATAAGCCAGTTAGCTTTATACCGGAAGAACTTAAAAACGATGTATGCTTTTTTAATAATGCATCAAAAGAAAATCCACTAATTATCGAGTTATCTACATTAAAACTCAACCCCCCGCTTGTGACTTTGCTTTTCTGGAAATCAACTTTCTTATCTATAAGCGGAAAACCTTTTAAAAGAGGGTATGTTTTTTTGCCATCTCCAATTGCAATAGCGATAGTAGATAAATATAAATCCGTATCTATTTTTATTACTGGGATAATATTTGTTAAATTGCTTGTCAAAATAAAATACGCATAGTTATAATCAACCTTTATCATTCATTTTAGCCATCAAAATATAATTTAGTTGTTGTATTATTGTTAGATTCTGCGTAGATCAAACCCCTTCGTACTGCATTTTGGAGTTCTTCCACTAATTCATCTTTCACAAAATCCCTAGTTAAAACATTGCCAGACACGTTGATGCTGATATTTGTTTGCCCTCCCCCTGAACCGATATTTCTATTAGTAGCACTTAATGGAGTTACTCGTACTCTTTCAGCTTGCCCCGCTTCTCCCACCATTATTGGCGTTGGTCTGTCAGCTATAAATTCTCCACCGTGTTGAAGTTTCGCCATCTCTGATTTCATCATTCCGATTTGTATTCCTGTCTGAGCTGCGATCAGACCTGCAATAGCTATATTTAATGGAAAAGGGTTGGCCCATCCTGTCACTATCGCGTGTCCTCCTGAAATTATCGCCTGAGCTATTTCAGCCTGTGCTTTGGTTCTCCTTAAGTCTCTGATTTTGCCTTCTTCTGCATCTCTTATTCTTTGCTCTGCATCTACTCTGTCCTGTTCTAGTTTGGCGAGTCTTTCCGTTTTCTCCTCCCCACTTTCCATAGAGGCCTCAATCAATTCCTTCTCTGCGGAATAGGCGTCGTTAGATAATTGGATCTGTTCTTCCATTGCAGACTGTGCTGAGTCTGCTTGCTGTCCCCACATATCCCCTAAAGCCCCAACTGTATTATTTATTTCAGTAAAAGTATTATTCCAAGCCCTGCCCCATTCTTCGGGTTTGGTGTCCCCTGTCATCCCTTTCCACCAATCCCTGATTTTTTGAAACCAATTCCTGTTGTCGATATTTTCGAGCTCTTCTTTGACCAACGATATAGTCCCATCATCATCAATTTTAATCTTTATAACATCATCGGTGTCCGACCATATCTCTGCAAGTTGCTCTCTAAATGTTTTAGTATCATCTGCAACTGCTTCAAACATATCTTTCATAAACTCAGTTTCTGAAAGTTGTTTGCGAAAATGTGCAATAAGTTTATCAAGAGGTTCTTGTGCCGCCTTTAAATCTTCCTCTGCTGTATGTAACGACTCTACGTCAATCAACTTCACAGGCTCAAATGTCTGTTTACCCATATAGGTGAGCAATTTATTCATTTGGTTTAGAGTAGCATTAACCATTTTTAAAATTTGATTAGTTGCTTGAGCCATAGGTTGCACCATATAAGTCTGTACTAACCCTCTGATACTGTAGAAGAAACTGTTATATTTTTTCTGAATTTGTAAAGCGGAAATTATTCCAAACAATTTCAAAGGTTCCCAAATATATTGTCCTAGTTTTTTTGCTTCCTCCAATAGACGGGTGAAGAAGTTTTTAAAAAATTTCCACATATCAGGCCCCAAATCATTCCATAGATATTTTCCCACAGAACTAAAGGCTAGAACTAAAGTTTGGAATACATTCTTTGCTACTTCTGATAAATTCACTCCTAAGCCTTTAAAAGATTCTGCCCAATCAACCTTTGATAACAAATTAAATGCTTCCCCCATCGACTCTGTCATACTACCATAGCCCTCAGAAACTCTCTCAATACCCGGTGCTAAAAATTTTCCAAAGGACACAGCAAGGTTCATAGTATCAGCACCCATTCTTTTTAATGCTCTGCCGGCAGTTTCGGTGTCCGGCCCTAATTCTTCAACTAGCCTGCTTGCTTCTTTCATTGTTGCGTTGTTAAAAGCCTGTTTTTTCTGAGCATCTGTTAGTGCTTTTGATGAAATTCCAAGCTCATCTGCATAAACTTCGTATGCTTTGTTTGTATCAACCATAATACCAAGATTGTCAAGCATCAATTTGGACTGCCTTCCCATTCCTGTAACAAGAGAGTCAAGAGCAGTTTCTGTGTCTAATCCTAGCGACTCTCCTAGCCTCATAGCTGTGTTCATTAGTTCAGCCATAGCATCATCAGACTCAGCAACTCCAAGCATCATAGCGTTGTTTGCCTTTTCCATCAACATCATATCGTCGGCAGTTCCTGCTGTTGCTTCCCTCATTTTCTCTAAAGCCTGCGTAGACCATCCGGCATTTTGAGCCATATTTTTAAAGCCGGTATTTATTCCTTCAAACTTACCATAGGCAGTTATAGATTTACCTACTACGGCCATAGCACCACCAAACCCAACTAGCTTGGCAACTGAACCGGCAAAACCTTTTGTCATCCCTTGAACAGATTTATTGACGCCTCCAAGAGCCTTGCGGGTTTTGCCCGTACCTTTAGCCTGTACATCTAATATATATTTATTAACAGCCATTAATTTCTACCTTTTGCTTTTTTGCTTTCTTCGAATTCTTTTATAACATTTATTTCGCCAGCTATAGTTTGGAAAGCATCAAATATATCTGCCGGGGTATCAAGAGCTGAAGTTGTAACTGGGGTATTAGTGCTTGTGCAAAAATTATATAATTGTATATAATCTTGGCTTTTTGCATCAATCATTACCTCATCATTTGCAAAAAAAGGTAGTTGCATATAAATTGCTTGTGCTACCTCAAACCCTGTGCCTTCAACTTCAGCCTTGCACCTATCTATTTCATCTTGTACGTCTTGCTTCGACTCAAAAAGAAGCTCTTTTTTTAATGTTAAGCTTCTCGCTTTATATGGAAATAGCGGAAAGCTGTCGGATCTGGATCCATAAAATGAGATCCAAACATTTAAGCGAAGCTCAGTTTCTTTTTTTTTGCGTTCATTTTTTCAATTACTACCCTTCCAAGTTCAATAATATCTTCGTTGGTCAGGTCGTTTAAGGCATCTTCATTCATATTAGTCCCCAAAAGAACTATGTCGCTGTAAGTAGTAAAATCCCCTTTGGTATTATCAAGAGCAATTTTATATAACTTGTTATTCAACGTACATCTTTCTTTAAATGTTGGAATCACAAAATTAAATTCTGTTTCTCCAACTTTGAATGTGTCGCCCATTTCCTTCTTCTTTCCCATTTAATCTCCCTAGTTAGCTATTGTCAAATTAACTACTGCATCATCAACTGTTGCATCATAATTTACACCCGCTACAGCAGTAAAAGGTATTACTGATTGGTAAAATGCTCCCCCATTATCAATAGATGGCTCATTTAAAAAGATTCTATCCATATCTAGTGTAAAATTACCAGCAGTGCTACTATCAACTAGCTGTAAATCGCAAACAGTTGAATTGCTAAACCTTCCGGTGCCCAAAACATCCTCAAGTTCTTCATCTCTTTTGCAAGTGAGAGAGCCTGTTACGTCAATAACTCCTGTCATTGCATATCCGTAAGGTCTATATGTTGAAGATTCTGAGTAGTGCACTCTTTCTACAGTTCTGCTAAAATCCAAATTAAAACTTGTCATCACTAGAGTCTCAGCAGAGCCACTATTCAATGTGCAAGTAAGGTCTTTGATATTCTTGATCGCAGTTGTATTAACGGTATTTGTTTGAGAATAATTAACATATGTTGGTTGGTAAGCAGTCATCATATTCAATGTAACTGTCCACTCTCCTCCTTCTGATCCAATATCACAAGCCCAGCTCATTCCTGTAGCTACGCAAGATGTTAAAAGCAAATCACTTGTTGCATCTGCTCCCACCTCTGTAAATAGCACTGAGCATTGAGTTGTCACAGATCCACCGTGAACATATGTAGTCGGAAAAGCATAATTAGCCGGTAAGGTTGCTACACTTGATGCATCCTCAAAGAATGAGGCACAACCCCTCAAAAATGTTTCCGTATTGCCTTTCATTGTGATGTCAAAAGTATAAACCTTTTGATCTGGTCTGTGGTGCCCTTGCATTACATAATTCACACCTCGTCCAACTCTGGGTGCAGAGTATTCAACTGGAGCAGAGAGCTCCGGCATTGTAAAAGATGTTACTGGGTACTCGTTCCAAGTTCCACCTGATGCAATAGCCGTCCCGAAGGCTGCCTCGTCGGCTATTAAACATTGAGTGGCTTGCGTTGATTTAAAACTTGCCATTATTTCTCCTCAGTTTTAGTTGTTTTAGTTTTCGGTTTATTAGCTACCACTTGCTCCAAGTGATTCTCTAATTCTTTCGGTACTTCGTTTAAATGAATTTCAAGCCCATTAAGTGCCTGAGAGTGTTTAGTATTACTGCCTAATGTCTGGAAATTTACTTCGGCATTTTTATATGATGCTTTTGCTTTGTATTTTTTCCCTGCATATGATTTTATCATTTTATTCTCCTTTATCCAAATGAGTTAAAGTTAATTAATAGTAGGTCATATTCAATAATGTATAGCGATTCGTCATCTTCGTTTTCACTATCCTCGATATTAAATTCTATGTTCTGCACTACCAAATCAACCCAACTGGCACTCGCAGTTTCTACTACTTGGTTATTTAAAAGATGTCGTCTAAGTCTATCAGATTTGTCTTTTATGGCTTCGTTTACTCTAGGGTTGGTTAGATCCCCTTTAAAGTAATATCGTAGCATTACGGCATATTCTCGTTCTTCAAATGTGGTTGTTTTTTGCAAATCAGATGAGCTCTGCAAATCAACCCTGATGCACTCGTTCCCAATCATCTTAAATCGTGGCGAAACGTACACATTTTGAAATTCGTCATCTATGATTTTCTTTAAACCATTTTCAATTTTTGGAAATGATATTTTATCATAAGTAACAGCCATTAAGATCCTCTAATTTTTCTTGCTGTTGAATAATTTTTATAAATTGAGTTAGCATATTTTGAGCCTCTGTGTGCATTAATAGATTTTACATTTTTATTAGTAGTCTCTACGTTCACGTTTCTCATTTCTATATCCCACCGATCCCCAACATTCATAGAGTTGCCCTCAAACCTTACATATAAATTGCCTCCCATATAGTCAAGCCCTCCGGTTACAGAAAGGTTTTCGGCTACATTACCATATAGGTTTGTCCCATCTAAAGTTTTAAAAGAAACTTTAGCAGTCCCATAAACTCCAGCAGTGGTGCAAATAATCTGAACCCTATCAAATTTAGCCCCTGTCCATCCATCGCAATAAGCTTCCACTAAATACATAGTTCCATTGCGAGTAATTTCTATTGGATTCCCTCCATTAATATCTCTTGTATTAGTTTCAAAGTTTAAAGCTATGGTGCCGGCATTGAGTTTGTCTAGCAATCCACTATTAGCAAACGTAATCTGCCTGAAAATAGCTTCTGCTTCTTCACTCTGTGGATTAATTGCTGTAATGCAATTATAGGCGGTCAATAGAGCAGTTAAGCGAACTATTACGTAATCATATTCAGGAGTGTCATTTGCTGGATCGGCACTATACTGAAATGCCTTAGGGATCGGAATCGGAAAACGGCTTTGATCCAGCATAGAATTTAATTGCTGGCTAGCCCTTTCTATCTGGTCGGTAATGTACGTGGTATAATCAATACCGGCTTCCATTAATTTGTCACTAGGGTTGAATCCATCATTAAAATAATATACGGTATCTGTATCTGCATCATAATACCATTTGTCATCTGAGGTAACTGCCCCAGTTCCTGATTCAGCACTTCCAAGTTCAGCTCCATCAACAAACAATTGCGAAACCAAGCCAGAATTAGCTGATTTATATTGATTAGTAACACCAGTGGCTGTCCAATTATAGATAGGTCGTTTGTCATCCATATCAGCAATCTTGGTATAAACTTGCTGTACATCTGATATGTCGCAATATTTAAATGTACTTATAGCCATAAATTTCTCCAAATTTTTAGGGTTCTATACGTAGAGTTGCCTCCCAACAACTGTCTGCATTGCTTTTCCAAACCTACCACCTTAGCAAAATATATTGACTGCCTAAGCATAGAACCCCTTTATAATTATTTCTTTTTCTTTATTTTAGTATTTTTCATCTTTTTTGCAGATCCCTTTTTCTTTGGTCTCCCTTTTTTACTTCCGTATGTTCCTTTTCCAGATGGCATCTTTTTTACTCCTAATTAATTATAGTTAATTCTACATCTCCGTCTATTTTGGAATTTAAAGATCTAGCATAAATTCCTTCTAAAGAATTAGAATTAGTTGATGTGGTTGCTCCTCCTGAATGTGCTGTCGCATATGTGCAAGAAACAGCTAGCTCGCAATAAGGAGGTAAACCAGATAAAACCAATGCTCCAGTCTCATAGTTTATAGAGCCAGAGCCATTAGCTTGTGCCCCGCTTCTTATAAACCCTCTCCCATTATCATATAAAAACACAGCATCATTTGTGACTGTTTCTGCCTTTTGGCTATTATAGATAGTATCTTTAGGTAATTGAGCCTCTACATAATCTCTCAAGGTAGTAGGGAATATTCCAGTAGCAGAATTATTAGCAAACAAATTCCACGAAGTCCCGCTATCTCCCCCTGTTGTTCCATTAGTGATAATCATCTTGCTCCTGTCTGAACTATTTCTTGTGTTTGATGAAAATCGTATATTTCCATTAACAATAGCAACACTGCAAAAAACTCCATATAAAGCATTTCCTTTAGTGTTTGCGGCAGTATTTAATGCTGACTGTATTTTATTTATTATTCCATCTTTTCCCCCAAATGTAGTATCTGAGGAATCAACAACAAAGCTCACTTCAGTTGCTGAAACTCCGTCAATTTGAGCTTTAACATAATATGTTGATCCAGCCGTCAGCCCACTATCTGTGCTAGGTCCGATAGGTTTAGAGCAAATT
>TARA_R100000808_G_C2155191_1_pt1 | contig 15429 bp, 5 predicted proteins | sample TARA_R100000808 | Tara Oceans TARA_R100000808 (sample SAMEA2622852) | marine metagenome | biome: marine biome (ENVO:00000447); feature: marine epipelagic mixed layer (ENVO:xxxxxxxxx); material: "saline water (ENVO:00002010), including plankton (ENVO:xxxxxxxx)" | depth 140 m | reverse complement strand
ACTGTAGTGGTAGTCGCCCTACGGGGCGATTACAAACTACAAACTTATATTATATGGAAAATAAAAAATCAAAAGGTTTGGGTGATACTGTAGCAAAAATAACAAAAGCGACTGGTATAAAAAAAGTAGTTGACACTGTTGCTAAAGCTACAGGTAAAGATTGTGGGTGTGAAAAAAGACAAGAAACTTTAAATAGATTATTTCCTTATAACAATTAAAAATAAATTATGGCAGTAGGTATAAACAATGTATATAAAAAAGTTTTATCATTAGCTAATAAAGAACAAAGAGGTTATATTACGCCTCATGAGTTTAATACATTTGCTGATCAAGCTCAGTTAGAAATATTTGAACAATATTTTTATGATAAAAATCAGTTTTCTAGAGTTAAAGGTAATGAAAGTGAGTATAGCGATATGATTTCTAATTTAGATGAAAAAATATCTATATTTGAAAGCACTGCTCCTATTAATTCTGCCGGAGAGATTAACGCTGCTGATTTTTATAGATTAGGAACTGTTATATTCGCTGGAACTAGCGGTGCTTTTGGTGGTGGTACTATAGTTGAAGAAGTTCAACAAAATGAAATATTAAATCTAAACAGATCGTTATTAATGGCGCCAACTTCAAGTAGACCTGTTTATATTAGAGTATCACAAACAGTAGTTCAAAGCTTTCCAGACTCAACAATGAATGATTTAAGTTGTACTTATATAAAAAAACCTAAAAAGCCTCAATGGGGATATGTAGTTATTAATGGTAGAGCTATGTACGATGGAGATGCTACGGTTACAAGTAATTTTGAGCTACATAGTTCTGAAGAAAACGAATTAGTTTATAGAATACTAAAACTTGCTGGAATTGCTATAAAAAGAAATGATATATCAAGCGCTGGTCAAGGATTAGAAGTCGCGCAAGTTCAACAAGAAAAACAATAATAAATGGGACTACAACAGTATACACCTAGAGAATATTACGAAGATGGTATTGGCTCAGGACAATATCAATTTACTCCTCTTCAGCAAGTAATAACAAACTTTGAAATAGCATATGTTGGTGAAGATAAACTTATACCAAAAGTAAAAAGAACTGATATTATTTTTCATGCACAAAGAGCTTTAGCTGAATTATCTTTTGACGTTCTTAGATCTTGTAAAGCAGAGGAATTTGAAGTACCCGCTTCTTTACAAAAATTATTACCGATAGATTATGTTAACTACACTCAAGTATCTTGGGTAGATAGCGCTGGTATTAAACATAGAATATATCCAGAAAATAAATCATCTAATCCAGACATACACCCTTATCAAAACGAAGAAGGTCAATACGCTTTATCAATACAAGCTAAGCTTACTCACAACTCAGAAATATTTGAGTTAGTTGGTGATTGGCGTTCTCAAATAGTTATTGGCATGCGTTTTGCTAAACATCCTTATATAGCTAAACAAAGTTATGTGCATAATATATCTTATAACTCTACTACAGATGTCACTTCTGTAACTATAAAAAATCAATTTGGTGAAGTAGTTAGAAAAGCTGGTACTTCTCCAGGTACAGATCCAATACCATTAAATACTTTTACAGGTAATAGAGATGCAGTTGTAGAGTTAACAATACAAAGACAAACTATGTTAGGTTTGTCAAGATCTGTAGATAGTACATATTTTGAAACTACAGTAGCGCAATTTGCTAATGGCTCAATAACCTCTGGTACAACTGGTCAAAATGCTTTATCTGATGGTGGTGAAGCAAATGGTGATAGTATTATAGTAGTTAATGATACATCAGGCATTAAAAAAGGTATGATAGTTTCTCATCCTGGTTTTCCTAACGCGCCTAATACAACACCAGTTGTAAGGGTGGTAAATATAGGTACTAATCACGTTGAGTTTTCTTCTCCTTTAGCTTATAACGCTAGTAGTGGAAGTACTATAGGTTTTATTGATACTACTAATCCTGATTCTACTACTTGGGAAAATTATAAATCATCAAGTCTTTCTGAAAATACTATTAATGATTATCAAGATTATCAAAATGATATATACTGGCCAAATGAAGGTAAAAGATATGGTTTAGAACCAGAGCGAGCACAAGTTAATGGTTATTTTTATATTTGTGGAGCAAGTAAAATACATTTTAGTTCTAATTTAGCCGGTAGAACTGTAATAGTAGATTATATAAGTGATAATCTTGATTATGAAGGTAATATGGTTGTACCTAAACTAGCTGAAGAAGCTTTGTATAAATCTGTTATTTACGCTATATTATCTACTAGAGCTAATATTCAAGAATATGTAGTTAGAAGATTTAAAAAAGAAAAGTTTGCGGCTGTTAGAAACGCTAAAATAAGAATATCAAATACTAAATTAGAAGAAATTACTCAAATTTTAAGAGGTAAGTCGAAACAAATAAAACACTAGTACATGCCAGATATTAAAAATCAGTTTACCGGTGGTAAAATGAACAAAGATCTTGACGAAAGACTTGTTCCCAAAGGTGAATATAGAGATGCAATGAATATACAAGTGTCAACTTCAGAAGACTCTGATGTTGGAGCTGTTCAAAATATACTAGGTAATATACCAGGTTGTGTATACGAAAATATATTAGATAATCCAATAGTAGAAGGCTCTACTACTGTAAGTTCTATATCTGACGAAAAAAATGATTCTTTATATTGGTTAGTTGCTGGTCCTACTGATGCTGATTTTGATGTACTTAGTTTAGATACTCAGCACCAAACCGTTTCTTTCAAAGACTTAATAATGCGTACTAATAGTGATACGTCAATAGCGGAATCTGGTTGTGAACCTGTTTTTGTAGACAAATGGAAGTATTGTACATTATTAACACCAGCAACAGTTTCTACTCTTACTAACTCTATAGTGTTTGATGATACTAGTTTGTACTCTAATATAATACCTGGTATGCAAGCTACAGGTTTTTCAAACGGTGCATCTGTTTTTGGCCCAAGGTTAGTTACTAATGTTGGTACTTTAAATTTTATACCAATAAACTATCAATCAAACACTGTTGTAAATCAAATTAATGTCACAGATACTTCTTCTCAATTAAATGTTCCCGTTTATTTACGAACATTTGCTGGTTGTGCTGCTACGTTCTTAAGCCCAGGTCAACCTAATCCTAATTTTTACAATGCAATAACAGGCCCTGGTTTTCATGCTGGTAATGCTACTTTATGTCCTCCTCACTCAGCTGATCTACTTAATATACCTCAACCTACAGATTTAGCTTCTAATACACAAAACTTACAATTACTAATTCCAATGCAAACACCAGCTGGACAGCAAGTTAGTCTTCCTGGTAGTTTTGTAGCTGGCGCACAAATTGATTTTGCTCAATCTACTTCTGGTGGTAGTCCTGTTGGTTTTAATATATTTACAAACTCTACAATAGTAAGTATAACTCCTAATGTAACTTTAGATCCTACTTATGCTTTTTTCAGCGCTACATATGGTAGTGGTCCTACTTCTTTTGTAGATTATTATGTAATAGAAGTTGATACTGGTCCTCAAGTTGTTGATACAACTCAGCTAATACCTGATACTACTCATTATCCTAGTCAAGTACATAATTTTGAACCTTTATATATTGAAGTTACTTCACAAGTAAATCAAAATGTACCTGGTAGCTCTATAGAAGTTTATGCTAATTCTCAACAATGGCTAAATGAAATATATGAAATATTCTACCAACCAGGTACAATATTACCTGTTTCTGGTGCTACACCTTCAATTACAATTGATAATAGTGTAGGTGCTGGCGGTTTGTTCCCTCCCAACTCTTGTATTGATCCTGGTTCTATTATTGATCCAGCATATGGATTTAGTCTTGGACCACCTATACAGTACAATACTACTTACGATATAGTAGACTGTAATACTTACGCGCCGGTAACACCAAGTGGTTTTAACAACTTTAGATCACTTCCTTTAACTTTTTTTGTTCAAAATCAATTTGCTCCTGATGCTGTATATTTAAACGCAACTGTTGAATTAAAAGATGTTGATACTATTTGTTTTGAAAATCCACGACGTGTTTTAAACTTTGACGCTAGTAGGTTAATAACAGGAATAAATATTGTTGATGACATGTTATTTTGGACTGACAATTTTACTGAGCCAAAAAAAATAAACATACCACGTAGTATAGAAGGAACTGATCCTGCTGGTGATACTCATACAGCTGTTGTTAATAGTGCCACTGGTTTATCTTTATCAAACTATAATCCTATACAAGAAGAACATATAACGGTTATTAAGAAAAGCCCTAAATCATCTTTAACAATGGATTTAAGGTCTTTTAGAAATCCTGATCAAAACTACTCTGGTATAGTTACTATCTCTGACGAAACAAATATTGCTGACTCTAGCTTATGGCAACAAGTACAAAGTTTTGCTACTACTGGTACAGGTAACACAAATCATCCTTATGATTTTTCTACTTTTACTACAGAAGAAGGTAATAACATCATGTATGTTCAAATACAAACAGACTTAGATGGAAACTCTAATTTTAACTTAGATAACTGGAAAGTAGGATCAAAAGTTGTATTGAAAGAGTTTGATGCAAATGGAATACCACCACAAATACCTATTAATGACTATACTATAAAAGGAGTTATTATTGGTTGGGATTATACGAATAGCTTAGGTAATACTGTAGATGCTAATAGCTTTACATCTTCTGCAGCTCCTTATGGCGCTAAAGTTGCTATAAAAATTAATAGTATTTCTAGACCACCACAATTAGCTATAAGTGGTACTTTAAATTTTGCTATAGATTTATTTGATGAGTCTGAAAAATTATTTGAGTTTAAATTACCTAGATTTTCTTATAGATATAAATTTGAAGATGGTGAATATTCTGCTTTTGCACCTTTTACTAGTGTAGCTTTTCTTCCTGGTTCGTTTGATTATCATCCTAGAAAAGGTTATAATCTAGCTATGACAAACAATGTGAATCATTTGTTTTTAAGAGATTTTATAACTGAAGATATGCCTTTAGATGTTGTTGCTATTGACATTTTATATAAAGAAGATTCTTCACCAGAAGTATATGTTGTAGAAACAATAAAACCTGATTCAGATCCTACTGTTAACGATTTTGGTAATTTAGTAACAAACTGGACTTTAAATGAGTATAGAATTGATAAGGAAAATATAAAAGCAATTTTACCTTCTAATCAATTGTTACGACCATTTGACAATGTACCTAAAAAAGCTCTAGCACAAGAAGTTACTGGTAGTAGAATTGTTTATGGTAATTACGAGCAAAATTATAACTTAACTAATGGTAATTCTCAATACAACCCTGTTTTTCAAGTTGAACTTGCAAACGAAGAGTCTTCTACTGTTAAATCAATAAAATCTTTACGAGAATATCAACTTGGTGTTGTTTTTACAGATGAGTATGGTAGAGAAACACCTGTAATATCAAATACCTCTGGTACTTTTAAAATAGATAAAAGCTTAGCTATTAAAAACAATAGGTTACAAGTAAGATTAAACAACGCTAGTATACCGCTAGACATGAAGTATTTTAAGTTTTATATTAAAGAAACTTCTGGTGAGTATTATAATATGGCTATGGATCGATATTACAACGCTGAGGATGGTAATATTTGGGTGTCTTTTGCTTCTTCAGATAGAAATAAAGTTGACATAGATTCGTTTTTAATACTTAAAAAAGGTGTTGATTCAAACGAGTTGATTGAAGATGCTGCTAGGTTTAAAGTTATAGCTATAGAAAACGAAGCTCCAGATTTTATAAAAATTAACAAAACTATTATATCTAGTGTTACACACGCTGCTGCTGTTAATGTTTTCCCTGACGGCGCTAGTGAACTACCTACCGTTGGTAGTAAATTCTTTTCAATTGGCTGGTGGGATGGAACAGGAACTGGTATTCACATACATAGTAATAGTTCTATAAAAAATATACATAATTCAACTGATGACTCTGAATACTGGTTTCAAATTGTAAATAGTACTAACACTGAGTCATCTATACCAATGAGAATATCTAAAATAGATTTAAGTGATGATCTTGGTGTAAATTCTTCAAATGCAGTAAATTGGAATATAACTTTAGAAAAACCGTTTGCAGATGATATTTTAAAATTTACTGATTCTCCTAATGATCCTAACAATGTAACTCAAATACAGTTTGGTAATAAAGCTGTATTTTGGGAGTATAAAAAAGATAATGCTGCTAAGTTTGATGGAAGGTTTTTTGTTAAAATATTTGAAGAAGATGTATTTACTAAGTATATAGTAAACAACCCTAGTAGTACTTCACTAACAACTTACAACTACACGCCTAGTATTTCTCAAAAAATATATTCATTTAGAAAAGACAGACATGATCTTGCTTGGAGCAATGCTACTGGTACACTTCCTGGTGGTGCAAGTGGTAACTTTATAGCTACTAATGCTAACAATAACAACCCTTTATGGCAAGACATAATACAAGCTACAACTAATACAGGTAATAATTATGGTAACTCGGGAAGTAACTGGTTAGCTCATTGCGCTTTTTTTAGAGGTTTAAATTTACATAAAGCACAAGTAAGTGGAGATGGAACAGGTGTTGTTGTTTTTGACCAACATGCTATAAATCAAAGAAAAGCTTATGAGACAATGGATTTGCATGGTGGATCTGATTATTTAGAGTTTGAAGACGTTTGGTTTGTTGATGGAGAAACTAGCGAGGGTAGATTTACAACTGATTGGGGTGGTTATTATACCGATACTAACTATACTGGTTATGGTATTGATACTACTGCTACTACTAGCGCTATAATGGATTTAGGTTTTGGTGGTATACAACCTGAAGAAAGAAAAGATTCTGGTGGTCAATGGATATATTGGCCTTGGCAAGCTGACAATCTTAGTCTTAATGTTGATACTGATTTTTATGAATTATCAAATAATAATCACTATGATGTTGAAGCTGGTGTTTTTGCTGATTTATTAACAAACGCTACTACTTTTAGATGGAAACAAGATCCAACTAATCAATATCTTCAAACTAATAGCCAGCAAGAATTTAATTTGATAAGACATGAAGCTGACTTTGATCTTGAACAACAATACGCAAATGCTAGAGGCTTTTCTGCAGCTATTGGTAATATTATTAATAATAATGGATATGTACAGTCAACTTTTTATAGACCAGATAATTTTAGTAAAAACTATAGATTAGGATTTGCTGATCATCAAGATAGCACGCAGGCTATAAAATTTAATCCATATACTTATGGATATATTAATAATGGTTTACAAATACCACTTGTTGTAAGCACGGTCACGGCTAATAATGAAATAACTGTTGCTGGTTTATCTAACCCTGATTTAAACCCTGCTTATGGAATAAGAAAAATATATCCAGGTATGGTGTGGGACACGTCTGATACTAGTGTAGGTTTTCCTGTTGGAGCTACACCTATTTTTACTTCTAGTTGGACTGCTAGTAGCCCTAATACTGATGACGGTGCTATTGTTTCTGAAATAGATGAAGCTACAAATACTATAAAATTTAAAGTCTACAATGGATCATGTCCTTCGTGTACTTTCCCTACTTTAGTTCCAGGTGATGTTATAGTTATCAAACAATTTGGTATGAATGGTTTAAGTCGTAATTCTGCTAAAAATATTAATTACTGGAATAATGGTGAAGGATTTAACAATGCTAACAATGGTGTTGATGCTGTAGGTTTTGATCTTGAAATAGTAGATAGTTCAAGCAATACAAAAGAAGTTGAGTTTCCTCGTTTTCCTGCTATATTTGAAACAGAGCCAAAAGAAGAAAAAGATTTAGATATTTATTTTGAAATAACAGATAATATACCAACATCGCTAGACGTAGATACTATATCTACTGTTTTACCAATTGGTAGTATTGTAGAAATAAGAAGTCAAGATCCTGATGTAGGTACTTTAGGCAATGGGGTAATACCTTTTAGTGAAGGTATTAGTGTTGTTAATAACACTCATAATGGTACTGGTAGAGATATAATAGTAAATGCAGATTTAGGCTCTGGTTCTTTTGGTAGTGGTACTATAATTCCTGGAGATAAAATAGTAGTACAAAAACCAAATGGAGATATTATAGAAATAGAAATTAGTGCTATTGGTATTGCTGGTACAACTGGTAATTTTACAACTACTTTTGAATTAATAACAAATTTATTAAAACAAAAAGTAACTTCTGGTTGGTATAATTGTTATTCATTTGGTAACGGTGTTGAATCTAATAGAGTTAGAGATGCTTTTAATTTAACTTACATGAGAGATGGTGTTAAAGCTTCTGCTACTTTAGATACTGAATATAAATCTGAACGTAGAAAACATGGATTAATATATTCTGGTATTTACAACTCTAATAGCGGTGTAAATAATTTAAATCAATTTATACAAGCTGAAAAAATTACTAAAGATATAAATCCTATTTACGGTAGTATACAAAAATTATACTCTGGTTGGGGACAAAGCGGTGATTTAGTTACACTTTGTGAAGATAGAGTTTTAAAGATATTAGCTAATAAAGATGCTTTATTTAATGCTGATGGTGATTCAAACGTTACTGCTACTAATAGAGTTTTAGGTACTGCTACACCTTATTCTGGTGAATTTGGAATATCAGAAAATCCAGAGTCTTTTGCAGCTGAGTCTTATAGAGCTTACTTTACAGATAGAGTTAGAGGTGCTGTTATTAGATTATCTATGGATGGTTTAACAGCTATATCAGAAGCTGGTATGAAAGATTGGTTTAGAGATAATTTAAAATTATCAACTAAGCTTATAGGTAGTTACGATGATAGAAAAGATCAATATAATATAACCTTGTCAGAAACAAATGACACTTCTATATTAAATATTGGTACTGCTAGAACAGTTTCGTTTAAAGAAAACGTAAAAGGTTGGACTAGCTTTAAATCTTTTATTCCTGAAAATGCTAATAGTTGTGCTAATGAGTATTACACTTATTTAGATGGTAATTTATGGAAACATCATGTTGAGCAAATAGATAGTAATACAGGTTTAGAAATAAATAGAAATACTTTTTATGGTGTTTTTACACCAACAAGTCTTAGCGTAATAATTAATGATTCACCTGGAGTTATAAAAACATTTCACACTTTAAATTATGAAGGAACTCAATCTAAAATAGATGAGCTAAGAAGTTATGATACAACAGATATTGCTACTGGACTTGTAAGAGATACTATTTATAATGATGAGTATTATAATTTAAATGACGTAAAAGGTTGGTATGTTAAAAACATTAACACTAATTTAGAACAAGGTGGTTTACCTGAGTTTATTAAAAAAGAAGGTAAATGGTTTAACTATATAAGAGGTGCGGTTGGTAGTGTAATTGATACAGAACCTACTGAAAATATAATTGGAGGTTTTGATAACGCTGATTTTTCTTTTCAAGGTATAGCTAGAGTAGCATCTGTTATATCTGGAGCTCCCGTGCCAGGTTGTACAGACAATGGTTTAGCTTTAAACGGTGCTGGTGTAGTTAATGACATTGATGGTGATGGACAACCCGCTTTCAATTATGATCCTAACGCAACTGTAGATGATGGATCTTGTGTAGCTATAATTTTAGGTTGTATGGATCCGTATGCAACTCTTCCTAACGGCAATGGTTATAATCAAAATGCTAATACTTCTGATCCTTCTCAGTGTATTTACTATGGTTGTTTAGATGATGGTACAGATCCTAACTTTACAGCAAACGGCGTAGCAAGACCAGCTGGTTACACTGGTCAAGCTTTAAATTATGATATAAACGCTACGCATCAAGGCTCTGTAGTTTGCACTTATATTTCTGCAGTTGCAACTCCTGGTTGCACAGATGATGGTAGTGATCCTAATTTTCCAGGTAGACCTTCTGGATATTCTGGACCAGCAGGTAATTACGATCCTAATGCTACTGTTGATGATGGAAGCTGTACTTATCCTGTAGTAGGTTGTATGGATCCTATGGCTCAAGGATTTGATCCTTTAGCTACTGTTTCTGACTTTTCATGTATATATCCTGGCTGTATGGATCCTTCTGCTGATAATTATAGTTTTGGAGGAGCACTTCCTGCTGGAAGCCCTTTTGGTTGGGTTTGGTATCCTGTTGTATCTAATCCTCCTGTTGACAACACAACAACACCTATTGTAGAAGAGTATGAGCAAGGTACAGCTGTAGATAATGGTAGTTGTGTATATGGAACTGGTGTAATACTTGGCTGTACTAACGCAAGTGCTTGTAACTATGATACTTTAGCTACTCAAGACGATGGATCGTGTAATTTCTGTGGTGATTCTAGCACTCATGTTTTAAACTATGATGGTGCAAACGCGACTTGTACTAGTGGTTGTATTTATTGTAACGCACCTACTATTAATTCTGTTACTGTTTCAGGAATAGTAGCGTCGTTTGATTTAACAGGTGTTACGCCTAGCGTTTCAATAGCTGATTCTGTAGAGTATAGAATTACTATTTGGTTAGACGATGGAACAGGAAATCCAACTGGACTACCAATTACACAGCTTAATAGTTTTACAGGTTTACCAATGGTAAATAGCACTACGCTTCAGAGCGCTAGTTCTGGATCAACTGCTTTACAAGCTGGAAATAGCTATATCGCACTTCCAAGAGTTCGTTGTAGCACTGCAACTTTAACTACAAACGTTTTTTCACAATTTGGTAGTCCAACTTTATTTTCTATACCAAGTACGGGACCAGGTCCAGGTCCAGGCCCAGGTCCAGGTCCAGGTCCTACGCCAACACCTGGAGTATCTGGTTGTACAGATCCTATAGCTTGTAATTTTGATCCTACAGCTTCTATTGACGATGGTTCTTGTACATACCCTGCGACTAATGCTAATTGTAGTGGAAATTGTTTACCTGGATATGTTGATGCGTTTGGATTAGGTGTTTGTGTGGCTTGTGCTTATGGTTGTACTGATGCTTCGGCTAACAACTATGATTCTACAGCAACATGTGATGATGGTTCATGTACTTTTGGACCTGTTTCAGTACCTGGTTGTACTTATGGCTTAGGTGGTGGCGCTGGTTATAATTCTCTTCCAAGTTGGGGCGCTCTTATAAATGATGGTGGTCCTAACACTAGTTCATCTTGGTTCCAATTATACGGTAGTTTAGCTAGTTTTGGATTATCTGTTCCGGCTGAAGCAAATAATTTTAATGCATCAGCTAATGTTGATGATGGATCTTGTCAATTTGGTCTTGTACAAGGTTGCACACATCCTCTTGCTGTTAATTATAATCCAGCGGCGTCAATAGATCCTAATAATGTATATCACCAAAACATGCAAGTAGGTTATACTCCAGTATCAGGTAATCTTTATTATAGTAGATTTGATGCTTTAGCGTGTAAATTTGAAGGATATGGAGGTGAAAATAGTCTTCCTTATGGGCAAAAAGTTTTCCGTCTACAAGTTAAACATCCGACCAGTAACAAATGGGGTTGGGACACGCAAGATGCTAGTGGACAATACCTAGCTAACTATGGAATTGATAATGGAGGTTTAGCTGATCCTGCTACTGATTTTATTGAAATTACAGATTCAGCAGGAAATATTATTAATCAAGGTGCGCATAGTTGGATGGGTGCATTTCAAAATCAAGGTGAAATAAATCCTAATTCTGTATTTACAGGTCAAAACAACGCTGGAACAATTGGTGGCTCATTAGGATACGTTACATCTACTTTAGCAGGTATTCAACCAACAGGTCAAAGCATACTTTTCCCTATGCCATATACTGTTGTTCCAGGCCCTCACGTTTCTTTCCAGCCATCAAATGGTACAATACAAGGTTTTCCTATGAACAAATATAGAGCAATTGTTTGGGATGGTGGTGTTAATGCTAATACTAATTCTCCTTATATTAATACTGCTAGTTCTAATAATTATGAAATTAGAGTTTTTAATTTGCCTTGCCAAAACGCAACTGGAACATCGGCTGCTGGTCAATGTTGTAGCAACGGAAATTTATATATTTACGGTTTACCAGCTGGATCAGCAATACAACAATGTCAATAAAATAATAAGTTATGCCTATATCAACGTTAATATTTAATACATCATTAAACTCTAGCTTACAAATTGGAGATTTAGTTTATTATACATCACCTAGTCAGTTACCTACTAGTTCTATATATCAATCGGTTACTTCTGGTGTAACTAAATTTGGTGTTGTTAGTGATATAAGAGATATAGATTTATTAACAGGTTTACCACTTGACCAACCAGAAATAGATGTTGTACATGACGCTAACATTCCAGCGCCACTAGCTAGTGATTATATAATGTTTGAAAAAGATAAACAAGTTAACTCATCTAGCTTAATAGGTTATTATGCAAAAGTTGACTTAGAAAACACTTCTGATACTAAAATAGAGATGTTTTCACTAGGCTCAGAAGTTACAGAAAGTAGTAAATAAAAAAAATAAATTATGACATATCACTACGGAGGTTCTTCAGGTGCTAGAAGAAGAACAACTACACAAACAACAACTACAAGAACTACTACGCAGTCAGCGGCTCAGCAAATGGCTAATCAAAACGTTGTGTCAAATACCTCTCAAGGTGCTGCAAGGTTGCCAAATATTTTAACTTTTATTAATGAAGTTCCTTTATTTAGAACTTTACAGTCTGCTTTAGAGTACGGACAGTCGGTAGGCTTAGAAGGTTATCATACTCATGTTTTTTCAAACATAACTGGTTATATGGCTGGAATAGATCACAATCAAGCTATGAGAAATAAACAAAATATGGTGATAAAAAGTTTTGATATAGATTTGTCTAATTTACCAGCAAGCGGTGAAGAAAGAGTTTTTAATATATCTGGTGACAAAGGTAGTGAGTTTATTTTAGAAGTAAAAGATGCTACAACTGGAAATTATTATAATTTTCAAACAAAATCTTTTCAGACTGCAAAATCAAAATTAGAAACTTCTATTATTAGTAATGTTTATAGAGGATCTATTACTTTTCCAGCTGTAACAGGAACTGATGATACTTATGATATTTTTTTATACGCAAAACCTGGTACTGCTCACGCGGAGTACAAAGAAGTTAGATTTTTAGATGACACTGTAGATATAAATTCATCTACAGGTTCTAACTCACTAATGATGCAAAAAGTTATATATCAATATGACACTATAACATTAACACTACAAGGATATTCTCCAAATTCTACATTAAGTGGTACTTTTTCTACTACAACTATTGACACTGATAATAATGCTGCTAGACAAAGTGCTGCCTTTTCAATTACTGCAACTGCAAATGCAGCTAGTGCTTACAAAATTATTAAACAACCAACAATACAAGATTTAGTTTCTATATCTTCTTTAACTGTAAGTAGTAATCCAGAAAATTTACCAGGAGAAGATGTATTTCCTACGGTAACGGGTACTACTACAGCTAGTCCTGCTATAACTGGTGGTGGTAGTGTTGTTAAAGTTGTTGTAGCCGATGCTGTAGCTGATATTATGGCTGTTGGTGATAAAATTACAGCTTCAACTACTACTGATACTGTTGATGGAGCTGTTACTAGTGGTGTAAAAGTAGTTATGGATAATAATGTTGACACAAAAATGGCTGTAGGAGATCGAATTACAGCTGGTGATGATGCTGATGTAAATCATTTTCTTAATAGAACCGTAGTAACTGTTGCTGAGTTAAATCCAGATTCAGATAATGTTAAAGAGTTTAGTATGTCTGAAGCGGTTGCGCTTAGCGATGGTTTATCGTTAACGTTTACACCAAAATGTAATAGAAGTGAAACAACTGTAGTAGCTTTAAATCCAGATGGTGATAATACTTCTGAATTTTCAATGTCTCAAAACATAGGGCTTAGAGAAGGTGTTACTTTAAGTTTTAGTAATAGAAAAAATAAAAGATGGCCAGTTGATAATATAAATAGTCTTTCTCTTGGAGATAAAATATTACCTGGTACAAATGTAACTTCAGATTCTTTTATTACTAATTATGAAAACACAATTGTAATAAACGAAGGTTACGAAAATGAAGAAACAATAGTGCTAGACGCTGTTCCAGGTTTAGATACTAATAATCAAACACCAACTATTGTAAAAGGTGAAGTAACAGTACAACCTGGTAATATTATTTTCAATAAACAGCAAGCGCTTGCTCTTGGTGGAGACACAATTAATGTTATAGGTTATGGTTTAAATAAAGCTTTTTTAAATTATGGTTATGATTTAAGATTTACTGATCTTAAAATAGAGCTAACAGATGTAACAACAACAACAACTTCAGTGGTTAGTAATAGCACAACAGTTCCAGTTGCCTCTGTAAATGGTGTTTTACCAGGAACAACCACTGTTAGCGGTATAGGTATAGATCCATCAGTAGAAGATCCAACTATAAATAGTAGAAGTGTTACTAGTGGTGCTGGTAACATAGAGTTGAGCGCTGCTCAAACATTAGAAAATGGTGTTACTTTAACATACGCAAACGCTGGGCAAGTAGCAACTATAACTGGTAATATAGAAATAGTAAGTGCTGGTACCTCTAATCAAACTTTATATTTTGATTTAGAAAAACTACTATCTACTACATAAAAGTAAAAAAACAGTGAAAACTGTGATAATAAATAAATAAAAAGAATAATATGGCAAACGGAATAAATAATCCAAATTTCCCCGCTTATGGTTTTGGTTTTGATAAAGCTACATATAATCCATATGGAAGCTCAGAAACCCCAAGTAATTTTAGATTTTACGAAGATCAAGGTGCTAGCAACTTTTTTGGTTTTGATATGTTTAACCTACAATCACCCACGTCACAAGTTGTTCCACAACAAGCGGTATCACCACAGACATCTACTCAAACTTTTGGACAGGTGCAACCTTATGCTGGCGTAAGTTTACCTATGCAACAAATAGGAGGTGCGGCAGGCGCAGGAAGCATGCAAGCGATGCCAAGTAAAATGGAAATACCTAGCGCGTCTAGTACAGGTGGTAGCGGAATTGACTATGCAGCAAACATGTCTCCACAAGCAATGATGGGTGCAGCGCAGGGTGTGGGTGGTATACTGCAAGGTTTAATTGGTAGCACTAGAAGAAAAAACGAGCAAATAGCCGCTCAAGATGAGTATGATAAAATACTACAACAATACAAAGATTTAGATACTAGTAATTTATATGCTGATTTTGAAAACCAATTCACTGGTATGGAAAATGTTTATGAAGATTTAACCGTAAATAGACAGCAAGCAGAGTTTGAGCGAGATATGTTTAGACAGCAGCAAGCAAATACTATGCAGGGACTTTCTGCAGCTGCTGGAGGTAGTGGTATAGCTGGTTTAGCACAAGCGTTGGCAAATCAAGGTCAAATAGCTGCA
>TARA_R100000808_G_scaffold9969_2_pt1 | contig 15666 bp, 12 predicted proteins | sample TARA_R100000808 | Tara Oceans TARA_R100000808 (sample SAMEA2622852) | marine metagenome | biome: marine biome (ENVO:00000447); feature: marine epipelagic mixed layer (ENVO:xxxxxxxxx); material: "saline water (ENVO:00002010), including plankton (ENVO:xxxxxxxx)" | depth 140 m | reverse complement strand
AGCATTCAGAACTGTTGCATTTTGCCTATTCTGTAAGTTTTGTAATCTTGATTGCTGTTGCTGTTGTGCCGTAGTTAAAGCAGCCTCTTGTCTAAACTGACCTTGTTGCACTCCCATCTGTTGTGCCATTTGTGCAGTTTGACTAGCAGCGTCTTGACGATTGGCTAAATTCTGCATACGAAGCTGTTGTTCTTGTTGAGCTTCAGCTAGATTAGCCTGTTGTTGATTTGAAAGATTTTGTGCTGCTCTAGCCTGCAAAGCTTGTGCGTTGTCTTGAGCAATAGGTAAAGCACTTTGTATAATAGCATTAAACAAAGAATCTCTAGCTACTGTAGAAACATCTAGTCCTCTTTGTACCATGTTCTGAGAAATAACATCTACGGCTGGTTTAGCCCATGCTGGTATTTCTCCTGATTCTAATCCTCCTACTAGAGCTTCCATTTGAGCAGACATTAAAGCTTCGGTAGGTAATGCAGCTACTGCTGCTTGAACAGTAACGTCTTCATTTGCTATTTGAGCTTCCATTGTTGCGGGGTCTTCTACAATAGCAGAAGCAATAGACTCTGGAATTATTGCAGTTTCTGCAAGCATAGAAGAAGCTATACCTGTTCTTGCTTCTCCTTGTACTGCGCTTCGTTGAGCAGCTTCAAATCCTAATGTATTAATAATTTGAGCTTCTTGTGCTGTAGGCGCAGTACCTGTAATCGCTGTTCTTGTTTGAACTTCAGCGTCTGCTGTTTGAGAAACCTGCCCACCAACGCCAACGACTCCAGGCGCAAAGGCCCCGTCTGAAATAACAGCATCTACAGTTGTAGCTTTAGCTGCTTCTTCGGCAGAGGTGTCTCTTTGTGCTGCAACAGCTTCTTGAGTAAGTTGTCTAATCTCATCGGCTCTTGCTTCTCTAAGTTCGTCTGTTTGAGCAGGAGCTATCTTATCAAGCTCTCCAGCTACAGCAGCCGCGTATGTAGCAGGATCAAAACCTTCTGGAAGAGCGGCTGTATTTACGTTTCCTTGTGCTGCCCTCATTTGCTCTATAGTAACGCCTTGAGGAGCTTGAATATTTTGATAATCTTCTACTTGTTGAATATCTTCTGTAGCTGTTATTCCTTCTTCAGGAGTTAAAGTAGCAACATCTATTTCAGGTGTAGTGACTGATCCTCCAAATGTCCCGATCTGATCAGAAATAGTTGCTGAAGTAGTTCCGTCTTGTCCATATAGTTTAGCCCTTCTTAAAGCTTCGCCTCTATTCCAAGCTTCCATGTCCCTCGTATATTGTTCTTGAGCTTTTGCATAAGCGTCTGGATCTGGTATTGTTCCTTCTTCATTATTTGGATCAGGCTTTGTATAGTCTTCTGGTTTAGGAGCTTCAGGTGTAGGAGCAGGATCAGGCGAAGGAGCAGACGCACCCGTGCCTGGAGGAGGGGCTGAAGGTATAGCAGTTTCTACTTTAGTTATTTCAGATTGAGGTACAGTTGAAGGAGGAGTAGTATTACCTGATCCCGTTGGAGGATGAGGAACCCATGAGCTAGTAGTACCGCCATCCTCATCTCCTGGCTCTTTTACAAGCCTATGAGTATGTGGGTTAGCTGTTCCACCTTCATCAAGACCAACTCTTCCACCCTTGCGATAGTCCTGACGAACTACGCTTGCCCTGGATCGTGTCTTCTTCGACTGTTTCTTTTTCCTAGCCATTATATATTCCTATCAAAAAGTCTGTCTATTTTTTTCTCAAGCTTTCCAATACTTTCTAAAATCCTATCAATATCGTCTGCCAGTTCTACTTTAGTAACATAGTTACCTGCTAATTCTTCTCGCGTCTTATTTAAAAGAATGTCAATCCTTTTATTTTCTGCTGTGTTTGCTCTGATCGTGTAAAAAATAGGAGCTAGTACTAAAGTTATAAAGCCATTCCAAAGTATATATGCTGAAAGTTCCATGAATTATCCTATTGTTTTTTGTACTGATGTTGGCGTAACCTTTTCAGCTATTTCAGCATTTAGATTTGTTTTAATTTCAGTAACTTTATCAGAGGTTAAAGCTTCTTCTACCCATCCTTGAACCTTTGCAGAATTAAGACTACCAAAAGCTGTAAAGTTTGATAAGTCTGAAGTATCTAGTGGTTGAGTGCCAAATACTGTAGCAGTTTGTGGATTCCCGTCCAAGTCGTTATTAGAGTCATCTGTAGCTGTTAGTCTCCAATGTACGTTATAAACTACATCAGCTTTAGAATCTTTTGTAGGATAAGTATCTACAGTTTTCACATCCCATGCATAAGATATTGCCATTAATCTTCTCCTTTGAGTATATTAATTTCAGACTGCAAATCTTCAATCTGTTCTTGTTGTTCTTGAATAGCTTTAATCAAAATAGGAGTCAGTTTCAAATAATCTAAATTATAATCCGATTGTTTTTCATCTTCATTAGGCTCATGTTGTAATAACCATGTACTATTTTTTTCTATGCCTACCTCTTCTAAAGATTGTTCTAAATCTTGTGCAACTAAGCCATACATTTTAGGACAATCTTCACTATCAATCTTGTAGTTATATTGGCTTGGCTTTAATTTATTTACTAGATTTAAACCTACATCTAAATCACTAATATCTCTTTTAAAGTTTTTATCAGATGGCAGGGAATTAGCATTTGTACTTATACTCCCAACACTAGAACCATCGTAGTAATAGCCTACAACGACTCCATGACTATCTGTTCTATTTAAAGATAAACATTGTCCATCATTTATAAAGGCACTGTCTGTACCAGGGTTTAAAATTATTCCTGCGGTATTATTCCAAGTAGCATTAGATCTACCTATGATCACATCATTATTAAAAATAGCCGTACCTGCATCTGACATATCCAATGTAAGAGCTTGAATTGTAGAACCACCATCATTCCCTTGAAATACTATATCTTTGTCTTGAACATTTGCTGTTATATACCAATCAGAAGAAACATTTGAGTAAGTTGCAATAGTTGTACCTGCATCTTTAAATCTAAAATCACCACCATCCGCATCAAGGGTTATGTCACCTGCCACATCTAGGGTAAGGTCTCCAGAACTTACATCAATCTCCTGCCCATCTATCGTGATGTTATCTACAACAACACCTGCGTTGGCTGTAACTACTCCCGATACACCTAAAGTGCTTGCCATGTCTACAGCACCGTCAATGTCTACAACATCGAGATTGGCTGTACCGTCTACGTCAATATCACCAGCAACGGTCAGACCAGCAGCACCAACTAGCTTGAGGTCATCAGCAGACTCGTCCCAAAGCATATACGCACCTGAAGTAGCACCGAAGAATTTAACGTCATAGCCAGTGTCATCAACGCCTACCGTTACAGTAGCGTCAATTTGAGTAGCACCATCAATGTCAACAGCATCTAAATTAGTCGTGCCATCAATGTCAGCGTCACCAGCAACCGTTAGACCCGCTGCACCTACCAATTTCAAATCATCAGCAGATTCGTCCCAAAGCATATAAGCTCCAGACGTAGCCCCGAAGAATTTCACATCGTATCCTGTATCGTCTACACCAACAGTCACGGTAGCATCAATCTGAGTAGCACCATCAATATCTACGGCATCTAAATTTGTCGTGCCGTCTATATCAGCATTACCTGATATATCTAGACTTCCTGCATCTAGTTCTCCAGTTAAAGTAACATTTCTAAATGAGCCTATATCTTTATTACTATCTACAACAACTCCAAGACTAGCAGATACTGTCCCTGCCGTTACATTATCAAGAACATTTAGTTCAGCAGGAGTAGAAGTAATAGCAGTTGTAGTTGCTGCTGCTAGAACAGGTATATACCCACCTTGATTAATTAAATATTGTGTATGGTCTGCTGTAGGATCTACAATACTCAGTGTAGTTTCATAGGAATCTGCTGTAGCACCTTCAAAGATTATAGCATTAGAAGCTTCCATTGTAACTGTATCAACAGTTGTGGTAGTTCCTGCTACGCTTAGATTAGGAACAAGAAGTGTTCCGGTACTTGGATTATATCGTAAAGCCCCTGTATCATCTAGTAAAGAATCAGACTCGTCATGGAAAACTACAGGGAAATTTGTATTGGCTGTACTATCTGAAACTGTAACTTTAGAAGATGTTCCAGTTACATCGCCTGTCAACGGCCCTGCAAAAGCATCTGAAGTTACAGTACCATCAAAGAAAGCATCTTTAAATTCTAATGAGCTTGTTCCAAGATCTATTTGATTATCTGTTACAGGATATAAAGCTCCTGATGTAAGTGTGAGTCTAGCAGCGTTATCTACCTTAAAATCAATTTCATTTGCTGTTCCAAAATCTATTGCTGTCTGAGAGTCCTCACCCATTATTAGATCAGTAGCATAGATAGATGTAATACCTGTCTGTGCTGCATCTACTGAAAAGTCTATAGTATTATCAGCATCTTGATAAGTAACTGTAATACCGCTTTCAGTATTACTTGATACCATTGCTCCTGCTGTGTCTGCAATATATTCAGCCAATGTAGTTCCATCGACTGTATAAGCATCGGCTTCAAGAGTACCATCAATATCAGCATTACCTGATATATCTAATGTAGTAGCATCCAATTCTCCTGCGACTGTAACTACACCGTCTGCAAGAGTAATAAGATCTGTATCGTCTGTATGACCTATCGTAGCTCCGTTGATATTAACATTGTCAATAACAGCTTGTGTAATTGCACTGTTAGTACCTAAAGTAGCTCCGTCTACACTACCTCCGTTAATGTCAGCCGTATCAGCTACTAAAGCATCTATGTTGGCTGTACCGTCTATATAAAGGTCTTTAAACTCGTAAGAGCTAGAACCTAGATCAATGTCATTATCAGTTGTTGGAAGGATAGTTCCATTATTAAAAGTGATCTGTGTCTCACCGCCTGTTGTTACTGTAATAACATCAGAACCTGAGAAGGTTACACTTGTATTAGTGTCTCCATCACCTGTAATAGAATCTAGTTGTATGTCTCCTACATTAGTAATATCTGCATCATTAAAGCTTGTAGCTCCTAATGAGTTTGCTGCTGCCGTAGAAGTAAGACCAGCAGCCATTGTAACTCCACCACCATCTGCAATCTGAATAGCATCATCGCCATCTGTAAATGCAATAAGCGGAGTTTGTAATTCTGTGGTGACTTCAAAGTTTGCTATAGTGTCTATAGAGCTTTCAAAATAAGTTTCAAAGTCTGTCAAAGCAACTTGCTTCATCGTGCCACCATCATTAACGACAACCCTATCAGCATCTGCTAGTGTTGTAGACGTAGCACTTGTACCTCCATCCATTATATTCAATTCAGCAGCCGTGGCTGAAATTGCAGTACCATTAAAGTTTATAGCATCTGCATAGACAGTTCCATCAAAGTAACCGTCTTTAAATTCGAGTGAGCTTGTACCTAAATCTATATCATTATCTGTAACTGGTACAATAGCTCCGTCTTGTATTCTAACTTGCTCAACTGCCGATGAAGAAACTTCAACAAAGAATCCCCAACGATTATTAGAGCTATCTGCTACAATTTTATTAAGAAAATCCTGATCACCTATCGTATGGATATTGCCACCTTCAGCAGCAGTACCGTCATGTTGGTGTCCAGTTGTCCCACTAGATGCGTAAGCAAAAGCGTTTAATAATTGATTGTATTCATCATTAAACAGAGCAGCAGTAATCGTGTCTCCGTCACTAAATGAACTCTGTCTAGTATAAGTTGTTCCCATTCTTATCTCCTACCCGAAGGTACATAATCTATATACAATCCATTGATGGTATAAGGCGGTTTTTGATCATTACTAAATAATTTAAAATTACACGCATGTCCACTTCCTTGTACAGCCTGTCTAACCATAGGATCATTAGAAGCTCCAAATACTCCTGTATTAAAAACAGCCGTACCAAATAAAGCAGGCAAGGGAATAGAGCTTAAATCATAATCTGCTGGTTGCGGTACATTAGTATCTTCGTAATCATACCTAAGTTTTAATGTTGGTGTCACATCTCCTTCTGGAGTCATAGACATTTTAACATATTGTAAAGTTTTCCTTGTTCCAGCATCTCCAAAATCTAAATTAGGAGTTTGATATTCTGCTGAAATATTTGTAGCTGTCCCTGCTGGAGTAAAATAATTTCCTGTATCGTGGTTATAGATATATCCATCTTTATCTCCATGATACATCTGCTCTACACCATCGCTATCAAATCCTGAAGTTATAGCGTGTGCCTGGATTCCTAGTGTTTCTGACCATTCAAATCCATTGGGAGTAAGTGTTCCAATGATTCCTTTAGAAGCAGCAGAAGAGGCTGTCGCTCCAGAATAAAATAATCTGTATTGAGACTTTCTTCTAAGAACAATACTAGAAACCCTATAAGAATTTATACTTCCAGCAAGATCACTAACTAAAGACTGTATCTGTCTGCTTACAGAACCTAATTCAACGTCACCAATCCTTGCTGTCCCTGCTACTGTTCTTATTCCATCGGAACTTAAAAAAACTAAGTCTCCTCCGATTTCTTGAATACTTCCACCATCTAAACAGCCTACATTCTTTGTAATAGGAGTTACTGCTATCGTAGATGAGTTATTAATATTTTCTAATTTATAAATAGAATTACTGCAAAATATAATTAAATCATTACGAAAGCTTTTTAATCCTACAACTTTATCATCTAACACAATACTGCCAGAACCAGTACTTGAAAAATCATCAATATCGCTTGTTCCACTATAATAGATTGTATTTGGGGCCGTTGAAGCTCCAGCAACAACTAAATGCTTGTCGTGAATAACACAATATCTAGGATAAACAGATCCACTTACAGTGATTTCTTTACAAAAATAAGTTCTACCACTTAAAGCCCCTGAACCCGTCATTTTAAAATACATGGGCTTGACAGCAGATCCTCTATCTGTTATAATTATTTCTCCGTATGTCGTATCACCTTCATAAATAGCAAAGGTTGCCAAACCTTGAGAAGTTCTAGCTAAAGAACTACGGCCTGTAAAGGTACTATAATTATCTCCACCACCAGCTACACTATCTCTATTAATTTGAAGCCAGCTATCACCATCTAGACTGAAATAAATATTAGTCCCTGAACAAGCTATAAGGCCATCAGCATATACAGACAGTCCAAGAATATCATTAGAACTGTTTGGCCTTGTCCCATCTCCTAACTGAGAAAAACCATTGATTCTTCGATAGCCTCCATCTGGATTGACTTCAAAGTTTCTAAGCTTTGTAGCTTGTCCAGGCTGTGCAAGCATTTCAAACTCGTTTAAATTGGTGTTTAGACCACCTTTACATGAAAGACCGTAAGGTTGTGATGCAGCCATTAAAACGCTATCCTATCATCTTTTACATAACTAGGAGTAGGTTCTAATAGATTAGACCGCATACTTCGTAACCCCTTTTTATAGTCTTCCATTGCGAATGCTGCTGCTTGTGGATTATCTTTAAACTGCCATATATAATACCTAGCTTTTGCTAATAGTACAGGTGTGTACATTTCAGGAAAAACAATAGAATCATCATGCGATGATAATTTTGTTGGAAGATCCCACGCATAGAACCAAACCCTATAAACCTTTTTAGGTATAGGGCTTAATCCAAACTTACGAGCATCAGGACTCCGTATAACAAGATTAGGCTCTCCCCAATTTTGGGTATCCGCATCGTCTAGGTTTTCAGAAAGCCTTCTAAAGTCTTTCCAATCTTCTGTAGTAGCAAATCTTAAATTCCTTGCAACATAAGGAGAAGACTCACCGCTTACTCCTACGGTTGTTAAATAGAAATTATCCCAATCTATAGAACCATAATCGGCTGTTATACTAGAACTAGCAGCTTTTAATTCATACCACCGTGTACCTGCTACAGTTTCTACATATACATTACCATACATAGGATCTGTAGCTCCACTTTCTGCTGTAGCTAAAAAAGGCCATTGGGGTTCTTCATTAACAATATCCCAATAAGCCCTGTTTAGCGCATCAGCAGTATGCTTCTGTACGCCTACGGCAGACGAAAAATTAGCTGAAGTTAAAGTAACCTCATTAAGTTCTCTTAATAGCTCATTAGTTAAATCTAAGTACGTTGTAGACATTAATCTGATTCTTTATTAGCAGTAATACCCTGTTGTTCATCCGATTCACGATTTTGTTTATCTTCAGAATTTTCGTAGTATCCCTCCATTTCAGTAATGTCTTTGTAATTGACAACTGTGCCATACTTTAATTCAGGCATTATTTTTCTCCTACCTTTACCTTATTTTTAAATATTCTGTCATAATTATTTTTATAGTTTTCCATATTACTTCCAGAATATTGCCTCCCTAAAAGTCCCAAAATACGAGTGCTTTTCTTACCTTTACCATTCATTATAATGGGATTTTTATCACTACCTAACTGTGGCATTTACTTTTCTCCTATTCTTAATCAGGCAATACACCTAAATGCAGAAACTCGATTAAATACGTTACAGTTGTAGCTGCCGTTGCTAGGTTAGTATTCAAAGCCTTCAAACGAATATGAAGTGTTCGCGCTGAAGAAGAATACAAAGAAGCCGCAATAGCGATAGCCTCGGAAGTTGCTGGCCCACCTACAACACCTGCTGTAGTTGAAGTGCTTACAAATGCGTTAGCACCATGACCATGTGAATTTTGAATAATATACAAAGGAGCATTAGCTGACCAAGTAACCGCAGAACCACCATCATCTAGAATAGCCTCTTCATCAATTATTTGACCACCACCAGCAGCAGTACCTAGATCAAAATCTACATCATCGCCTGAATTACCTGCCGTAACAATGTTACCTGCTGGAATGGCGATAAGATTCCGAATAATAGTATCGGCTGGTTGTGTAAAGCTTACATCTACATTCTGGCTATGCGTAACTGCAATAGTACCTGTAGTAGCTGAAGTCCACGAATGAACTACGTTATCAGCAAGATCACGAACATCTAAAGTTTTTGCTGAATTGCGCCCTGTATCTCTTATGTCGATAACTGGGTTTGCCATATTTTTTCTCCAAAAAAATTAATTAGTAAGTTAAAAGAAAAGGGAGCCTTTTCAGACTCCCTAATCCAGTTAGTTTTAGTCGATACCGTAGAACGCGGAAACCAACGCTTCGCTACGAAGTACTTTGGCTCCATAAACATGAAGACCTCGTACAATGTCACCAAACGAATCGGGATCACGCAGAACTTCAGTACTCGTAATCGTCTGTGCAGTAGCCGTTGACGAAATATGTCCAGCCAAACACTTGCCAGCAGCATTAGATGTGCTTGCAATGTTGTTCGACTTATACATATTAAAGCCACGAAGCTTGCCAGAAGATACTAGACCGTTCCTGATCGAGCCTTGACCAGCGTTGTAATCAACTGATAGAAGCTTGGACGAAGTTGCCGATAGAACCTCATAGAAGTCAGGCGAAGCTACGAACCAACGCCCCTCTTCAGGAATGTTCTGATCGTCAAGCAGACGAGCCATGCGTCCCAAAACATCAATAGGGTCATGCTCGCTTGATCCAAAACCAATATCGAGATTACCAGTGCCATCAAACGTACCTGAAGCCAGGTCAGTAGCGCTGTCCGAACCTAGAACATGATCTGGACTAGACGAAGACACGCCGCTAAACATTGTTGCGATAACACCCTCGTCAAAAGCATCCTTAAGAGCATAAGCTGCCGAAGACGAAGCGACTTCACGCCAGTTCACATGAGACATGTTGCTTTCAATGTCATCCACTTTGAACTTGAATGCGTTAGCCGTATCGACAACCAGCGTTAGCTCTGCGTCAGTTAGCTTTGTCTGAGTTACATCCGCGCCACGCTCGTATTGATATACGGTAATGGTCGGCTCTTTAATAATCTTTACTGAATCTCCGAAGTTTGCAATCTCACCGGAATAATCGGTGTTCGTGATTGCCTCCACTACCGAAGATTTCCTGAAAAAGTTTAAAACCTTTTTAGAATAAACGGCAGGAAGGAAAAACGAGTTAGCTTGCGTACTTACGGAGTTAGCAAAGTTGGCATCAGTATCTGTACTTGGCTCAAAATACTGATCAGATTGATTATATGCCATTTTGATTCCTCCTAAAAAAGTAAGTAAGTTATTGCTTTACTACTCTGCCTTCTGAAATAGCTTCATTAATTTCTTGTTCAAATTTATCAAACTCATCCATAGACATCGCAGCAATTTCCCGTTCAGTCCAAACTTTCTGAGGTCTTGTAGCATCAACCGTAGTAGTCTTTGTAGATACTAGGTCTGCTGCTGAAACTTCAGAAGTAGACTGTTTTTGTCGTGATTGTCTAGATTGTTTTATCGGAGTTTCTATTCCTTTTTCAAGTTTATACAAGTCAATAGCTTTACTAGCTAGTCTAGCGTCCATAGCATTTTTATAGATCCAGTCTTGGATTTGATCTGGTTGTTCTTTTGCCCATTCGTGGAACTCTTCCGATCCTCGAATATCTTCAAAATCAGGATGAGACTGCTTTAAACCAGCCTCTGCTTCTCTCCTCATTATATCAGCTTCACGCTGTTGTACTGCTGATAGTTGAGATTGAAGCTCCTTAACCTGTCTTTCACTTTGCAAATGTGCAACCGTTTCGACTGTTTCATATAAATCAGGATACTCTTTTTTAAACTGTTCTAGCTGTTCTTCTGTTCTAGGGGCCTCGTACTCAGGCTGTGCTGCCCTTTTTTCGGCCATTAGCTGTTGCTCTCTTTGTTTAAATTGAGCTACCCTATCATCATAATGCTTTTTTAAATCATCGTAACGCTTTTTATAATTCGTCCTTTTTCTAGGTTTCTTTTCAGATTCCTCTTTAACAGGGGCCTCTTCATTATCGGGGGTGGCCTGTTTAGTAGATCCATTATAAAATAAAGAATTAGCTGTTTCCATCGGTTCATCTGGCTTATGCCAAGATTTTTCCATGTTATATGGATTAGCCTTTTCTTCTTCCTGTACTTGTAACTCCTCTTTTTGTTCAATCATAATCACTCTCCTTTACGGGGCTTGTCGTTTTATAAGGTAGCTATACTAAAACGTATAGGGCTTATACTTCAAGGTAGCCAAAAGGTTTAAAATATAATAAGGGGCCTATGTTACTATAGGGTAGCCTTATTGCCTAAGACTTGGCATACGGTTAGAAGAAAGCATTGCTTTTTTAATTTCTTCATCCTGTCCTCCTGCTTCTTTGTTTTCAGGAGACACCATACCACCAAGAGCTTTACGCATCAAACCACCATCATAAGCACGTTCAGCATCATCCATCATTTTTTGGAGATTGTCTGCGCCTAACTGTTCAGTAGCTTTATCCGTAAAGACAAACTCTCCTTCCGATAACCTTGCAGGTATCGAATCGGAGACTCCAGTTCCAGGCCCCTCGACAGGGCCAGAACCAGAAAATTCAGAAGCTGTTCCTACAACCTTGTCAAATATTTGACTTAACTGTGGATCATCTTCTAGTTTACTCATTAAATATGTTTGCTCTTCGTCATTAAGAGATTCATCAATAATAAATTCTATATAATCTTCTTCCATTTGCTCATCAGGAACTTGAGAAGCTTCTACTGCTGCTTCCTCTTCAGGAGGAATATTAGGATAAGTATCTACAGGCATGTCTTGTTCTTGTTCTGTAGGAATCAACAAGGCTGCCCCTGTTACTGCGGGAGCCACTTCAGAGCCTCTATTATACTTATACTTTCTTTTAGGCATGTTCTTTATCCTTGTAATAGCTTATATATTCCTTCCATCTAAAATAGTCTTTTCGTTCTAGACACCAAAACCAACCATCATAAACACTACTCATTTGCTCGCTCTTTAGCCTCTTTAACCTGTTCCCTCAACTGCTCTAAGCGTTCCAGCAAAACCATCTTCCCCTGGCTGCGGAACACTTCCCGTTCCGATGTTGCCGCCACCAGTACCTGTAACTCCAAGGTCTTGAGGTTGTGCAGGTGTTCCTTCAGGGCTTCCCATACCTCCTGGTTGTTCACCAGCAGGGAGAGCTTCCTCGCCAACTGTTTGTCCAGCATTTTGCATTCCTATGATTTGAGCCATGATAGCAGCTTCTTCTGGATCATTCAAAACTTCATCAGGGTCTAAATCCAGGGTGTACGCAAGCTCACTAATAAGCTTTGATATTTTAACAAAAGGCGCAATAGCAGGATTTTGTATAGATTGTAAGAAAGTAGTCAATCGTTGACTTCTTACTTCTTTCTGCATAAGGCTGTTTGTACCTGTAGCCTTAACTTCTAAATCTCCTTTTACACCCAACCTACTCTCAAGAAACTGCATATTCCACTGGAAATAAGCTTCTCCTAGTGGCTTTAATAGAAAATCATCTAAGTTTTTAACTACAGTCTTTATATTTAAAGAGGCTGCACCTAAAAGCATAGACATTCCTGAAGCAGTCCTTGTCATGCTTTGTACTCCGGTCTGTCCGTGTGAATAAGACGGAATACCTGTCTGTTCGTCAGAAAGTTGTCGAAACTTATCGAACATCATCATATTTTCAGTAGAAGTATTAGGAAACTTAACGCCGTGTATGGCTTGTCCAGGTACTCCTGCTTGTCTGCGGAAGACTTTACCTGGATAAATTTCCATGCTTTGTCCTCCTACTAAAGCAGATTCATCTACATCAAATACTAACGAACCTGATAATGCTAGATTATCAATAGCCATTCTTGCATGACCATTCATAATCTTTTGTGAATCATCCATATTCTCTGCAATGCCTATTCCAAAGAAACTATAAGGATTTCTTTCATAGGGGAACGAGTGATAAGGAATACGATAAGGCGTAAAGGGATTAACTACGGCCCTGAGTAAAAGACCGTTACAAATCCAAGCATTAATTTGAACCTCATCAAGATCGTCTACATCTTCACTTAATTCCATTCCTACTTCACGGGCATATTCTGCATCCATAATGCCCCAATACTCTAGGACTTCAAATTGTCCTGATCCATAATCTTGAGAACGATGATCATCTTTTAATTCATGTTCGTAGTCTTTCTCCACATAATTAGAACCCATCATTAAGCAATTACGAACGGCCTCCTTATCAAAATAAGGAAGTTTACTTAAAGCTCTTACCTGTGATCTGTTAAGCTTATGCCTATGAAAAACATATTCACACTCTTCAATGTTTGTCGCATTAGGATCAGGAAAGAAATCCCATATACTTACAAACTCAATACGAGGAACCCTAACGGATAGAGGAGAATAGTTACGTTCTCCATCTTCTCCTTCTTCCCAACGATTTAATGTTTTATTAAAATTGAACGGGCCTTTGACAATACCTGTTCCAAATAGGGCCGATTCAAATAACGCATTCCTAATTTCACTCGATCCATTAGATTCATCAATCTGGTCATGGATAAGCTTTTCCATTCGTCTAGCTGCTTTCTCCGCTGGATTGAGTTCCAACGCTTGTGGTGACGGTGACAACCCTTCCCGCAACATTCCTTCTTCTTCTGCTTTTTGTTCAATGAACTCTTCCTCGAATTTTCCTGAATTAAAAGTTGCTCCAGGCTTTAATACTTTACCATCTCCTTCATATCCTACATCATAAGGATTCTCTTGAGGAGCTTCTTCTTCCTCCATAATAACTTCTGGAGTTGTCTCTATACCAGGAACAGGATTGTTAATATCTAAATGCGCGTGTTCTGGAACACCTTCAGGTATTTTAGTTTCACTAATTCCTATAGGGAATTTACCTGCTCCGAAAATAACGTCAACTAATTGACCAAAGGCTGCTAAGACTTTTGTTTTTGTAACTTTTACAAAGACTCTGGATTTCTCGGTTTCTCTAAATCTCAGATGTTTGGGATACAAACCACGATAATTATGATAAGCCGTAATCCAACGCTGCTCATCTAAGTCTCTTGCACTTTCAGCAAGATTAAAACGGCTTTTAAGAAGCCCTACAAACTGGTTACGAAGGTCTTCTTCTAAAACTAAAGCCTGACCCTCTTCGCCTTCTACATCCTCTACATAGATAGAGTTTGCGCTTTCTCCAAAAATATCATTATTTTCTGCCATTAATAACCAAACTCCATATCTATCGGCTGATAAGATTGTTCTGTTCTAAAGTTTCTCATTCTGCTAATCGGATCATTAATTCTAGGTCTTGACATAATTAAATATCGTAACGCATCGTAAGCATGATCAGGAGCATGAGTATCTACATCTTCAGGCTTAGATTTATCCATTGGAATACTCTGTAATTCTTTTATCAAGTTTGGACAAGTACTAAAGATTTGCATCTTTGGCCTTCCGCTTGGTTGAATTTTTAAATATTCGTGTATTTGAATCTTTCCTTGTATCCTATTCTTATCAGCCCTTCGTAATTTATGACCTGAACGAACTAAAGTCTCTCCTACTGTGGGGCCAGTTGTTCCTGTTCTTGCCCACGCTGCCGTGTCTAACACCCCTGGGACAGCAAAGGGGTCAGCTATTTCCATTTCGGTAATAACTTGACCTAAATCCTGCCCCGTTAAGTTTTTCTGATACAACTCTCTGTAAACTACTAATGTTCCGTCTGTTGCATCTACCGCTGCCCATATACATGCGCTTTCTGAAGCGTAACCGTAGTCAATTCCTTTGACTCTTTCCCATCCTATAGGAATATCAAAAGGAGTTATAATGTGAACAGTAGGATCAAACTCGGAAAAAGCTGCTCCTTCTGTTATTTCCCAATTACCTTCTAATAACTGTCTACGCTGAACAGGAGGAAGGGCTTTAAGCATCTGCTCATATCTTCCATCTTGTGAAAGATATGGATTATCATCTAATCTAGCAGGTATAAAACGCCTAGAAAGACCATCATCCCCTTGAAAAGCTTCTCCTGGTTCATTCGGATCAACATATCTCTTCTTGACCCAATGCGCTCCGACTCCTCCAGGGTTAGCAGTACAGCGAAGATAAGGTTCGATTTCTGGATCTGTAGTACGAAGCCTTGAAGCTAAGTAATTCCATCCAAATTCTGTAGGTAAATGAGTGATCTCATCAAAACCTATCCAACTATACGCTTGTCCTTGATAACGATACACATCTGCATCTCTTTCAAGGAACCCAAACTCTATCTTTGCTCCACTAGGGAAGTTCCAAAGCTTCTCTACTTCTCTAAACTTACATCCAGGGAAGGCCCGTGGGTATAATTCTCTGGATTTATCTATTAACTCTCTTAATTCAGGCATTGATCGCCTAAGTATCAACGCTCTGTGTGCAGGACGGTGGCAAAACCTTAAAGGGTCTACCAACATTGCATAAGATTTTCCTCCTCCTGCTGCTCCACCATACAAAACATCTCTTTCTGGTGCAGCTAAAAACTCTGTTTGCGGCCCCTCATTCGGTGCGAAGATAACATTGCTTTCGTATACTTGCTGTTTGACTGTTTCTGGTAAGTGTTTTTCAATATCTTCCTTTGAGATGATCTTTCCTCGGATAGTTTCTTTGGAGGACGATTCATCCAGTTTTCCCTGGATTGCTCGTTGCTTTCTGATCCCCTCTTTAGCATTCTTTAACTTAACCTCAATCTTTTCTACTCGTTTTTCTTTAGCTCTTAACGAACGTCTAGCACTCATCTTCGCTAGTGTATCCGAATGATAAGTATAACTCTTAGATTTAGTTCCCTTTCTTTTTCCTCTC
>TARA_R100000808_G_scaffold17429_1_pt1 | contig 15718 bp, 16 predicted proteins | sample TARA_R100000808 | Tara Oceans TARA_R100000808 (sample SAMEA2622852) | marine metagenome | biome: marine biome (ENVO:00000447); feature: marine epipelagic mixed layer (ENVO:xxxxxxxxx); material: "saline water (ENVO:00002010), including plankton (ENVO:xxxxxxxx)" | depth 140 m | reverse complement strand
GGCGCGGCGCATCGTGTCGCGAATGAACTGAGCCGGTGCCCCCTCCGGCGCTACGGGTCCGGGCGTCTCTCCGAAGTCAGGGGCAGGGAACGGCCCCAGTCTTGGATCGATCTCTCCGCCTTGATCCCGCCCGAGTCCTAAAGGGGCACTCTCCTGAGTCGCCCCCCCTTGGGCTCCAGTCTCTGCCGCCCCCTGATCGGAGGAGCCCCAGAGCCTATCCCAGAACCACCCAAGGTCATCAGCCATCGCGGCGGAGATCTCGCGGTTCTTCTCTGCCCCCCAATCCCAGGCATTGCTGGCATGAGCACCAAGCATCCAAATGGCGCGTCCGAGCGCAGACTGCAGATCCTCGTTGTCAGGATGGATTGGTACCTTAGCATGCCTATTAGGGTCATCGAGGACATCAGCAGCCTCCTTCCCCTCAGCAATGCGGCGGGCCTTCTCTTCTTCCTTGGTTTCACCCCCTGTCCCCTGCGCTGCGGAGCCCGTGCCTGTCCCCTGCGCCGCGGGGTCCGTGCCTGCCCCCCCGGCGAGGGCGTTATTGACGCCCAGCTCCTGAACTGCCCGACTCACGAGGGTGTGGGCATCTTCCGGCCTCCCTGCGCTTGCCAGGCCCAGGCGCACATACGCCTCGAGAGCGCTTCCGGGGTAGAGCTCGGAAACTACGTCTTCGAGCCCCAACGAGAGGACGTTGCCAGCCATCTTGATCAACTCGCCGGAATCGACGGAGTTTACGTTCCCGACGTCTATCGCCTCTCTGAGGGTTTTGCGCCGCTCGTTACGAATCTTCTCTTCCAACTCCGCCGCTGCTTTTCCTACCCTCCTTGTGTCTTCCTCCGTGTGGCGCTCCTTCTCATAGGCAAACCTATCTTTGGCGAGCTGGTCCCTTTCCTTGGCACGTGCGTCCCTTGCCTTCTCCAGCTCTCTCCTAGCCGCTTGCTGGAGTTCGGCAGTCTTGGCGTTTTTGTAGCGCAACCCAATATCGGCAGCGCCGAACATCGTCCGCCCTATCGAATTCACGAGCTGGAGGATGTCGTTGAGATCGTCGTTCTGGCGGCGAGATCTCGCCGCCGACGGCGAAACCTGGGTTCTTCCCGCGCTGATACCTGGAATAGCCATATGCTCACCCCTTGTTATACGGTTCGAAGCTGATCGGCCCTGCGTGGAGGGGCTCTATGCCAGACTCCTATAATCCAGCCCAGGACCGCCAAGGAAGCTCTGGTCTGGAAGGAGATCATAGTTCGCAGGATGTCCCATGGAGTTGCCTGCAGGCGCGGAGTTGTACTGCGCTGGCCCTCCCCCTGTCCAGTCGATCCCCTGCGACGTGTCAGGGGCTTCGTCGTCTGGATCGCCCCAAAGGCCAAGGGCTTTGGAAAGGAGTCCCATGCCCATCGCGCCCGCGTTTAGCCCTTGCTGGAGGTCAGACTGCTGACCACCGCCCAAGCCACCATAGGGATTCGGCGAGCCAGCCGACAACGCAGGCGCCCCTCCCTGGGCTCCGCCAGGCATCCCCAGAGTGGGTGGCCTCCACGGCTGTCCCGGTACCCCCGGTTCGTCGTCTCCCATGAATTTTCCCGCCATCGACATACCGCCGCCCGCCGCCGCTGCGATCAAACCCATCGTCGCTGGATCCATTGTAAGTCCTATCCCTTATGGGGTTATGGGGGTCAGTAGGCCCTGGAGGTCAACCTGGCCTCTCGGAATTAAGTGTGTCTGGGCTAACTGCATCGCCATCTCCTGCTGACGCCTCTGCTGCTCGAGATCAAGCCCAAGTAGGTCTTGCAGCCCCTGTCTCTGGAACTGATTACGGAACCCGAACTCCTCGCCGATCTGCCGACGCATCTGGTCAGCCACGCCACGCCGCACGTTCGCAGCCTGCTGCGCCTGCGCCATGGCCGGAAGGCTGCCGACCAACCCGCGAGACGCCATGTCTTGCTGTATTCTGCGCCGAGCGTCGAGCGCCTGCCTGACCCCCTCAGCCTGCAAGCCTGCTCGCCGAGAAGCGATGTCTTGGGAGCTGAACGGGTCAGCTTGCGCCCGCCTGGCGAACTCCTGCCGCAGGAACTGGATTGACTGCTGCGGGGTAGCCCCCGGCTGAGGAGCGAACCCCGGCTGCGGAGCGAACCCCTGCTGAGGAGCGAACCCCTGCTGAGGAGCGAACCCCTGCTGAGGAGATCCTGGGAACCCTGTGTGAGGAGGCGGCGACGTGGGATGACCGAGCAGCGAGGAGATCTGCTGCGCAATAAGCTCCTGAGCCTGGTCCTGCTGGACCTCTGCGATTTTCTGGTTCTCCTCGCTCTGCCTCGCAGTGAGCAGCCCGAGCTCGTTCTTCCTCAACCCTCGATCCGGGACGAGTTTCGCGAGCTCTGGCCCCAGCAGGTTTCGCTGCCTGATCGCTTTCTTGTTCGGACCCTTCTTCCGCCGATGCTTGTCCATCCGCGTAGTGCCGCCCAATGTCGGGTCGACTTGCTCGACTGTAGAATGCCCCCGCTGCCGAGCGGCCTCCCTCTCCCTATTAAACGTTTCCTTTATGGCTTCCTCTGCTCGCCCCCGAGTCGCCTCGTTCCTGTTCCACGGCGACACGTTCGTGCGCCGCTCTTCGGGTAAAAAACCCCACTCGTCGCGTCCGGCGCGTTTGTCGGCGGCGGCTCGAGTGGCGGCTGTCCGAGCCGGGGGAGCGCTTCCTTGCTTCTTATTCTTTCGCCTCTTTTGCCCCGACTGGGCCACAGCCGCTCGCCTGGATTGCTTGAATGCTCGTCTCTGCTGTCTTCGTTCCTGCTTCGACTGGCCTGCGGCCATTCGATCAAGTAACCCCCCCGACTGGCCTTCGGCCTTAATGGCTTGCTTGAGTTTTCGCCCCGTCCCCCTTCGCTCTTGCTTCGACGGGGTCCGGCCTGAACCCGGTCGTTGCTTCGCGTATCCGATTCCTTCTGGCATGGGTCATTCTCCTTGGATCAGGGTACTCAAGTGAGCCCCTATTGAAAATCGAATCAGGCGCTACTCGCCGAGTGCGTTGTGCTCGTCAATAGTCCCGGTGGCTGACGCATGTATCTCCGTCGCCGCAGTGTTCCCCGTAAAGTTGTTCGCTACCACTGTCGTGTCGGCCGCAGTAACCAAGACTCTCAGGCCCTCAGCGTTCCCCCGGCTGTTGCAGCCGGTGATGGTGGTCGCCGTAGCCTGCCCGACCCGGATCCCCTGCTCCCCGTCTGCGAAGGTGCATCCTGAGATCACTGTCGAGGTGGGAGGAGCCCCCCCCGCCACAGCGACGCCGTAATAGCAGTTATTGGTGACGACCCCGCTGATGGACGTGTTCGTCGAGCCAAAGGCGAAGACTCCCTCCCCCAAGTTGTCCGCAGTCATCCCGCGAACTGTTACGGATTCGGTGCTCCCTAAAAAGACCCCTCTGCCGTCGTCTTGCTCGCCGCTCGATCCTACTCCCACAATACTCAGGTCCGAGAGTGTGCTGCTCTTTCCCCCCTGGTAGTCGATCCCGGCGTAGCCCGAGCCTTCAACACCCTCGACAATGACGCCCGACACCACGAAGTGGTCGCCATACAGCCTGATCCCGTTCCCCTCAGAGCCCCCGGCCAGGAAGATCGTTACTCCAGATATTCGGTTGCCAGTGATCGCGTCTGCATCATCCCCGTCGAACCGGATCCCGTCGCCTCCTGGGTAGTAGATCCACACGTCTTCGACAACGTTGTTCCAGAAAACTGGAGTGACGGAGTCCTGGTCGAAGAAAAGCCCATGATCCGCTGGAGAGCGAATTATGACGTTTTGTATGCGAGCCTCGGCGAATGATGATCCGCCTTGCCCGGACAAGAGGCGGATGCCACACCCCGAAGTGTTGTTGTCTTGGTTGCCGTCTACCGTCAGCTCTCTGACTCCGATGTCGCTCTTGGTGTCCGCGAAGATGACGTCTACGTCCTCCCCGTCTCCGAGCGTGATCGTCGTGGCTCCCGCCCCGGACCCAGACAAGGTGACCGACGCCTCCATCTTGATTGCGGCCCCGTCGGAGTCGTGGTCTGTCACAAGGTAGTCTCCGGGGGGGACCACTACCACGCCACCTCCTTGGTCGTTCGCGAGAGAGATCGCCTGGGCGAACGCCGAAGCTGAGTCCTTCTGTCCAAAGGGGTCAGCCCCGTAGCGAATGACATTGAACGCTGGGCGGAGCTCGTCGCTTAGTCTGTTCGCGGGGAGGCTGCCCGTACGAATCGATGTCCCGTCAATCGAGTTCGCAAGAAACGAATCGGGTCGAGAGACGAGGTCAAGGACGCGGTCGAGTTGTCGGTCAACTCTGTGGTCGTCGACTTCGAAAACTTTTCCCGCGAGGTTTCGTGGTCGACGTCTGCTCATGAGGGCCTGTCGGAAAGGATAGCCTGCACGGCGTAGGAAAAGATTTCCACGGGGCCTGAGCCCTCGAAGCGCAAACGGATTTGCTGCGACTGGGCAGACACCCTGCCTGCGAAGTGCGAGTAGCCCGAAGAGTCGTGAGTCCCAACTAAGTAGTCGGATTCGTCCTCGTCGAAACGGGCGTGGATGTTGAAGACAGAGCCGCCGGTCTTCTTGACGCAGTCCACACTGCAGTCGCCCCAGTGCTTGTTGCGTGCCGGATGGTTCCTGTCGTGCTTACCAGTCCTCCACTCCCAGTCGATTGCCGTACCCCCGTCGTCTTCCCCTCCTAACTGTGCGAGACGCCCGTCTGAGAACCCGAGGAGTGTTATCTCTTCGTCGTCCCCAGAGTCGCGGATCGAATCGCCGCAAGTTAGGCCAGTGATCTTCCATTCGAACCAGGAATGGTCAGACACCTTCGCCGAGTTGTCGTAGAAGTAGACGAGCAGCTTGTCGACAGAGCTCGACGTTGGGGTCGACGCATAGAGCCAGCCAATCGCCCCGAGTTCCGGGATGTCTATGGCCTTGATCTTGTGGTCGAGGCTCGTGTTCCGGTTCTTCCAGTCCGTCTGAACCCTGCCGCTCAATTTCACGGGGCGCTGGAGTGGATAGAGGTAGATTCCGAGATCAGACGCCATGTAGACGCCTTCGTCTCGTGACACTCCCCCGTAGGGCGAGATGCATCCGCGATTCTCGATAGTCTTTCGAAAAGAGAAGTCCCGAACTGAACCGCCAGTCAGGAGCCATATTGAGCTGCGGGTCAGAATCGCCCACGCAGCTTGATACGCATGGATAGAGCTCACCTCGTTGTCTGCCGTGAAGAAGCCGTAAGGCGTGACTCCCCCAGACTCCGTGAAGTACAGGTTGTTCGGTTCGGCAGACGTCGTCGCCAGCATGACGTCGTTGTTCCAGCTAATGAAGTCGAACTCTGGCAAGTCCGAATCAAAGCTCTCAGGGGCTATGAAGTCCAGCGACCTCATCCCGTCGTCTTTCTTGTCGAGGTAGGTGCTAACCCCGTCCTCTGCAATCTCGTCTACGAGGAGCCAGTCCCCTTCTGCCGCGTCGATTCGCCGTCTGTATATCCGAACCTTGTCCACCCTCTCGTCGTCAGTCTCGCTGAGGGAAGACAGCTGGATAGACGAGCTCTGGTTCTCCAGGTCGAGCGCTGTAGTCTCTGCAGAAGAGGGCGATTCCAACCCCCAGCTGCTGGAGTAGTACGTCACCTTGTAGGAGTAGGTGCCGTCTGGGTCGAGATTCCCTACGGCAGAATTCGAAGCGACGGTCGGAGCTGGAGACGGCGGATCGATGAGCCAGTTAAAGAGACCCGTCCCGTCTGTGGCTTTTGGCGTTCCCCCGTGGGCGATGTACACCTTGTTGTTCGCCGTGACGAACTGGGCTATCTGCCCAGACGTGAGTCCCCCGTCGCCAATCGCTGTCCATGTGATTGGATCGGCGGCGCGGTCAACTTTGTAGAGCTGAGCTCCTGCCTTGACGAGAAGGAGATTGGATCCGTCGCTAAGGACGTAGTCGTGGATTCCTTCGATAGCCCCGCCGTTCGGGGCCGTTGATATTCCCTTCAGCCCCGGACGAGTCTTGAGGGCTCCCTCGTCAGGTTGAAGGTTGAGGGCAACCTCCGCCTCATCGAAGCGGAGAGACCGAGACAGGACTCGCGTCGACAACCCCACGAAAGGAGCCGTCGCCGTGGTCATCTCGTTGGAGACGATTGCGACCGACACTCATGAACTCCTTCAGAAGGCGGCGTGAGGATCGATGCCCGTGTGGGTTGGTTCACCCGCCCGCCGCACCGCGACCGACCGGACCTTCGCCATTTCTTCGTTGTAAACATCTCGGAAGCCGTCAGCCTTCAGGAACGAAGGCTTCGCGAGCCTCACTCCGTAAAGGACGACAGCATTGTGAAGGTCGGATGGCACTTCGGGCAGCGTGTCGGCGTCGTCCCCCAGTTCCGTTGGGGCCTGGATATACCACAACCGTGCTGTGTAAGTTCCCGACGGCCTTGCGACCCCGAACTCGGTCCCGTGAATGAAGTAGAGATCTGAACCTTGAGCTCCCTTCGCCCCTTGGAGCCTCGCGCCTCCAGCGCCGTCTCGATTTCCGAACGAGACGCTCGCCATGGGAACCCGAGTCTCCCCGAGTATCCTCTCAACGTGATTCACCTGTAGGAAGTCTGCAGGCAGAGCCTGACGAAAATCATTGGACGAGTCTGAGGTGATCGCAAAATCGGTAGACGCCACGAAATCGTTCCGGTTGTTCGCTCGCATCACGTTCGTAATGTGTTCGACACCACGATTGATGAATCGAGCAACCTTGTTCTCGTCCCATGACTGAGCCCGAGGGTCGTCCATGTAGTCGAGAAACATTTCGCGCATCTGAGCAAAGTTCATCTGCGCCTCTCCTGAGACTTGCCGTAGATCCTCTTAGTCCCTGCCTTGGGGCGGTCCATCAGCTGGATCCCGCCAGTCGAGCGAACCCGACCAACCCAGCCGATGGCTATGTCTTTCGATACGTTTCTCGTCAGGTTCTTTCGGCGCTTCGCACGTAGCTTTGCAGCGAGCTCGTCGCGCTTCTCGATGTACTCAATGTACTCCCTGCGAGCCCGTCTGGGATCGAGGGAGCCATTGCGTGTCGTGTCGTGCTTGCGGAGCAAGTCAAGAACCCAATTGCCCGGAGCCCGATAGGAGCCATCGCTGCCTTGGCATCTCATCACCAAGTACAGCAAATCTGAGGCTGGGGAGGTACCCTTGGCTGCACGCCGGTACACCCCCCAGCGCTCCAATACGGGATGCCAGTACAATTCCATGTCGTCTAGTTTTTCGAGGCCGGGAAGAGAGGCCGTTTTACCGGATGGGATGAGCTCTGCCCGAAGGCAGTGACTCAAAAAACGGCGCTCTCTCCTCGGTCTGCCTCGGTTGTAGAGACGACTAAGGCGCTTCTGCGGTAGTTTCGGATTCATACTCTCTGCAACTATGAAATCGACGGGAGGTCGAGGCGACCGTGGGCCGCGCCCTTGTCCGTCACGACGTTGAAGTACCGTCTCCAGGTCGCCTCAACGGCGTCCTTGTTCGAGATCTCTCGGAGAATCGAGCCGTCGACGTCGATCCACTTTGGATCCCCAGTCTGGGCTACGAACATGTGCTGCGTGGACAGGAATACGACAGACCCGGCACATGCGTTATTGTCTCCATCTGCGTTGTGCCCAGTCCACGGCTCGCCAGAGGCTACGTCTAAAGCGCCCGAGCCTGCTTGGCCTCCGCCATCATTACCGTCATGGGTAATACCTGAGGCGTCGCGGTCGACCGCGAACGGAATGTCGTTGTAAAGGACAGCCGAGAATCCGCCGGGCAGGTCAGTAGCGCGAGACTCGACTACGAAACGACGATCTTGCTGCAGGGCCGAGAAGTAACTGTTTCGGTACTGGTGACTCGTCACCATGAAGTCGATCTTCCCGCCCTCGTTGATGTCGATCAGGTCGAGGGTCGTCTGGAGCTCTTCTTCCCAGTCCGTGGGCATAGTAGCCCCAGTCCCGTCTCGAATCGTTGACTTCCAGAAGGCGCCAGCGTCGCTGCTGCGATCAATACCTCCGAGCGTGTTGCTGTCGCTCACGAGGTTTCCGATACCGTTCGCCTCTGAGAGGGTTGTCGCGTGAGCTGTGCCAGACTTCCCGGCCCGATAAATCCTCCCTGCAGCCCAGTCGGCGTCAACGGCATCCCCGCCAATGGCGTTGGAGACTGTAATCGTTCCACGCCGATTGCCGGTGCTAGAGGGAGTCACCGACTTGATGTACACGGGGTCCGAGCCCCCGGTCATCGCGTGTGTGGAATCGCCGGTCGTGTATGGGATGATTTTCTGGTTTCTACGTAGAAACACCGTTGACTGGACAGGGATATTGGCGTCGGTGGTGTACGCGTCGACAGCCGAGAGGCAGCCGGTCCCATCGCCCCAGACGACGCGGTTCGCGTCGCGGGCGGTATCTTCGACGGCTCCGTTGATCTCGGAGTCGAGAGCGTCAGCAAACGCTGCGTTGTCACCCACCGTCGCTTCCATGACCTGGCCAGTCAGGGAGATTCGGGTGTACTGATGGAAGCGCTCAAATACCGCGCTCTCATACGACTGGTGCCCGTGTTCGGGAAGGTCTTCGAACTCGCCTCGGAATCCGGTTCCTTCGTTTCGTCCCGTTCGAAGCGCGACATAGAAGTCCTTGCCTCGATGCGGGACGGTCTTCTTTTCCATCATCGCCCAGACAACGTTGATGTTGTCGAGCTGGTCGCGAATCGCGTCCTGGTAGTCAACCTTCAGAATGTCGTCGGCAGAGCTAAGATTGAGTCCTGAAAAAACAGCCATCTTGCGGTCTCCTTGTTACTCCCTGTCCATCCGGTAACAGGAAACCTTTGAAATATTGTCTACTTCGAGCCTTCTGCGGCAATACGGTCTTTAAGTCGCTGTGCAATCCTTCCGCGTCGGAGGTCTTCCTTTGTCGCTGGGTTTCGCTTCGGGGCCATGGCCGCGCCTCCTCCCCCTCCTCCCTCTGAAGAGGTCGCGCTTTTCACTTTCTTTGAGAGATATTTCTTAATTTCGTCTCCGCCTCCCCCCAACCCCTGAAGAGCGTTCGACAAACGCTGAGAGGCGAGAGAGGCCGCTCTTTGTTTGGAGAGACTGCGGCTCCTGTCGGAGGCCATAAGGGCCGTGGCGTACTCCGAAATAATGTCTTTGAATGAGGGGTGCTCCTTCGCGAGCTCACTATTCTGGGCTGCGTCAACCATGTCAGTCTGAAAGAAGCGTCTCTCTACATTCTCCAAACGCGAGCCGATTCCACGCAGCTGCTCGAGCACCGGGTCGTTGTCGTCTTCGACAAGATTGTCTTCGACTTCAGCCTGCGGCTGGCTCTGTGATCGGTATCCTGCGATTGCGAGTAGGTCGTACTGGTCCTTCGGCATCTCGACCGGGACAGTTCCCCCATACTCGTCAGGCATCTCAATCGTAATCATCTCTGGACCGGACGGAGCAGGGGGTGCCTGGGGAACGTCTTCTCTCTCCTCCACTTCAGGCTCGAACTCGGCGACAGGCTCTGTTCCTTCGTCTACAGCTTCAACGGGTTCTTCGGACATTATATGCGCCCTCCCTGTGCGGCGTTTGTCAGGATGTCGAGCAGCTGGTCATCGCTTAGGCCCAAGGCTGCGGCGATCTGCTCTGTATTCGGTTCAACTGTGATGTTCTCGACTGGCATCCCCACCTCTGGCGGAGGAACGTCCTCTCCCTCACCCGCTGCGGCCTCAGCCGCGACCATCTCCTGCTGGATGAACTGGACGTGCAGGGCTGCATGCTCCTCAATCGCGTCTCGAGCGCCCTGCGGACGCAGCTCATAGTCAGGCTGCAGCTGCATGCGCCGAATCACCTCGAGGTGGACAGCATGGTCGTGCCAGTCTTCGACTTCCACCGACCCACCGATAACGAGCGTCTGCATCTCGCGGAGCTGTAGGCCCCTTTGGAGCTTAGGGAAGTCGAACAAGGAATCGTCTGGCCCCATCCCGAACATCCCCAGCACCTTGTCAGCATGGGCTTGTGGGTTGAGGTAGCCCATCCCCGTGAGGTCGCCGATAAGCGCCAGCTTGCCTCCCCGAGTATGCGGAATCTGGGATCCCAGCCGGACTACGACGTCGAACTGGTTCTGCCCCTCGATGTTCGCCTCGTCGCCCAGGAGGTCGGAGCCCTTGAGCTCCAATGCCTCGAGCAGGTTCGAGCGGCCGACTATGCGAATCAGCCGAGGCTCTTCGAGGTGTTCCGCGAGGATTGATAAGGACCAGGAACCCAGACGCCCGAGCTCGCGCTCGATGATCGACAGGGTGGGGTCGAGATTGCTCTCGTCTTGCTGCTGGAGGGCCTCGATAGCTCGCCCAGATCGTAGGTTCGCACGAGCTCTACCCTGCGTCACCTCCTGAATCGCGGAGGTGTCTCGGATATCCTGCTTGATCGCCTCCGCCCGGCGGAAAAGGTCGCCTGGGAGAGGAGGGATAGACATATAGCCGGGAGCGAGGCCAGGGATATACCAGACGTGGGATCCAGGTGGCCCGCTAAGCGCCTCAATATTGACCTCAGAGCCAATAGGGACGAGCACCTTCGGACGAATCGTCTCATTGTGGTGCTCGACGATCTGTGATCGGAGCCTGTTGTACTCGCTCTGCAGCCGAAGGGATTGCTCTAACGCGCAAGTCCCCCAGAGCCGACCGGGGACGTTCCGCTCTTTTATGTGGATCAGCGGAGCTTTGAGAAAACTGTATGGCAGGTCTTGGTCTGCCCGGCTGCGGTTCAGAACCTTCCCGTCAGCCACTACATAATGACGCCCACGCGGCGCGTCAGAGCAGGGGTTCACCCACAAGTCGTGAACGACGAGAGCGTCCTGCGTGGCCGGATCCTTTGAAAAGTTCAGGGTTGAGCTCGTCTCCTGCGGCCCAGCCATGTGCCGGATTTTGTCCTCGTAGAAGACAGACAGCTCGTGAAGCCCAGAGCCAGCAGCCACCTCTGCGCTGGGGTAACGATCCCGAACCCAGCTCAGGCTGCGAGACTTCGATTGGATCGACCACTTGGCGTCCTGGAAATTCATCGTCTCAGGGTCGACGTCCAGCTGGAAGGGGCTAAGTACCTCGTACCCGAGGTCTCCCAGCGGCACAGTCACGACCCCGTCTCGCGAGGGCAACTTCTTCGCTGCAGCCTTCACGTCCTGAGGCATATCTGCCAGGTCTTCCTTGGGGACGTCCATCCTTGGACCTCCCTTTGGATCCCAGAAGACCCGGATGAATGCGTTTCCGCAGACGGTCAGCCACAGATAGGCGTCATGGAGCTTCTCGTCCATGTCCGACTCGCGCCAATAGTGGCGAAGGGCAAGCTGCCCCGCGATGGCCGAGCTGACGTCCTCGTGGTCGCCCGTCGTCGGCATGACGTCCCACTCCGGGCGCTGCCGTGTGAGGAGCGACACTACTTTCAGGGCCTGAGGCTGGAGGAGATTGGCAGTTACCCGGACTCGTCCCTTCGCAGCCTTCGGGGTGAAAACTGAGTGGGTGTGCCGGTCATAGCTGATCCACTGGTGTCCTAAGTAGAACGCCACGTTGATCATCCATTGGCGCTCAAGCGCCCCGCGGTGCCTTTGGCGAGCACCCCAGCGTCCCTCAACGAAGCCGACAATGTCCTCTTCGCTGTTCAGGTCGATTTCGCTGAACTGCTTGGACTCTCGCGTCTTCTGAGGGTCAGACTTTAATCTCGATAGGGGAGACAATGGCTATGCGTTGATTGGGCCAAGGGGCGTTTCTTCGTGTGCAGCAAAGGGGTCTTCGTAAACGTCCCCCTCTACGATAGCCTCCTGGCTGGTCCTTATCCGGTCCCGTATAGAGCCCTCCCTCGGATCCCTGCTTGCCATATAGGCCGTGAAGTCCTTGGCCGCAAGCTTATCCAGGCTATCCTGCAAAATGGTACTTATTTTTTGATTAAGCTTGTCGGCTCGCCTGGCCTGGGCCTCCATAACCTCGGTCATCACCGAGACCTGGCGGGAGTGCAGGCTGTTGATTAGGTAGGCGACGAAGCCGATGAGTAGCGGGTATGCGACAGTCAAGGAAATGAGTGCGAAGTCCATTAGGCTGCTCGTCGAACCTCTATGATGAATTCTTCCCGAGAGCTGAATTTCGATCCAGCTGCGTCAGTGATTACAACTTCTGCCCGCATTGTTCCAGCAACAAGTTCCCCTGCCTGGAATTTGTAGCTGACCTTACCAGCCGATGCGTCGTCAAGCGTCATCGTCGCCGAGCTAACCGGCGTGGAGCCAGACACCCGCCAACGGATCACGGCGCTTCCGCTCGTGAGGTCTATCGCCGCAAGACTCTGGTCTTTGCAGGTGACTCGAACCGTAGGCTCGTTGCCTGCGACCTGAAAAAAACTCTTCATCCTATCCTCCCAACGATATCGCCTTGCGCGTCATCCACTGGGGCACTGACGGAGTCCAGCCTTTTGGGGGCCGCGCCCGTGGGGTGTTCTCGATCCTAAGGACTTGATCGAACGGCCAAGTAGAGGCGACGGCGACCCATCCCTGCCCGCTTTCCACGAGCCTTGCCTTCTGCCCCTGGATCTTAGCCAACGCCGCCTTCTCAGCGTCCGCTTTTGTCTCGACGCCGCGAACGCAGACGCGGGCACGCGCCGAGACCTTATAGACGTCTACTCCCCAGTTCATTACGGCGTCGCGTCCAGGGCAAAGACCCCATTTGCATCCCACTCCAGCGTGATGGTCCCGCCGTTTGTCGTGATCGGCGCACCGGGGAGGTCGATAGCGCATATTGCAGCGTAGTCGTTGTCGTTGTCGCCTACAAACTGCAGGATCAGCGCCGCACGCAGAATCTCGGAGTTCGTTCCTCCGCTGGCTGACCCCACATTGCCGAACGCCGTGTCAGTTGCAGTGAATTTCGTCATGTCGCCCCCGACAGCGAGCTCCCGACCACCTAAGTCCTTTCGGGCGTATCCGGTAGCGACAACTTCGGAGTTCTCCGTATGAGCGAACACGTCAGCGACGACCGCTTCAGTCTGATCTTGTTCGAACGTCCCGGTGCCATCGACGAGCGCTACCTGGAAGTCGCTGGTGTCGCCTCCCGCCCACCTGTCCCAGCCTCCGTTAGTTTCGGTTTCCGCGAAGACGAGTTTTACGCCTTTGTGATAAATGGCCATAAGTCTCTCCCTTAGAAGGTCAGATTGTCTTCGTTCATTTCTACATCGAATACAAGGTCACGGACACCTACCTCTGTGTCGAATACGAGGTCGCCGACGTTGAGCTCGACGACAATCGAGAGCTCAGGGATAACGACCCCTGGGGTTGCCCAGGCAGCGAGGACCGTCGCCATAGTGAGGCTCTGGTCCGAAGACAGAGCCGGTGCGGGCACGACCCAATTCGCAACCTGGGTCGACGCGGACAGTGTCCGCCCACGAGCGAGACTCGGCGCGGGCACGACCCAGTCAGCAGTTTGAGTCGTCATCGACAGGACGCGGCCCAGGGATAAGCCCGGAGCGGGTACAACCCAATCGGCGACCTGAGTGGTCATCGATAGGGCTTGACTCCCAAGCAGACTCGGAGCGGGTACAACCCAATCCGCAGTCTCGGTCGTCATCGACAGGGTGCGGCTCCGCGCCAACTCTGGGGCAGGGACAACCCAGTCTGCGACCTGCGTGGTCATCGATAGGGTGCGACTCCGAGTCAAGCCCGGCGCAGGCACGACCCAATCCGCGACCTGCGTAGTCATCGTCAGAGTGACGTTTGGATCAGCGACCGCAACCGAAGACCGCTCGCGCAATCGAAACGGTGCGTAGACATCCTCTGAGAGTCGTCGAATATCTTGCTCAGGCCAGGCGAAGCCCCATAAGCCCCCCCACGCAAGCCCGCCAAGCCATCCACCCGTGGATGAATCCGTTCGACTCCCTAGCCAACAAGTGTTAGTGGATCGCTCATTTCCATAGCTGTCTTTTGCCAGCAGGTTGCCGTATTGCGTTCCGCCCGAAGACCAATCGAGCTTTTCCCCGTCACAATAAACCTTTAAAGAGCTATTCCCGTCGAGAACGACCGTGATCAGATGAAACCGCAAGTCGGCGAGATTGTCGGTGCTAACCACATGACTTTGAGCCATATAGTCGTCAATCTCTTCGTCGTCATCGAAGTAGCCCGCATAATCAGTCGCGAGCTTCACCGTGATGTATCCGTTGGACGACTGCCCAATATTCAGCGCCACGTCGTAAATGCTGTCCGACCCTTTGGACATCGCGAACAGCACGGAATCAGGGCTTGATCCTCCCTTGCCTTGCCACGATGCGTACGCATGGAACGTGAACTCGTTTCGCTGTCCTCGGTAAAAATCTTCGCCAGACGCGAGCCATTGCACGGGTCGAGATGGAACGATCTTAGGATGCCTGCCGCTAGGCGGTAACGTGCTCCCCGTCGCCTTCCACGCCCAAACTGACTCAGCCTCTTCGAAGTTTCCACGCGGGGGCTCGTGATTCGCGGAGTTCGCGCCCCAGCTCCACGCAGAACGCCCGCGCCAGCCTGTAGCGTAAAGGCTGCTCGTTCTTTGGTCCTGGTGCCGATACTGGCAAACGTTCGCTTGCGGTGAGTAGTCGTGGATGGGCGACGTGCTCGCGTACTCAGCCCCTCCGCCAAGCACTTTACGATGAGAAAGGCTTTGGCCTTCGCTCTTGGCGAACGTCTGGATGAGATGGATGCATGACCTTCCATGCGCGAACGCCCAAGAAGGATCGCATGTCGTTTCGTTTAACGTCCACGGCACACGATCCAGGTAGCTAGCTTGCGGAATCGAATAATCAAAATCGGGTGATCCCCAAGTAGGATCCTTTTTGATCCTCCCTTGTTGGGTCGGCCCTTTTGGAATCTGTTCGGCGATTCTCCGCATGGGTCGACCCTAGATCGTCGTGAGATCTTCGATTTCGAAAGAGTGGCCGCTACTGTGAAAGGCGGTGCCGGTCTCGTTCAGGATCACAGGGACGAAATATCGCTCCCACCATGTGAACTGACCGCTACCCTGGAAGTCGTTTCCAGTGGCATCGTCTCCGTATACATTCCCAATGTGCTTCAGGTTGTTTAACCGATCTCTATTGTCCAAATCGGATTCTGTGCCGTCACCGTCAAAGCCTCCGTCGATTACGGTCGCGTCACCATCGCGAGCCGCTGCCGCATAAACTTGAATCGACTCGCCAGCGTTAACTGCGGAATTAAAGTCGATTTTCATCCGCCAAGCGAAAACCGTGGGTTCGAAATCTGTACCTAAACTCACCTGCGAGCCAACCGAGAATTCGCCTGAGGCAAGACTGTTCAGCCCGATGTCATTCGTTCCGCCGTCTGCCCATTCTGTAACAGTTCCCATCGTTAAGCTCCTTCCACTGGAACGCCGCTCATCACGTCCCAAAGCCCCAGAACCGCATCGAGCAGCTCCTGGTCTGTAGACGCTGCGGATATCGAAGGATCAGCTGCGAGCATCGAGGTGAACGGGTGCGCGTCGAGCGAACGCGATCCAACCACAGTCGAAGCGCTCCCCCAACGAGCTTTGCCGAGTCGCGTACTCGTGTCGACAGGCTCCTTGAGGATCTGCAATGCACACGTCTGAACAGCCATAGCGACTCTTTGTTTAAACTCTTCATTCTGGGTGAGTAGATACTGATCCTTGAAGGCCATGGAGTCTCCTTAGACTTCTCTTAGTGACACGTTTCTGGGTTGGCTCGGGGGCTCGATGTCCGGGAAAAAGGGAGGAGGTAAGTCCACAGAAGTGGGCTGAAC
>TARA_R100000808_G_scaffold15577_1_pt1 | contig 15781 bp, 23 predicted proteins | sample TARA_R100000808 | Tara Oceans TARA_R100000808 (sample SAMEA2622852) | marine metagenome | biome: marine biome (ENVO:00000447); feature: marine epipelagic mixed layer (ENVO:xxxxxxxxx); material: "saline water (ENVO:00002010), including plankton (ENVO:xxxxxxxx)" | depth 140 m | reverse complement strand
ATGAAACTCCTACTTGAAAATTGGCGTCAGTATTTGACTGAAGAAAAGGATAAGTCCAACTCCACCTTTGAAGAGTGGCATTTGGAAGCTTTTGAAGGCCTTAAAAATGATGGCTATGATCCTAAAGAATTTAAAGAAAAAGCTCGGGTTGCATACCTGGGTGGTGCCACTGTTGCGGACTTTGAAGAGGAATGGTTGGTAAGTCAAGGTTTGCTTGAGCAAAAAGGTGGCTAGCATTGGGCCTTTTAAAGGGGCTTGGTGAAAAAAATATAGAAAAAAAATTCTAGAATCTTTATCTTTTCTGTGATACTATTTATAAGCAAGGAGATCTTGTTATGAAAATCTCCAAATCACAACTGAAACAGATCATCAAGGAAGAACTCGGAAGGGTCTTGAATGAAGCTTATACTTGAGAACTGGCGACAGTATCTAGAAGAGTCTGAGCAAGAGTTGCTAGATGAGGCTGTTCCCAAGTGGCTTCAAAAAGCTTTGGGGACGGCAGCACTTGGTACGGCGCTTGGAGGTTCTGTTGGGGCCGCAGCCGGATTGGCTGGTGCTGGTGGACAAAATGTCGATACAGAGTTGGCCATTGATCAAGAAGACACTGGAGATACTGGTGTTGAATATGAGGCGCCTAAGATGCCAACCTCCGGTGAGTTTGCGTGGTCTAAAGCGCCAACTGGAGGAGGTTTAATCTGGGTGTCTCCAGAACAAATATCAGATGATTATATAATGCCCTCACGGCAACAGACAGCTGGAAGTTTCCGCGATGAACTTCGAAATGCCAAGATTGGCAAAAAAGACACAGATAAGTGGACTGTAAAAGATTTAGAAAGAATGCTGTTCTCTAATCAAGGCGCTTGGGCCTATTCCCAAGCCAAAGGCCAACAAGCCTTTGATGTGCATCCAGAAATTAAAGCCAGTATGCTTCCGCCGGCGTGGGCCATTGCTTTTCAGGTTTATGCAGAGAAAGTCGAAAAACAAATTGATTCTATTCTTCAAAGGCCCGAAAGTGAACAAGAAATTATTGCTGGCCAACTTGGTTTAAGTTCCATAGATCAATTATATGATGAGCTGTTAGATATTAAAAAATCGGTAACGTATTGAAAATATTACAATATACATTACTTTTTGCTTTGCCGGCTTTGTTATCATATAATTTTGTTTTTCAATATATGTGTTGTGACGAGATTTCTTCTCCGCTGACACCAGAGCAAGAGAAAATGCTCGAAAAAATAAGTAAAATTAACCTAAAATCTAACAGTAACGATTAAAATATACTATTTATAAGCAAGAGGAGATCTTATTATGAAGATTAAAAAAACCCAGCTAAAACAAATTGTCAAAGAGGAGCTTGAAAAAGTTCTGGAGGTAGAAAATGAATATTTTTCATTTCCGGAAATGAAAGAAGAATATATGGAGCTGGCCCGTAACCTTTACGAAGTACATGGTTTAACTATGCCAAAAGATGTGGAAGAAGCTTTGGAGCTTCTTGACATACGTGATCTAGTCAAAAGTATATTTGATGTTGGAATGACTGTACAAAAGGTTAAGGATACGCATCGGCGAGGAGAGGATGTGGACTTCATGAGTAAAAAATTATTTTCCGTAGATAATTTCCGAAGAGCTGGTGGAATTGACGGGTTGTTTCGGGTGGTATTAAAACGACACGAAAACCCCGAAGACCCCGAAGACCTCGTAGACCCCGAAGATAAAGAAATAAGCCAATGAAAATCACCAAATCACAGTTAAAACAGATCATCAAAGAAGAACTTGAAAATGCTGGGCGGGAAAGGCTTATTAAAGATGTGGCGAAACATATTCGCCTTGCAGTGGATTTGGACGGTGCGAACCAAGAAAACTTGATTAATGCATTTACTGATGAGAACGTTGACTTGAATAGCTTAGAGGATTTAGGTTTAAGATTTTATAAAAGAAAATTTAAAAATAGTGGTTTAACACTTCCTTCTAGCGACGATTTGGGGAGCGCTGTTGATGCTAACAGAGAAGAAGCAGGAGAAGCGCGAAAAAGAGCAAGAGAAAAAGAAATTGCTGCATCAAAAAAACCCTACAACCCATCCTGGGAAAGAGGGTATGGTCGAGGTAAGTATCAAGGCGATTAAATTTAAAAAATACGTCATAATTAACCAATGCTAAGAGATAACAATGAATTTCTATGTAGGCGATCTTGTAAAAAAGAAAACCGGCAAGGATATATTGAGCATCTTGCTGTCGCCAACTAGAGTCGGTGTTATTGTAGAAATTGATGATCACGATATGTGTAAAATTTGTTTTTTGCTGCCGGCCGGCAAATACGAATATGTAACGTTATCAAAAAATGAAATTGAGCACGTTTCGAATAAATAAACATAGTTACTATAGATGCAGTACTTTTTCTCTTGTCTTGTCTTATTTTTGTTCGGTCACCTTATTTCAGCGGTGGCGGTATATTTAAACCATCGTTTTTTGCTGCACGGTCGACTTGGACGACTGCCCATATTGAAAAAATTAAAAAGATTGCATGCTCTTCATCACGCTCACGCTTACGACGAGGTTAGGAATGATTATTTTGAACCAGCTTGGGTTAAAGCAGCATTCGCTGTTGTGTTACTTGGCGTTTGTTTCATTAATGTGTCTTTTTCACTTGGCTTACTATCTTTTGGATTGTTCTATGGCTATAGACACAAAAGTATACATAATACAGATTTAGATTCTCACTTTTCTATTCATCATAGGCACCACCACCTTGTTAACCCTAGGTGTAATTACTCTGGTATTTATCCTTCTATAGATTATATTTTTGGCACTGCGGCTAAGCAACAAAAAGAATAAAATTTTGTTTCTATAGTGTCACCTTGAAAATGCACAAATGATGTTGTGATTTTCTATTTATATTAGAGAAGATATTAGTATTAATATTTTTCCGAAGGAGAAAACAAGATGAGTCTGTCAATAATGATTGGGCTAGTAGGATTTTTGCTTGCTGCATATGCTGTCATAGCAAACGATAGCGCCCAAACGTTGGGTACGTTTATAGCTTCCAACAAAGATGCCGCTTGGTGGAAACCGTGGCTTTATATGGCCTCTATTATGGTCGCAACACTTGGTTATGCGTGGTGTACAGGAGACATTGCATATAATCGTCTAGATTCAATACCACTCCCAGAAACTTTTAAGTGGTATCACGGCTTGGCGCCGGTTCTATTGCTGGGACTAACACGGTTTGGTGTTCCGGTTAGCACTACACTTTTAACACTTAGTGTATTTTCTAGTAGCTTTGTATTAGAAAAAATTATTATTAAATCAGCAGTTGGTTATGGATTGGCTGCTATTGTTGCTTATATTTTGTGGACTGTGCTTTCGCGATTTTTGAATGAAAGAAAACCCATAAAAGAAGATCACAAAAAATTCTGGAGGGTTAGCCAATGGTTAGCTACTGGATTCTTGTGGCATCAATGGCTTAGCCACGACATAGCAAATGTTGCTGTTTATTTGCCACGAGGCAATGATTTGTCGACGGGAATGTTTTTAGGCTTTATGTTTATTTTGGTTGCCGGCCTTGCCCAACTATTTTATACAAAAGGTGGAAAAATTCAAGAAATTGTATCCTCAAAGAGTGGCACAAGATTTACGCGCTCTGCAACGATAATCGACTTTGTTTATGCTATCATTCTTTGGTTTTTTAAAGAATACAACAATTTGCCTATGTCAACAACTTGGGTGTTTGTTGGGCTGCTATGTGGACGTGAGTTAGCCGTTTATCGTTCGTTTGCTAATAAAGATGGCATAAAAGAAATTTTTCCAATGTTAATTAGCGACTTTCTTAAAATGATGGTTGGCCTAGCTTTAAGTGTTGTATTGGTGGCTGCGGTTGTCTTTATAGGCTAAGCCAGGAGTGCAACAAATGATTAATTATAAAAAAATATTATTTGCATTTTTTATAACGTTTCTTGCTCCATTGGCACAAGCTGTGGAGCAAACAGGAGAGGTCTGGAATACAAATAAGATATCGGTCGCTCTCAAAGAAAAACATTTAGGATTTTCAGTAGAAGAGGAAATAAGAATTCGAAATACTGACGGTTTTTATTATAGTCATGCTGATGTTGGCTTTTCTAACAACTCTTTAGATCTTTTTGGATTTTCTTTAAATTATAGAATTGTTTTTGAAAACAGGGACGGATGGTTTATAGAACACAGGCCGCACCTTAATGTTGCCTTTAAGCATAAGCATAAAAAAGTTTCTTTTTCAAATCGTTTCAGGATAGAGCTACGTCTTTATGAAATTAAAGAAACCCAAATAAGATACAGAAACAAAACCAAAATATCCGTTAAAATAAATGATTTTTCAATTTATATGAGTGATGAAATATTTTTTATACATTCTGAGCAGCCGGTTCCGAGAAATAGAAGCTCTACGGGAATTACCTATAGTCCATCTAAAATTCTCAAACTATACTTATCATATCGATTGCAGCAAGATTTTAAAGAAGTACTGATCCTAAATCACGTTGGATATTTTAAAATAGGAGTTAAAATTTGATTTAGACGACACTTAAAAACTATTTATAATGTGTATGAATATAATGCCAAACTTGAACGCGTTATAGATGGCGATACAGTTGATGCGCTGATTGATCTAGGCTTTGATGTCTGGGTTAAGAAGCGCATTCGTTTAAACGGCATTGACGCACCCGAGACGCGCACGAGAGACCTAGAAGAGAAGGCAAGAGGGTTCCTAACTAAAGAACGTCTCACGGAGCTGTTAGAGGCCTCAAACGGCCTATTTGTGCTTCACTCTCATGGCGTAGGTAAATACGGCAGGTGTCTTGGCACAATATTCATTGATAATAAGGATATCAATAAACTACTTATTGAAGAAGGCTTAGCGGAGATTTACAAATGAAAATTACCAAGACCAAACTTAAAAAAATTATCAAAGAAGAGTTTATTCAAGTTTTAAGTGAAAAAGATGATCGGTGTACTCGTATTGCAAAACGAAAATATGACGTTTGGCCATCGGCATATGCTTCCGGAGCCGTAGTTCGATGCCGAAAGGGCGAAATATGGAAAGATGTTAAAGAGGGCGACCAGATTCCACTAGAAACAACAGAAGCTAAAAAAGCAGGCTCCGAGTCAAGCAAAGAATCAAGTCTACATGACTGGTTTGGTCGCAAGGGTGAAAAAGGTAAAAAAAGCGGATGGGTTGATTGTAATACTTGCAGAAAAGATAAAAAAACAGGAAGAAAAAAATGTAAAGCATGTGGTCGTGAAGCGGGCGAAAAAAGATCTAAGTACCCGGCGTGTCGGCCGACGCCTGCTGCCTGTGGCGAACGTGGAAAAGGTAAATCATGGGGTAAAAAAGCATCCAAAAAAGAAGGCGTGGAAATGAACAAGCAAAAACTAATGGAAATTATCAACGAAGAGCTTGATGAAGTGCTTTATTATGAAATGCTTGCCGAAGGCGAAACTCTTGAAGAGGCAGAATATCAAGGAAGAAAAGTTACTCTTAACAAGCCAATGAAAGGCGATGTTAAAAAATCCAAAGTATATGTAAAAAATGAAAAGGGCAACGTTGTAAAAGTTAACTTTGGCGATCCAAATATGAAAATCAAGAAAAATATTCCTGCTCGTAGAAAGTCATTTAGAGCCCGACATAACTGTGATAACCCCGGACCAAAATGGAAAGCTCGCTATTGGTCGTGCAAGGCTTGGTAAAATGAAATCATTAATTGAAAACTGGAATAAATTTTTAAACGAGGCCAAAAAATTAGTTTGCCCAAAAGCAACCCAAGACCTAGAGTTAAACACTAAAAATCGTAACGCTGCTATTCAAGCGGAGCATATTCAGTATGGTCCTTTAAATCTTGCTGACGAAGAGTATTGGGATAGAGCCGCAGAACATTGGAACACAACACAAGAAGTTGCCAAAGAATCTAAATGCTCTAATTGTATAGCATTTGATATTTCACCTAGAATGAAGGAATGTATGCCTGGACCTACTTCGGAGCCTATTGAAGACGAAGAGGGGTATCTAGGTTACTGTTGGATGCATCACTTTAAGTGTCACAGTGCAAGATCTTGTTATACTTGGGCTGCTGGTGGTCCAATAAGCGAAGATAAAGTATCTTATGAGTGGCAAGAAAAAAATGAAGCATCTTAAAGAACAAAACGAATCTTACTTTAGTCATATGCTTGGGGCACAAAAAATTGCCTTTTTATTACTATTTATGTCTATTGGATGTTTTATTCACTCTGTTGTGCCCTGGGTTTTAACAGATGTTGTTTCGTCAAGACTTGGTAAATTAAAAAAGATTACCATAAGGAATAAGTAATGCATAATTTTCATAACAGCTGGCGTCAGTTTTTAGCAGAAGATTCTTTTGCCGGCCCAGACAATAAAAAGTTGCTGCGTGAAATTGATGAAGATGAATATGAGCATATTCGACGTGCGCTAGATGAAATGGGGCCTGAAGATCTTGCTTTTAATGAAATGTTTGGTGGTAAAAATCGTATTCTTATCCCGTTTCCTATTACAGACACTAAGTCTGAACTTGGACAATTTATAAAAATTTTGTCACCGTCAAGTGCTAGCACAGTAAAAGATTCTTTTGAGCCTGATTTTGGATCTGGTTTAATGATTAGGGAAAAGCCTTTGACTCCAGAACAGGAAGCAAGGGCAGTATCGGATATTCTAGATAATTGGGTCAGCCGCGAGGAGGCTGAGGCTCATTTAGCTGCTATAAAAAGAACGAAAGAAAAAATGAAAATCGGCAAATGGTTGGCTGCCGTTGAAAAAGTTGTTACTGAGGCTTTAAAAGTTTATTTTTCGGATGAAGCAGCAGAAAGACGAATTGATAATCAAACAGAGTTTGCGTTAAAAACGGCCCCTAAATTAAAAAAATTGTTAGGTGTCATATCTGGCGATGAAAATGTTTGGCTTTCACGAAGCTGGGGATTATTGTTCCTACGCACAAAATTTAATATATCTCACGAAGACATACTTAAATTACCTGAAAAAATTGCTCAACTTCGCAAGTATTGGCAACAAAATGCTGATTATATTAAAAAGAATTCTGAGGGCCTTAAGGACAAAGATACCTATTCTATTCTTTTGACCAGGCATCCAGTTGATATTCTTCGTATGTCTGACTTTGATGATATTGAGTCCTGCCACTCGCCCCCGTCAAGAGGAGGCGAGTCTGAATACTATAAATGTGCTGTTGCAGAGGCACACGGACACGGTGCTCTAGCATATGTTGTACAAAATGATCACATCGAAGGTGCTTATGAAGACTTGTTGGCTAGTTTAGATGAGCCGGGTTTTGAAGGACTGGTTGATACAGAGGAATTTCAAGAGGAAGAAGTACTTTGGGATGAAGCAAGAAGCGAAGGTCTTATAGAGCCAATACAAAGATTAAGGCTTCGACAAATTAGATATTATGATAATGAAAGGCCCGCTCGATATGACGAAGGCACAGAGCTAGCGATTCCTGAACTAGCAACTTATGGTACAAAAAAAATTCCTGGTTTTCGAAAGGTGGTTGCAGACTGGGCCAAAGAAAATCAAGCAGAGGCCATTAAAAACGTACCTACTAAAATGACTACCAGTAGAGGACGCCCTGAAGGTGCTCATTTAGATTTAGATCGTTTTATTAAGTTTGGTGGATCCTATGAAGATAACAAAATCGATATGTTAACACGCGATTTTTTAGACTTTGAATTTTATATTGGAAATATTGAACAAAACGAAGACACCGAAAATCAATTAGATAGAGATGTAATATTTACCCGGGATGAACAAATTCTTAGACAAGCAGAGGATGTTTTAAGTAATTATCGTCTTGAAGAGTACGAGGTTGAGATTGATGTTGATGAAGGTATAATAGTTCCAAAAGTTTGGTTAAAATTAGGATGGCCGAGTGATGAATGGATAAGACTTCCAACAGTCTATAATATTATATATTTGCCACAGGAGCTGGAAGATTATGGTGGTATTTATGCAGCTGTAGACCGAGTAGATTCTGTTATCTCAAGCGATCCAAACAATATTATATTAAAATTAAGAATGAGCGTTGAGGGTTTAAGCATAGAGGGTCAAAGTTATTTTTATGACGAATATGATTTTAGTCAATTTATAGAAAAATTAGACTCAATGGAATATTCTGGTCGAGAAAATGATAGTCTTAGAGATGCTATTAAACTATACCTTCAGAGAGAAGAGTGGATGCCGGGTGGTGTGTATATGGCACTGGGGCGCGACATAGAATATGGAGATCTAGATTCGTATGAGTGGGACTTAGAAGTCTCAGGAGAATACCCTGAGTATGAATTAATTTCTGCCACTACTCATTTAGAATTTTCTTACGCTGATGCAACAAAAGAAATCGCAGAAAAAATTGTTAACTCTAGAGACTTTTGGATTGAACTTCGCAAACGTATGCTAGAAGTACCTCAAAAAAATGCTGATAGTAAATACTTTGTATCCTTTGAAAGATTTTTAGATACTCAAGTGGGTGACCTCGAAAGAAAGGTAATTGGATATAGACTCAATTTTCACGTTGATGGTGATGAGCCAGATGATTTAATTTCTGTATTTAAAGAAATAATAGAACATTGGAATGATGAAGATCAGATTCGTGAATTTGCACAAGATGTATTTAATAAATTTATACCAAAATCTTGGGAGCTTACCGGGGTTGACCCGGAACAAGATCTTAACGAAGACAAGACAACCACTAGTCAAAGCTTATTTGAAGGGTGGAGAAAGTTTTTAAATACCTGAGTCTTTTACCACTTTGCACGTATCGGGTAAATAAGACTTGGGTTCTTTTTTATATTCTTCTAATTTCGGCTGCTCCCATTTAGTATTGGGGCAGAATTTTTTATAGTTTTTCTTGTCTTGTAGAAAAAACTCTAAACCACGCATATCGTCTGCAAGGTTTTTAAGATCTTCTTGACAACCATCAAGCTCCTCAGATGGAATAACTTGATTTGGCGAAGGGACTTGAGTATCTAAGACTTCTTGAGCCTGGACGTGAACCTGGAATAAGACATATACTAATGCCCAAACCATTAGTTTGCTACCAAGTCTTCTATTCTTTGAAGAGCAGCTTTCATATATTCAATATCTTTTTCTATCGATATAATAGCTTTAGAATTTTCTTCAGCTTCTTCAACTTTTCTTTCCAAGCCAATAATAACTTGCTCTGCATCTGAAAGATCATTTTGAATTTGTGCAACAGCCACGTTGGTATTCCAAACCCAACCAGCAAGCGGGACAACTACGACGCCCAGCACAACAGTAAACATTTTCCAGGCTTTTTCGGTGGTAATAGCAGACATTTTAAATTCCTGTTTTTTACACTTATAAGTAGTTCGTTATGGCCGAAATATTTATTTTTTATTCTAAACTAGTGTCTGTATCTTCGAAGCTGATATCGCCATAAAAAGACTCTAAAGGTATATATTCAATATTAACTTTTGAATACTGTGGAGGAGTATATGATATAAATGTAATGCTATTTCTAACTCTAGAATAAGTGTAATCTAAATCTAACTTAAATTCATATGTATTGCCCTCTGGCTCTTGAACATAGACGTCTAAAGTTTCTAAAACAGGAATATCAGACAAGAAAAATTCTTTCTTAAGACCAGAAGTTAAAAACCCTAACTCGTCCAGAACTTCATCCCAGTTGTTTTCGCGAATATCCCATAAAGCTCCACCAATAACATTAGTTACTTCAATGTATTGTTTTCCAACTAAAGGTGCTGTCCAGGCTGGTGGGTTATCACAACGTATTCCATTTAAATACCCTTCCTGTAAACACACAATCGATGAAAAAATAACATCTTCTGGATCATCTTTTAAATTTTGCAACCAAGAAATGTATTCTTCTATAGTAATTTCAGTTGAGAAATCTGGTTCGTCTGATATAACAATTATTGACAGTAAGGCATCTTCACGATAAAAATCTTTATTTGCATCCTCTCCGTGAACCTCTATTGCATTATAGCTCGTAGCTAAACCTTTTTCAACTCCTGATCCGGATACTCCCATAGCCGCCATTTGTCGAAATATTAAAGTTGGTTGTGGAGTATTTTCGTCAATAAAGTTGTATCCCAAAGACGAGCGAAGTCTTCCTTGTTGATCAGGGTGTAGCATATCCGTTGATACAACACCGACGTGCCAGTCTAATCCAGAGCCAATAAAGTAGTTGATAAAAGAATCAAAGTTGTTTGTTAAGGCAGTTTGCTCTTCGCTCATCGAACAAGAATTATCAATAACCCATAAAATATCAGTTTTAAATTTTGCTATTTGTGTTATAGTGTCTTTTTCTACTTGTATTTTAACATCCGGGGGGTTTGCTTCGCCTTTTATTACATTTGGCTGAGTGATAGAATACTCTACACATGATACTACCGACAGCAACGAAGCCCAAAGAAAACAAAATTTTATATAATGCACTATTTAATACCCCCTAGTTCACCTCTCTGTAAGTAAATAGTATAATTATTTTAAACTTTCCTTTCAGTTGTCGAGGCCTAGTTAATAATAGGGGGATTTATAGTTTGCAAGAGCCCAATTATTTTTTATATATTGTAGGAACGCCCAAAAAAGGTGCCATACATAAACCTGGAGACTGTGGCGTGGGTAGAACTTCAATTGGTGTTGGGATAAGTGACGCGCCGTTCGGAACAATGTATATTGTTTCGGCAGACTATATGTTTAAAGTATGTGAATCTAGGTACCCAGGGGCCGAGACTATAAAACACTATATTTTAAAATACTACGGGCTAACGTAATCTTGTAAATTTATCCCCCATATGGGGGGTTTAAAATGTTAAAAAGCTTATTAATTGTAAGTTTTCTTATGTTGTGTTCTTGTTCACAGGGAGAAATTTTAGAAGAAGAAGAATTAAAAATAGAATTTGAAAATATTTGGTGGGAAATACTAGATTTTCCTCCTTTATTGGTTTCTGATGTGCCATTATGTTACTTTTTTGACTCGGAAACTGATATTTTTATTGAAAATGGTGGAATTATATATTACTACGATGAAGATACATTAGAAATACGTGAGCTTAGCAGGTTTGAAAGAATTGATTTAGGTTATTATGTATCTGACTACGATGTTATTTTAGAAGTTTTTGTTAATCAGGACAATCAATACTCAGTGGAGGCCTCAATGGGAGCGCTAAGCGCATTATCAGATATAATTCCTTGCAGTTTAGCGCCGTAAAAACTATTTATAAGTAAAATTAATATTTTTTTGGAGCTTTAACATATGAAAATTACCAAAAATATTCTTCGCGATATGATTTTACAGGAAATGACTGTCACTTTATCGCCTAAAGATCAAATAAATGCAAGAATTGTCCAACAAAGAACAGGTGTTTTTGATCAAAAAATTCAAGTTACTTGGGATGACCTAAATGATTTAGAAGATTCCTTAAGAATGAGCGAAGATATAAAGCGAGAAGATTTAGTTAGCATTAAAGAGAATGGTTTAGGAAGAATAAAAGAAAAACTAAGCTTTATTGAGAATATGATCGACAGTAAATTAAAAGAAATGTGAATTAAATTGAATAATTTTAAGTCTGTAAGTGAATCTTTTGGAAAAATAAACAATTTTAAGGTTGGCGATATTGTAATTTGGACTTATTACGACGCCAAAAAAACTGGTATTGTTTCTGATCTCTATTTTTCCACTATTGGCGGAAGAAATATTGCTTATGCAGACATTTTTTCTTTCGAAGAGCAAAAAACATATAAAATTTTATGTGTAAATTTAAAAATACTAACAAAAAATGAACTTGAACAAGAAAAAAACTAATTATTTTACGCCTCGGAGATAAAAAGTATGAAATTTAACATTAGAAATCGTTCAAGTTTAAATTTATCTGAGATTAAACCATTTTTAGAAAGTTTTTTACCCTTTGCACAAAAAAAGATGGGTTTTGACACGGCGCCAACAATTTCATTTATTTCTGACGTTAAAAATGCCGAAAAACCACTTGGAAAAACAGCTTTTTATAATCCAAATACCTCTTCAGTATCAATTTATACAGATCATAGGCATCCAAAAGATATTATGAGGTCTTTATCTCACGAATTGGTTCACCACGCTCAAAATTGTCGTGGTGATTTTGATTTAAAGCCTGAAATGGGCGAGGGTTACTTTCAAAATGATAGTTATATGCGTGAAATGGAACGTGAAGCGTATGAATTAGGTAATATGTGCTTTAGAATGTGGGAAGAAACTTATAAAAAACAACTACAAGAGTCTATTTATTACAGTACAGGAGATACTAAAATGAGCTACAAAAAATGGAGAAATCAAGAGGTCAACGGCCGTCTTATGGAGTCTTGGGGTTATAAAACTCCAAAAAATGAAGTTTTAACAGAATCTATTGAAATTCAAGAGCAAGAACTAGACGAAGCGCATTGTGGACGACGAGAAGATGATCTGGAAGAGGGTTACGGTATGTGTCCAAAGTGTGGAATGAGCCCTTGTATTTGTCCTGTTATGGAAGAGGAAGAGCTTGAAGAGGGAGCAAAACCTGACTTTTTAGATCTTGATAAAGATGGCGATAAAGAAGAATCAATGACGGACGCGGCTAAAAACGCCGAAGAAAAAGAACTTGATGAAACCCTTATTCGTAAAACCATTCGTGAAGCCATAACTAAAGCTTTAAAAACGCGGTCCAACAAGGAAGACTAATCTATGGAGCGCCAGCCATTAATTTCAGACGACGGATCAATCAATTCGTTTAAAGACAAAACAGATCAAATCCAAGGCCAACAACAGGCCTACGGCTCTGGTCAAGAAAAAGTATTTTCTAGTCAAACTATTACACCGCAAATTCCATTTTCAAAATGTGTGCCGGGACCATTAAGTTTGCGTAGAAGGTTTAATGCAGCGGATACTGATTACAAGCCCTGCAAAGTTATTAAAGATAACAAAAATAGTTAAAGGAGAATTTTAAAATGAGCCTTTCCAAAGGACAAAGACGTAAGCTTATGGCAAAACTTGCAAGGGTTGCTGACCCTAGTAGTGAAAAAGCCAAAAAATATAGATTAGCCCTAGGACTTGAAAGTCCTGCGCCGGCACCTGAGCCCGAGCCTGTTGCAGTAGTTGTAGAACCAGAGCCCGAACCAGAGCCCGAGCCTGAACCAGAATTGGTTGTGGAAAAGGTTGTGGAAGAAGTTGTGGCCGAAGAGACACCTGTGCCTGAGCCTAAGCCCAAAAGAACTTATCGACGTAGAAAACCTAAATCTACCAAGGAATAAAAATAAATATGGGCCGATTTCTTTCAGAGGGTGGCGTCGCTGGCCACATGAATCATCTGTATGATAATCCAAATTTAACTTTTCGCGAAATGAAACAAGTTTTTCAAGCTGCTTCAGGGGGCGAGTTAAAAGGTACTGAAAAAACAGATGGTCAAAATCTTCAATTATCCTATAATATTAGAACTAGTTCGGCTAGAGCAGCTAGAAATAAAGGAAATATTAAGGATGGAGGTTTAGACGCTGCTGGACTGGCAGAAAAGTTTGGTGGACGTGGCGCACTAGAAACAGCTTTTAATGAAGCATTTGCTGCTTTTGAAGAAGCTGTTGGCAAAATGTCCATTGAAGAGCGTGAAGAAATATTCGGACCAGACACAAATGTTTATTATAATGCCGAAGTTCAAGATCCTCGTGCAGCAAATCTTATTAATTATGATTTACCTACTTTAACTATTCATAGAGTTGGCCATAATGAATATGATAGAGAAACCGGTCGACCAACCGGTCGCGATGTTTCAAAAAATGCTAAAAAATTAGCTGCCGCGCTAGAAAGAGTTCAAGGAGAACGTGAAGAAGGAAGATTTTACGTTCAAATGAATGCTATTCGGCGTCTTGAAGCTTTAAGTGATGATACTGCTGTTAACTTAGCTATAGCACGTTTAGAAAGTGTTTTAAGTCAAGCTGGCATCTCTGACAACCAAACTGTTGGAGAATATATGATTTCACGCGTTGAAAAAGCTATTGATCAGCGCATTTCTTTATCTGATGAAGCTAATATGGAACTTTTAAAACGTATTTTTAAAGAAGAGGGCGGAAATATTAGAAAAGTTCTTGGTTTAATTCCAAAAGAAGACGCAGAATCAATTGCTATAGTACGTGATTTAGTTAAAAATTCTAGTGCTCTACTTAAGGATGCTATTGCACCAGTTGAAGAGATTGTACACGACTTCTCCGTAGAGATGCTTAGAGGGCTTGAGAGCGCATTCATTCTAGATAACGTATCCGAAGTCGAAAGACTTCGACAAGAGACTTCTAGGGCCATTAAAGCCATCGAAGAGAGCGGTTCTGAAGAAGCGATGGAAATCCTAACCAAACAGATGAGCAAACTAAAAGATGTTGAAGGCGTTTCAACAGCAGCCGAAGGTTTTGTTTTTGATTATGATGGAGTCACCTATAAGTTTACTGGAAACTTTGCGCCAATGAATCAACTTCTTGGTCTTTTTAAGTATGGCCGCGGAAGCGTACCTCCTTTGCAAAAACTAGATGAAGAAGAAGCCAACGTTCAAGACGTTAAAAGAAAAATAGCTGTTTTTCCTGGTGCATTTAAGCCTCCCCATAAAGGTCATTTAAATGTTGTCTTATCTCTATTGGAGAAAGGCGCAGATATGGTTTATATTTTTATTTCTCCACTCGACAGGAAAACGCCAGCTGGGCGACCTGTTGATCGTGGAGTCTCAGAACAAATTTGGAATACCTACTTACAAGATGCTGGTATATCCGATAAAGTATTAATTTTGGCAGCGCCGTGGAATAGTCCTGTGCAAAATTCATATGAAGTCTTAAAAGGAACAGTCCCAGACTATATACCCCAGCCAGGAGATTTAGTCATACCAGCAGCTAGCAACAAGCCTGACAGCAGAGGGCAGCCAGACTATAATAGATTTATTAAGTTTCATCGTGGAGTAGAAGGAATGTTAGATGGAGTAATACCAGCTAATATTATGGATTGGTATTATAGTGCGCCGGATGAGGCTCCTTTAAGCGCTTCTGCTTTTCGTGCTGCTTTAGATACGGGCCAGGGACTAGAAAAATTTATACCAGATAATACAGATCCTGCTGACATTTTATCTATTTTGGGAGTTCAGCCTGAATCTGCCGAACCCGCTGGTGGTCTTGAAAGCGCTATCACAGAATTGGTGTATGAAGTTTTGAACGAAAAGAAAAAAGAAAAGCCATATATGGAAATGGATGGCTTACAAGATGGTACTGTAGAAGAAATTTCGGCTGCGGGAGGAGCAGGTGGCGGTGCTGTTGAAGGTGGCGCTGGGAAAAATAAAAAATCAACCCTTATTCGCGAAGAAGAACCTACCGAAGAGGAAGATGAAAAAGATGTAGTCGTTGAACGTGTTTTAAACTATTTATTACAGTATAAGGGGCTACACTATGGTTGATAGAAAAGAATTAATCGAAGAGCAAGTATTAAGAAAAGTTATTCGTCAAATTATAAAAAAAGTTAGATCTAATAATAAAAAGCAACAATATCTGGAAGAACAAACATTAAGAAAAGTTATTCAAAAAGCATTATTGTTAGAAAAAACTGCTGTTGGTGACGAGGCCCCACACGAGAAAACTGGTATTAACATTCTTCGTAAAACTCTTAAGAAAGTTATCCCTCAAATCAAAGATGATTATTTGAGCCTAACAACTGATCCAGCTCAAAGAAAATCTTATATGGCACATTTAATAAATGGTATTGACAATCTATTGGCGCCT
>TARA_R100000808_G_scaffold2055_1_pt1 | contig 15792 bp, 31 predicted proteins | sample TARA_R100000808 | Tara Oceans TARA_R100000808 (sample SAMEA2622852) | marine metagenome | biome: marine biome (ENVO:00000447); feature: marine epipelagic mixed layer (ENVO:xxxxxxxxx); material: "saline water (ENVO:00002010), including plankton (ENVO:xxxxxxxx)" | depth 140 m | reverse complement strand
AACTTGAAACAAACCAAAGTAACGCTTTCCTTCGTGACCAAGATTGTGGCATTCGTTCTCTACCCTGAAGTTTCTTTCGTTCAAAACGGAACGCAACGAGTCGATTACATCCTTGTGGGGTAACGGTTGGTGGGAAATCGAAACGCTTCCATCCTTTCTGGCTTTTTGCCGATAAGTGGCTGGAGGGGTTGGGGTTGCTTTTACTCGTGATAGGCAAACTACTTCGTGTTGGTTTCCGCAGATGCTTAAGTCTAATTTTTTTGTCATAATTTTATCCTTACTTTGTTGTTTTAATATATATACAATATAATAATGGTGGGTTTTTGTCAATAGTTAATTTCGATAATTTTGATGTAATTTACCTTGCTCGTAAAGTTCTTCGTAGCTAATGGCTTTATCGGCAATAAGCTTGAGGTGGGCGCGGACTGCTCCAAGGATAACTTTGTCATCCAAGGAGAGCTTGGAATCCATAGGGCGAATTAAAAGTTCTGCAATTACTTCGAGGCAAGCCCCAAAGCTTTCGGCGGTTCCAAGGTCATCAACTAGAACTTCTTCTTTGTTATTGTTAAATCTCATTTTATAATAATCGCATAAAACAGAATAAAACGCAAGGAAAAAAATCGTTTTTTAAAAAAAAGTTGTAAACCCCTCTGCATCAACAAGTTACGACGGCAGGGGCCCCGCGCCGGCGCCGCAAGTCCTTGATGGTCAACGACTTACGGCCCGGGAGGAGATTCGTGGCTCTTAGGCTCTTCGCTCCAAGTCGTAAAGCTTGTTCAGCAAATTGCGGTGATAATCCTTCTTTTGGTAATAATCGGGAGTGTTTTCACCGTACATTTCCCGCACGGCAAGCTGGTACCCCAATTCTCTGAGGGCATGGCTTATTTTGAGGGCAGCTTTTCGCTCCCCTATTTGCTTGTCGGTCAATTCCTTCCCTAGGAGTAGTTCTGGTGACGCAGTCATCTTATACTCTATTCAATGCCACTACTCGGTCGTACCTGAACGAACGATAGGCGTTACGATTGTGACAATAAGCTCGGAAGCCTGCCACCTTCACGCCTTCAGCCACATTTCCAAATTCCCGTTCGTGGTCGGGCTTATCGATGGTATACAACTCCGTCCTCCCGTCTTGCGTCTTGTAGACCAATTGGAATACGGGATTCTTGAGTAGGCGTTGGATTTTCTTTAGTGCTTTCTTCATATCGGTATTAGTTTTCTTCGGGTTGCGTGTTAAGGTAAACTCGATTTGCCTCGTCTACTGTATCGAAGGGGATTTCCAGATAGTCTTTGTCCAACTTGTATGGACAATGAGGCGAATCAGCTTCCTCGTAAATTAAAAGGTACTGGTCGTTTTCCTTGTCGTATATGGGTTTGTCCTCCGCAGGGAGAACGCAATTTTCTCGAATGTAGTTAATCATGGCGCTATTCTCTCAGATTAAGAGGTGGTTGTCAAGTCTGCTTTGCTATCTTCCTCGACTTCCACCCCAAGGTGGCTCATTAGCTCGTACATCGCGGGGTCATACTTGAAGTATTCATATGCGTGGTTGAGTAAACGAGTCAAATCAGAGTGGGAAGATTCGGTTCCCCTGTACCCTACATAAGAACTCATCTCCTTTACCTCATCGTATATCTCAAAGATATTGAGATTCCAATTCCAACCTTCGACTCTCGCTTCAATTTCTTTATCGGTCATTTTTTTGCTCCTTTACTTTTTCGTTGTGTTCGTCTGCCCACTTGGCGAGACTAAGAAGTTCTTCCTTAATCTCCCTTTTGGATTGGTCGGACGCTTTTGGATTAGCGAGAACTGCTACCATGGTGGGTATGAGTCCTTGCCATTTGGGTGTGATGTCGATTTCTTTCATTTAAAGCTAACTTCCAAAGTACTTTCCGTGATGATTATAGTGCCACCCCCTGCGTTCTTGAGGCGAGCTTGAAGTTCTTTTACCATTTCTGCGAATTCTTGCATTGTGCTATTCCCCCTGAAGTTTCTCCATATGGACAACAGACTCATGCTCTTCCCATAGCTTCTCCCCCAATTCTCCAAGACTTTTATAGAGAGGCATCCACGGGTCACTCTTATCTACCTTTCCCCCCATCTCAGAGTAAAGTATATGCTCTCTAAGTAGAGCAGACATTTCCAGTAATTGCTTGTAGTACTTTGTATCATTCATGCGTGTATTCTCTCAAATTTTGGTTGCGTTGTCAATAGAAAATTCAAAACTTTTCGCCTTGCAATAACATTCCGTTAAATACTCCTCAATCTCCTCGAATATAGAGTAAACATCCTGCCCGTATGCATAGATATCGTCTCCGTGCTCAAGTTCGTGCTCCATAGAGGTAGGGAGGCTATCCAACAAGTATTCATTGTCAGTTTCCCAGTTTATGTCGGTAATAGAGGCAATCATGTCTTTACCACCAACAACTATAGTAAACCTTTTGTCCCTCAGAGATTGCTTCTCTTGCCTCTCTGATAAAGTTTAGGTCAGTTTCCTTGTAGTAATAGTCTCCATCTTCAAATGGCTTCCCATCTTCATCTTCCCAAGAGAAAGAGTCTTCTCCGAAAAAGAATCCACCTGTTTCGGGTAGCGATTTGTTCTCAATATGAGCTTCAAGTTGCTCAAGGTCAGAAAGAGTAACCTCAAGCTCGATACAATTAAACCCACCTTCTTTTGCGTTTGGGCAACCCTTGTCCACCCAAAGTTGTTCCATCCAACCTTGGAGTCGATTATGCTTTCGCCAGTAAGCGAGTTCAATGTTTTCTTCCGAGGTTTCCTCTGGAAGCCTTCTGTATGCGTATTGGTCTAATCCCATTTTTTTATCTCCTTATAGTTGCGCTGAATTAAAAGAGGAGGTGATGCCAATCTCGTCTCGAAGCAAAGTCAAGTCTGTAATAATATCGTCGAGGACTTCCTCTGCCGACTGAATGGTATAACCTTCCTTGCCCTTATGAAATGCGTTTTTCACCCTGTCCATGCAAACTGGGTCATTCGGGGTGCAATAACGCAAATTGCCGTGAACTAGTTGAACGATTGTTTGTCGGATTTCTGATTGTTTCATGGGTTTTAACATATCAAATTGAGGTTTACTACGCAAGCCTAAAAACGAAATCTTCAAAGTAATCTGGCTCTAGACCAAATTCTTGGACAAATTCATTTTGCCATTGGAAGATGTCGCCTCCAGCGTCGATGTCTTCACACATCTCGAAAAAGAAACGCCAGACTTGTTTTTTTGCGTCCGCTTGAGATAAACCGTCACGGGACATTAGGATTTTTATTGTTTCAATCATGCCTCCATAATGACAGATTGGGGGTAAAACGCAAGAAAAAAATGCATTAAAAGCGAAAATAGTTCTAACCCCTTGGTATTCAAGGACTTGCGCGGGCGGGGAGGCACCCTTGGGCCCCTAAACCCTTTACGGTCAAACACTTAGGACGCTGACGCCCTAACCTCTTGGGGGTGCAGCTGAACGAATGAAGCGAACCACCGAGGCTTTTCCGTTCGTTGGTCTACGAACGATTCGTACTTGTAGGGATTATAAGTGACTGGCGTCATTTCCCACCAACCCAAGTCATCCCAACAAGCAAACTCAGGTTCAGGATGGGATAAAAACCCTCGCACCCCTGCATGAACATTCTTTCTTTGTTCTCGCAGGACTTTTTCTCTACCCTTGCGGTTTACCTTAAAGGCACATGAGTACAAGCGTATCACATCATTTTTCTCGGTATGAGCCTTAACTAATCCATCTTGTTTTATCGACCAGCAATTCTTGTGAAGGTTCTTGTAAACAAATACCTTTCTGCTTTCGTCAATTTTGTACCGTGGGTCTTCTTGCTTTAATTTAATCATTACTTTACTCCGAATACTTCTTTTAACTTTTGGAAGCTTGAAGATTTAATAAAAACTTCTCTGCAGTAGTCTCCATGCAATCTCTCAACTGCCTCGATGCGATGAGCAACTCGGGACGCAGGACAGGCTTCTCTTGGAAGATAACCCCATTTAATAATCAATGTAGTATCGGGGAAATAGCAAGCAAGCTCTTGGCATTGCTCGGCATCCACATTACCCCATTGGGCGACAATCTCTTTTAGTAGTTTCATGTCTCTAAATATGACAGATTACACCTTTAAAGTCAAGGGGTTTTTTAAAAAAAGATTTCGCGTAACCCTTTCTCCCTCAATGACTTACGCGTCTAGACTCCCGCGCGCCGCGCCCTAACCCCTTGACCCTCAAGGACTTACGACTTAATGTTAATCTTTTCAGTTAAACTACAAAACTTATTCTAATAGGCGTTATTTATCTAATTTATGTTTGTATATTTATTCTGGTTTTATTAGATTTTGTACTATCATTCCTCCTAGGGCAATCATAATAAGTGGTAAGTAAATTGCTATATTGGTTGGATTAATAAAAGATATAAAAAGTAATAAACCTAAAGTTTCTGTCATATGGTATTGTTGTGTTGGTTAGTGTTTAGTGCTGTGTACTTAAAGGATCAATGCTAGCACATACTGGGTGAGTTGTCAAATAAAAACCCCCCTCCCAACCGCAGGGAGGTCGGAAAGGGGGTACCCACGAAAAAATAGATGTGGGGAAGGATTACTGTATACCTTCAACTTTTCGGCGTGAACATCAGTTCATAGATTACCTACTTCGAACCACAGATCAGACATGGTATTAGTCTTATGCTCATCCGATTGGACTCCGCACCCCCACCACAGGGGATCTGCATACCTTAGCCCGCTCACGACAGGCTTGTTCGGTCACCCACAGGACGCCTCCGTCGAGACATCCAAAATACAACTCAAGACAGGCTGGGCAGATTACCCGTGAGAACCAGTGAGGCCTGTCCTGAGCTTAAAAAGAAAATGTAAAAGAACGTGGGGCTATTTTTTCGAGTCGCCCCTTCTCGATCAGATTATTACGTATATACCTCACCTGAAGGCAAAGTATACTTTATAATAACATATTCAATTCAATTTGTCAAGTGGTTTTTAAAATATTGTGGATTTTTTGTTAACCCCTACTTTTCAGCAAAGAAAACCCACATAAAAAACTTTCTGTCGTATCGGTAAGTAGGCAACCGTTATGATATATAGATCGATGAGCTTTTTGTCGCAACCAACTTTTCAGAAAAGAAAGCTCACCTAAAAACTCTCTGTCGCATCGGTAGGTTGGGAACCAAAGTTTAATGAATAGATCGGCAAGCTTTTTGAGGTGTCTCTCGGTTACAGCAAAGAAAACTCGCCTAAAAAACTTTCTGTTATAATTGTTGAGAGAAATAAAATTTTCCTGCTTTTATGTGATTACAGGAAGGGTGATGAAAATTAACCAGAGAAAAACAACGAAACTCCGCCACAATACCCGATTTATAAACTGTTTGATTATTCGTTATTTAAAGCAAAGACAGTTAGAACTTTCAAGCTGTTGAGCGAATCTTTTGTTGCGCCCTTATCTCTCTGCGCGCCTCCGCTTGCTCGGCAAGCCAAGTGGAATAGAAAGGACTATCCTCTGGGACGGAACCGTAGTTTGCAAACTTTGATTGCTTTGCATACTTTCCCGATTCGACATTTCTCATAATCTGTGAACACATTGCGTTTTTTGCTATACTCATAAGATCCTTTCTCGATTGTTATGACTCAAGCATAGAGGTTTTCTTGTAAAAGTCAAGAGTTTTCTCTCGAAATTCGGGAAAATCAAGGGGAATCGCATTCGGGGGCAGGATAGGTTGCTGATAATCAGATTTATTTGACGCACATCCAATAACCGATAGCGCCGAAATTATTATAATCAATTTATTTATGGTGTTTAATATTTGCGGCATTTTATTTTTGGTTTAAATCGTTTATATAATATTGGTTGGTAAATAAGTCTCTGCAATTCTGTCCACTATTGGTTATTTGAATTAAATTGTCTTTTATTCTGCCCATGAGTTCCTCGGCGACATCGATTGCGTCTTCCCGTGTGACGGTCGTACCCTCTTCGATGTTATTAAGCGTTCCAGAAGGGGGAACCTCCTTGATTAGGTCGGCTATCTCGTTTCTTATTCTTATCAGGTCGTCCAGACCTTCGTTAACTTGTCTAGCTAGGTTCATTTGGTTTATTTGGATTTTTTTAAAAAAACGGGCGCTTTGTAACACCTGTCTTCAAGGCGAGCGCTTTGAAGAATCTGCCTTGTTGAAGTATAGAGCGCCCCAACTATCTTCTTACTGATTAAGACAGAAAATCATTTATTTGTCCTCGGCTAAAAAAACTGGCATTAATAAAATTATATTTGAATCAAATAAAGTCGCAATTGGTCGAAATTCATTCCAATCTTGTTCATGCCAAAAGACATTTTCGACAATATATTCCTCCAAGAGTTCCTTGAAAGTGGTCTGCATGTGCATGTGAACATGCTCTGAGGTCGCTTCTTCGATGTCCATTGTGAAAACAAGAATAGACCAAAAACGCCGAAAAAGCAAGAAAAAAAGCTAAAAAAAGCCAAAATGCCCCGAAATTTTTATTTTTCAATTATTTTTAGTGTTTAAAATTTGGCGGTATATCAATTTTATTTGCGCTTTGTGAGGGCTTTATTTTGAAGTATGGAACGCAGAACCATCTTTGTTAATAAGTAATAAAGCAACTTATATTATTTGCAAAAATTGTAAAAAAATGGTGCATTTGACTGTGCTTTGATCCTCGGCAAGTATGCACCAAAACTTCCTTTGTCAGCGAGTGACCAAAGAACCTCGCACCACTTTGCGTCTACTCTCCCCTTGAGGTACAGAGTGGTCAACTGTCCTCATGAATTGGAAAGCCCCATTTATTTCGCCGAATCTTATTTGCATTTTTTTTATTTGCATTTAATTTCGACTTTAAAATCAAATATATTTTGTGAATTAAATTCATTTTTATTTTCCATTTATTTTTGGCTATTAAAATTTGGGGCTATTCTTATTTATCTATTTATTTGTTTCTTATTCATTCCTTCAGGACTGAATTCAGATCAAAATTTATTTAAATTTAATTAAATATATTTAAATCTGAGTGGTCACATCCACCATTTTCACCAATTTCACCCAATTATTGATTTTCATTATTTTTTTCTGTTGTATTTAATGAATAGTTAAGTATTTGCGGTATAAAAGCCTATATATTGTCTATATAACTTATGTATATTGATGTGATATTTGGAAAAGGGATTGGCGAAAGGATTGCGATAGGGAATTTACTATTGAGTTACTTTGGACTTACTTATGAAGTATGCGTGGGGAGGATGGATTCCGAAGAGGTATACGGAGTCCTCCTTAGTCCCTCCGTTACAAGTCCTCTGAGTGGTCTTGGTGACCCTTCTATGGGGTGCTGTGATGTTTCCTTCATGGTCGCTTATCTTGATCCTCAGAATGTAATCATCTTCCATTAGGTTTACGAAAATAAGAAAAGGTATTTTTGACTTTTTTGCCCTTGAAATATTAATGTCAACTTTTTCTTGAGATATTAAATATTCGTTATTAAAGGCGGTTTCTAATGTCTTTTTATTAAGGTTTCTTGATTTGATTTCCAATAAGGCAAGTTCCTTGTTTACCGCCGATATTGCAAGGCGATCTGCTCTGGACGCATCGTCATCGAATTTTTGGAGGCGCACATTTTTTATTGCAAGAAAATTTTTCTCTATAAAGTCTGCTGTTTCAGACTCACTTCTTATATAGATTTTTCCCTTTGGAGTGTGACAGTCTAACATTTGAGTTTTGACATAACTAGTATTGAGTTTTGAAGCTACTCATCCTCGGAGTAAAGAACTCTAACTTTCTCCCTTGCGCCGACAGGACTAGAAGTCGGATTGTGCCAATGCAATATTTGAATCAACTAAACTTTTATGGAAGTTTCTTACGGTTAAAATGGATTCTTCGGCAAGCAACGCATCTGCCGACGACTCCAACGGAGTAGTGGAGACTTGCTCTTGCGCCAGTTCCAATACATTATATATTGCTATCTTTAATTTTTCTACATTAGGGTGAGAAATTGAGGACTGTGCCATGCAACAGTCCTCATTAACTTCACCTTCGCTATTAGTTACTTCCATCCTCATTGTCCCATCATCATAGGGAGGAAGAGTAACTTTGTCAAACACTTTTTCGTCCGCTCTAGTCATTTTTAAGCTTTCTAAAGCCTTACTCTTGAAGTTCGCTAACATTTTCTAGCTTGATATAGCGCTGAGTAGAATTAAAGGATTCAAGTTCTTGGTTGGTGAAATGCGCCTCTCCGCTAGTGAGAAAAATCGGAGTGGGAAGAAGATTGTTTTCGAGAGTTGGCGCTTGCCCACTCTCCACCATCACATACTCAAACTCTTGAGGGGTCTCGTCGCTCATGAAAAAACGACAAGTTCGCTAGGGGTTTTGTCCTCGTTGACCTCAAGCGAAAACCCAAGGTCACGAACAATTTGGGCAACATCCTTACAGCGCAACCCTTCATCCCTGCACACTTTGAGGGAAGAAATATGGTTGACGGAAGGGTCAATCCCAAGTTCGTGCTTGTTTTCGATGTAGTTACGAATTGCCAAGGATGCCATATCCAACCCCCCGTCAAACGAACTATCGACAACATCCATGTCGGAGTCATCCGTCCAAAGATAGTCACGACCTTCATCCTCGTCATCCCAATCTTCACCTGCATCAACATCAGACCCATAGAGAGGCTTATTAGCTTCATAGACAGGCTTATTAATTTCGGTGCGAGTATCGGTAATATCCGCAACTACGGTATACTTGCAGACCCTCAACTTTTGGAAATCGCAATCAGTTGGAACGGAAACCGCATCTTCAGGGTCAAATTCCACCACAAGCAAGCGTCCATCCTCTCCTGCCCAATTATTAGCGTAATCATAACTCCCAATATGGAGTCCATAGGAGCAATGATGGTCTCGATTGTCATCCACGCACTTGCGCTGAACCTCAATCACCTCTCCAACCCCATTAAAGATTTGATGGCGCTCGTTGGTCTTGCCCTGTACCACAAAAGTATCGGCATTGCCCGTATGAGACCAGAAGTCGCCTTGAACCCCCTTGTATCCCAACACCTTACCTTCTGGAGTGTTGGGGAGAGACTTGTAGCTCAAGAACGAATACAATTCATTCACCGAATTAGCAGAGGGATTAGACTGCAAACGAGTAATGAAATTCACTAGAGGAGCAGAATCCTTCATTCCTGCACGAAGCATCTCCAATAGTTTATCAACTACAACTCCATGCAAACGATAGCCCTTGTAATAAACAATCTCGTTTTCAACCTTGATGTCGCCTTGGGCAAAATCTTCTACTGTCTTAACAATATCAAGATATTGAGGAATGTCTTCGTATCGTGCCTCAAAAATGGCATCTTTCAAAGGAGCAAAATTGGCGTTGCCTTCCCTGACGGAGTAAGGCTTGCCTTCCCAGAAAACGGTGATGGAATCTTCGCTAAGTATATAAGGAACTTTATTCATGGATTTAGTTGTTAGTTTGGTTCGATTTTTCAATGATTATGTGATACATTTTGCACATTTTTATAGGATAGTCAAGAAAAAAAGTGAGGGAAGGCAAAATTATTCGCCTCCCCCCACCATATCACACAAGAAAATATAGTTGAGAATATTCTTTCCAAGGTTGTCATCTCGTAGGGATTGCCAAGAGTAAATGTTCTTGGAAAGATTAGTTAAAAGAGGGTAGGAGTCGGCTACGGCATTACATTTCTGGTTGAAATCCTCCGTAGTGGAATTGAATGGGCAATGTTTCTGTACCCACTCAGAATCAGCGGACTCCATATACTTCAGGAGGCGCTGAAGAGGCACAAGGTTGTCCGTACCTTCCAGAGTCATCAGTTCAATATCGTGCATAAGGACTCTCCACGGATGCTTTCTATCCTTGATTTCCTTCTGGAGAAGCTTGCGAAAGTCACCATTGTCCAACAGAGACGAAAGCTTTTTGTAGGAGTCCATGCTGTAGCGACTCTCGTCAAAAGAAGCAAGCCTTTGAGCGTCAAGCACCTTATCCTTATGCTCCAAAATAAAACCCTTGGCAAAGTTTTGCTTGTACTTCTGCCAAGAGACCCAACGAGACTTGGTAAGCTTTGAGCAGTCTTTTCGGCGCACACCTATCACCAAGGGAGGATTAACCTCCTCATTTTCATCGGCGTTTAACCTTTTAAGTTTAAAAACTCCAGAAATATCTCGGCGCAAACTCTCTAATGAGATGCACTCTTCCTGACCCGTTCCGAATTCATCCACTACCTTATAATTTGCCAAAGGTACATAAATCAATTCCCTGTCTCCACTTTCTAGGTCATCAATAGAGTCGGTGCAATTAAGCCAATAATCGGTATTGCGTCGATGGGTTCGCCCTTCAGAATCAAACTCAAAGAAAGGAACATCCCCCCGACTTTCTCCGCTTACTGCCCGTCCACGGGACTGCAATTTAGCCTTTTCAACATCAGAAAAGTAGACAAATCGCTCCTTTTTTATCTTGGAAAAACCCATGCCCCTATCGACATCATAAACATACTCTTCTGCCCTGTCACCATCCCAAGAGACCAAATAAATAACCTCTAGCTTATCATTCTGACTAAAAAGAGTCCTTGCCCTTAAAGCGTTGCCATGAGTAGACTTCAAGTCCTGTATCGCCAAGACTGCATTAACTTGCGGATGAATGCGAGTTACGGCAGACGAAGTTACTTTGTATCCATCAGTAGCGTCAGCTTCGTCACTTTTACGATATTCTCGTATCGTTACCTCATCCTGCCACTTATAACTCCTGTTAATATCCGAATGACTGACCGAAACACCATCCCATTCAAAAGAGTCGCTAAAAATATCTCGCAAAGAATAAGGCAACGCATTGACAACCTGCGCATAGTAGATTTTAGCATCCCATAAATCTTCTGCACCAACTAATTTTTCCTTGGCAATTTCAGCAACATCGTCCTTTAGCTGAGAAAGGATTTCGATAATCTTTGCTTGGGTCTGAGCATTATACTCCAAAGATTCACGACTATGGTGCAACTTGAGTTCACCAATATCTACTCGCACATAAAGATTGGAATGACATGCCAGTTGGTGTAATTTATCCCCCTCTTCCACCCCATCAAAATTAATGGCAGTAGCATCCAAGGGATACTTTACCCTGCCCATTAGAACCGTAGGATGGGCATGAGTCCTCTCCCAACTAGGGCGCTCATCCTGCACCATAAACCATGAACCGTCTTTTGCTTCAATAACGGTTTCCAATTCGGGAAAGAAATTTTCCTCTTCTGTGAGACCAATAAAATGAGGCAACTCATCTTGAGAAAAGAAAGTGAAAAAATCACGCACTACACCCCTAAAAGTGTCAGTATCCGTATCGACAATCGCAACCTCTACGCATAATCCATCAGCTTCATCAGAAACTTCTGAATGCAGTTTGGCGATTTGGGTATCGTCATCCTCATTAACAAAAACATTGTAAGAGGATTTGGTTCCATTGTGATAAGAAACTACAGTAAAGTTATCTCCATAAGACAGAGGCGCAAATTTGCCGATACCAAAAGCGCCGATATAATTGTTACTACCTCGCTTAGTGGACTTGCCATACTTGGAATAAAGACCAAAAACATCTTCTTCGCTCAACCCTCCCCCAAAATCCCTAACGATAAATCGAGGATTAAGAGTGGAAGGAATAGTGACTTCGATAGGACGAGTCGAATTAGCCTCGGCATTAGCATCCAAGGCATTAGCAACCACTTCCCTGACTACTGCCAGAGGAGGATTGGAATAATTGTTGCGCAAAAGAGATGCGACATAGCGCATGTCCTCGGCATCAATCGTGCAATTTACGGAATCGAAGTCATGCGACTGCACAACCCTCTTGGACTTGTCTTGTGTGATAATCATTTTCTTGTGTGTTGGATTAACTGATTGTTATGTGATACAGTCTGTCAGATTAGGAAAGTAATGTCAACAGTTTTTTTTATTCTACGAGACAATTCCCCTCTCCTCCTAGTAAATATCGAGCTTGCATAAGGCAATTTATCTCATGTATGTAGCGTTCCTCGTTCTCTTGAGTGTCGATTGAGTAATTTTCAATCTCTTCAATTTTTTTGTCGATTAACTCTAGTAGTTCTTTCATGCTTTTGTCCTGTATTTACTTTCTTGAGCCTTTCTTACTTTTAAAGTGACCATCACATTAGGGTCAAAAAGAGATTGTGTCAAGCCCTTATTGCCAGTATGTGACATTTTTTTTGAAACCGTGTGAAGTTTCTCGCTTTCCTCTTTTGGGGTTACACCCTTAGTCGTTGCTTTCTTGCTCATTATTTACTTCCCCCATTTATTTGGACATTTTCTCTTTGTTGGGCATGATAAGCTACTTCAATTTCTTTTACAACTAAGTCATTGATGTTACTTAAATCCTCTATGTCTGTATTTAGCTTTGCATCCAATATTTGTGCAATTTCCTCGGTTATCTCGTAAAACTCACTCATGCTAATTATTCCTCTTAGATTCATTATGCCTCCACATTAAACTAACTTTTTCAACCTGTCAAGCACTTTTTCTTCCAAATCGTTAGCGCTTAATTCGCCAAACTCTTTTACTTCATCCAGAATACAGACCACTTTGGCGCAAATAAACCTTTTGCCCGTTAAAAATCCTGCATCCCAATTATCCATGACGCAACCGTAGGAGGTGCGCTTATCATCTTCTTTATATGCTTCTACTATTTGGCTTGCATTCATCAGAAGTTCGGCTTACTCATGTCCTTTACCAAGCTTTTCTGGCGCTTGGATTCCGATTTGTGGTCGCCATGAGTTTTAAGTCGATGTATGGCAACTTCTTCTTTAATCCTACCTGCAAGCACATCCGTCACCATCACGGTTACGGGACGATAAGTTAAACGATGGGGAAAGGTGCGATAAAGAAATTTATAAAACTTTCCACTAATTCTTCCTTGCTTTAATTTTTTGTGCAAGAATTCTCTGTATTTGCATTTAGTGTTCATTTAATCAGAGTCCACACTAGTGACAATTAAAAGAAAAAGCAAGACTAAAACGCACCCAATTAGAACATTTATGCCCTGAAATACTTCGGGGAAATTCATTCAAAATCCTTTACGATAGTCTTGTCGAACAATTTGTCGGAAAGATAGCGCAAGCGTCCTGCGATTATATTAAGCTCAACACTCGTAGTTTTAAAGGCGACATCAGAGTTGCATGGCGCTTTTCTAAGCATCTTTAAGTGCGAGATTTGGTTATCCAACATACTGTATATTTCTTCTTGAGTCATCTCGTCATTTACTTAAAGGCGTTATATTCTTTATTTTCCAGATTTATTTTCACGATTTGTGATTTTTTTAAATTTAGTGATGTCGCCACTCCACCAAGAAGGCACTTCTATAGCTTCACCCCCTCGGACTTTAATCAATTTTCTCGGCACATCATAAAAAGCATATTGTCTATTCTGCTGTTTTGCAGTCTCCTTTTGAAAGTAATAGGTTTTTGATGCAATAAAGTCCTCGTCCTTATCCAAGGAGACCAATTTATATTCATACAATTTCTTCTTCATATACTATAGAGGGGAGTTAGACTTATTTTTTCGGTTTTATTTTCAAGATTTGCGATTTAATTCCAATCGAAGTCTATTGAGTGAGCAAATGCCATTCTATCTTTCCAAGGTTTTCCGTATTCGTCTTGTTGAGTAGGGTCGGTAATCCTTACTATAATACTCATACCTTCATGCAATTCCTCCCCATCGGTGGAGAATATACATTCTATATTTAAAGTGTCCGTATGTTCGATATGAACATCCTCCTTATAGTCAAGGAAGTGGACAGGTACGGATAGACCATCTTCTACTAAATCATCTCTGATAGTCAAGTGACTACCATCATACTCCAATTCATTACATTTTACTTTCATGACTATTATCCAACAAGATTATACCGCAATTAACTCAAGGTCATCAACCGACTCACCAACTCCATTACGAAGAGGTACTACTTTCTCAACCAAAAATTTCCTAATAGCTTCAAGAATACTCACGACTTCCAAGAATTCACGATGAGACAAATCATGGTTAGCGCCTTGACCTGCATACGAAAAGCGATAACCTTCCCCCAACGGACAAGCATTGCCCACCGCAATCCTTGCCCAATCGCCACCATTAACCCTCTTCCATTCATAAGACTGGTGACGAGAGATTATATGAGTCAAAAGATACAAGGAGCCAAGGTTGTTACCTACACTATCTCGTCGCTCGGTAAGGTCGATAAAATCGACGCTTGCCCAAGGATAGTCGGTTTTCAAATCATTCAAGCGCACCATAACCCCTTTGCAATTGTTGGTGCTGTAATACCCACCATAACCTTTAATGGCAACACCCCCCGTTTCCTTGGCTAATAGGTCATCCCTCTCCCTTTTGGTTTTCCAAGACATAAGGTTCTGGGGAGGCAATAGCTTTTTAGTAAGAGCATTGCGCTTAAATATAATACTATCTGGGCTGAAGTTAGTCCATTCAATGTTTTGGCTTGCGAAATAATTGTTCATGGGTTCAAGTCCTTTCTGATTAATAAAGCCCCACTATAAAGAGACTTAGGTGGGATGTCAAGACTTTTTTAAATATCTTCTGGGATAGGTACTCCAAAAGTGTTTTCCCAATCCTCACGAATTTCTATATCGGGCATATTCTCAAGTCCTTCAAACCCCTCAATCAACATATTTGTGAGGTCAAGAATAGTCATATTCATTACCTCTAGTTGCGCCAATTCATAGCGCATATCGTCCATAGTTTTCATGTCTCTATTTCTCCATGTCTCCTTAATTCTTCAATATAATCGTCAAAAAAAGCCAATGCAACTACATAGTCATCGCTCTCGGCGCAATGTCCATCGTTATCAAGCTGATTCATGTGCATTGCGCAACCCTCACGCACTTTCTGAAGTATATCGCCCAGAGGAATTGGGTCATGTTGCTCTATGGTGTCATATTCACCCATTATGTTCCTTTAAGTGTTCTTCTGATTTCTTTAGTCCTACTGCAAAATCCCTAACTTCCCTCAAAGCATGACAGAACTCGTCAATCTTGTCAAGGGGAATGTCAAAATTCTTCCAATAACTCTCTCCATGAGAAGTGTGAGCAGTTACCTTTACTGACCCATCAACCTCCGACTCATTATATTTGCCTATATTAGTAATAGTGAAACCCCCAAGGCGAGCAGACTCCTTGCTCCCACTCCACCAAGTATATTTGGGTTGCTCGGATTTCTTTTTGCCTTCTGCCCACTTAACTTCTTTATACATTTTTGTATTCATGATTCTATTTCCTTTATTTCTACAAAGATATGATAATCATCTTGGTCTCGGCTTATTTTAAGAGTAACTGATTTGTTGTAGTCCTTCCAGAGTAATTGCTTGACGAGAGTTGTAACATTATCGTCATGTAAGCCTCCCAAGACTACTCCCACCTTATGCTTCATCGCTCTGAGCTAAATACTCCTCGACTGCTTGGGAAATTTCTGCTTCAATTGTCTCGTCATCCTCCTCGTTTAATTCCATGTCGTAAGCTGAGTCCATAAAGCGCTCTGCTTCTGGATGAGTCAAGCGCCCTTCGGCGACCAACTCGGTAAGATATATATTTACTTCATTCATTTCCCACCATCTTTCCATACTTTGCCATCTTTGTCAAGCTCGGAACTCAAAATCATGACTTTCCTATAAAATGGATACAACCAACCAAAATGATTAAAGCGCAAAAACCAACTAACCAAATCTCCCACATGATAGAGGAGTCTACTTAGAAATGTTTTCATTACTCATA
>TARA_R100000808_G_scaffold754_1_pt1 | contig 15825 bp, 14 predicted proteins | sample TARA_R100000808 | Tara Oceans TARA_R100000808 (sample SAMEA2622852) | marine metagenome | biome: marine biome (ENVO:00000447); feature: marine epipelagic mixed layer (ENVO:xxxxxxxxx); material: "saline water (ENVO:00002010), including plankton (ENVO:xxxxxxxx)" | depth 140 m | reverse complement strand
CCCAGTCAAACTCACCGTCCTCTCCGAGAACCCGCTTTATGTCGTCCCAGTCCTGATCCCTTAACCAGTCGCTCAACTCTGTTATCTTTGGAGACAGCATGCCTGTTGTCTGATATATGTCTCCCAGCATGCCGCTCAATCTCTCCTCATAACCAGGAAAATCGATACCTCGTAATTGCTCGGCAAGTGGCCCTAATAATTTCGTCAACTCATCTACCGGGCCCTGTTCTGCAAAAATACCCATCACTGGATCAAATAGTTTTGTTATGTCTCCTGCAAGTGGCCCTCCTTCTGCAAAAAGGGCCCCCAGATTTTCAATGCCGGTGCCAAACTCATCCGTGATGCCTGGAATTTCGTCCGCGAAGGCCGTTCCAATGTCATCAACGCCTGTGCCGAACGTTTCCAGAAGCCTTTCAAGGCCGGTGTCGAACTCTCCTGTGATACCAGGAATCTCTTCTCCGAAGGCCGTTCCAATTTCACCAACGCCTGTGTCAAATTCTCCCGTGATACCTTGCAGGATGCGGTCTAACTCCCCTTCGGGCATGAGCGCATCAATCTTCTCAGGGATGACCAGTCCTTCAAGGGCTCCCGTAATCTCCTCCGCTGCACCCGGAATGCCCGTCAGTGCGTGAATAGAAGCAGGGTCTAATGAGACCGGCCTCATTTCAGGGGGCTCAAAATCCCGAAGAGCTTTGCTCAGTCCTGTTACCTGCGGACCGAGCATCCCCAGTGTGGTCGGAAGCTCGCCCAGTGCGTCGATTATTTTCGGATCCAACCCCAGACCCAATGCTACTTCCGGAGTAATCTCCCCCATCTCTCCAGCAAGAATTTTCCCCAAAGCCGTTTGATCAAAGTCTCTTGTGAGATCAGCCGCAGGGACCATGGTTTCAGGAATTTTCCCGCTTAAAAGCTCACCCAGCCTCGTTGCGTCAAAGCCTTCTGTGAGCGCCTCCGGAGAGACCATCGTTTCAGGAACCTCCCCTCGCAGGAATCCTCCCAGTACTGTGTCATCGAATCCTGCCGTAAGGGCTTCGGGGGACACCATCGTTTCAGGAGTTTCTCCTGCCAGCAGTAATCCCAAGTCAGTCGCGCCGAAGTCTCCCTCTAAAGTATCCAGCCTGTTCTGAGCCAGATTAAAAAGATCCTCATCCCCATCCATTAACGCTTGGACCTTGGTCGCTTCAAGTTGTGTTACTAAGTCCTGAATACCCTCTCGGGCATCCGCAAATGGATCCGCCCCCATGAGAGTTCCAAGGGCCCCCCCTGCCAGGGCCTCCTGTAGGCCTTCAGCGCCTGCCATCAACGCCCCTGTTTCCGGATCTAATAATCCCCGTGACGTCTCCAAATCAGCCAGTGTGTCCCCTGCTAATTGATCCAGGCCCCCTTCTCCGAAAGACCCCTTCATCAGTTCGAGGGCCTCGACTATGCGATCCACCTCTGCGCCAAGGCCACCGGGCCCTGTAATCTGGCCCTGTACGCCCGAAATAAGAGGATCCCAGGCCCTGAATTCCCCTCCTATGTCTCCTCCTGTCCTCTGGACTTCTCCTAATTTGCCCATAAGATCGCCAAAGGACGTACCGGCAAGAGCCGCCATGTCTCCCCTCAGCAGCTGCGATAACCCCACGGTGGTTTTTAGGTCTTGGGATAAGCGGCCAAAGCCACCGTCTTCTCCGCCAGCAGTGTCCCAGTCATAGTCTCTTCTGGAGGTCAATGTGGGAGGCCATGGAATAATAGGCGGACGACCTTCTTGGTTAAAAACCCTTGTTACGCGGTCGGTGCCAGCATTGGTTCTCAGCCAGTCTATCCTATCAGGATAGTATTTGGCATAATAATAAATATCGTCATCGCTCCACGTCGTAGGGTCATTACGATTATAATCGTGCACGGTTCCGTCGGGTTTCACATAAGGCACATTTGTATCCCCCGAGTACGTGCCGCCTGGCCAATGTATCGGATCTTTTGGCTGGCCTGCATGGCCTGATACCGTATCCTCACCAGAAAAAGTGCCCGATGTAGTCGTTGTGGAGCCCGTGGCTACGTGGCCTCCCGGATCATGCACTTTAGGGGCGGTTTTAGTAGCCCCATTTGTCCCGCTCGATGATTGGACGTTTTTATGCTGGGAGCCAAGATGAGTAGTAGTGGGCAGGCCAGTGAAAGACCCTTTTTCTTTTGGTCCACCAACTCTGCCAAGATCAACTATATGTGCCATAATTAAATGCCTGCTCTGGCTTTGCGTTTACGGCCTATGTCGGTATAGGCAGGATGACATCTGCGTATACGAAATGCCTGATTTCTTGTATTATTGGAAAATCGTATGGAAGTATGTGGATCGTATTCGGATAAATCCAAATCCTGATACAGCATTCGCAGAGTAGCTAACGCCCCCTGATTTAATGAACTGACATCTAAAGTGAACCCGCCCCCGTTGACATTAAACGCACCGGTCAGTCCGGCCACTCCACCGGATTCCTGCTCGTAGTTGACCGTCAACTCTGCCTCTACGTCATGCGGAGGAGAAGTGGAATCGTAATACACGCGCACATTTCGCCAGCGCACCGTGTTTCCGGAGCCCGCTGGTGCCGTAGCTCCCGTTTTAAAGTATTGCCTGATTGCAGTCCCTGACGTTCCCTTATTGTCGTCTGAATAATGCACCTTGGTTGTGCCGTCGCTGTTTGCGTCCGTGCTTATGGGATCGTGGTTTTCCAGTTGGCCATATACATTACCCGAACCCTGAAGCGTTCCGGCGTGAGGTCGCTCGTCAATCAGTGCCGCACAATTGCGCGTAAAAAACGGGCCGCTTCCCGTATACGGACCATACCAGATGTCAAAGCGATCTGAATACACCATAATATGATTCATGGCACTTTGTGTGCCGCCGGGCGTTGAAGGATACGGAAGCCAGAACCATGCCTCGTTCAGCCGTGGAAAATACAGGCCAAAGCATTTAGGCCCTACATTGGCAGCATCCAGATTCGGCCAGTATCCCAGGTCCAATGAATACGATTTCTTTTCTGTCTCATCTCCCCCTGACCACATGTAGATGCCGTCATGTCGCAAGAACAACTGTCGATTGCCGGGCAGCACCACAATGGCCCGGCCTGATATAGTGCCTACATCTGTTCGCTTTTGCAGTTGATAAGGAATTGCCGTATTACTGGTTGGCACCAGAGTATGGATGCCCTCATTGGTATGTACAGTCAGGGCATTCTGGGTAGCCATAAGGCCGGTAACGGGAAGACCTATGTTGTAGAATGAAGTAGACTGAATTGTATTAATATCACCAATATCTGAATACCATAACCGATCTGAATTGGCATTGGTATTAGCATACCAAACCCTATTTTCCCAGTAGGCCACATGACTACAGTTTGTAAATCGAGAGTCAATATCAGCCGCAACGGCATCTGCGTCCGGATCCCACTTAATAGGAGGATTTACTCCATTGGTGAGAATCAACACCCCGTTGCAGTTGGCCCACTCAAACGTATTGGCATCTGCATGCGTGATAATTTCGCCACCACTTACGTCTGTTACGTCTGTCCAGTCATTGCTGGTGTAGTGATACAGCCTAGTGCCGCGGACCATAAAAACAACCTTGGTGGACGGGGGGTCTATAAACTCCCCACAGGCCAACACTGACTTGTTAATTACAGGAGCCTCTCCTTTATACGGCACCGTCCCCTTGCGAGTCTCCACTGCGCCCGCAGCATTGATCCGCATATTTTCCATTTCAGCAAGGCCGTCGTCTTCGACGTCTTCTGCGGCTCGGTCATACTGAACTCCAGCCGTCCAGGGACCATACTGAACATCATCCGCACGTAAGGCCATCAGGCAGTCAGACTCCCTTCACTGATAGAGAAGTCAAAGGCACTGCCCTCGCCTGCCCACTCTGTCGCCGGTCGTCGTCGCCACTTGCGCGTACCCCATATACGCAAGTTCTGCTCTTTGCCCGCTTCCAGCATTTCCTCATACAGGGCCCTGTTTATATTGGCCCCTTCATCGTCTCCTTTTTCCTGCATATACAACTCGGCAGCGCCAAAGACCAGCGCCGATTGCAACTGCTCTGGAATCCAGCGATCCAGTTCAGTGTCGTCATTCGACTCTGTCCAATCAGGAATGTAGGCAAGGTAGCGATAGCGGATGGTTTCATTGGTAGTGGAGTGGGCTGGATGAAAGCGAATAGCTATCTGCCCCGGATGCCCGGCAGTCACGTCAATGCCGTCTACGGTTATATCAGAAACATCCCCGGTTTCATCCCGTTCAGGATCCAGCTTGTCAAAGCGATTATACCCCTGGAACGTAAGCACCTCTCCGTTGGTTTGATTGTAAAAGTTTATCGGAGCCAACACATCTGCGGCCAGATAATACACTTGCGTGAACTCCCTTGACGCAAACGTGCTGGTAGCACCGGAGGTTTGTCCGGTAAGCGTGTAATAGGTTGCTGTCGTAGGCGATACGCTGTTTTCGCTGTAAACGTAAAGTCGCGAATTGGTCGTGTCTGCTTCTTCCAGCGTTGCTTCGTAGTAGGGATCCTGCCCGTCACGAAGCTGCTCGCCGTCTGTAAAATTGCCAGTAATTCCCGAAACCGTCAGTGAACGGGTCGTACGAAATGTCCCTGTCTTATTCAGCCACCACCACTGGGCCTGACCGGAAATACGCTTTGCTACAATATTCAAATACAGCCGTACCTGGTTCTTGTATCCGGTGGTTGATGAATTCAGACCAGCCCTGTCGAGGGCCATTGTCATTGCATCAGAAAGTTTCATATTAAATCAGCCCAGCTTCCGTTTTCGTATCCCTGAAACTTATTAGTGCTTGAATTGTAGATAAGCATGCCGTTGGCCGCACTCAACGCATTGCGCTGTGTCGTTGTCAGTGACGGCAATTGAACATACCCCGTCGTACTGTCCACTTTAACTGACTGCGCTTCCACATGATTGAACAGACCCAGTTCCCCAAAAGAAACCGCCTGATTCTGCTGACCGGCAACTACCCGGTCGGATCGCTGAACCGGAGCAAGTCTTTTATTCGGAGGCAACGAACTCAGCGTCTGTTACGTCTGGACTGGGAAGCGGTTCCACTCCATCAGTGGCAAATTCCATTTGGGCCGATTCAGCCAGAGAGTCTGCATCAAGAGACTCTACTCCGTATTCGGCTACTTCACGGGCCGTAATCGACGTAGTAGCTCCTCCTCCTTGACCAGCATGGTAACGAGCCGCTACGTGCGCCTGGGCCGCTTCCTTGCCCATCTTTTCGACCAGAGCCTCAGACGGCTTAGGCACAAATCCAGGAGGATGCTCAATAGACAGTCCTGACGAGTTCATGCGCCTGGCATCTTGATTGGTTTGTTGAGGACGGCGAGTCTTGATGGTGCTGCCCACTTCCAAGGCCTGCTGAAGCAATCGCTTCTGGTCAGGAGTCGCCTTAGACAATAAGCCTGTCAAGCCTTCGATTGTATTAGCACTTACTTCACTCATAATAGCCTTTCTTTTAAAAAAAGAGAGGGAAGAAGCGATTCCCCTTCCCCCTCTTTCTTCTATTTACACTTCACCAAGTCGCAGCATCACTCCGATGTAGGCACCAGTGGTGCCTACATTACAAGCGATACCAACCAAAGGCTCAGTTTCTGCGTCTTTAAGCTGAACGGCTCCCGCTGTGCCGTCGCCAAGGGTCACATTATCACCAATAGCCGGAACAGCAGTACCGTTGGTTTCCATCAAAACAGTGGCAATACCAGCTGTCTGAAACCACCCGTAGTAGTTGGCGGTAAATGCGATCGGAGTAACGCCAGTAACAAGAATGTCTGTCGTGGTTGCTCCGATAAGTTCATCAAATGGATTACCTTGGATAAAGATGTCAGACGCAGTAGTTAAGGCAACCTTGAGTGGATCATACAATTCCAGATCCACTTTGCCACTGGTAGTGGCACCTGTTGCACTACTGGTCTTGATACGATACTGGATTCCTTCACCAAGACCGTCATCCAGATCATTATTGATCTGCAAATACCCACCAGCAAAATCATCTTTATTTTTGCTTGCCAGTGTGATTTGCAATTTAGAAGACCCAGCAGCCGGACTGTAATCGCCAGAAGCAGCAATTACAGCATTATCCGTCGATGCTAAAGACGTTGTTGAAACATCTGGAGCAACCAAAAGTCCGGCCTTTACAGCGGCACCCGTATAGCCATATCGAAATACGCGGCCATCTGCAAGTTCCAGCTTTTCGCCAAGGGCAAATTTGGCAGTCGATGACTCATCATAAATACTTTGACCAGCTTTACTGCCTTTGCCAACGCCTCCAACGCGATTAGTAGCAAAGTTATGATTTAAGTAACTCACGGTAATTCCTTTCCCCTATGGTCAGGGTGTGAACCCCCATTGGCTTGGGGGCAAGGGTTTACGCCAAGTCGTACAACAGACCTTGACGGCGTCTGTTATTCGTCATTAGCTGTACGCCCACGACCACGAAAGCGACTTTCGCCAGCTGGTTGGTAGGCTCTTTGAATGGAGTCTTTGCGAAGTTCAGGCCACCCTGAATCTTCAACTTCAGATACTTCGTATTCAGCAGATACATTGAATCAGAAACACAGTCCCTGTCTCCAATTACTGGAGCGCCGCGGAAAGAGATGTCTCCTTCTGCGCCAAGGCCAAATCCCGGACCAGATCGACCCGATCCACTTTTGACGAAGCGAGTGTATCCGGTGCCCTCAAAGAGTGCCTCGTATTCACCGTAGTACGTCATTGAAGTGATAATCAGATTAGTCTTGTCGTTTGCTTCTGACGCATTATTCCAAACCACTCCCATGCCCAGTGGGCCCTGAAAGCGATTATTTGACTGCGTAGAAAAAGACGTATAACTGGCGTTGAAATCGGTGCGCTGGTTGTCCCACCAACTATTGCTGGACACTGCAATTGAATGCAAAGTTGTAGAGGTGCCCTCTGCACAAATGTCCTGCAAGCCAACAATCGACTTACCTGACTGCGCCCCGTGAATGGCGGCGTTGATGGTGTCCATCGACTTGGTCATCGCCTGCTTGGTTTTAGCTTCCAGCAATTTGACGGCTGAGTCTGATTTACGCGCTTCGCGCTCTTCCGTCATCGAAATGACGATAGGCGTAGCATTGTATCGAAACTGCTCAAAGGCGGCGGTGATGCCGTCGGTGCTGTCCGTAGACAACACGTCAAAGCCATCAAACCATTCCGAAGATCCCAACCCGTACATCAGGTCTTCCTGAATCTCCTTACCGCCGTTTTCTACTTCCATGATTCCGGACCTGCGAAAGCGTCCAACCGTGGGATAGGCATCGCTGATATTATCAGTGAGGCGTTTCCGCTTGGCCCTCATTGTGAGAGTCCAGGCGGCATCCCACGTTTCTGTGGTAGAAGTGGCTGCCATGTAGTATTACCTCATACGTTATTGTTATTATTATCGATAGTCGGTTGTGCCAAAGCCAAGCTCCTGCATACCGGCTAACAGTTGATTGTCAGACAATTGTCCATCCGATGGCGATGCATGTACGGGAGAACTCGGACGAGTCGCGTTGGCATTGCGTGTGTCGCGGTGCTGGCCGTGTAAGGCCTGGCTCTGCTGCTGCGCCCTGCCGGTGACAAGTTCGTAGGCTTCCGTCGGTGTGTAATTCTGTCCTGTTGCTGGATTTACGACAGCACTCAATGCTCCCACCTGTGCTTTATACTGATCGATGTCTGGGTATTTTGCACGGGCCTCTTGAGCAACTGCATTAACTTCCTGGGCGCGATTCTGAATCACATTAGCCGCCAACTGCTTGACGACATTTTCCACCATTTGAAACCGCTTGTCGTAATTGTTCAGCTTATCTCCCGTCGTCAGACGATTGATCTCCTGAACAATGTCAAGCGCACGTCCTTCATCTTCAGACAGCGATGACCGCAGTGTCGCCAGCGGATCGACTTCTTCCTGCTGAGATGCCACTACTTCCTGCTGTCCCTGCAAACGAGCCAACTGCACTTCTGCCTGCTGGGCCCGCTGTTCTGCCGCTCTGGTTGCTTCTGAATCCCTGCGCCGTTTGGCGTGGTAATCCCTCAGCAGTCTCTGATCTCCGTCGGATAGCACGGAAGGATCGGACACTTCGTCCAAATCCTGTGGATACTGATTGCCAGTGGTACCGTTCGATGGCAGGGCAGGAAGATTCTGGGCTGGAACGTCTTCAGGCTCAGTGGCGAGGTGTCCGGCGTCTTCAAGATCTGCCGCAAAGTCGTCCTGTTCTGAAGCATCTGCCTGTTGTCCGGCCTGTCCCTGTTCGTCAGGAAGCTGTGCACTTTCAGTCATAATATATCACCTTGTTAAAAAGAAACGTCAAATTTGCCTTGACGGGCACGGTTGAGAGCTTCGCGTTCTGCTTTCTTGAAGTCGTCCTTGTCCATCCAGGCGGCATTCTCATTTACTGCGCGCGGAGACATCTCCTCTGCGGAGGGTCGATGACAGCGACTGCCACCGACCGTATCTCCTCCTTCTATAACATCCAGTTCTTTCATTAACTTCTTTTTATGTTCGTAGCTTTCCACATATTGACCCAGTCCCGGCTCATACCGGCCATACATACTGGAGCGAGTCGTATGCAGATGATTGCCTCCTTTGGTCGCCCATGAGGCTTTCTTGCCGCACTCACAGACAATGGTTTCAGGAATGCGTTTGCCCTCTACTGGATAATCCGGATACTTCTTGCCGCAGGTGTCACACCCGTAATCCCATAATCGTATCAATTTTGATTCCTATCTGAGACAATGTCCTGTGAAATGTTCTGTGCCGCCGAACGCACCGCAGACTCTACGCCGCCGGTCGCCCTGGAGATAGTATTGGTCGCCCCGCCTTCATCGGAAACTGGAGACACCCTGCCACCACCGCCACCCGGAGGAGGAGCCGCTCTACCGCCGCCCGCCTTCTCCTGCAAAAATTGCTGGTGCTGCTGCATGTGCATCGCTCTCATCTGACCGACGACCTGCTGTAGCTGCGGCGGCAGTTGCAGGAACAGGGCCGATCCCTGCTCCAGTTGCTGATGAGTTTGCAGGTGCGCCTGATGATCGTCCTGCGGTTGGGCCGTGGCCGGTTTCGCCTGACCCGTCATTGCATACATAACCATCAGTTCGTTTTCGGTTTCTGCCGCCCGCATTGCATCCCAGCGCACCGACTGACCGATAAAGCGGTCTACGTTGGGCACCTTGAAGGCCCGCAGAAGCATCTTGATCGATTCCATGCGTGGTATCTCAGGCATCTGAATCAGGTAATTGAAGAGCGCCAGCGTATCCTCGCGTTCCAACTGCTCAAACAGCGGTTTCATGGAACCGGCCTCGACCTGGACCTTGAAATGCATGTTCAGCATATCGGCCTGGACTGCCTCAAAGACCGGGTCGGTTTCCGATTCAGCAACATTGATTAAAAAGTTTTCCGGCGTATAGCGCACGTCAGACATAATCCGCAGGGTATTGTGAACGATGTTTGTATACAGATCCGCAACCTTGGACTGCATCCACTCCCTGTTCAGCTGTCCGAAAGAAGCCATGAGGCTGGCCTCAGTAGCCGTTCTCCGCGGTCCTCCTCCTGCCTGCAACTGACTGACGTTGAGAATCTGTTCTTCGTAATTGCGGAAATCTGCTTCAATGCCCAGTTGATCAGGAGGGGGATTGCCCTGCTGCAATTCGGCAAAGGAGTTGTGCACATCCTGCACCCATACCAAAGACAGATCCTTGCCGTCTTCTATGTCTTCTCCCAGTTGCGGATTTTCTTTCTGCTCGTCTTTGCGTCCCAGGATGATGCGTGTGCCCCGCTTCAGCAGGCCCGTGCGCCGGGACAATGATTCGACAATTCCCTTTTGCGTGTCTTCCGCATAGGCCATCATCGGCAGTCCGTACAGTTCATCGTGCGACAGATCAAACGCCAGTGTTGCATAATTGAATCCGTTGCGAACCAGATAGCCGCCGGTAGGCGTAAACTCCCCGTTCAGGCGCTGTTCTCCGGTTATGGGATCTACCGCCATGCCCGATTCCCCGGCGAGGAACGGATGCGGCCTGTCTTCCAATGGCTGAGGAATGCCATCGGCAAACGTATACTGACGTTTGTGAATGCGGTCATGGACTTCGCGCAGAATCACATACTTGCCCTGCGCCTTGGCGTCCCGGAACGCAGACTCCTCTTCTTCGGACCCGAAGTTGCGCTGCTGCATCTCTTCAAGGATCTCGTTCTCTGCGTCCTTTTCTCCCATCGGTTCAATGCGATTGACCAGATTCTGATCAAAGCGCCTGTCCTTCATTACAAATTCATACGGCACCACCATCTTCTCCCAGACAAACCGTGCCTGCCCGAAGTCGTGCGGCGGCGTCAGCGGATCGGGGAAGAAGTTGAACGGCGATACTCTCTGCCAGCAGACCATGCCGTTCTGCATCGCGTCATTAGCGACGTAGGGAGGCATTAAGTCGCTGTCTCCCACGGGGTTAACTCCGCACTTCAAAATTCCCATATAGCAATAGAGCGAATCAAAAATAGCCTGCTGTACGTGTGGTTTGACATCCATCATGGCTATCGCCTCGTTGGCCACCCGCTCGAGTATCTCTGCATTCAACTGGCGGTTGTTGTCATCCACGCGCATAAAGACTTTGGGATAATTAAAAGCAGTTGAGGTTATGATCAGACGGGTGAGCGGATAAAACCGCGACACCTTCTGCACCCTCGACTTCTTCATCCCGGCAATGCGAAACTCCAATTTGTACAGACCGATCAAGCGTCGCCACAGTTCATGCTTGGGAGCCATGTACTGTTCGCAGGTCTTGAACGTTTTCTGCCAGAACTGGACGTGTTCTTCTCTCATATCAGTTCAATATGCTTTCTGCATGGGCTGTGCGTAAATCCTTTATGAGATTGGTGCCCAGGAACGGATCCTTGCGAACCACCGGGGCAGTTGGAGTAGGCTGATACACATGCATGATACCGTAACGGGCCGCATCGGCGGCATGGTCTTCACTCTTGGTGTCAAGATCTTCCGGGTTGGACTTGGACCGCGGCAATGTCGGCATGGTGCGAAGCAGGTTCGGACACCAGTCGGCAAAGGCATACAGTCGTTTATTGGTTAAAGCATCGTTGATAACGCGCCAGCCGGTAATGCGATCATTGTTGGCCTTGCTAAGAAACAGTCCCTGCTGTGAAAACACATCCGCAGGCGATTGACTGACCACTTCATGCAGTCGCCGCTTGACCCACATACTGGGATCGGCATAGATAATGGACGGACGCCGTCCTCCTGTAAAGGGACAGGAACTGATGATCTTGTCGATTTCATAGGCATGAGTACTGGCTGCGGCCCCACCCATGTAATACTCGCTGATAAAATAGATCTGACCGTCGTAATCAACGGTTACCAGATAAAAGGCAGTAGGTGACGACTCCCCGTAATCCATGCACCCGAACAGGGGCCATGATTCAGGGATTTCAAATGAAGGCACGGCCACAGATGAATTCCAGGTGCCGAAGAACGCCCCCAGCGATACCTGCCAGTCTCCTTCCAGCCAGGCGCGAACCAACTCCGGATCCCCTACTGACTTAAGCCTGTCTATGTACAACGGGTCGTTTTTAAGCAGTATCTTGTTGTCGGACAATAAGCTGCGTATCCACATGCGTGGCATGACCGACTGGGTGTCCCGAATGAGTTCCCCCTGGGGACCGGCGTCAATATAATATCGCTTTACTTCATTATGGCCAACGCCGCCGGGATTCCCCGTCGCCCTGATGCGCTTGCAGGGAATGTCCTCCGCGGAACGCAGGCAGGCCTTGAGTTTGTGATATGGTTTGAGATCAGGCCAGTTGGTCAACTCGTCAAACGAGATATGAGCATAGGAGTGGCCCTGATAATGATCGGCATCCCCTTCGGTTTCCATATGCCGCAACCGCAGAATGACATGGCCGGTAGCATGGGGAATGCGGAATTCATGCACCCCTACCTTGTATTCGGTGCCGGGAAATGCCTTATATAGAACTTTTTTACCTTCTTCGACCACTTCATCCAGTTCCGGATAGGTTTTACGGAAAATTATTCCCCTCCATGCCGTGCCATACTCCTGTACGTCCGCAGCAAAGTCGCCGATCAGAAAGGAAGTCTTCCCCCCACCACGAGCCCCACCAAAAAACAACTCAGGTACAAAAGAAGCACGAATAGCTTTTTCCTGGGGCCCCGGTTGAGGCATCCATTGATCGCGCTCTGCTCCCGGTGTCTTGGCGGCATTGTCGGATACTCTGGGCATTGCCTACCCTCTGATACCGGCTAACTTCTCGTTAATGTCGTTAAAGGCGGTTTCAGAAAGCAATCGTGCCGGTATGCCGCCCGCCAGCATGGTAATCTGGGCCGCGTTGAGTAAATCCTGTGCTTCCGCGGCCAGATCCTTCGACTTGCCTTTCTGAACTACAGTAGCAATAGCGCCACTGTCATCGACTTCCACTACTTCTGAGGCAGCAGGCTTGCTTGCCGCTTTCTTTTTAGCAGGAGCTTTTTTCTTTGCCATTCTAATTTCTCCCTTTATCCTGAAACGACCTCTGCCTCAACCGGCACGGCCTGTTCCATCTGTTCGTTCTGCTTGAGCCATTCGTCGTAACTGGCTGCCCGTGGAGGCACCCTGACACCGACATCGCCGGTATGATGATGCTCATGTTCCACGACCATGCGGTCATCCCCTACTTCCTGACGGATGGCCTGCAATACTTTTACTTTGAGATTGACGTTGGGCCGCTCGGCATTCTTGAGATCGTTGTACAGAGACTGCAATTCGATGACGCGCTCTTTGCGATGCGCCAGCGGCACGTCTTTGAAGTTCGCTCTCCATAAGTCCAGCCTGCGGTGGTACTCTTCGATGAAATCCGGATCCCGACGCCAGCGATTGATCCGCTGTCGGGTTACCCCCAGGATTTCGGCAATCTCTGCGGATACGTCGCCGCCTCCCCAACGCTCCAGAACCAGCAGGTCCATGGCCTTGGTATGGAGGGGAATGATCTTCACGGACAAGTCCTCCGGGACGCTTATACTAAGGCGCTTGCCGGAGAAGGCCTTTCAGGAGCGCCGTTTCCAAGAGGAGAAGCTCCCGTCTGACCCATGTCAGGGCCAAGTCCTCCAGGGCCCTCGGGGCCACCGCCCTGCTGTTTCAGCAAAAGAAGCATCAACGGCAGCAGTTTCTGTATGTCCATGTCGCCCATCGATCCTCCTGCCTGCCCGCCGAACAAGGCCTTCAACTGCTGTAATAAACCGGAAACGTCCCCTCCGGGAGGGCCTGCTCCTGGTCCGGGAGCGGAACGAGCCGCATCTGCCTGTGCTTCCCCTTCAGGGGTGTAAGGAAATTCCTGTCCGTTTACCATTGGCATAATTCAAATCTCTTTGTTGGATGTGTGGAGCATTGCAGACTCTATCTGTTGAAGCGGTCGAATGTCGGAGCCTGACTGCGGTAATTGACAGGAGTCGGGTCGTCCCTTCTCAAGCCACCGCCGTATCTTCGCAGAACGTCCGCAGGATCTCCGCGGTTGACAGAGCGTCCTTCCAGCATCTTTCGGGCCAGTGCCCTGGCGTGATCCTGTTCCCCTTCGCGTTGGGCAAATTCATTTGGGCCCCGTCGCCCAAGTCCAAATCCCTGGGTGCCCCTGTACGTGCGCCTGGGCCGCATCCCACCTCTTCCATACGTCGTTCCACCCGCTCTTTGATAAAGGGTGTCCATGGGAGTTTCTCTGGCAATGTCCATGGCCCTTTGGGCCCGACCCTGATCAGTGGTGGGCCTTGGTCCGAAATCTCTTACGTGCCTTTGAATTGGTGAAAACCCCGACCCGGACTCCTGGGCCGTAATATCTGTAATTCCCTTGCGACGCGCCCCCTGCATGGCCAGCGTCTTAAGTAGTTTTGAGATGTTTTCCAGCGATACGTCCCCTCGTCCCGCCATATCAGCGGCGTTGAGGGCAGCCTGTTGGTAAGGAGCCCCCTCGCCTACGATATTTCGAGTTCCCCATACGCTTGGTTTTATACCAGGTATTCCAGTGATTGTTCTTGTTTCGGCCATTGATTACCACTCCTTGGTTTGCATATATAAAAAGGCCACAAAGACACCTGTCCGAACCATCTCCCGTCTGACAAGTAACCTCTGTGACCTTTTAATCTCCCGTTGTCGAAACCATCTCTCGTCTACTGCCTATGCTTCCCCCGAGTATGGGCAGTTCCTCCAGACCATAGTTTTCGACCCCTACAGCATACCAAAAGGGAATTTTATTGTCAAGTATTATTATTTGGCTGTAAATACCATGAGGGTGAGAGTGGTGATAATATTTGGGGTGTATAGCCAGGGCCCGGGTGTTCCCCTGTCGGGTTCACCTTCGGTGAATGCAAAACCATAAAATTGCTCCGGCTCCTAGCTACTGCCCACATGAGCACTGCTAATTCAAGCACTACTGCCCTAATGGGCATCATTGAATGCCTATTGGATATGGTTGGTAGTAGGCAAATAATTTGCCCAATGTGTGGGTTATCTTGCCTAATGTGTGGGTTGTTGTGGTTGCTTGGGTAGGCCTTGGGTAGGTCTAATTGATAGGCCTATAGGTACAACCATAGGCCTATTGGTTAGATGATTAGATATGTCTAATTAGTAATACTAATACCCCATCTAATCCTATTCCTATAGCGCCCATACCTATAGGCCTATTAGGTACCTATATAGGTACCTATAGGTACTGCTGTTCATATAGGCCTATCTAATAGGCCTATACAAAACAAATAATTAAGTACATAAAAATAGGCCTATAGGATAATCCTATAGGCCTATCGGTTAAAGGTTAGTAGGCGTGTTACCAGTTAAACACCATTTCCAACAAGACGACCACTAGAGCGCCATTGAGCGTATACAAGACAATCCCGCAAATATGCATATTATCTATTCTCCCGTTGTAATCTCCAAAGGCCATAGGCCACACCAAACGCAAGTATCAACAGATCTAATATCATGACACCATACCATCAACAACAAAACCGGTAGTGTCTTTTTTTGCCTTGCCTTTGGCTAACAGGCCTACAACCACGCCTTGACGGTCTAACATGCGCGCATCATGAGAGTCGCCATCTATAACGTCATGACCACGAAAGAAGGGAGGTAACGTCTTGCGGAATACTACCGCCACATTACGACCCTTCCGTAACCATTCCTTGCAATCTTGCCAATTGTCGCCTTGCGTGGTCTCGTATCGCGATAGCGTCAAGTGATAGTTATCACGATCCATCTTATACAATCTTGACGCATTTTTCGTGTAGTCGTAAAACTGCACGTTTGGGAATATGTCAAGTATGGTTTTGCCACAACAGGCAATGTCAAAAGTGATAGATTCCCAAGGCAAATCGCTTGTACCGTTTAGCCGTATAGCTGGCACAAGGTTCTTACTTGCTGCCTTCGTTACTACCTTCAAAATATCTTTATAGAGCAATTCTCCAAACTGTTCTTGGTTCTGAAAAAATAATACCGTTCTTGCTATTCGTGCTTGCTGTATAGCGTTTGTCTTTTCTCCACGTTTTACGATACCAGCACGCCCCGCACTATTCAGACAAGCTTTGCGACAACCAGACGTAGAAAATTGACAGACATTATAGCTGGACAAATTTGCTGGCGCTAAGTGTAGGATACCCGTTTCGTATCCAGCTAGGATACTCTTAGCCGTTTTCGGGTTGTGTGTGCTTTCGGTTAATAGTTTCACGGTTAGTCCATCCTTGATAGGTAGTACGCGTCTTCAATGCCACAGTGTTGCAAGTGTTCAACGCAGGCCTTAGCCCAAACTTCTTTAGGC
>TARA_R100000808_G_scaffold8774_1_pt1 | contig 15941 bp, 23 predicted proteins | sample TARA_R100000808 | Tara Oceans TARA_R100000808 (sample SAMEA2622852) | marine metagenome | biome: marine biome (ENVO:00000447); feature: marine epipelagic mixed layer (ENVO:xxxxxxxxx); material: "saline water (ENVO:00002010), including plankton (ENVO:xxxxxxxx)" | depth 140 m | reverse complement strand
AGTGTCGTTGTTTTTTTCCTATTGATTTTTATTTTTATGCCCCAAGTGTAAAATAGGGAGAGTGTAACTGAGATAACAGTCACAACTCCCCCTAGGCAATGGAAAGTGCAGGTTTCACTTCCCAAAAACACGTTTCCTAGCCTCTGCCAAGGCTCTAAGAACATTCGGAAAGTTTTTCTTTGGTATTGAAACCACAGTTACATTTCCTGTTGGTAAAAAGTGATGAAAAAGACTATTCTTCGATTGGTTTATTAAATAACGCATTGTATGTGTTCCTTTTTGTTTTAAAAATTTTAAGTATTGTGCCATAAAATAATGAGGGAGCAAGGATAGGAATCCAATTACAGGGTGTTTTCCCAGTTTATTGGAGCATCCCTATACATAGACAAGAGCTTACAGCTGTGTCTAGGCGGGCAGATGCGCACCTACTCCCTCAAATTACTCGATTAAGAATTTCTTTTATTTTCATCTATCATTTTAAGGGTATCGCTCATCTTTTGTTCAATTTCGTCTATTACTCTATTTATCCGTTGTTGTGGATGTAAATGCTCAGTACCTGCATTTATATGTCTTTGACTCAATTTTAAAAGATGAAACATTTCAGGTGCAAAAGATATTAAAATAGCATTTGCCATACCTTCTTTTGCAACTTCAGAAAATTCATCTTTATCGTGAGGGGTATGAACAAGAGCAACTGTTTTTTCTCCTGTCCTTGTTCTGTTAGCTTTATTTATTTTTATATAACCAGCGTCAATAATATTGTTATAAAATTCTAAATCTATATACCAAGGCTCTTGATAATATTCCATTCTTTACTCCTTATATCCTTTTTTTATTGCTTTTTATTTAAAGCGATTTTTATTTGCAGGGATTAAAAAAGGGACAGTACAATGACTGCCCCTTTTCTGGGTTATGGAACCTATCGTACCAGCTTAGCGATACGCTTGCTGAAAGCACCCAAAGACGGGTTACGAGGGGGTTCTTTGGTAAACCCGATTCTATAGCCAACGACCTCCTCACCAGAACGCTTATCAACATAAGCTGACGGACTATCTTTGACCTCACCACGCCACTTAAGATTATCACGCAAGGTTTGCATCTGGGCAACGATAGCTGGAATCTCAGCTTTATCCTCATCACCGATGAATACTGAGATAGACCCAGCATTGTTAACGATGTTGGTAAGCTCCTCATCAGATAAATCCTCAATAGGCTTATCAGGAATTACCTTTACCCAAGGTTCACTTTGGAGAGCATCATAGCGTGTAAAACGCATTGTTAGGTTAGTTACTAGACTCATTGTACATCCTTTTTGTTATGTTAAAGAAAATATTTCCTAGAAGAACTAGGGGACGCTCAACAAGGGCTGAGGTACAGGCTAGACACCTTTTCTCAACGAAAAGTATAGGGTATAGCCCTGTACCGAAGGGGGGTCGGGGTACTGTATATCTCCCACACACATTCTACACTAAATTTTTGAGATTGGGGCGTAGAGAATCCCCCATAGTCATCTATACTTTCAGTCTATGAAAACTGATAAAATGGCTCCATTAGAGAAAATGAACCCTCAAACGGGTAAATTTGAGAAAGTATACGAATTAACAGAAGATGCCATACGGATATTGAACATATTTGATGCTGAACAGAGGATAATGGAGCGTATATTTCAGATACAGGATTGGAGATACGGACTTAAAGGAGTACAGCATATAGAATACGACTGAATGCAGGGATTACTATACTGTATAATATTATACTGTATAATAGTCTGTATAGTTACTATACAGTAAAATATACTATTACAGTACAGTTGTCAAGTCAGTATATATATTTATACTAGATGGATTTTATAACTAGAAAATTTAAAAAGAATGAATACAGAAATGTCACTTACCCTGTGTACTCTAAAGAAGAAGCAAGTAATAGAGAAATAGAGTATAAGTCTTGGAAGGAGTGCAAGGAGGGTGACTATGGTATTAGTGATGATGGATATATTGCTGAATGTATCTATCGAAAGCAGTATAAGGACGTAGATCAAGTTACATTTCCTTACGGGAGACAATGGGTGAATAAGTCCAGATTGGAGTATCTGCCTCATAGAAGTGCGGGGCAGTACTCTCAGGTAGGTGTTAGACCTTGGCACGAGCAAGAAGCTAAGAAAACTCGTACTAAGAATGTTGTAAAAGCTTATGCTGCAATGATGTTGGGTGGGAATAAGATAGATTGGAACTTACTTGGTAAAATATACAGAAAAGATCAAGAAAGACCCGATTTAACTGCTCGCAGATTATTTAAAACAGAGAGGATTCAGAAAATGCTGGATGATGAGATACAAAAAGCCTTAAAAGATAGAGATATTGCTCAAGGGGATGTCCTAGATATGCTATTAGGGGCTATAGAAATAGCTAAAGAGAACAAAGACCCTTCAAATATGTTAAGAGGTGCTGAACAATTTGTTAAAATACTTGATATGCTACCTAAAAAGAGTATGACTACGGATACAGTACAAATAGATATGTCCAATACCATACTGGATCAGATTGCAACAGAAGAAAAAAAGAGCCTAAAAATGTCTCAAAAGAAGGAACTTCCCTATGAAAAGCCACAAGAAGCTTAAAAAGACTGTAATTATTAAGGCGAGTGACGAAAATAAAGAGAAATTATCTTCATTTATGAATGTACTAAAGGCAGTAGCTGAAGATATGGGCTTAGAAGTCGCTGACGCTGATGTAAATACCCTAGTTGGCTCCGATTATTAGTGTCTGATAAGAAAAGAATAGAAATAGCCTCTAAATTGAGGCACGATATGGTCTTATTTGGCAAAATATGTATGTCAAATATGTTTGCGGTCAATTCTCCCAAGTTTCATTATGAGATTGCTGAACAGCTACTCAATCCCGATAAAAAACAAATCAATATTGTAGCACCCAGAGGACACGCTAAGTCTTCTATAGTAGGTGGTATATTCCCCTTACACCATTTAATGTATGGAGAAGGACAGAAATTGGTTGTATTGGTGTCTAGGACTCAAGATCATGCAGTTAAGCTCTTAGGTCTTCTAAAGGATACAATGGATTACTCTGAAGCGTTTCGCTCCATATTTGGCTACTGGGGGCAACATAGTGCTAGAAGCTGGTCTAAGTCCGAAATTGAATTAAAAGACGGTTCTATGGTTATCTGTAAGGGTACAGGGCAACAATTGAGAGGTATTAAGGTTGGAAATCAAAGACCTACACTAATTATAGTAGATGATCCTGAAGATGAAAATAATACCAAAACAGCTGAAGCTATGGAAAATAACCTGAGATGGCTTCTTCAAAGTGCAGTTCCCTCATTAGACCCTATGAAGGGTAGAATTGTCATAATTGGTACACCTCAGCATCAAAGATGTATGGTAGAAACCTTAAAAGGGATGCACGGATGGAAAAACTTAACCTTTAAGCCCGATTTCGATAAAAATATTGCTCTTTGGGAAGACTGGTGGAGCATTGAAAAGCTTCTTGAAAAGAAAAAAGAATTAGAATCTATTAATAGGCTATCTGTATTCTATAGAGAATATGCTTGTGAAATTGTAGGGGATGAGGACCAACTCTTTAAAGCAGATGACTTTAGGTATTACGATGGTGACTTTATTCGTAAAAAAGGCAAGAGTTATTTAAGGATTACCTCGTTAGATGGTGAAAAATGCGATAAAATGGTTCCTGTAAATGTATTTACGGGGGTCGATCCCGCTTCAAGTGTAAAAAGAGGAGCAGATTATTCCGTTATTTACAATTTAGCAGTTGATGACGAAGATAATCGGTATTCCTTACCTTATTACAGAAAACACGCTACTCCACTTACTTTAGCAGAAGCAATTGTAAACAATTTTAGACGATACCGCTCTGAGAAAACAAGGATAGAGTCTGTAGGGTATCAGGAAATGTTAAGAGAATATGTCTTAAAAAGATCTAGAGATGAAAATTTATTCATACCTGGGCTGAATATTAAAGAAAACCCTAGAACCTCTAAAAGCAACCGCCTAGAGTCTCTTCAGCCCATATTTGCTAACCATAAGATGTTTTTAAAGGAAGATCAGCAAGATTTGATCAATGAGTTGTTACTTTTCCCTAGAGGTAAGCACGATGACCTTCTAGATGGTTTATTTTATGCTAATAAAGGTTCTTACATACCTCATCATAAGTATGAAGATGCTCCACTTGTAACCAAAGGAATACGAAATATATTTAGTGATTGGCAATTAGTTTAAAATAGGGCGTTGAGGATCGGAAATTATTCTCGATAATATTACCGCCGTAATTACTTAGTAATATATGGCACACGAGAGACACCCCGAAGTAACCAAGTCAGAAAAGTTGCTTGACAACTATCACGAAGGCAGAGCCATGTGGGCAACTCAAGCAATGGAAGATGATGAATTCCGTAATAATCAGCAATGGAAGAGTGAACATAAGAGAGTTTTAGCTGATCGTTCACAAGTCCCTATTGTTGATAATATAATATATCCCGCAGTAGAACAAGCCAAAGCACTTCTTACAGCTAATAAACCAAAATTTCAGTCTGCAGGCAGAGATGATTCCGACAATAAAGTTGGTCGTCTGTTTTCAGATATTATGGCATATATATGGGATATTTCTAATGGGAATGTTGAGTTAAAACAAGTTGTTGATGATTACTATGTAAAAGGTATGGGGGTCATGCAGACCTATGTAGATGGGATGGCTGATTTTGGTCGGGGTGAGATCAAGATAAAAAGCATCGATCCCCTTGACCTATATCTAGACCCAAATGCAAAAGACCCATTTGCTAGGGACTCAGCTTGTATGATTGTTTCAAAGCGCATCACAGATGAGCAAATAAAAACAATGTATCCATCTATGGCAGATCAGTTGGATGATATGATGACATCATCTTCTAATAATAGATACCCAAGCACAACAAGAGAAGGGTCAGAAGATCAAAAGATAGGACCAACTGAGGACGATGATGGATACTATCGCCATTATGAAGTCATAGATCGCTATGAAAAAGTTAAACTTCCTTATTTCCACTTGTTAGATACTTTAACAGGTGAAGAGAATATAATGAATGAAGAAGGCTTTAATGAATTTGCTCAAGAACCTGCAGTCTTTATGGAAAATGCTCAAGGGGTTCAACCCGTAACTGAGCAAAAAGCAGTTTCAGAATTGTTACAAATTTATGAGGCTACAGGTGGTGTTTATCATATGATGCCTGATCCAGTTACAGGTCAGCCTTCTATAATGCCGGGCGAAGAACACGAGGGAGCTATACCGAATTCAACGACAAGAATTACCCCTGTAACAAAAAAAGAAATGATTGAAGAAGGTGTAATTGTTCTTAATCAGGTAATGACAGACAGAATTGAAAGGGTTCTTTCTGTTGGGGGAATCTTATTAGATCATAGCATTATGGATATTAACGAATATCCAATTGTGCCACTTATGAATAGGCACAACAGAAACCCATATCCAATGAGCGATGTGAGGTTTGTAAAGCCTATTCAAGAGTACATAAACAAATTAACATCTTTAATTATTGCTCACGCATCCAGTTCTACAAATACAAAGCTTCTGATTCCTAGAGGGTCAATGGACAGAAAGCAATTAGAGCAAGAATGGTCAAGAGCGGGTACAGGGGTCATTGAATACGATCCTGAATTAGGACAGCCTATAGTAGCGGGTCCTATACCTCTCCCTAATGAGCTTTATAAAAATAAAGAAGATGCAAAGTCAAGCATTTATCATATTCTAGGGATTCATCCTTTATCACAAGGTGATCCAAGCGCTGCTCCACAAACATATAAAGGAACAGTAGCTATTGATGAGTATGCCCAACGCAGAATCAAGTCTAAGTTAGATGATATTGATGAGATGTTAAATCAGATCGGTAAAGTGGTGGTACAGATGGTACAGCAGACATATACAGACGAAAAAATCGTTAGACTAATGAAGCCAGATGGTAGAACAAGTGTGGCAGTTCTAAATAGACCAGTATACGATGATTTTACTGGTGAGATTGTAGGTCGTGTCAATGATGTCACTATAGGTAAGTACGATCTAATTGTGGTAAGTGGTTCTACGCTACCATCTAATCGTTGGGCAAGATTTGATTACTATATGCAACTATATCAAGCAGGTATTATAGACCAAGTTGAAATATTAGAACAAACTGAAGTTGCAGACACGGAAGGCGTACTTGAAAGAACATCTATTATCCAGCAACAGCAGTCAATGATTCAGCAACTTCAAGAAGAATTAAAGAAGATTAAAGGCGATCTTCAAACGACAGAACGTGAAAGTGTTCACGACAAGAAACGTGTCGAAATAGAAAAATTTAAACGTCAGTTAGGTAGAGCTAGTGACAAAACAGCTAAAGCAGTTGAATTGTATGAGGCTCGATTGAATGACCTACTGAAAACGGAACGGGAAGAAGAAGCAGAAACTCAAACCCCGGTTGCTGTCGGATAGACAAATCGGAAGGAGAAGATGATAATGGAAGATCAAGTACAAGATGTCGTTGCTGAGGAAACTACAAACGACAACGCAGGTAACGAGAACGTAACTGACGTTCTAGAACCGTTTAGCCCAGATTTCAATCCTGAAACGGGGCGATATACGGGAGAGCAAAAGGTTGAAACTGAGCAACCTGTAGCAGAGCAAGAGGCTGAACCTCAAGAGCAACGCTACGAATATTGGCAAAGTAAATATGATCAGAAGGCGAGTGAGTACAACAGAATGGAAGAAAGGATAAAAGAACTTGAAACTGTGGAGCCTATAGCAAAGCACATCAAGGACAATCCTTGGATTCTTGATAATGTTGCATCATCACTCTCTGGTAATTCCCCTAAGGTTGCCGGGCAACCCGAATCTCAGGGCTTACCAAAGAAACCCGAAAGACCTAGTAAGCCAAGCAATTATGATCCATCAGAAGCATATATGGATCCTGAATCAGCCAGCTTTAAATATCGTGATGCACTCGATAATTACCGTGAAGACTTGGTTAGCTACCAAGAGAATATGGAAATACATCGAAATCAAGAAGCTGAAAAGCAATATCAATTGCAACAACAACAGCAACAACAAGCTATGGCAGTTCAGCAACGAGAAGCTATGCAGAGAAACTTAATGGAGAACTATAATTACACCCCCGAAAGAGCGGGTGAGTTTATTAAATATTATTCTTCTCCCGATAGTATATCTCTAGAGAATCTAGTTGCTTTAGACAGAATCAGGAATGCTCCAAGTACCGCTGAGGTGGATACGAGACAGAAGGCTGAGATGATGAAGAATCGTCAAAATCGGGTAAATATTCCTCCCCCTCCAAGTGTTGGTGGTGGAGAGAATCAACCTCAATACACAGACGAAGACTTATTTAATCTTAGCTTGATGCAAAAAAAAAGATAGATGGTTTAACGAAATAATCTAGAGCAACTCGATACAATTGAATTTGAGTTCTTCTAGGTTTAGGAGGATATAATAATATGGCAAGTAATGCCAAAGTAATGACTCATACGGGTGTCTTATATAGTGATCGTAGAGATTTTTATATACGCCCTAATGTAGTTAAGGAACTGTGGACCGATGTTGCGCCTTTCACAACTGTGATTGCAAATCAAAACACTATGACTGGAATGGCTGATCCGCAGTTTAAAATGTTTGAACACCGCAACCCCTGGGCAAAGCAATACGCTCAAGTTCATTCAGATGCAAATAATCAAGCGTTTGATGCAGATAATGCTGAAGATGATCTAGAAATAAAGGCTGGTTCTATTGTAGGGATGGAAGGTGAAGGTACTAGAACTTCTTATGACAGTCATATAGGCTTAATGCTTGAAGTGTGGGATTCAACCAAGACAACCAAAAGAGGAGTTCTTCTTATCACCGATAAAGGCACAAACAAGTGGGTTTGTAAAAATATGGGTGATGCAACAGTTACTACTTCAACAGATGATTATTTATTTGTAGTTGGAAACGCTTATGGTGAAGGAACTAATGCTGGAACTGCATGGAGCGATGAGCTAGCTGTAGTTTATAATCAATGTCAGATATTTAAAACACCACTGCAAATCACAGGTACTCTTTTAGAGGCTTCTTTGCGTGGAGAATCATCTGAATTGGCTAGACTTCGTGAGCAAAAATCACAAGAGCATAAGGTTCAAAAAGAAAGAGCTTTCTTATTTGGTCGCTCACCAATTAATACAAGCGGCGGGTTTAATGATAACTCTTTAAGTGACACAAATGGTAATGTTGTTCGATCAACAATGGGTATTATCCCAGCAATTGAGAAGCACGGTGCTTCTTCAGGTGACGATCAGAATATATTCGAAATTTCTGAGGCTAGTTATAGCTATGGAAGTTTTGTAGATGATATGGAAAAAGTTTTCCAATATGTTCCTGAAGCTGGTATAAAACGTGCTTTCTGCGGAATGGGTGCTATGAGTTACTGGTCAAAAATGGCGGGTAGTTCAGGTTTGGCTGGAAACTCTGGTTGGACAGTAAATCTTGCAGATATGAAACGCGATTCATTGGGATTTAATTACAGAACCTTAGAGACACCTCACGGGGCGTTGCAGTTGATTCCAACTCCAGTCCTTAGAGATGCTTACAACAAAACAATGCTTGTTGTTTCTGATGATAATCTCTTTCACGCTCAATACAGAGCGCCAAAGTTCCAAGCGAATATCTTAACGGATGATGCTTACGATGGCGTAAAAGATCAATATTTTTCTGATGAAGGTATTGGTGTAAGTCTGATTGAAAGTCATAAGAAATTTTCCATCGTAGCATAAGGGAGGTTATTTATGGCTAGACCTTATTTAGGTGGTTCGAATGCAGGTATAAAAGCGGTAAGTGCTGATGTGACATTACAACCTGCAGATTCTGGTAAAAAAATAGTTGTTGATGCAAGCGCAGCAGCAAACTTTACAATTACTTTACCAGCAACTGCATCCAGCAAAGGTTTTGAGTACGATATAGTTCTTGGAGTGGCAAGCAATGCTGCTGCAGAAGTGTTGGTTACTTCAGATACAAATATTGTTGGAGGGGTAATACTAAATGGCACGGGGGCAGTTACTGCAATAACATCTGGTGCAAGCAGAGGATTTGGAGATGCTTCAGACGCTGGTTCGCGTATGCACATAGTTTGCGATGGTTCACAATGGATTATCTTAAATGCAAATAGCGATGTAGCATTTGTTACTGCATTCTCTTAATCGAGATAACTAAACAAAACGTGTTGGGGGGGCTTAATGCCCCTCCAATATCGGAGATAATATGACACAAAAACAGATGATAGAATTGGTTCAGCAACATCATCCCGATATGGGGCAAACTGAAGCACGGATTCATTTAGGTCACGCATTAAGAGATTTTTGTGCAAAATCTAGAATATTGAAAAAAACATACAGATTAACAGTAGCAACTAATAGTACAACGGGAAATGCTAATACTTATTATCCTTTTACAGGTTTAGCTGATCTTGCGGATACGTCTACTACAGACGGAGAAAGAATTTTAGAAATTGAAAGAGTAGATTATGATGGATATGAAATACCAAGGATTATTGATGGTCATGAAAAATTTATTCCAGATGGTGAGGCTGTAGGTAATTTCTAATGAGTGATAAAAAAAATGCAGAAAAAAAAGTATGGTGGATTCATAACAATAAAAGTATAGGACTCGCTCAAAGAACTGAAAATACTGATGGTTCAAAGTATTCTGCTATAGCATCATCTGACGTTGGTAAGTATGCGTACATCCAAGCGATTGTAATGGATGAGGGATTTGGAAAAGTAGATACACCTGATGGTTCAATAGGTATGTTAGAATCTCCAAATATACCCGAGGAATTCCACGAAGCTTTAACCTATTATGTTATTGCCAAGGGGTATGAAAAAACACCTGAAGGAAAGGGCTTAAATCAAGCTATGTACTTTAGAAGGCTTTATAAAGAATTGGTTAACGAAGCTAAGAAAAATTCAAACAGAGAAAAATCGGGTGTTTACTCGGTGAAAGGGTATGATTTTTAATGTCGTATTCACTTTCAATAAGTTTTAAAACTGGAATAGAAGATTTAATAGGAGCTGTTGGTGATGATGATTTAATAACTCAAGCTATTAGACAAGCTGGTGCTGATGTAATTAATGCTATGCCACATCAGTCATTAGCTAGATACACTAGAACAGCAGCAATTACTACAGGGTCAGATGGAATTAGTATTAGAGATTACCACGTAATTTCTGTTGATAAAGACAATCATCAAGCAAAACAAATTCCCGTATCTGATAAAGCAAAATACAACGATGTAAATTCTATATACGGGGCAGTTAACACTGATCCTGTGTACTACATAAAAAATGAAACTTTGTATGTTATAGGAAATGCGGGGTCAAGTGAAACAACTGCAAATGTAAACTACATACCTATTATGCCAGTATCGGATGTTAGTATGAATACATCTTTAGAACACGGTTCTACTCAAGATTTCAATTTTCCGCAAGAATGCGATCATTTATTAATAATAGGTGGTGCTATGTACTGTTTAAATAGGTTGATTTCAGATGCAGTTACTCAAATGAAAACTTATGTCAATACAGATGAAGATGTTGAACTGGCAAATGCTCAACAAGGAATTATTGACAGATATACTGCTTTAAAGCAGTCTTTAACTCAAGATTATAATTTAAAATTACAAATATTTTTAAACCAAGACACCCATGAGAGGAGTCAAGCTCGGGAAGGTGTCGTAGCTTAGGAGAAACAAGATGGCTGAATTACAAAAATATTCCGTAAAGGAATCACTAAATCAATTATTATACGATAGCGCAGTAGCAGTCTCCCCTGATAATGACAATGATGTAACTGGAGCTCCATACAAAGCATTATATGTAGGTGTCGGAGGAGATGTTGCGTTAGACTTAAATAATAGCGGTGAGGCTATTGTATTTAAAAATCTAGCAAGTGGTCAGGTATTACCCGTTGTTTTTGATAGGGTAGACGCTACAGGAACAACTGCAACCAATTTAATAGCGTTGAAATAATGCTAGGGGCAATCAGACAAGTAGCTGTGAACTTTGTTCAGACAATATTAGATGCTGGATGGGGTGGGGCAGAAGCAATTATGCTTAAATGGGAGGAAACAAAAACCAATTGGGAAGATTTAACGGGATAATATTATGGCAACTTTAACAGGTAAAAAAGTAAGCGAGAGTTACAAAGACTTACTACAAGTTTCAAATTCAAATAGTGGTGTAGATGCTACACTCAGAACAGTAGAAGATGGCGAAGGAACTTCTGCTGGTGTCCAGTTATCAACAACGGATACAAGTTTTAATGGTAATCATATTTTAAACGAGCAAGGCAGACAAAATCATGTAGTAAGTACAATGCCCTCTCCATATTATCATTTTGATGGCACAAATGATTATATAAGTCTAGCAGATGATGACAGACTTTCCTTCAGTCCAAAATTAAGCATTTCTATCTGGTTTAAATGCAAAGAAAGTACAATTAGTGGTGGTGAGGTTTTAATTAATAAATATAACGGAACTGGTAGTAATCGAGAATATACATTATATTTTGGTACAGACGAAAAATTAAATATTGGTATTAGTCCAACTGGTGGAGATGATGCTGTTGGAAGAGCAACTCCAGTACTTTCTAATTTAGACAAATGGAATCACGCTGTAGTTGTTTGGGATAGCGATTATTCAACTGGAACAATAAAGATATACATAAATGGTATTGACCAAGGAACATTAACTGGTTCAGGCACTATTCCTACAGTTATGGCTAATAAAACTTCTATTCTTACTATTGGGGCTAATGCTTCTGGTGCTGATAACTTTACTGGTGATATTGGACAAGTACAATTATGGAATATAGCACTTAGTGCATCTCAAGTTAAAGATTTGTATTCTGGAAAAAGCGTAGAGTACAAATATCAAGGTTCGCCCAATACAGAACTTATTACAAATGGCACAATGGAAGCCGACAGTAACTGGGCAGATAGAGGCACTGTTACAGGTAGTCGTTCAACAGAACAAGTAAAAACTGGAACATACTCTCGAAAAGTCTATGCTACCGCCACGAACATTGGTGGTTGGGGGATAGACTCAGATACTTTTACTACAGTTGCTGGTAAGCAATATAGATTATCTTTTTGGGTTTATCCAGACGATGACACTCATATGAGGATTTTATTACACGATGGTGGTGGTAGTGCTATTTACAATAATGATGGCACAGGAATACTTGATAATTTAACACAAGACGCTTGGAATCATATTGAATATGACTTTGTTTCGGTAACTGGTGGCTCATCAGCACAGGTTAAATTAATGTATAAAGATGGCGAGGATGGCACTATATACTTTGATGATGTTTCTGTAAAGCAACTAGGCTGTACTCTAGAATTAGATGGTTCAGGTGTTGCATCTGATAAATGGTTAGATAAATCAGGAAACGATTTACATGGAACTCTTGGAGATGGAAGTGATGCTACAAAAAATCCAGCTTTAGCTAATGCCCCTTCAGGTGATGATGGTTTAGTTTATGAAGAAGGCGATTTTACTCCTGCAATAAAATTTGGCAGTGGCACAACTGGGATTACATACCATGCAAATACAGTTGGTAAATACTACAGAATTGGAAATACAGTTTTTATTACTGCAAATATTAAACTAACCAGCAAAGGTTCTTCTAGTGGTAATGCAAGAGTAACTGGGTTGCCTTATTCAGTCAATAGTGGGGCTGAACTCTCTGGGTTTGTTATGCCATATTGGACATTTACAAGTGGAAGTCATACAGGATTACAGGGGTCTGGTACTGAAATCGCTCTTTATGATAAAGCAGATGCTGGGTCAGTTGATTATATCACTGATGGAGATTTTGCAGATACTACAGAGTTTGGATTTTCAGGAACTTTCAATATATAAATTTTTTAATTGGATAATTAAAAGGAGTCAGTAATGGCATTAGAAAAAGTGGTCGAAGTAGACCAAGTTGAAGTAAAAGGTGATTACTCAATACAAGTAAGAACTGCGACAAAAGTAATGGATGGTGGCAGTCAGATTGGTAGCACAAGTTATCATCGTCATGTGGTTCATCCAGATTCTGTACTTACATCAGAAGATGCAAAGGTAAAAAAGATTGCTGAAGCATTATGGGGCGATACAGAAAAAGAAGAATACTTTGTTTCTCAAAATGGACACCCAAGTGGTGAACCAGCAAATAGTTGGACAGCAGTTCAGCTTAAAACTTATTTAAAAAACAATGGAATTTCTTATACAGAATCAGAAGCAAAATCTAGCTTACTTACAAAGGCAAAAGATAAGTATAACGAATAATGACTAATAAGTCCTTGAATAATAAGAGCCTAATTAAGAAAGTTCAAATAAGTTTAGGTATTTATATCTCTTCAATCCTCGTGCTTTTAATAATTGCATATGGAATGGGTTGCAGGGATACTTATATAGCTGGATATTCTTTAAACCCAGATACGACAACACATAATTCAACTATCTTTAATGAAATTGTTGATGCTGATAGCTCTGTTCATTGGTATGTGAAGTTGTACGATGGTGAGTTATGGTGCTACTTCCACAATCGCTATGAAATGGTAAAACGTGTCAGAAGATAGCGAAATACATTTTTGGATAGGCGTAACTGGATTTATTTGGGTCTTTATATTGATTGTTAGATGGCTAATAGGTCTGTAGATGGAAAACCTAAAACCGCTAGAAGTATACGAGGCGATGTCATTGATGACAATCTCGCCCTCAATATTAATATTAAGTGGTTGGGTCAGCTTTTGGTGCTTGTTGGCGGACTTTTTTATGGAGCTTGGCGTATTGAAAATCGTATCACAGTACTGGAACAAAGGATGGCTGAAGCTAATGAACAAATATCCGAGCTTGTTTCAAAACATATATCTGAAGAACGTATTAGATATGAAAAGATGGAGGAAGAACTTCAATGGTATCAAAAAGAGCTCAACCTAAATCCCCTAAGTTGGCGAAAAAAGAAAAAAAGAAAGTAATTGGGTTTATGGAAGTTTGTGCAAAGGTAGAGTCTATAATAAGAGGCAATGGAAATAATTAATGGAAGAATTTTTAGCATTATACTCCGAAGCAGGAATGATCGGTGTTGTAGGGGCAATGTTTGTCTTTATGGTATATCAAAATGCTAAAAGAGCAGAACAGCAAGGTGAAGCTATACAAGAATTAAAAATAGAAAATAAAGGTCAGTCTGAGACTTTAGAAAACTTAGAAAGCATTGTATTAAAAATGTTAGATAGGTGGAACAAGTCTGATGAAACATCTTTAAGGCATCGAGAAGATATAACTAAAGAATTAAATGAACTATCAGATAAAGTATCTTATATGTCTGGAAGAATTAATGGTGGGAACAGTAGTAGGTAATGGATTACGAACCTATAGATGTTTATCGTAATGATATTAAAGATCGCCTTACAAGAATTGAAACTATTCTCAATAGAGAATTACCCGATATAAAAGATCAGTTAAGAGCATTAAATGGAAGAACGAGGTCATTAGAGAACTGGCGTAATTATATGCTAGGCGGTATGGCAATAGTAACCCTAATAATAAGTTGGAGTAGTAAATGGATATAAAGTCAATGTTAGTTAAGCTAGCAGAGCAGCAAGCAGATAAGATGCAAGAAGAGGCAATTAAGTCTCTTGGGTCTGATGAAATGGCTGAGAAGATTGCAACCGCAATAAATAAAAGGATAGATATACCTTTTGTAAGCGAAGAGAAAGAACAGATATTTTTTGAAAAAATTATAGATGTTGTCACAGATGTGATTGAGGGTGTATTTAAAGGTAAGTAACCTTGTTGTTAAGATGGGTATTATTATTTACCCTCATAGGAGATAGTGATTTGCTAGATCAAAAACAGATTAAAGAAATCATAGAGTCTACTTTAAAGAATATAGACCTTTATAGTAGTGATGCTGTTAGCCTTATCTATAATACTGGACTGGTTGAAAGTAAGTATATGTATCTAAAACAGATTAAGGGACCTGCGAAAGGGCTATTTCAGTGCGAAAGTTGGGTGGCGGTAGATATATGTAAAAACTATTTAAAGTACAGAGAATCACTAATGAAAAAAGTGGCTAAAGCTTGCAAGTTAGAATGGTATTACTTCCTAGAGCCTAAAGAGGAGGACTGGGAGCATATTCTAACTACAAATGTGGCGGCACAGATAGCTATGTGTAGATTGCACTACAGAAGAGTTCCTAAACCTTTACCTAAGACAATTGAAGAGCAAGCTAGCCAATGGAAAACCTACTATAACAGCTCTAAGGGAAAAGGGACAGTAGAGAAGTTTATTGAAATAGTAAAGAAGTATGGATAGTGGGGTAAGGAAGCTTTTGAAAGGATTATATGAAGATCAAAGACAGAGTAGTGGTATTTCCAGATGTCCATTATCCAAACCACGATGAAAAGGCTTTTAAATGCGCTTTAAATGTAATAAAAGAAATAAAACCTACTGGGTTTTTACTTTTAGGGGATTTTGTTGATGGAACATCAGTCTCACATTGGCAATGGAGTAAAAAGAAAAGACCTCCTCTTGAGTATCAACTCCCTTCTATCATTGAAGAAGTTAAAAGAGGTAATGAAGGGCTGGATAGAATCGATCAAGTCCTTAAAGAGGTTAAATGCAAAAAAAAGCAGTTTGCCCAAGGGAACCACGAATTATGGTTTGACCACTTCGTGGAAGAGAACCCGTACCTTGAACATCTCGGATCAAGAAAAGCCTTCAGATTTGACAAAAGAGGCTATGAGTGGTATTCCTACGGTGAAATCTTTAAAGTTTTTGGAAGCAAGTTATACGCTTATCACGGAGGACACTACATGGGAATTGCCCATGCAAGAACTCACGCCTTACAAATGGGATG
>TARA_R100000808_G_scaffold1279_5_pt1 | contig 15972 bp, 24 predicted proteins | sample TARA_R100000808 | Tara Oceans TARA_R100000808 (sample SAMEA2622852) | marine metagenome | biome: marine biome (ENVO:00000447); feature: marine epipelagic mixed layer (ENVO:xxxxxxxxx); material: "saline water (ENVO:00002010), including plankton (ENVO:xxxxxxxx)" | depth 140 m | reverse complement strand
CACTTGCGATGCACTGAAAGCGTTGCCCTTGCTTGTCTTGAAGCCTAGAGCGAACAGTTCTTGGGAAACGCTGTTGAGCGATCTTCGTTTCCCTGTCTTAGGTGATTTTCTGCGTAGCCGTTTCGCCTCACACACCAACGTAGGATTCGTTTCGTGGTAACCTTTTCGACCTTCACATTTCCCTACCTTTTTCCGTTTACGATTTCTCGCTGCCCTCATCTTTGATAAGTTCTGCGCTTTCTCAAACTCGGATATCGTACCGAATAGCCGTATTAATTCGTCAAGTTTGTTAAGGTTATGTTTTTGTTGTAATATATTTAAAACACCTTTAACAAACTTGTCTGGTCCTGCACCAAACTTACGTTTTCTAAACCAGCGAAAATATTTTAGACCATCTATTTCCTCACTGTCAGTATGACAAACACTACAAAGCATATGTAAATTTTCTACTTTATCAGTAGACTTTGGATCAGGATGTCCTGCTCTAGATAATATATGCGCTCTTTGTAAAGGAAATCCAACCGCACCACATGCCCAACAAAAATCTTTTGTTAAAACTTCGTATGGATTATCTGCCTTGCGCCAAACATTATTTGATAACCTACAAGCCCAGTATTCTTTTATTTTGTTTACTGAAGGCATACTACGGTTGGTCTTCATTCTTACTGTCCTTCTTACTTTCTGACCCAATTAATCTTTTGTTCCCGTGACCATTTTTTAATATGCGAGTTGTCTCGGTCAAATAAGTTTATCATTTGTTCTTCTGTAATAAGGTCAGCGTCATATATGTGTTCTCCTATATATTCTGTAGAAAACTCATCGCACTCTTCACAAGTAACAGTATCTTTTGCCCATTCAATAGGATTACACGATTTATCTGGATTTAACTTTTGCAAATCATCTTTGTGTAAGACATAACGCACACGGAAAGATGAGACACAAGTTACAACAACATAATCTTTATCCATTTTCACTTCTCCTTTTCAGGCTGTTTCCACCCCCGCGACTGCGCGGTCGCCTCGATCAGGTCCAACTTGGCGTTGATCTCAACCCTGTCGCCAGTGTCAGTGTACGCCCACGCCTTGCTCGCCGCGTCGCCGGGATAGCCCTCACCCCAATGCGCTCTGGCGTCGGATAAGGAGAACCAGCGGCACCCAACCACCACCCATACCCCATTGGCGAAGCGGCAGCCGATGAACTGAAACCCGCGCCGGTCTTGACCAGCGTCGATGAGGTCATCACCCTTGAGCCGCGCGCCTTCGAGGTTAGAGCCTTCGAGGTGGGTGCCCCCGAAGCACGCGCCTCTGAGATATGCGCCTCTGAGGTTCGCGCCTTTGAGATACGCGCCTTCAAGGTCAGTGTTGATGAGGTATGCGCCTCTGAGGTTCGCGCCTTCGAGGTATGCGCCTCTGAGATCAACTTCTGCGAGATATGCGTCTTCAAGGTCAGCGTCGATGAGGCGTGCGCCTCTGAGGTTCGCGCCTTCGAGGTTAGCACTTCTAAGATTCGCGCCTTCGAGGTCAGCCTCCCTGAGATCAGCGTTTTTGAGGGATACGTCCTCTCTGACAGCGGCTTCTGCCGCAGCCATAACCGAAAGGTAGTCCCCCTCAAAAAGCACATCATCAGTAACTTTATGTTGTATCTGCATCGTTTAGCTCCTTTTTTTGGTGCGGGCGGCGGGACTTGAACCCACACTTCCTAACGGAAAACAGATTTTAAGTCTGCCGCGTCTACCAATTCCGCCACGCCCGCTTTGGTGGACCCGGTAGGACTTGAACCTACGACATAACCGTTATGAGCGGTTCGTTCTAACCAACTGAACTACGGGTCCATCAAGCTCCCATACCAAATTGACCACCTTCATCACAATCTACGTTTGATTCTCTTTCGTAATCAGAGATACGGCTAAGACTATCTTTCTTCTTTTCCTTTTTTAGCCAGCATGTCGAACACCAGTAAACATGATCATCTATTACGTCTGCTTTAGATTTACAAGTATGACACCCGTACAACGATTCTAACTTACGTGTTACTATCATTCTTCTTTTCCTTTAAGCTTGTCTACTTCTTTTTCTAGTTCATTAAGTTTGTGTATTCCTACAATGTCTAACATTGATTTAAAGACTATCAAATGAATACATCCATTTAAAGAAAAAAGTAAAACACAACAACAGGAAACAACTTTTATAAACTCCAACATTTTACAAAAATCCATTCGGATGCTCTCTCTTTTATGGAAGGGAGAGGAATCGAACCTCTCGCTACGGTACTCTGACATTCCGTTGCCCGTTTAGTCAGAGGGTCAGGGCATTCGCTATCCAAACCTTCCATAAAAGGGAGAGCATCAGACCACATTGCAATTCAACATTTTCTTTCCACAAGTTACTAATCCTGACTAATTGAAGGTAACAATGATTTAATGGTTTTACTTTGCCTATCAACAATCTCTTTTAACTCTTTAACTCTTAATTGCAATATGTGTACTTGTTTTTGCATCTCTGCTATTTCCTTTTTACACAAATCCTCTCTTGTGAGGAAAGTATTATCACGTACTTCACGTAACCTTCTTCCCATGTAATTCCAATAAGGTTCACGTTTATCAGTCATTTGTACTATTCAGCTTCTTTAATCATTTTATTTTCACCTTTAACTTCAGAATAATCTTTTAGAAAATCTTCTTTATATACAACATTCTTTATATTTGTGTCTAATAGTACCCATGCTTCTTCTTTTTCAATATTATTTTTTGAACATAATCTTATGTGTTCTGAATAGTCTATGTGTAAATCGCTCATTTTACTCATTTTTTTTTCTCCTTTTTGGCCTTGACAGGGGCATAATAATCGTTTAAATACACCCTATCGAAACCCGTGTCAAGAGGAAAAATGAAAAAATGTCGTACCAGCGGAAACAAAACGACCGGAAAAGAGGGTCACGCAGAAGCGTCATGGCGCACAACCTTGAAGACCCTTTGTACAGGAAGCGTGTTGTAGAATCTAAGCGCAAAAAATCAGTAAAAAAAAGATACTCTAATTCAAAACTGCTTAAAATGGTAGACGAAGACGATGACAATTTATACGATTAAGAAAAGATTTTATTCTTATGAGTATTAAAAGTGAAATAAGGTGTAAAAACATGTCAAAAACGGAACTTTTAGTATGTTTAGTAGGCATTTTAATGATTTTTGTGTACTTAACCACCTCCTTCCATTACTAGGACATATTTTTAATTATGATAGAAATGAACGTATCTCAAAATATGCTTGACAAAGCTCAAAAAGCATCAGATAAACTAGGAGTACTTACAAACTCTATATCTCAAGGAAGAGGTAATAAGGCTGGTTATGTAGGTGAGTATTGTGTTATGGATTATCTTCTAAACAATAAACATGATGTTGTTGAAGACAACACTTATGATTATGATTTTTACCTTAACATAAAAAACAATGATAAATTAAAGATTGATGTTAAAACAAAAACAACAGGAGTAAAACCTTTAAGCTACTACGATTGCTCAATAGCAGAATACAACACTAAACAGAAATGTGATGTTTATGTGTTCACTAGAATACTTTACAGCTTAAAAAAGATTTGGTTATTAGGTTGGTTGCCTAAACAAGAATATTTTAATAAATCAACATTCTTAAAGAAAGGAACTGTAGACGAAGATAATGGTTATACAGTAAAAGCTTCTTGTTACAATCTTAAAATTGATGAACTTAACTTGATGGAGAATTTATGAGTATTAAAAAGGCTACGCCTACTCACACTATAGATTGGTATATTAAATGGATTGCTACATTTATACTTATCTTCGGAATGATGTTGACAAGTAACAACGTGTATCCTTTTAATCTATTTGTACATACAATAGGATTGCTTGGTTGGCTAACTGTAGGTATACTTTGGAACGACAGAGCTTTAATTGTTATTAATTCTGTTTCTTCAGCTTTACTTTTTAATGGTTTGGTGAAGTACTATGCAAGTTGAGTTAATTGATTCAATGGGGTCTGATCTTACAGTGGTTAACGCTGCAAGAGTTTCCTTTAACAAAGAATCAGATTGGGAAACGATACTGCCTGCCGGTCCTGTAGAAAACGTCTTGACAGAGAAGGACGAACGGCTTATAAACTACCTTGCCAAGCACAATCACTGGACGCCATTCGGGCATTGCTTTCTTCAGTTTCGCATCAAAGCGCCCGTATTTGTGGCTAGACAGTTGGTCAAACATCAAGTAGGGTTGGTGTGGAACGAAGTATCAAGGAGATATGTTGATGACGAACCAGAGTTTTTTATCCCTGACGTTTGGAGAAAACGAGCCGATGACAAAAAACAAGGATCGTCAAACGACGGTGTTATTCGCTACAATACAGCGCCTTTAATGAAATTTGTTACCGAATGTTATTCTAATATGATTAATTCAGGAATTGCTCCGGAAATGGCAAGAATGATTTTACCACAAAACATGTACACAGAATGGTACTGGAGTGGTAGTTTAGCTGCTTTTGCTAGAGTGTGTTCTCTAAGAACAAAGGATGACGCACAAAAAGAAACTAGATACATAGCAAACAGTATTAGAATAGAATGTAGCAACCTTTATCCTGTATCGTGGAAGGCACTAGATGAACATCTTCTATCTTGACAAAGACCCTATACTTGCAGCGCAGATGCACTGCGACAAACACGTAGTTAAAATGATCCTTGAGTCTGCACAGCTTCTTTCAACAGCGCATCGTTTACTTGACGGTGACAAGCTTGCTGATGAACGAGGTCTGTACAAAGCTACTCACAAGAACCATCCTTCTTCTATTTGGGTTCGTAAATCTTCTGAGAATTATGAGTGGTTGTGGAATCTTTACGACCAGCTTCTTAAAGAATACACTTATCGTTACGATAAAAACCACGCTTCCGGTAGGTTGCTTCATCATTTGTGGCATTTTCCAGTGTACATAGAGCATGACGATTTTACGCCGCCGCCGCAGTGTATGCCTGACTACTGCAAAGGCTCTGACACTGTTGAAGCGTATCGTACCTATTACGTTGTTGAAAAAAGTGATTTCGCAACTTGGAAAAAACGCAACAAGCCTGAGTGGTTTAAAATAGAAAAATCTAATGATAAACCTTCTTATCATGGATTGGGGTTACCTGATGAAACACGTAATTGATATTGAGACTGACCATCTTAATGCCAAGAAAATATGGGTTGTGTGTTCCAAAACAATAGGTAAAAACGAAGTACACGTACACAAAACAAAAGAGGAGTTTCTTTCTCACGGTTTTGATTTTGATAATGATGTGTTTATCGGACACAATGCCGTAGAGTTTGATTTTCCTGTTCTTAAACGTCTTTGGAATGTAAACATAAAGAAAGTTGAAGATACTTTAATTATGTCTAGGTTGTTTGTACCTGATAGAGAAGGGGGACACAGCCTTGAGTCTTGGGGATGTAAGCTTGGTATAAGTAAATTAAAGTTTATAGACTTTGAAAAACTATCAGAAAAAATGATAGAATATTGTAAACGTGATGTTGAAATAACATACAAAATATATTCTATTCTTACTGAGGAAGGTAAAGACTTTTCCCAGCAAAGCATCGACCTTGAACATGACATTGCCGACATAATATCTAGGCAATCTAAGTATGGCTTTTACTTGAATAAGCAAAAGACTTTTGAACTAATAAATAAAACTCAAAGTAAAGCTAATGAAATAGAGTGTAATATTACTAAGTACTTTCCGCCTAAAGTTAAAGTATTGCGTAAGGATTTACCTAAATATACTAAAACAGGTGCTATTTCTAAGGTAGGTTTAAATGGTTTTGATTACAAAGATGTAGTTGGCCCCTTTTGGAAGATAGAATTTCAACCTTTTAACATTGCTTCGCACAAGCAAATAGTTGAAAGAATGAATGAGTCTGGCTGGAAGCCTATTGATTTAACTCCAAAAGGTTCACCAAAAGTAAATGAAACTAATCTTGCTACGTTACCAGAAACAGCGCCAGAATCAGCAAGAAAACTTTCTGAATGGAAAATGCTTACTAACAGGTGGAAAACAGCAGAGTCGTGGATAGACGCTTTAGGGGATGACGGTAGAGTACACGGCAAGGTGTTTACTCTTGGTGCAGTTACGGGTCGTATGACACACAAAGACCCTAATATGGCGAATGTAGTAGCTGTAGATAAACCTTACGGTAAAGAATCAAGAGATTGTTGGTCTTCTCCTAATGATAGCTTTCGTATTGTAGGTATGGACGCTCAAGGTTTAGAATTAAGGATGCTTGCCCACTACATGAATGATGCTGATTACACAAAAGAAGTTCTTTCTGGTGATCCTCACAATGTTACAATGCAAGCATTAGGAATAGATGATCGTAGGTTAGCTAAAACATTCTTTTACGCTTTCATATATGGAGCTTCACCTACTAAACTAGGAAGTATTTTAGGTGTTAGCCCAGTGCAAGGAAAGATACTCAAGGATCAGTTTCTTAAAAACGTACCGAGTTTGGGGGCGCTTTTAAGCAAGGTAGAGGACGCAGCATCGCGAGGGTACATTCGCGGACTCGACGGCAGAAGGCTGTACGTTAGGCACGCTCACGCGGCTCTTAACACCCTTCTACAAGGCGGCGGGAGTATTGTGTGTAAGCAGTGGTCAGTCAATATGGATCGCAGCATACGCTCTGAGAAGCTGAAGGCGAACCTAGTCAATACGGTCCACGATGAGTTGCAGTACGAAAGCCACGCAGATGACGCAAAGCGATTAGTTGAACTTTCAGGCTTGACAATCAAACAAGCAGGGCGTATGCTGAACCTGAGACTTCCGATGGACGCTGAAGCGAAGATTGGAATGTCTTGGGCGGATACGCACTGAAAAAAAAAGACTTGACAAGACCTGTTTCAGCCTGTATAATATTAGAACATTTTACCCTTTAAGGAGAAAAAGCAATGGACAAAGTTTTGTATGCAACACTGTACTATCCCAGTTTGTACGAAGTTAATGAAATGTCACAAAAATATGAGGTTACTCTTGGTAATCTTCACAGTGACACAGTTGAAGAACTGGAAAACGCTGGTGTTAATGTACGAATTGGAGAAGGCAAAAAGGAAGATTTTGAATCTTTCATTGTTGCTCGTTCCAAGTTTCCTATCAAAGTTTTAGATGCAGCAGGAAATCCGTGGAACCCTGATGTACGAATCGGAAATGGAACTTACGCTAAAGTTTCCATTCACACTTATGATTATAACTACAAAGGAAAGAAGGGCGTTGGCATTGGTGTTAACGCAGTTATGGTTCTTGAATTGCAAGAGTACACTCCTAACCGTATGTCTCTTGATCCAGAGCCACAGTACTTCAATACTGGTGTTCTTGAGTCTTCCGATAATCTTGAACGCGAATTGATGTAAGAGAGTTTGAGGCCGGTAAAGATAACGCCGGAACAGATAGTTTTGAATCAGAAATGTTATAAGGTGAATGATCGAACTACGGAACCTTATCCTCAATGTTAAGTCTAAGTGGGGTAACTCTAACCGTGAGTTACAGTATCCATAGTGAGGGTTTAACGGGAACTGGATACAACTTGATAGAAGAATGATCTCCTCTTCTATTTGAACTAAAGATGAAGACATCCTGAGCACGATGTAAAACTGCTCAAAATTTTTCTGGTTCCGTAGCTCAAAAGGATAGAGCAATAGACTTCTAATCTATAGGTTGTAGGTTCGAGTCCTACCGGGACCGCCAAAATGAGAAAAAAAGGAATAGACAGGTGCCTTTCAAGGATAAAAATTATTGGAAAGAATATGGTAAAAAAAGAAAAAAACAAATACATTCTTTTGAAAGACAATTTTTTGCTCATAAATATAATGCGTTAAAAAATAGGAATAAAAAGAGGCATCCAGAAAAACTATTTAATATAACTGTAGAATATATAATTGAAATTTTTCCTAAAAACAAAAAGTGTCCTGTATTAGGAATTGAATTTGAAGTTGGTTATAAACATGCGTCTAGTAGTTCTCCTTCTTTAGACAGAATAGACAACAATAAAGGATATGAAATAGGAAATGTAATTTGGGTTTCTCATAAAGTTAATAATATTAAATCAAGTGCTACGCCAGATGAAATAATAAAAGTAGGAGAGTTTTACAAAAAAGTTACTTGAAGAAAGGTCTTTAGAATGACAGTTGAAAAAACAATCCATACTTTAATACCTGATATAAAGAATCTTATATCTGAAGGTAAAGTTGATATAGATGAAAATAACATCGACATATTTCTTAAAGCTATTACTAGTGATTTAAAGAATTTTCTTAATCCTAAAGAAAAGTCTCGTTCTGGTTATCTTCGTATGTCTAGCATAGGTAAAGAAGACAGAAAGATTTGGTACGATGTACACAACAAGAATCAAGTCAAGCATCCTCCAGAGTTGCTGTTAAAATTCTTTTACGGCAATATAGTAGAAGCTTTAATGTTATTTCTTGCTGCTGAATCAGGACACAAAGTAACTAATCAACAAGAAGAGGTAAAGATAGAAGGTATCACAGGTCACATTGACGCTATGATAGACGGTGCTGTTGTTGACGTTAAATCTGCTTCTACTCGCTCTTTTAGAAAATTTAAAACAAGAACACTTTTAGGAAATGATCCTTTTGGATACATTGGTCAGATAAGCGGTTACATGGACGCAAAGAATGTTCTTGAAGGCGGCTTCCTTGCGTTTGACAAAAGCACTGGCGACATTACCTTTATGATGGTGGACGAGCTAACGAAAATAAACGCTACTGACAGAATAAAGCACTTGAAGGAGATTATTTCGCTTGACAATCCTCCTGAGAAGTGTTATGAACCTGAACCTCTCGGAGTTCAGGGCAATTATGTATTGAGTACAGCCTGTGCCTATTGTGATTATAAAAACATTTGTTGGAAGGGTGCCAATAAAGGCTCTGGACTTAGAGTGTTTCAGTACTCCAACAGTTTAAAGTATTTTACTCACGTTGAAGTGGAACCAAGAGTAGAGGAAGTTACTGATGAATTATGAAAGTAAGTACGAAAAGACTCACCAACCTTGTCCTGATTGTGGCTCAAGTGATGCCTTGACAATCTACAAGGATGGTGGGACTTATTGCTTTTCTTGTAAGAAAGCTAGTTTGCCTGAAAATGACACTTCTGACATTAGAGTTGTAGAAAACAACAACCTTACTTTGGGTGATGTGTCTGCAATAGAGTCCAGAAGAATACACAAAGAAACTTGTGTTAAGTATAATGTTATGCAAAAGACTGTCAAAGGAAAGTCTGTGCATATCTATCCTTATTACGATTCTGGTGGTTTTCACATTGCAAGTAAGATACGTTTTGTTCCTAAGCATTTCTTGATAGAAGGACACATTGCTAAAGCAGGGTTCTTTGGTCAACAAGCTTTCGGGAATGGCGGAAAGTATATTACTATTTGTGAAGGTGAGATAGACGCTTTGTCAGCTTATCAAATGTTTGATAGCAAGTGGCCGTTTATTTCTGTGAGAACAGGTGCAGGATCAATTGAAAAAGATATCAACGATAATTATGATTTTCTTAACAAGTTTGAGAACATAATTATATGTTTTGATAATGACGATGCAGGAAAGATTGCATCGAAAGTAGCTTCTGAGTTACTTGCTCCTAAAGCTTCTGTTGTTCGTATGCGCTACAAAGACCCTAACGAATATCTGCTTAAAGGTAAGGTAGCTGAGTTCAAACAGGATTGGTGGAACGCTGAAAGATACACTCCGGAAGGTATTGTGTCAGGTGATAGTCTTTGGGATGAGTTGTTAAAAGGACCAGAGAAGGCTATTGTTCAGTATCCTTACAATGGTATTAACAAATCCACTTACGGTTTAAGAAGCGGAGAACTTGTCTGCATCTGTGCAGGAACAGGTATTGGTAAGTCCAGCTTTATGAGAGAAATTTGTTATCATATTATTTCTAATACTGATAACAATGTTGGCCTTATGTTCCTTGAAGAACCTATCAGAACTACAGCTAAAGCTTTGATGGGAGTTCACTCAAACAAGAACTATCATCTTCCTGATGCAGATTACACAATGGAAGAATACAAAGACGCTTACGACAACACTGTAGGAAGCGGTCGAGTGTTTTTCTTTGACCATTTCGGTTCTAACGCAATTGACAACATCATCAACAGAATAAGGTATATGGTAAAGATACTTAAATGTAAGTATATCATTCTTGACCATATCTCTATTCTTGTAAGTTCTCAAGAGTTCGGAATGGATGAAAGAAAGAACATAGATCAATGTATGACTAAGCTTCGTACTCTTGTTCAAGAACTTGATATTTGTCTTATCATTGCAAGCCATCTGAGGAGAACACAAGATGGTTCGCATGAAGAAGGTAAAGAGTTGTCATTGAACCACCTTAGAGGCTCACACAGTATTGGTCAGTTAAGTGATATCGTATTAGGTCTGGAACGAAACGGTCAAGCTGATTGTCCTGTCGAAAGAAACACAACAAAAGTACGTATCATTAAAAACAGGTTTAGCGGAGTAACTGGTCTTTGTAGTACTTTGTTCTACGACGCAAATACAGGAAGATTGAATGAAGTTTCTTCAGAAAACATCGCTACAAACCACGTTAACAATGTTAAAGATAACGAGTTAATGTAGAATGCCAGTTTATGTTCAACAAAAGGTTCTTACAGAAGATGTCATCAATAACAGCAACGTAATGTTTGCGTATCTAGAGAACGACAAAAAGTCTGGAGGAACCGCTTTAGCTACTTTTCTTAGAGACTCTGATCAAGGAATAGGTATAAGATTAAAGAAGTCTCATGGTGATCAGATAGGTTGTTATTGGGATGACAAAGAGTTCAGATACAACACAGATAAGATGAAGGAAGATATAGGAAGTTTGGAAGAGTTGTTAAAAAACGAAAGAACTGTTGTGTTTGCAAAAGGAGACTTTGATTCGTACAATGAACAAAGGTTTCTTGAAATATCACCTCGTTCTTACAAGTATTTTAAGAACAGAATTACCAAACTTCTTCGTATCTACAGACCGTAACATGGTTAAGAAGTACAAAGATTACAGGTTTCGTTCTTTGTTTGAAAGAGACTTTGCACGTGATCTTGAAGAAAGAAACATAGACTATGAGTACGAAACCAAAAAGCTATCTTGGATTCCAAAGCCTAGAGTTTATACTCCTGATTTCTATCTTCCAGATTATGATATCTACATAGAAACTAAAGGAAGATTCACATCCTCTGACAGAGTAAAACATCTTTGTGTAGCAAACCAACATCCAGACATTGATCTTAGGTTTGTGTTTATGACTCCGTTCAACAGACTTTCAAGATCATCTAAAACAACGTATGGTGATTGGTGCAGTAAGAATGGTTTTACATTTTCTAAAGAAAGGATACCGAAAGAATGGATAAAGAAGAAAAAGAAATAAAAGAAATGATTGAAGAAGAGGAGAAAGATTTAAAACCTAATAGGATATACATTATTCTTGAAGATAATAAAAAAAATCCGTTAAATGATAACGGAGTTTTTACAGAAATGGAAGAAGAAGAAGACGATGATGATGACGGTTATTTCAGTGTAAAAGTTGTTGACACAACTGACAATTCTGACCCAAGAGAATCTATGTCTTTTGTAATTTCTCAAGGACTCTTTTGCATACTTCAAGAATCTTTGATGGAAGTTTATACGAAAGGTTCGCAATCTATCCTTAATCAAATGGGCGATAATGTTGTAGACCTTCTACCTAATTTGTTAGATAAAGCGAAAGGACCGCCCGATGGCAGCGGATATCATTAATCATCCTAAACATTACAACATGCAAGGTTTAGAAGCTATTGATATCCTTCAAGCTTCTATGACTGACGAAGAGTTTAAAGGTTACCTAAAAGGTAATATTTTGAAGTATCTTATAAGATATAAACATAAGGGAAAACCAAAAGAAGACTTGTTAAAATCTTCTTGGTATCTTAACAAACTTATAGAGGGAGTAGAGTAAACATGTTACCAACAGATTATCAAAACTTTATACACCTATCTAGGTATTCACGTTGGATAGATAAAGAAGAAAGAAGAGAAAATTGGAAAGAAACTATTGATAGGTATCTGTCATTTATGTCAGACCACCTTAAAGACAATTACAACTATACTATTCCAGATGATATGTATTCTGAGATAGAAACTTCTATGTTAAAACTTGAAGTTCTTGGGTCAATGAGAGCATTGATGACTGCCGGTCCTGCTCTTAAAAGAGAGAACATTGCTGGTTATAACTGTTCTTATCTTCCTATTGATTCACCACGATCTTTTGATGAGTGTTTGTATATTCTTATGAATGGAACTGGCGTAGGTTTTTCAGTTGAACGACAATATGTCAACAAACTTCCTACTATTCCTGATATTGATTTTGAAAGTTCTGATGATCTTATATCTGTTGCAGATTCTAAAGAAGGATGGGCAAGAGCGTTACGTGATCTTATTTCTTTTTTGTACACCAATCGTATTCCTAAAATAGATACGTCAAAAATTAGACCGGCTGGTGCAAGACTTAAAACTTTTGGTGGACGAGCTTCTGGACCTGAGCCTCTTATTGACTTGTTTGATTTTACAATCAACATATTTAAGAAAGCTAAAGGTAGAAAGTTAACGTCAATCGAATGTCACGATATCATGTGTAAGATTGGACAGGTTGTTGTTGTAGGTGGAGTACGTAGGTCTGCACTTATATCTTTGTCAAATCTTACTGACGAGCGAATGCGTATGGCTAAGAGTGGAGAATGGTGGGTAGATAATCCTCAAAGAGCTTTAGCTAACAACTCCGTTTGTTACACAGAGAAACCTGATATCGGTATCTTTATGAAAGAATGGTTGTCACTGTATGAAAGCAAAAGCGGTGAACGAGGTATCTTCAACAGGATTTCTGCAAAAGAAAAAGCTTCTTCTAATAACAGAAGAAACGGAGAAATAGATTTTGGAACTAATCCTTGTTGTGAAATTATTCTTAGACCTTATCAGTTCTGTAACTTGTCAGAAGTTGTTTGTCGATACAACGACACGATAGAAACAATTTTAGATAAAGTTAGAATTGCTACGATTTTAGGAACATTTCAAGCTACGTTAACTAACTTCAATTATCTTCGCAAGCGTTGGAAAGATACTACTGAAGAAGAAAGATTACTTGGTGTGTCACTTACAGGAATCATGGATTGTCCTGCTGTCTACAATGCGTCAGAAGAACAATTGCAATGGCTTAAAGAAAGAGCAGTCTTTGTCAATAAAAATTTGTCAGCCGAAATAGGTATTAATCAAAGTACTGCTGTCACTTGTGTCAAACCATCAGGAACCGTGTCACAGTTGGTTGATGCTGCTTCTGGTATTCACGCAAGACACAACGACTACTTTATTCGTACTGTAAGAGGAGACAACAAAGACCCGTTAACTGAGTTTATGCGTGATATGAATATTCCAAACGAACCTGACTTCACGTCACCGGATAGTGTCACAGTATTTTCATTTCCTATGAAAAGTCCAGACAATGCAATTTGTAGAAATGATATGTCAGCACTAGAACAATTGGAATTGTGGTTGAAGATTGCAAACAACTATTGTGAACACAAACCTTCTGTCACTATTTCTGTCAAGGAACATGAATGGCTTGAAGTTGGTTCTTGGTGTTGGAATAATTTTGGTGCGTTGTCAGGAATATCTTTTCTTCCATTCTCTGAACACACATACAAACAAGCACCATATCAAGATATTGACAAAGATATGTATATTGATTTGTCAACCAAAATGCCTTTGTCAATTGATTGGAATGAATTACAACAATATGAAAAAGGCGACACTACAACAGGAACACAAGAGTTGGCGTGTACTGGTGGAGTTTGTGAAATTGTAGACATAGGAGCGTAGAAAATGATTTCAACAATACTTATTACTACTGCTTGTTTTTTGTCAGTACCAATAATTTTGTCAACCATAGTATTTTTGTCAACCTTATAGTATGTCAACGGATAACATAGAAGCATTGTTATCGCAGATTACAGTGACATTGACTCAAGATAGTACTATTGTTGTTAAACAAAGAATGACGGATATAGGAACCTTGTTATCAGTATTTGAAGAAGAAATGCCGGACTATCCTTATATCGTGCCATTAAAGAACTACGTAATGGACTTACAAACTGTTACTAAGGATTATCTTGATAGTTTAGATAAAATATCTATATCAGATTGAACTTATATCTAAGATAAAATAAATGAAGGCTCGGCGCAATTTTCTCTTGACTGCGCTGGGCCTTTCGTTTATTAGATAGCCTGTTAATGCTCTAACCTATAGAAAAGGCTTGTAAAATGAACACTGCATCGAAAATTGAGTACACGCGCCGCGCCGATGGTAAATGGAACAAATGGGAGCTTCATCGTGCGGATATTTTCGGGGATTATAGCCACGTTGAGGATTGCAGCAATAGCAATTCGTATGTTCAGAAAGTTTGGATTTTGACGGGCGTTTTCGATTGGAATATTAGCCTTTGCGATATTGAGGCGAAATAATGTGTGATTTGGACAAAATTACGTTTGTTTATGATGACGTATCAGGCGAAGCGTTACCTGATACGGAAACAGTGAAGAAGTTTTTACAATGGCGTAAAGACATAAACGAATCGGAAGTTTATACTTCCATTTCCCTTTACTATTTAGACTTCATAGATGACGTAATCGGTGAACTTGAATACCAACGTGATATATTGGAAAAGCTTGATTACCAACGTTATATATTGGAAAAGGAAGAAAAAGATAACTTCAATAAACCGCTTTCACGTTATCTATGGGAGAAAAAAGTAGAAAGTAGCTACACGATACTTCCGAAATGGTTTTATAGTAAAAGAGAATGCGATAGGCAATATGCTGAGTATTGCAACGTGTATAATCGTAGCAATAGAAACAAGGAAAACAGTTGATGGGTGCTATACCGCAAGTTATCAAGCCGTTATCTGACACGTTGAAAATATCTAAGATGTCAGGCAAGCTCGAAGGGTTCAAAGCGTTAAACACAAACACGCTTTCAAATGAGTTTTGTGTTGAAATGTACAATTGCGGAAAAAAAGATGTTATTTGTACATTCTGCTACAGTCACAGGATGTTGAATACATACCGTAAATCTTGTGTCGATTCGTGGCAACAAAACAGTGATATTCTAAGCAAAGGCTTATTGAAAGAATATCAATTACCTTGTATCTTGGAAAATCAATTCCGCTTTCACGGACACGGCGAATTGATTAACGAAACACACTTGCGAAATCTTGTCTTGATTGCAGAATATAACAGTCACTGTAATTTTGCATTGTGGACGAAACGCAAGAATATTGTTCGTGCAGTATTCAAGAAACAGGAACGCCCCTATAATCTTATCTTGATATACTCAAACCCTGTCATCGATAAGGTTATGAGAAAGCCGCCAAAAGGCTTTGACAAAGTGTTTAACAATGTCAATAATCCTACCGATGGTGAAAACTGCACTGGTCAGAAGTGCAAGGATTGTCTGGCTTGTTATGAGATCAACGATACCAACGTAATCATAGAAAGAAGGAAGTAAGTGAAATGCTGAATAAATCCGCAGAGTTTTTTACAGGATATGATGAATTGAGCAAGCTAGGATACTTTAATAATTACATTCAAAATTGGATCGATTTACTAGGTAACAATATTTTCACGGTCCAGTTTATAAAAAAGAACGGGGATTTGAGAACTATAAACGGGAGATTAAATTGTCATAAATACACAAAACAAGGTAAACCACAAAACAAGGTAAATACTGAAACACTGTGTATTTTTGATATGAAAAACAAGTGTTATAGAAATGTCAATATATATCGTGTTGTCACTCTATCTTGTCACCATGTTGTGTTTAGATACAGCACACACTTTGTATTGAAAAGACAGTTTGGTAAAATACCTGTTTTGGCAG
>TARA_R100000808_G_scaffold25026_1_pt1 | contig 16085 bp, 21 predicted proteins | sample TARA_R100000808 | Tara Oceans TARA_R100000808 (sample SAMEA2622852) | marine metagenome | biome: marine biome (ENVO:00000447); feature: marine epipelagic mixed layer (ENVO:xxxxxxxxx); material: "saline water (ENVO:00002010), including plankton (ENVO:xxxxxxxx)" | depth 140 m | reverse complement strand
CTGAAGTCTCAAGGGAAACTGAGCCTTTAAAAGATGCAATTAAGGCTATGAAAAACGAAATAAGTCAAGGTGAAGATGGTTTTCAGTATGATTCAATAGGTGGGACTAAAAGGAATCCCGAAACAGTGTCTACAAAAAATGCAGCTGTTTATATTTCACAAGCTGAAGCTATGGTGTATTCTGCTTTAACAAATCAAGTCTTTGACCCAACAAGAACTCAGGTTATTAATGGATGGAAGCCTAAAATTTCATATGTAAGTGCGGATGGAATGGAAGCACTTCAACAAAAGACATGGTACATTTATTCTCCTAGGCTTGAACCTAAAATGCTAGAACTGGGTGTTGACCAGATAGCGTTTGGAAGTTCTTTGAAAACATTTGGTTCATTAAAAGGAGACAAGAGTCTGAAAGATATGGAGTTTAGTGATAAGCATTTAATGAAAGATTCATCTTGGGAGACCACAATAAAAAAGGGAGACATTAAGGGTAATATTATAGATATTACTAACCCAGAATCAATTAGCATAGGATTTACCAACCATCCTGGGACTACAGTCTCAGCTGGGAACACTGTTACAAATCTCATGCCACGAAAGATTCTGTCTTATACGCAGATATGGCAGGGGCTTGGAGATGTTGTCAATGAGGGTATAGGTCTTGGAAGGAGAATGCAATTAGATGCAAGAACTGAAATAGCTGAAGCTTTATACAAATGGCAAAAACAGGATTCAGGGGGATTTATCTCTGATGATGCTTCTTTAATACAAACTATGTTAGAGTTGGGGGCAAACACTTCTAACGTTGCTGTTTCTTCTGGGATTAATAGATTATGGACTTCTAAGGTTATTGAGAATATAAGGAGACCTCAAAAAAGAACAGGTCTTGCTAGTTATTTAGCTCATGATGAAATATTTGGGATTACTACAGTTGACGGTAAAACATTAAAACCACGTCAGGTATTAAAAATGCCAATTTATGTTGAAGCTGGTGGAGGTTCTCGAAGACAACTACGATTAGGAGAAGTATTTGCTCCTTATGATTGGGGTACTAAGCAGGTTACCGATGTAAATCAATTGAGATTTGTTGTAAAGGTTGGCGGGGTTGATGTTGTAGTTGGATATAATAATGCTAATTTATACAGAGAGAAAATGAAGGGAGACGAATGGGTTCATATTGACCCAACCGATGGAAGAGCTGATTTGGAAAATCTTCCTAAAAATTGGAATAAGAATTATGATTCGGAAATAATGAAGGCTAAAGGTGTTATTGATAATATTCAAAATAGAATAGGAGAGGATGTATTTCTTATAAGCGATGTGGTTTCTGCTCTTAAGGGAAGTGGGGTTGACGTAGCTATTAATACATTAGCTATTCCTAGAAAATCAGCTGATATGGTTATTAACAGGGTGAGGGATATTGTCAGCAAAGAGTATGGCAATAATTGGATTTCTAATGATTATGAAACTGCCGTGGTTCATCAAAGAGATTTTGATGCAGACCATTTTTATACATTCAATGACCTTCCAATGCAGGCTATTAAAAACGCTTTATTTCAAACTGCTCAAATAAGGGACTACCCTACAATGGATAGGCATAAGCCTGATATTAATCCATTTGGATTTAATTTTGATAGGAGTGTATCATCTGGAGCAGCTGGTGAAAAGGGAATAAAATCAGTTGGTGATTATATGGCAAGCATTGAAGCAAGAAGAAGGCAAATAGGTACTCTTATAGGTTTAAATCAGCCTTTGACTTGGATGAATAATCTTGGTTTAGAGTTAAGAATTGATGGAGTTGATGGTAGTAAAGACTTTCAAGCGTTTAATTTTATTATGAGCCCAGAGAATATAAATCGTACACTTAATTTAAATCATAGAGTTGGAACTACTGGTCAAAATACAGTTGATTTCTTTGGTGGAAAATCATCAATGTTGGGAGACATTAATTTTAGAGCACTTTTATTTGGAGACGGTCAGTCAACTTCTAAACTTCCATTCCAACATAGTTCAATTACTGAACATGGTAAGGCTATGGAACTATCAACTCTTCATCCAGAAATACAGGTTGATATATTACAAGCAATTAGCAGAAGACTTCAAGGTGCGTCTAGAATATTTAACGATGTTCATGAAGGTGGAAAGAAAAGAAATGTAACAATTCAAGACATACAAGATACCCATAGGTCTATTCAAGCTTTCTTTAATTCTCCTTCTAAGACAATATTTCTAGATTTAGTTAGAAAATATCAAGGTGGCGGAGCAGAACAACAAACAAAGCTAAGAGAAGTTATAAGATTTTTCTATGGACAAAATAAAGAAGCTGGTATAGTGGAGTCTATGGATGAATTTAGGGCTATGGGTAAGTTAATGAAGCTTATCAAAAAAGGTAGGGGTATCCCAGAGCCTGAAGAAGTAATAAAACTTACCACTGGTAGTAAAAATATAGAGACTAGAAGTCAAGAAAGGTGGGAGTCTAATAATTCAGGGTTTGCGGTACGAAGAATGTTTGAAGGGAGTGATGCCTTTAGAAATCCTGAAATGGTTGAGGGTCTTCATAAAGATATAACAAATCCTAAAAATAAATTCACACCTGAGGATATGGCTAATAATATATTTGAAGCTACAGTTCTATTAAAGGCTTTTGGCGTAAATCGAGATAGTCGAGAGGCTTTTGGGCGTGAAATTGTAGATGAAATGATTCCTTCTATTATGAGAACCGATGGTAATGAAATTTATCAATCAATGATGACCGATGCGACTCTTCACGTTTTAAATTCTAGACTTGCTATTGCTATGAGTAGAAAAGCATTTCTTGAGGGAGCAAGGTTTCCAAATAAAGAAGAATTATCTAGAGCAACTGATGAGTTAAATACTCTTGATTTGGCTATTGCAACCGTAAGAGAGTCTAAAATAAGAAATCAAATAATAGGAACGACTACCACTGTTGAAGGAAAGGATACTAGGGTGGTAAAACTTGATACTGATAACTACAAATATAAAAAGAATATAAAAGAATACAAAAATACAGACAAATATAATGACCAATTTATTTATTCATTGCCTAAAGATATAGGAGATATTACTTCTGCTAAATTAGCAGCTGGAGATGCTTTGAATTTTGTTGGAGTAGTTCGGAGCGGACAATCTATCAAGGGTCTCTCAAAGAATCGTGACTATTTAGTTCTTAACAAGCCTATGGAAGCAGTTCCTTTAACAAATGTAGACGCAGTACAAGGAATCTCTTGGTTAAATGCCACTAGATATGTATCTCCTGATGTGATAGCTATGAGAACTGGGCAACAAGGCTTAGATGTAGCTGATGCTATTCAGACGGTGAAGAGGAATATACTGAAGAACTTTGGAAGGGCTATGACGAGCAATAAGGAGGCTCCAGCTGAATCTGGTAGAATATGGGAAACTGAGAGGGCTTTTGCTTATAATGAAATAGGAAAGTTGATGGATAGATTTATAGAGGGTAAGATTGTAGAAGGTCAAATAAGAGGTGGAGACCATCAGGAAACAATAGATACAATAAATGATTTATCATTATTATTGTTGATGCCAGACCCAGTTGTAAAAGCCTCTTTAAATGTTAAAGACCAGGGTATACCATTCTTTAGAATTAATAAAAGATTACATAAGCATGTATTTGGATGGTTAAATGAAAATGGATACCTAAGAGACTCTATGGTTTCAGACGCATTAAAATACGCATCTGAATTTGAGAGTTATTTATTAGGATATGAGGTACAGCCTGACGCAGCTGCTATTAAGGGAGGTCTTGAGGGGAGAGTTTCTCAATGGGATATGCATCAAAAAAGATTTGGCCCGATGTGGTCTACAGTAATGAAATTATCACCTAGTCCTTTTAGACCTTATGTTGAGATGGCTTATGAAAGAAAAGGGTTAAAAGTCCCATACAAATACACCAAGGGAACTCTTTGGGGTAGCGACTCAAGGGAGACAGGATATATGTTCTGGTCTAAGAAAAATAATATGAATGAATATTTAAGAAGAGAAATTAATGAAACTAGTTACGACCAAACCACTGGAGCTGCTTGTAGAAATTAAGGAGTAATTAATGGCACAATGTAATCCAAGAAAAGAAGTATTAGAGAATAGAAAAAGACTTCAGTCTATAAACAGGCATTGGAATTCTTTACCAAATTTAACTAAACAATTTGGATGGGCTGGTGGCTCAAAAGAGGGAAAAGATTATGGAGTAAAGGGATTCAATGCAGCTGATAGGCAATTGCGAGACCTAATGTATGAAAAAATAAGAACTAACTGGGATGAAGGGTTGGTAATATCAGATGCCGATGTTAAAAGAGTAAAGCTTGAAATAGATAGAATAGAAAATGAAATGAGGAAGGGTGCTTTTTCTATGAATGAGGCTTATGTAATGACACAAGTCCCCTCTTTAGTACACGATAGACTTCCCAGCTCTAGAACTTGGCTTAATAAAACTAATAAATCAATTTCCTTTGAAAGGGTATCAAGGGAGAGAGCCGCTGGTCAGATGTATGATATAGCTGGTTTTATAAAAGCTGCTCTTATAGATGTAGGAGCTGCTACTAAAATAGGTAGCAATTTTAAGGTAGACCTTGTAGATAAGATAAGGAAATATGAAAGTCAGATTAATTCCACCGAAGATATGAATGCTAGGTCTAAATATTATAAAGAATTAATGGATATATTAAATGACCCATCGACAGGTGGTAAGGTTCTTGTAGATTATCATACATTGGTACAAATGGATAATAAAACCAGGAGCGAACATATTAAGAGAACAAACGGGACTAAAGACGAGGTTAACCTAAATATTATTAATGCTGTCGAGAGAACTAAAACAATGCTTGGGACAGCTTCAGCAATAAAAAGTAAAGGAAAGATTGTTGATTATAAGCCTGCTAGGCATTCTCTTGGTGGAATACTTATACAATCTTTACAAACTTCTAAGAGGGTTGCGGTTAAAACCCATACAAATCAATCAGATATAAATAGTGAGCTTGTTACTAATAATAGACCTTTGAATAATTTGCTTGGGAAAATAGATGCTCAAATATTGTCTGTTAAAAAATCTATGTACGATGGTTCATATTTTCCTCATAGGGTTTTTGATAATATTTCTAAACTTAGATACCATATAGAAAAGACTGAAAGCGTTGCTGGCGAAGGTGACCCGAAAACTGAGTTAGTTCAGATGAACAATATAATGGCAGAGCTAAACACATTTAGAGGGGAAAAGCAGTCTCAGAAAAAAAGACTAGAGATATTGGAAGCTATGTGGTCTAGAGACCCAATGAGTGCTCTTGAATTATATATGAATGAAACTTTAACGTTTAATAGAAATACATATATAAAAGATTTCTTTATTGATGCTATACGAGACCTCGGTAATAATGGCAAGATAACAGAGACAACCCCTGAGTTTATAAGGGGTATGCATAAATATTTAACAATGCAATATCGTAGGTCAACTTCAGGGTTTAGAGGTAGACCTGATTGGTTTAATGGGGCAACTAGGACAATAAATGGGGTTCAAGTGATGACAACGATGGGATTGGGTCTTCCTGGAGCTGCTAGAAACTTTTTAAGTGGATATTATTTTCATGCATCTCAAGGATTGAGTGTCATTAGGAGTGCAAGGCACGATATGAAGTCAGATATAGACCTTATAGGAGACCCTGACGCAACTCAAAAGAAAGAAATAAAGGGATTATTAGCAACAGCAGAAGAAGAAGCTGGATTTAAATTCTTAGAAAGAGGAGCTAAGTCTGCAGTTGGCTTAGAGCTTGTAGCTGAGGGTATTAATCCTGTTGAGGGTATAAATTTATCGAAGGTTGACTGGGTGATGGATAATCAAGGTAAAATGCACATACAGTATGATGGTAAAACCCCGACTGGTGAGATTAGAGATAAATTGTTCTCTAAGGCAATCCAAAAATCACTTGTTTTTCATAGAATTGGAGAGAATGCTTTAAGAAGAAATATTTGGAGAATTGCATTTAGTCATTCTTTTATGGAAAGAAAAAACAATCAAATATGGAGACAAACCGTAGAAGATAGAGCTACAGAAGCGGGTAGACCAAATCCTAAAACAGCATGGAAGGATGAAGCATACTCATTTGCTAAAAAAATAGCTCAAGACGCTGTGAATACTTTTGCGTTTGAATATTCAGTTGTAAATAAAGCACCTATAATTTCGGGAACAGCCCCTGAGCTTGGAGCAGACGGGATGCCAAAAATGGGTGCAAAAGATTATTTAACTGGTACTGGCTCTGTGATATTTCAATTTATGCATTATCCTATGTCATTCGCGGCTCATCAAGCAAAAACATTAAAGGGGACATATTCTGGTTTTGTATCGGGTCAGGGTATAAACAACCCTGATGCAAGAAATTTATTAGGACTAGCAGGTATATACGGAACTGTTGCTTTAATATCTACAACGACAAATACAGATTTAAGAAGATTGATGCCTAATGATACTATTGAAAGAATAGGACAAATTTGGAAATCATTCACAGGTCCAGAGCAAGGTGAAGCCGTGTACGGACTTATAAATCAAATATCTGGACCGACACTTAATAGAATGTTGTTTTGGGCTCAAGCTAGTGGAACTATGGATATGCCTGATACGGCTATTGAAAGAGCACTTCTTGGGTATCAAAATTATAAACATATGTCTAAGAGTGAACAAGAAAGAGCTTTGTGGAATAGTTTTCATGTAGAATTTTCTAGATTAAAGCATAAAACAATACCAGCTTTACATAGAGGAACTGGGCTCCCAGATGTAGCGATGCAAGAATTCTCATTATACCCATCTAGACAAACTAGAGAGTGGAGACAAAATGTAAATTATTGGACATCTAAAGTTGGGGTTAAGCCTTTTGCATCTAGGAAAGTTAGAGAACCAAAGAAAAAGCCTCTTAGCGACTACCCAATGTCTGAAGTTTATGGCGCACCAAAGGCAAAGCAACGCTCAAATAAACAACTAAGAGACTTATCTAATTATATTACCAGTCGCCAATAGAGATAGATAGTTCTAATCCTAAAAATTTAAATACCAATTGATTATAGAACCAATTTTCTCCGTGTGAATAGCAAATTCCGAAAGGGAAACACATTAATTCATTTATCCAAGTGTCGGTGTGCTCCTCATAAAATCTATAATATCCTAGCCATCCTTTATTATCATCCATAATTCACTCCTTTCTTTTTGTAAAATTTGGCGATTAAGATAGCATCTGCGGTTGCAAATGTTACATTAAATTTGCTCTTTGAATTATTTACATATCTTTGAGCAAACTTTTTTAGATTATTTTTCCTCTCTTTACCTTGCACTTTTAATTTATATTCTTCTTGCCATTCTTTTGGACTTACCTTTATCCATTTTATTTTTAAAGATGTTAATATACCTTCCCAAAATCCTAAGTTTCTACCAAATGTGAAAGTTCCTTTAGCTGAAGAACCTCTTAACGCATGAACGTCTTCTATTAACCATCTATGCCTAAAGCCTTCTATATCACAATGATTTTTAATAGAATTAACTATGTTGGGTAGTTTGTATAATTTAGCAGGAAATCTATAAGCATCGATTGTTCTATCAGGCCAGATAACCGATATTCCTCCATTGTATCCAGGGTCTATCCCTATGTACGCTACATTAGTTCGCCGTGGAATAGCTCTATAATCCTTTCGACTGTAGGGTGGTATTCTATTGATTCAGTTTTAGCCACTCTATGCTTACATCCTTTCGAGAAAACTTCATGTGGTATATTTTTAGGTTTTGCAAACCATGTGCAGTTGCCGTTATGCTCTAATAAACATCCACGACAACTACACTGTTTGCTTTTTATCATTTCTTAGATTCAAGTAAAGCTTTCGATTCTGAATTATAGAATCTACACTTATTTCCATTAAAACCTAAAGTGCTTTCTCCAGTTAAACCATATCTAGATTTAGCAGCGATAACATTAATAGAATAAGGACTAAACTTTTCGTCATCATACTGATAAGGATAGTATACGAACAGCGCAGATTCAGCGCACTGTTCTATAACTCCACTTTCAGCAAAATCACTAAGCTTAGGCTTTGGGTCGAATCTTCTCTCTATTTCTCTGTTTAACTGACTTACTAGGATAGCAGAACAGTTTTCCTTTTTACAAATCCATTTATAATCATTCATAATTTTTTCTAATTGAAATCTACGCTCTAAAGCATCGCTTCCAACAGAGATTAACTGAATGTAATCATCTATTATTACGTCTGGTTTGAACTTGGTAATCTCACCGATAGATTCTTCTAATGAACGTATGTCTTCATACATTACTAAATTAGAATACTTATCACTAACCGCTGTAGATACTCCGTTCTTCAACTTCTCTTCAACTTCTTTGGGAATCTCATTTTGTCTTACATCATCATATGTAATGCTTTCAGATTCCATCACTATCACTTTTCTCATCATTTCAGTATTGCTCATCTCACGATTGAATAGCAATACCCGTTTACCATCCTCAATTAATTTTCTTATTAGATTAACTACAAGAGTAGTTTTGCCATGTCCTGGTCTACCGCCTAGCACAGTTATCTCACCGCGCGTCATTCCACCTGAAAATTCATCTAATGGTTTAAAATTAAAGGGTATCATAGCATTTCCCTTAATAATTTTATCAACTGTCTCTTGGATTATCGTACCTATGTCTCCATTCCTGGAAGGCAGGAGAGCACGTAGTACATCTACATATCTGCCATGTTCTTCTAAGATTGAACGTGTAGTATCAATGCTTGAAAAACTAGCGTTATATAATTTATATGCAGTCTTTCCAACTTGTCTTTGAACAAATTTTTCCCAAACCATCCTAGCATGCTGTTTTGCCATTGAAGCACCAACAACCTTTCCAGGTAATCCAGTAAGCCAATATGCAGTCACAGCGTTATTTTTCTTTTTGGTTTCATTTAACAATGTTAAAGGTTCTATAACTTGTTCAGCTTTTCTCATTCTACCCATAGCTCTAAATGTATGCTTAGTCATATGGTCATAGAAAGCCTCATCGTCTTGTATAATTTCTGAGACCTCATCATATGTTTCCCATCCGCCCATTAGGATTGCTCCCAATACGCACTCTTCAGCTTCCATATCGCTTGGTGGAATCTTTATATCAGTTTTCATATTATCCTCCATCGAATAAGGTTTCTTGATGTGATACTCTTTCATAATTAGTTATTACCAATTCGTTTTTGTATTCTCTTTTGTGTGTTTGCCCAGCGTACTTCACTGGGATTGCATCTATTTGATATTCACTATACAATTCGTGCACCTCAGGCTTGTCATCATAGCTTACCATAAAATTACCACCTTTCTCATCTATAACTCTACATATGTTCCGTAAGTCAATATGGTCTTTTTCAACCAATGAGTGTATATAGTAATCATTCCTAGTTCCTGCCACAATATAAGGTGGGTCTAAGTACCAAAAATCTCCTTCAACAGGAGGATACTTATCCACCAGAGTTCTGAAGTCTAAATTCTCAATTAAAACATCATTAAGATATTTTCTAGAATACTTTAAATCCTCAATGAGTTTATCAGTATTCCAGTCAGCCGAGTTTTTACTAAAAGTACCTTGCGGATTATTATTAAACGAACAACGGATTAAGTAGTAATAACGGGCTGCTCTTTTAGCATCTGGTATGTTTTCAACTTCTGTATTTTTAATATATTCTTTAAGTATTTCATGTAAGCTTCTGCTCTTAACATACCATTGAATGTGATGAACAAATTCATCAAAATTCTCAGCTAAAACAGTGTATAAGTTTACTACATTTTTATCTAAATCGTTAACAACATTCCAATCAACCTTCTTTTTTCTAAAGAACATTGACAAACCTCCAGCAAACATTTCAATGTATCTGCTATGCTTTGGAATCATAGGAACTAGCTTCTGACTTAGATAATATTTACCTCCATAATAAGGTATTATTACAGGGCAATCTAACCAACCCATTAGTCCTCCTTTTCTTCTACTGCTTTCTGACCCCACCACCAGCCGTTGCCGTTTTCATTGAAGAGCTTATTACGTTCCTTGATATAATCAGGGTCGTTAGGAGCATCTCCCTTAAACGGCCAGCCAGATGGTTTGTTTTTCCAATCATAATCAGCACTCAATTTTCGCTTAGGTTTAGGCCCGCGCTTTTTCATGAGTCCATTTGCTTATAGTCGGAAATATACGAGATTCAAATGTATGAGTAGAGTTATGATTTCTATTCATATGATGGGTATTAACCCATGTCGCAGCATTTATTAAATCCCAATAATTGTCAGGTTTATGCCCTATTAAATACTGAACAAACGGTTCCATAACATTAGTCGGCACCATTTCAATAAGGCTCTGTACATGGTTCTTATCTACCTTAGTATCAAGCATCAATGCAAAGTCATCTTTAAATATAGAAGCAGTTGTCTCAACTGTCTCTGCAATAATCTCAGGTAACTCTGATATTCTAGGATTATAAACTGAATGTTTATTCGATTTATTTGATAGAACTACTCCTATCACCATTCCATTAGCACATACTAAACGATATGCACCAGCTTGAACTCCTACTTCCCAAGAACCGTCATAACTATTCTTGAACATAATCTCAGGATTTACAATATCATCCTTTGATACTTTTACTTTAACGTTTGGTATTACATACCTCATAATAGTACGTTTACCACCGCCTAACACTTTTACTTCCCTCTCTACTGCTCCACATTTTCTTAAGGTTTCATCAGCTGCTAAATGCAACTGTTCATTGGTTACTAGTTTATATTCATCAGTCATACAACTTAGAACCTCACCAGTGTCTTCTCTTACTATAAATTTATATCCAGTATTTTTATTATGTTTTATGTTGCTGTCATTTACTTTTAACCAACTATGTTCAGCTGGTATTTCATGAACAGGAAACATTGCTTCATTAATCATATCCCAACTCCTTCCTTTTTATTTTAAGTGATTTGGGTGTTTTACCTAACTTTTTTAACTCTGCTTGTTCTAATGCCTTTCTATCTTTTGCGTGATTCTGAATAATTGCTCTTAAGAAAGCAAATCCTTTCGCAGATAGATACATCTTATCTTTACAATACATTTTTATACCCCATTTTACTATCTTATTCTCTATATTTTTTATTCCCCATAAGAACTTGTGAGTTTTATCATCTGTGTTCTCTGAAGGAATATATTCTCTTATTAGCTCAATTACTTCTCTTAGTAATAGCTTAGTACTCTTGTCTCTTTTAAATAATAAGTCTCTTATCGCTGTTGCTTTTGGATATCTGTTGTATTTGTATCCGCACGCTGGACAGATTTGTTGTTTTGACATTCTTCTATCTCCTTCTGAGCTTTAATAAACTCTTTAGCGGCAGTTTTAGCAACTGATTTTCTTCTGAAACTACAATGGTCGAGCAAATAATCAGCTAACTCCTTTTCATCACCTTTTTCGGTAAGGTGAGCAACCCATGACATTGACCCCATAATACCTCCTTTAGATAATTATAGTCTTAATATCTTCTTTTATAACTTTTGAAACTAAGTTTACAATTCTTTCTTCAGCTTTCATTATATATCCTTCTGGTGGCATTCCTCCCATTACCCAATCAATTGTTTCAACTTCTTGAGTATCTGTGCTCCACCTAACTTCAAAGATATATTCTTTGTCTTCTATTGTTACTGAGCCATCATATTGATAAACTACTGGTACTTGTAAGTCCAGTTTTACTGCCATACTCACTGACGTTTTACCTCTTTGAGCAATTCATCTAGTTTATTCCATATTAAAGCCAATAACCATATTTGTATTATTCCAATTAATATCATTTCAACACCTCCGTAGTGTTTGCTAATAAATGTATACCCAAGTAATAATTTAAATCCTCTTCATCAATATCAGCATCCATTACAATTACTTTTGTGCCCATGTTACCAGTTTCTATTTTAATACCCTTCATTGAACCAGTATCAAAATATTCACCTTCATCGACATCCTTTAGGTACATATGGTTTTTAGCTGGTTTAGCCTTAAAACTATCTTTTAAAGCTTTCTTAACTAATCTGTTAATCGCATTCGTTTGTTGCCGACTTACAGATAACGCCCCTGAGTTCTTCTTCCTTTTGGTCATTTGTTCTATTCCTCTTAGCTTCTGTTACCCCGTCTTTTATTTTTTGTAAATCCTTTAGTAATACTTTATATGGTTTCTTCCATTCAGGTTCAATAGGTAATCTAATTGTTTTTACCATCCCTAAAGCCCATATCAAACATTCTAATTCAGATTCACTCGTCTTTATCGTTATTACTGCTTCCTCCACTGTTATCCTCCTTTAGTTTTTCCAATTCATCTAGTTCTTGCATTTCTAAAATTGCTAGTTCATCAGTCCCCATTTCATGTGCATGCGGAATTAATCTTTCAGAAAAACCCTCATTAACAATCTTTTTCCATACTGCATTAGCAATGTTATGGCGTACTGAAGTTTTGTGTATGTCGTCATCTTCATAAGATGCTAATACAGATTCTACTATTTCGAATATTGCAACTTTTACTAGTTCTAAATCCATATCCTCAGGCATATCTCCTAAGTCTATTGGTTTGTTTCTATTGTCTATAATTGGCGGATTATTTAATCTATCAATTACTTTTTCACTCTGCATAGAATCTCCTTTTAACAGAATTTAAGGGATTATTAAGTCTTTGCCAACCAAGTATTATCAAATTACTGAGTCAAACCTAACCTGTTATACTTAGTATACTCAACAATCCCTTATAAAACATTGAGCGGCTCACTTTGAGGAGGGGTATGTGGAAGGGGTAAGCTAATCCGAGGTGTGATTTAAGCAAACCGCTCGACTAAATTTAAACAAAATAAGGGTAGAGCCATAGCATATTCTATCACGACACTTGTGTTATTGTTTAGGTTAACCTTTGTGGGAACACTGGCAATACCTACCCTTAATTCGGAGGAGTTCATTATGAAATGAACCTTCTCTTAGAATGGTACGTCAGACTTAACTTCTTCTCCTGACAACCTACTACCTTCTTTCCATGGATAGACAGTAAAAACTTTCCACGCCTGTTTCGTTTGTCCGTCTTTAGTATATTCTTCTTGACCTAGTTTAATGAGTACTGGTCTTCCAATTACATCATTTTCTTCTATTTCACCAAGAATAGTTTCACCATCTTCATTTGTATCAAAAACAATACCCATATTTTCACAATGTTGTTGATACTTCTTATTTTTCCAACCTTCACCTTGAGCAGGGCTAGGAGTTAACCATACACCACCGCCTTTAAAGGGTTTACCAGCCATATAGCCAGCACTTATCATAACTTCTTCACCTTCAGCATTAGTTGCCTTAACCAATTGACCATCCTCAAGGAACATCTTATTGATTTCTAGCTGCTTAGCCTCAGGAGCTATTATATAAGTTAGATTGAAAACAATGCTATCGTTATATTCCATTTGAGCAAACTCACTCACATGAGCGGGATATGTTCCAGGAACGATAGGCAATCTAGCTGAGTCAGATTTACTGACTGTTGTATTTTCTAGACTTTTCACTTTGACTCCTTATTTAATGGATGAAGTAGAGCGTTCAGTTGTGTACTCTTGTAATAGAGTATTGAACTTTTCTCTAAATTCAACCATACGTTTACTATATTCACTATTATTTAAGCCTTGAAAGTATAACTGCGGACATACCCATTTACCATCAGCAGTTTTCATATACCTTCTGACACCTCTTTTACGAGTACCTACTAATCCAGACTTTTGCATTTCTGCAACAGCCTTATTAGATAAGATACCTTTATCACGAAGCTCTTCAGCTTCCTTGACAGTTAGTTTACCCATTACGGATTTTCTCCTTCTTGATTTGTAATCTCAGCTGCAAGTATAGCATCTGTATCGAATTCTCCAGTAAACGCTTGTGGTTTATATGGGTCTTCAATAACAAATGATTGATAGCTGGGATTTATTGTTAGTCTTCTTTCATCATTGGTTTTAAATACCATCATAGATTTACCATGATATAATTTAGTACCGATAAATTCGACTTGTTTGAAATGAGCACCATCATTGGTGCCCACAGTGTAGATGCTGCCCTTATTAAAAAGGGCATCATCCCACGCATCATTCTCTACTGATATGTTTTTCATTGAGAAACCCCCGATTCCACACCAGCCTTTTCTTCTAGCATTCTTTTAATTTTGCTTTCGGAAGCCGCATAGTTACTTCTAGTAACCTTTCCTTCGCTTAAAGAAGTGCTTACTTGTTCTTCAACTTCTTTTGATACCTCTGAAGCCATCTGAAGAAGAGCGGCTTTCTCTCCCTCTGTTATTGGCTCCTCATTAGGTAAATCCTCACCTGCGTAAATATATAGTCCCAATCCGTGCAGTGCAATAGCTTTAGCCAAACATCTTTGAATAGATGTATTAATTTGGAACGCATTAGGCTCCATAATAGGCTTATTAGTATTATCTAATACTGGATGTACCTGTGTTCTAGCAATACCTCCAACCCAAACAGTTACTTGTACAAAGCAACCTGCTTCAGTTTGCATATAAGGTTGTCTATTGCCTTCTAAACCCCATTCATGGATTTCCCATGTAGCCTCAGGGTCTACCTTTAACAACTCTCTTACTGCCCACGCCCAACTAAGGTACGTGAATCTTCCCTTTTTCTCTGTATAGTTATTTACATTTATTGCATCTAATGTTTCAAAATGTTTACTCACTCTTTTCCTCCTTTGGTGGTATTTTGTTTATTAAATATCTGTCTAAAGGGTCTTCACAATTTTCAGGATATAAAGTATAAACTTTAGTTCCGTCTAATAATTGACCTTCTGCAAAACTATTGGAAATATCTCCATAACTATTACCTTCTTCATCAGAAGATATATCTATTACTGCATCAGGCTCCATATACATAAGATATTTCATTAATTCATTTACTTTCATCTTCACTCCTATAATAAATATCTTTTAGCATATCATTAACATCTGTTACATGATTTCCACAAGCATGCCCAACTACTGTTGTTTCTATTTCTCCGTCTTCATTTTCTCTGGCATTTGTAAATTCATAAGTTGCTATTTTCAAACATTTTCCAAGTTTACATAACCACGGTGTTAATTCATTTACTTTTAAATTCATATTCCCTCACATTCAGTTCCTTTGAAAGGACAATATCTACACTCCCAATTATATACAGGAGCATTAGTACTTCCAGGGGAAGGAACATTATCATCTAATGTTTCGTTTAATTCTACCCAATACTCATATGCATTATCTAGCCAAACACTATCTATTGCTTGCAATTTCATACGAGAATCGTCTTTTTTATACCAAATGAGACCTAGGTCTACGTCTTGACATTCTAACTCTCTACCAAGACCCATTCCATAAGTACCTAATTGTAATTGATAATTAACAGATGGATTGGGGTCAATATTTCTTCCGAATACTTTTTTCCATTTAAATGAATGAGCAGTCTTCACATCATACACAAAAAGTTTATTTTCTGGTGGCAGATGTACACCTATGTCAAGATGTCCTACTACATTCAATTCAGGTAATTCTATTCTCTTCTCCGAATAAATCTTTACCATACTTTCATCAAGATTTTTACTTTCTTCCACAATCGCTTTTTCAATATCAGAATGAACAATTGTTCCCAGTCTAAGGACTCTCATGGTGCGTTCGTCCATAGGCTGTTCTTCTGCTCCTTGAGCTTTTAAATGCTGTTTAATAAAGCACGAACCAGCAGATGATGCACTATACCATCCTTTATATTTCTCATATTTTTTCTTATGATTTTTAGATTCAGACAGTAAATATCTGTGATATATTTTATCTACTTCTACCATAATTTGCTTACCTTAATTCCTCTAAATTTAAGTATATTTGAAGATAGAAGTCAAGGGTAGGTATGTATCACAATGAATAATAACATAAATAACACTTTGAAAACCAATAAAGGAAATCTACCTACCCCAACTTCTTTAGCACTACTTTGAGACGGTACTAACGTCTTTTAATT
>TARA_R100000808_G_scaffold728_3_pt1 | contig 16088 bp, 17 predicted proteins | sample TARA_R100000808 | Tara Oceans TARA_R100000808 (sample SAMEA2622852) | marine metagenome | biome: marine biome (ENVO:00000447); feature: marine epipelagic mixed layer (ENVO:xxxxxxxxx); material: "saline water (ENVO:00002010), including plankton (ENVO:xxxxxxxx)" | depth 140 m | reverse complement strand
CCAGTTGAATGAAACCGCGACCGCCAACTACTGGAAACAGTTGGAGACATCGAAGGGCGTGACGGAGGAACAAAGGCTCGAAGCCGCTGCACAGGCAAAGCAAAATGTCACGGACAAGGGATGGTACGCTGAAGGCGATCCTCGATTCGAGGGTGCCGTCTACACCGAACTTGAACATATCCTCGACAATGTGAACGCCAAAGCTCCTGCTCAATCTCGCCAACCCCGTGTCACTGGCACCGTTGTAAAACCCGGTGCCTCGGCAAGGACTGGCCCGCCGCCGTCCGGTCTTGACTCCATCCCAATGGTGGAAGATTCGGACATTTGGCAGGCCGACTAGAAAAAGCCGTGGCACTCTAGTGTGAGAGTGACCACCGATGGCATACGTTCGTGAAGGTTTACAAGCATACGTTCGTGAGAATTTCACAAAGCGTCTCTACAATCCATTCGCCCGCTTCAACCCGATGTTGTCCTATCTGGGACTGTCGTCGGTTGAGAAGCTAACAAAACTCGGTCGCCCGAATACCGCTGCGGTGTTTGGTGATCTCGGCAAGCTGGGACGAGGCGAGATCCGTCGTCTTGGACATTCCAGCGCCATCTTCTGGAACTACCAGAAGTACGAGCCGAACGACGGTTCGACCGTCGCACATCGTGACTCGACGCCAACGGCAAGCACGTTTGGCGAAGACAACGCAGGTCAGATCGAACTGCGTTGGACCCACTACATGGAGCCGATGAAGGTTGGCAAGTCCAGTTTGGACGACGCTACCGGACCGTCTGCGATCATGTCGATCATGGACAACGCCTCGGCGATCACGTTCGAGCGTCTGCTCAAGCGTGTCAATGAGGACATGTTGAACGGAACGCTGACCGCTGCCCAGCAGAATGACCAGAGATGGACATCGCTGCTCGGCCTTGATCACGTTATGACTTCGGGCAACACTTACGGTCGCGTCAATCGCGCCACCGAAAGTGACCTTGACCCGCTCATCATTGACGCGACTACCGCCCTCGACACCACGGCGATTTCCTTGGACCTGATCGACGTGATCAACCACGGAAACTCCACGGTGACTGGACGTGCTGCGAAGTCCTCAGATGGTCAGGGGTGCAACCTGCACATCGTCCATCCTCGGCTGTGGCAGACTCTTCGCGAAGAAGCTCAGGGTCTATACGCGATCGAGGTTCCGAAGATGCCGGGCAATGCTGCCGTTGGTACGCAGCGTCCTGCGATTCGGTACGGCGACAACTGGATCACCTACGACGACAACCTGAAGATCGCCGGTGCGGCAACGACCACCACGATGTTCTCGACTCGTCTTGAGTCGTGGGTGCTGGAAGTTGACCCCCGCTACAACTTCGTGCCGCAACCGTTCGTCCTCAAGAGTGAGGTCGAAGAGGGTGGCGAGTTCGTCGAATGGTCTCAGGTGCATGCGAAACTTCGCCTGTCCTGCCGTGAGCCTTGGCTGAACTGCAAGACCACGGGTCTGACACCTTCCTGATTTTTGTAACAAGCCCCCACGCTGGCTGAGATCAGCGTGGTTTCCGAAAGGAATAAACATGGCTGCAATTACCAATATTACCTCACGCACCCTCTGGAAGAGGGTGCTGGGGTATCGGTATTTTGGACCGGCGGATCACACCGCCGACTACCAGATCCTCGCCTCCCAGTCGGGCGGGACGTACACCAATCGTGGTGCTGGCGGTGCGATTCAATTCACACTGCCCGGTGCTGCGAAAGGCGCGATATTCCGCTTCGTTGTCTGTGCCGCACAGGAACTCAGAATCCACCCGCACACCGATACAGGAACAATCGAATTGACGGTGGGTGGGACGTATGCCGCACAGGCTGCCGGAAAGTACGTCACGGCCAATGCTGCTGGGGAGCGAGTGGCTCTCCAGTGCAAAGGCGGCGATGACTGGATGGCGATTGACGAGGTAGGAACATGGACTGCGGAGAGCTAATTCGATGGCTAAATACAAAAGCTCGGCGTCCCCGGCACCCAAGGCGGCTCCGGCCTCGTCCGTGGGTTCGTGGACAACCTACAAGTTCGACGGCTCCGACAAGGAATGGCCTGCGTTGGTCATTGATGACGGGGTTCTGACAGTCTTTACCGCTTCCGGCCCGTATGTCGTGAAGCTCTAGAAAAACCGGGCGGGGCGGATTCACGCCCCGTCCACATTGAAAGGCAATGAAATGCCACGTTCAGCAAGTGCAAATATTGATGTGGATACTGGGGTACAGGTTGGTGCCGCAGGTCCGCGAAGTCGCTACTACTACTCCCACAAGTTCGGCAAGGTTCCGATTCTTTCGGGGGCGTTCGACCTGAATGGCACCTTCAGCCATACGGAAGTCGAGGCGGCACTCGAAGCCAACCACGACTGGGAGACTGGCGGAACCAACACAGAGGTGGTTGCCGCCGTCGCGAATGGCGGGGTCAGCCTCACCACTGCCGGTGCTTCTGCCGACAGTTGCTGGCTTATTCCTAACACTTCAGCCCTTGTCGCCACTGGCCTGAACGCCATTCAGTGGGACACGGACAACAGTCCCGCCGTCGAGTGGACGTTCACCACGGGTGCGAACGTGTCGGACGCTACGATCACGGCAGGGTTCGTTCTGGCTCAGGACGCGCCGTATGACGTGTCCGGTGATGCGGATCGCATCCAGTTCGAGTACGTCGCGGGCGACGGCACGAACGGGAACAACGTGGTCTTGACCTACTCCGTAGGTGGGACTGACTACGAACATCCGTTCTCGTTCGAGTTGGCAGTAAGCACCACCTACTGGTGCAAGATCGCGGTGGACGCTGATCGGTATGCCGATTGCCATTTTGCGAGGGCGGCTGATCCCGGCAGTGCCGTTCACCACCGCACGAAGAATGCATTGACGGCGAACATCACGGCACTGAAGCCGTCGATCAACGTGCAAGCCAATGCTGCTGCGGCGAAGACGATCACGGCACACCACGTTGCCTGCGGTCGGAACTATACTTGAGGCTCTCCTTTGCCCCGGGCGAGTCCTGACGCAGGATGTTGAAGGACTCGCCCGAGGGTTTTGGTTGGACGCGACTCATGCCGAAGCTAAACGGGAAAAAATATCCGTACACGAAAAAAGGCAAGGCTGCCCACAGGGCGGCGGTAAGAGGATCTGGTGGCAGTGCGACGAGGACAGCAAGGAATACCTCCAATTCCAGGTCGGGGAGTCGAACACGCAATGCGTAAAAGGATGAAGAATATGAAAATGCCGAAGAGACCCATCGGCGCTAAGTGGATCATCATCGCTGCTGCTGCGGTTGGGATCGCTGGGTTTGTCTTGTTGTCAGGCTGTGCGGCTCTGGCACCCATCGACAAGACTGTGGAGTTGTTGGAGAGCACGCGGTCAAGTTCTGGAGAACTGGACGAGCGCGTTTCCGCCGTGAAGGACGTTCTAGAAATTGTGCGTGACGACGTTCGTTCGGTGTCAACGATTGTGTCATCTGACGCCGGGGGACTGTCAAAGATTCTTGACATCGGCTCCCTGTTTGGTGGCCCAATCTTCAGCATCGCAGGCGCTCTGCTCGGCATTGGCGGAATCGGTACGGCACTGAAGAAACGAAAGGATCTGCGATCACTCGCCAACGTGCTTGTGCGTGTTGCCGGGGACGACGGAAAGATCGACACCAAGGACGAACTTACAAAGGCCCGCTTGTCAGCGATGTCGCCGGGCGCTACGTCGGCGATCCGCGAGGCACAGGGAAAATTATGAACGGAGCGACAAATGCCTCGACGACAGAAACGATATAACCCGAACATCCCGTGGGGGCTGTACTTTTCAGAAAACGACACCGGCATGCCGTCCGGGTGGACGAATGTCACGTTGGACTTGACGACTCTTGAAGACGGCGTTGCAAACATCTCCGACCAGTACGACATCCTAAGCAGGCAGGGTCTGGTATCGGAGTGGTGGAGGTGGCGTGCGCGATTCGCGTTCACCGCAGGGACCGTGGTCGGGGAATTGATGCGACTCTATATCTGCGGGGCCGACGATACCGACGCTGCGGTTATCGACGGAGACTTTGGTGCCTCCGCCGCAGCAGGGATAACGGTAGCCGACCTCGCGAACTGTGACAACTTCGGCAACGTGGACACGACGCAGCAGACTGAATGTATTCAATCTGGACTCGTCAGGATCATGGACCGCTACATTTCCTTGGCAGTCCACAACGACACCGCCGACGAGCACACCACCGCCACCGCAGGCGATAGCTGGGTCAAGATGTGGCCTGTGCCTCCGATCGAGACACCGTGATGGGGGATTGACATGAGGGTCATACCGACCCAGCACAACGGTATGTTCACGACCAACCGTGGCGACTTGGAGCATCCATCGCTGTGGGATGGTCTTGAACTGGCGTACTTCCCGCACAATGACGGGGGAGGGGACAAGCTGAAGGGGTATGGGCGATTGGCTACGGACGCCACGCTCCATGGCACATACAGTTGGATAGGCAGTGAGATCGGCAAAATGTGGAAGCCAGATGGTTCGTCTGGTTATGCCAATACGCACAACACTGCGTTCATAAATAAGATAGACACCGACTTCTCGCACATGATGTGGACCCATTCTGCATCTGCCCTCACAAACAACGATAGATGGTGGGGTATGGAAGACACGGACGGCCCGAGACTGTATGCATTGGTGAAGTTTGCTGGAGAAACAGCTATACGATGGCAGGTCGTTGGATACGACGATGCCGAGACGACGGAGTTGTGGTGTACGACGGATGAAGACATTGAGACTGGCGTGCGTCCCGTGTCGTTCATAGCGTCTGTGGATTGGTCAACCGAAGGGGGGGGCATATCTGTAGGAGGTGGCAGCGTTGCGGTAACATCAAGCGGAACTGGATCTCTCAGCACAGTGGCGGAAAGCGATCTGCCAATATTTATTGGTGCGAGAAATCATGGTGACAGCAGCAGTGCGACTGCCAATAAATTTATTAGAGGGGGTGTGTCGTTCTCCACCATCGCGTGGTGGTCCCGCCAACTCTCTCAGGCGGAGCATCGCATTTTAGGTAACGACCCGTTCGTGCTGTGTAGACGGAGGGCAAGCTGATGGCTGAGTTCTCTCTCACAACTGCGCGGGACGCGGTCAAGCAGGCGAGCCTGATGTCCGCCAACTCTTCCGTGTGGACGAACACGCGGATCGACCTCGCGATACAGTCCGTCATGGACTGGGCGAACACTCGCTACAAGATCCTGACCGCGACCAGCACCGCCAGCACGATCTCCAAGGCCACAACGGCTGCGTCGTGGTCTGGGGGAACCGCCACCCTGACTATCGGGGCGAGCCACGGCATCCTCGGTGGCGACATGATCAACGTGGATGGCATGGTTCCGAACGGGTGGAACGGGCAATACACGGTGACAGGGTACGACTGGTCCGCTGGCACGATTGGCTACGACCTGACGACGGACCCCGGCACGAAGACAACTGACGGCACGGTGTCCCTCATCAACTTGCCGATGCCGGACCTGTCCGGGGACTCTGTCCAGAACGTCTTCACCCGCCGCCGGTTCATCCGGGCAAGGACGGGCATGAAGAAGCCGCTGGAACTTGTCAACTTCGACCTGATGATGGAGCACCACGTTGCGGACTCCGGGCAAGGGGAGCCTCTGAGAATTGCCTTTGACACCTCGAAGTCTACTCGGCCCTTCCTTCACCCGGCACCCGACGCGGCTTATACCTACACGATCACCTACCTGAACGCGCCGACTCAGTGGACTGCGGGCGTTGCCGACGCCACCACGGTGGGCAGCTTCAATATAGAGGACGACATTCTCAGGCCCATGCTCCAGTGGGGAGCACCGGCGCTGTTGCAGCACAACGTGGTTGACCAAAAGTCAGTCGGGTCGGACCCGGCGTGGTCATTGATGGTGGAACACTTGGACACAATACTCGGAGATACTAGGGATCTGGGTATCGACCGGATGACCCTAGACGATTAGGAAGGCGGATGTCATGCCAATAATTGTACCTGACGAAAGCAACATAACGGTCACCACCGCTGCTGGTCATACTATTACGGACAAGCTGAAAATCGTAGCCGCTACTGTCCAGTTGGACGCACAGCTTCAAGATGTCACTGGACTCGGAGACAAGACGTTGATCATGCAGCTTGGCGGCATGGTGATCGCAAAGGGGCAGCTTGTGGTCGTGGCGTTGCAGTCTGCTGGCCTTGGCACGCTGGATGTGTTCAAGGGCAAGCTCACGCTCGCCACCGACGATGGCGGAAGGATCAGTTCGGACGGTCAGACATACGACCTCGAAGAGGCTGGTCTCCACGATGGGACTCCCCAGGCGGCGTCCCCCACTGGCAATTGTTTCTTCACCCAAAAGCAGGTCACTTTCAACTTCGGAAGTAACCCAAAGCGGCACATCGTTCCCATGGTTCTGAATTTCGTCATGGGCAACCCCAAGATCACTGCCGGTAGCTGATAGATGGCAACATTCGACACCCCCGAAACCGGCGAGTTTTCCATACCAGACGATGAACTGGACCCAGGTCTCCGTGCGCAGAAACAAAGCACCAAGGACGATGACAAGGAAGAGCGAGGGAGGGTGAATCGTGGAAATTCCACGGACGTTGAAGTCTACGGCATGGAAGCTGAAGCCGAGCGTCAGCGGAGAAAGGCTGACAGGGAGGAAAGACGCAAAGAGGAGAGTGAGCAACGTGTCGCAAAAGCGCGACGTGCCGCAGAAGAACGCAAAGAGGAGGCCAGTCAGCAGGTGGCGGCGGTGGCTGAACCCGGAAAAGAGACCGGGGTTGGTGAAGGGGAAGAGATACACACGGACGATTTGTCCGAGTACGCTAGGGGAAAACAAACAGAAGATGAGACACAGTCTCAGGCGGCGGAGGAGAAGTCCGGCTCCGACCAAGGCAATACGGAACTCGTTGACGCCATCACCGAGGGCAACAACGCGATCATCGGGGAGATCGCTCAACTATTGCAGGCGATGAATGAACTGACCTCGGAGATCCGCAGCGGAATAAAGGTAAACCTCTAGTGGCGGTACCAATAAAGATCGAAAACACGATTGCCACCAAGGGTACGCCCGGTATTCAATTTACCAAAGGAGTATTCCCCCGAGAGCAAATCACCCCCGCCAGCGGTGTGATTTCGGGAGTTGTCAAGGGAGGCGCGGACAGCCTCGAAGGTTTGAATGTCTCTAACTACGAGGACATGTTCGACAAGACGGTCAACGGGCTGACACTCATCGACATCACGGTGAAGGCGTTGCCGGGCGGCGATGCATACGTCTGGGGCAGGTACGGACAAGACCCAGACAAAGACCTCGTCTGGTTCTCCATCCGCGAGGGTTCGACGCAGGTCAAGCTGTGGAACTCTCCCGAGGACAAAAACGTCGCAAACATAGTGGTTGGACCGGGTGGACCGAAAATCACCCCGAGATATGTCACGGTCCCTCTCCTAACCATCGAATGGAATCCACTGGAGAAGGTTATCTACTCCGACGAGATACCTGACGTGGCGACTCAGGGGTACGCAGCGAGAGGGACGCTAAACAGAAACACTGAATTTATGAATGGGCAAAAGTTCTACCCCAAGTCGCTGAAATATATGGGCGTCAAGCTGGTCAACAAGAGGAATAGCTGGATTTACCACCATGTATTTCAATGGAGACAGGTGTGGATGACCAACAGGTGGCAAAACACCCCAACGGACAGAATGTACTGGCAGGAGAGCCTCATTGACGAGAATGGGAATCCGTATCTGCGGGACGCATATCCGGCATCGCAATGGAACAGGATACATTGATTAGCCCTCCTCATGGCATCCACACTACCACCACCCTCTGGCAGCCTCGTAGAGTATCTGGAGCAGATGCGTCAGGCTATCAATAGAGCTATCAATCTTATAGGCGACGAGAACATACTGGTCACCGAGACAACGCACGGGAAGGAACTCTCGTTCATCGGCGAGTTGGGCGGAGGGGCTGCGGCACCGTTCTTCGGGAAGATTACCGGGTGGGAGTCTGTCCCCGCTTCACATGGAGGTTACGGGAAGAGGTGGAGATATTCATGGGAAGAAGTGATTATCGGTGATGAAGTGGCGAGCGGCAATGTTCCTGACCCCGACCAAGACGTTAGCCCCCCCGGCGACCCAGACGATTTCAGGAGGGGACTGGCAAGCGACACTGCACAAAAAACATACCTGATAAACCTTGCCGAGATCAACAACACTGCTGGCGCTTCGACCGAGCAGGGCAACGGCATGGAACTTGTTGCGCCGCTGGGCGGGGGCTTTACTGGCAAGAATGATTTGGAACACGAAAGAATCGTCCCGATATGGACATCATCTAGGCAGGACGGGTCTGTTCTGTATTGGACGAATATAGAAAATTCAGATCATGTTCGCGAGTCAGCGATTACATATAGCGACGTAGGAGTCTCGCCCGCGACTGACACGGACGAGACTGGGGGGCACGCAGTCACTCCTGACACGACGGGTTATGTTCTGTCTGACTTGAATGGCAGCCGGGGAGTAGGAGGAGAATATCTCAATGGGGCGGGGATAGCGTGGCAGGTTGACCAGAGGACGAACTATAGCCATAGCGAGACGACTCCAGCATTGCGGTCGTTTTACAGGCAACTCGTCATACTGCCCAACGGGAAAGTCAAGAGCGTTCTTCGCGAGTATGCAACAATTGTTGACACTCCAGAGGACTGCGAAACCTGATGCCCAACGAGAGGTTGCAAACAGGCGACAACGGCGTATTGCGCAGGAGGACAACCGGCGGCGATAAGCATCTTGCGTCTAGCTGTTCCGATTTCACCGACGACATTATTGTGATTGATGATGGAACGACCGATGGAGGCTATAGCAAGCCGACAGAATGCACCGCAGACGGGTGCGACGATACATACTCTATACACAACTTGGGAAACGGATGGGCAGAGACTGCAAATCCCGGCAACCCCGTTCTTACGGGGACATCCAGAAGCCGATCTCCAATGTGTAGCGGGGAAGACAACAGGGCGTGCCACTACAGAATAAAACTAGAAGATTTTGAGCCGATACAAGACGGAACAAAATTCTGTGACGCCATATTCCAATGTGACTTCGGTCAGTCCGGGGCCAAATATAGGTGCATCGATCCGGGCATCGGGATAAGTTGGGATGTAACGCCGTTTTGGCCCACAACAGACATAAACCACAGCTTCCACTGGGAGGGGATGCCCGCCGCCGCCAGCAGAAGTGGCCCCATGATGGAGTGCTGCTCGACAATTGAGTTGTTAGATTCTGACGAATCTCCATTGATTGACTCCGCAGACGACAGCCAACACGGTTCCTGCGGCACTCATAATTGGGGCGACGGCGACCGCGAGTGGACACTTTCGATGGGGATCTTCAACTGGAATATGGGAGGGTCAACGATCACTGGGGGGAGAAATTACGGCAGATGGGGCCAAGTTCCCGGCGCACCAAGGTATGAAGTGCCAGATGGCGTGAAGGTGTATATTTTCGCATCCCTCGGCTACGTCAGAGACTGGTGCCAAGGAGCTTCTCTAGACTCAGGCGCAATCGGTCAGCAAACCGCAACGCAGGACACGATCATACATTCGGGCGCATACTTTGAATCACGATGTCACAACACTGATCCTGTCCAGAGAATCTCTTGGTTCAACGAGCAGAGGAATTGGCATTGGGCAAATGTATTTAGTGGAGTCAGCACAAACTTCGACTGCTTCGGCAGAAACGTAATCGACAATCGCCTTGGAGAGGCGGGATCTCCAATGGAACAGGAATACTTCTGCAAGACGAAACAGATAAACCATGTGAATTTCCCCCTGTATTCGGGCGGGAAGGTAATCATCGAAGCGTTCGACCCCTAACCCTGGCAAGAGAACTGTCATGAAGTATTACGCAAAGCGGATACCTGTCGAGGGTGAGAGCAAAAAAATCAGGACGACGCCAGCAAGGCGACCGTCCATGGCTCCTCCTCCCGGCGTATGGTTCCAGGCGCTAACTATTGTGGTCATGGTTGACGCATGGGTTCCGGCCATTGGTCGGATGCTTCGCATAGAGAAGATGGCAAAGTGGGCAAGTTCGCGGGGGTGCGGCAAGTGTCAGAGACGAAAGAACATGATGAACAACCACGGATGGCGTGGCCTCCCTCGCCTGCTGTGTAGGCGTGAGTTCTGGACCGGCGGCAGGAAGATGGGAGGTGGAAAGTGGCAGAGGCAGTCAAAAAGCCCGACAACAGCTACATCCTGACCATCGGACTTGCCGTGCTGGTACAGGCTGGTGCGGGGATCTGGTGGCTGGCATCGGTTGACAGCCGGGTTAGCCACAACGACTTCCAGATCCAGATCATGGCTAAGGACGTGACGGACAATACAGACTTCCGGGTGAGATGGCCCCGAGGCGAACTCGGCTCCCTGCCCGACGACAGCGAACAAAACATGCGTCTGCTACAGCTTGAGAAGCAGATGGACAAGGTCGTGAGCAAAATCTACAACGGCGACGGCATACATTAGGAACGAACCATGGCTACGAATTTATGGCTAGGTACTACAAGCGGGGATGCGAGCCTTGCCGCGAACTGGTCCGAGGGTCTTCCAGCGAACGGCGATGATGTGATCGTGCCTCCGTATGCGTCGAACGGCATCACTGATGGCATGGACGCTATCGGTTCTCGCACGCTGAAATCCTTCTGGGTTCAGGATGGGTTCACAAAGAACATTGGAAACACATCTGGTGGATTCTTCCAAGTGGATATATCCAACAGCGGCGCAACGCGATTCATGTTCGAGGGGAGCAGCACGCTCGCCAAATTTCATTTTATAAAGACGCTGGCGACCGTGGCTATTGATATTCGCAAGACTGGGGTTGGCAATGTGGGCCAGTCTGCGTTTCAGATGATCACGAATGATGTGAGCGCGAATACAACCAACGTAGGAACCGTTTCCGTATATAGCGGGGAGGTTTCTCTTGGCCCCGAACAAAAACTTTGCGAATGCAGCGATGTGATAGTTGGGTCCAACTCTGGTGCAGACAGCCCCGTGGTGGAAATAGGAGAAAATTGCCGCAATGACTTAGCCAATGGAGTTTTGCAGAACCTGTATTTGCGGAGCGGCACTGTAAACTTGGGGGCGGTGGTAAACGTGGTCCACCAATATGGTGGTGTGATAAACCATACTGGCGGGCAAGGGGTTGCTTCGGTCACCACCATGAATCTGTGGGGTGGCGTGTTCAAGCTGAACAATCCGTCAGGAACATCTGGCGGCAGCATCATCACCAAGCTGAATCTCCGTGGTGGCACCTTGGACAACTCTGAGAACCCGTCACCGAAGACAATTACAAACGCAGACCTGCATGCCGGGACGATCCAAGATCCGTTAGCCAAGTTGGTGTATTCAAACCCCGTGGTCTACAAGGGTCCGAAGGAGGACGTAGATTTCGACTGGGGACCAGACCGAACAATCACGATTGCATGAGGTAACCAATGGCTTCCTATAACAACCCTCTCGCCAACAAGCAGCTTTTTGCTCGGCCAAAGAAAAATCGCGGTGGTTCCGTTCGCCCTCCCGTGGCGGACGCCCCTGCTGACCCCGCTGGCGGTGCGAGGCCAGCGTCTGCCGGTATGACGCCACGACCGGCAAACACTGCCGCTGCCCAAGCGCCTGCTGTAAGCCCCGCCAACCAGAATTTCTACAAGTCCTCGCAGCTTGACCCGTCGATCAGAGCGCCGGCGGGGACTGTCACCCGTGGCGGGCAGATAGGCGTCTATCACAAGGGCGAGTTCCGGCCTGCAAACGAGCAGACGATCGCCAGATCCATCCGCGACCAGCGGAGGAAGGAGGCGTGGAGAAACGAGGAGCAATACCGTGGCGACATGGCCCGCTCGCTTGGGGTTGGGGATATTTCCCGCAATCAGGCAAGGCATTTGAGTGGTGCCGACATGAACATGGCTCAGGCCAAGTCGTGGCTTGAAAGTGACAACCGGGTCCAAGCAAACAAGAAGGTTCTACAGCAACAGCTTGTGTCAGAACTGGCCGCTGCGCAGGGGAATCCAGAAGCGCAGCAGGCTGCACAGGCAAAATACCAACAGGGTCTGGCAGAGTTCGACTCTGCCGCAGGCGCTGCTCCTGCTGTTTCTGCTCCTGCTGGTGCAGGCCAACAGTACCGCGACCCAGCGCAAGGGGCGGCAGTCGGAGACGCGGAGTCGCTTGCCATGGGGCCGGTCGCTGCTCCCGTCGATGACGGCGATGATGCGTTCAGGAAGTTCAAGAGTGAAAGAGGTGGATGGTCAGACATTCGCAGCGGGTCAGACAGAAATATCCGAGAGGACATTGCCCGTCTCAGGGAGAGGCCGTTGACCGAGGCCGAGAAGATGGGCGAGGCCCAGAGAGAACTCATGCGGTCGGAGGTGGTGGCGATGGGGAGAGCCTCTGACACAGCGGATACCTTGGCTGGCGTGCAGAAGCAGTTAGCTGACACGCAGCAGGCTATGCAGGAGACGATGAACAGGATTCACTTATCAGCCGAATCGAGAGCCACCACCAATGATATGTTCAACAGGGTGACCACGACCCTCGAAAACACGCGGAAGTGGGAGCATGAGGCTAACAAACTGAGGGCGGCTGGGGATGCTGCTGGAGCGGCAAAATTACAGACCGGCATCGACTTGGCTATGGAGGCGTACTCTGATTTCCAGAAGGGTATTCAGGAAATTCTGGGCAATACGGAGTTGAGTGCCAAGGATATGGAGAGGATGATTGGCGTTTTGTCGAAGAACTCTGCTACGGCAATCGCCCGGGCCGAAAATATACTTCAGCGCGGGTCTGGAGCAGGTGGCGTTGTGGACCCGCCGCCGGGCACACGAGAGGAGGTGTCCCCGGGCGCTGGCACCCCGGGTACTACCCCAGCGGAAGCGGGAGTGGCCCCGCCTGTGCCTGAAGAAGTGGGCGTTTACGCAGCGGGACCGGAAACCCAGACAGAGGCAGCCCCGACCACGGCAACCCAGACAGAGGCAACCACGACAGAGGTAGCCCCGCCGGTTGACAAGCCGGTTGACAAGCAGAAGGAATTTGACGCCGCCATAGATGCAAGAGACGACATCATCGCCGAGGCGAGAAGGAAGAGATTAGAGCGCCAAGGACGGGCGAAGCCGGGTGAGGCGGTTACCGCATCCGCTCCTGTCGAACCTCCTGTCAAACCTGCTGCTGAAGAAACTGCGGCGGAAGCTCCGTCAGGTCCGAGGACGCCGACGCCAAACGCCGAATGGGAGAAGCAGGCGCAAGCTATTCGGGCGGAAGGCGGGCGAAGTATGGGGAAAAAGCTGGCTGCTCTACGAAAGAAATATGACTACGAGAAGTGGGCGTTTACGCAAACGCCTGAAGATTGGGACAGGGAGGAAGACGCCATCAGGGAGAGAGGCGGAAGGGGGCAGGGTCCGAACATGAGACGGCTCAGGGAGAGGAGGAAGGAGTGGGAGAAGTTTATGGGGGTGACAACGCGGAGACCCAAGAGGGATGTGCGTAAACTTCCCGCCAAGCCTTTTTCCTTCGTAACTGTCCGTAACAAGACGGGTCCGATTCAACCTCCTGTTGGGCGGACAAGGGCATACAGCAACCGCTAGATAAAAACAGAAACCAATCATGGCAACGACTGGCAGAAACATTATTGACGACAGTCAGGCACTGTCTTTGCCTGTATCGCCGCCATCGGTGCTCGACTCCATGACGGCGACTCTCCCGCCAGTGCCGGAGATCAACCCGTTGGATGTCGGTGGACCGTTGTCGCCTCCGCCTCCGGTCCAGTTGCCGCCCCCTATTTCCACGCCCCCAATAGGCTCCTCCCCGATGGCGGCACCGGCCCAGCCTCCGCCTCCTGTAGAGGGAGTGTACCAGCCGTACCCATTCGTTCAGAACGAGGACGGCACGGTAAGCAACGTGCGGTTGACCTCGGTCAACATGGATGGCGTGGAGCGTGTCATCCCCACCATGTGGCACGGGGAGCAGAGGTCGATCGACGAGGCTATCGACAACGCGAAGCGTGTCGGGCCAAACATGTTCCCGTCGTTCTCGACAACAGAGGAAGCCGAGCAGTGGATCGCCCGCAACCACGGCGAGGCTGCTCATTTTCTTCCCCAGCCGTCAGGTTCCCCAAGTCCTTTCGCCGCCTTGGCGGACGAGTCGAAGGAAAGGGAACCCAGCATCTACGAGCAAATGATGCGACCGCTTTCCGACGCGGAGATTGCGGTTGTAGCAAACCGTGGCGCGATTCGTCGCGCCGACGATGGCGATCCATCAGCCCCGACCGAGGAGCCGCCGGAGGATTCGTGGGCGAAGATGTTGATGGAGACTCCAGACGAGGTTCTGGAGCAGATGTTCAAGACACCGGAGATGGCCGCTGCGTTCAGGAGGATAGAGGAGGAGGTCAAGGGCGGAGACCTGACCAGTTGGGGCAAGATGTGGGGAGGGTGGTTCCCCTACGAGGCGATCGCCGCCGGAGTCCCGTGGCTTGCAGGCGGTGCCGCTGCGACGAAGTCGGGGTTCATTGCCAAGGCTGGCCTCAACATAATGAACGGCACGGCGGACGAGGAAGACTACGACATATTCGCGAGATTCGTTCGCGTCGGGCAACTGAAAGAGAACAGGTCTTGGCTGGAAAACTCCGCCGAGTTGATGAGCACAATCCCCGGCATGGGCGTTGAGTTCGCAGTGGCATTTGCCGGTGCTAAAACCATAGCTGCCCCCATAGCAACTGCTGCTTCAATGGCTGGCCGGAAGGGGCTGAAACTGCTGACCCGTTCCGCACGCAAGAGGTTGCTGAAAGCGTTCCGAAAGGCCACGGCTTCTGGTGCAGCGGCAAAGAATGTCGCCGGTATTTCACAGGCGACAAGAATACCCGGCGTTGGCAGGAGACTAGCGGCTCAGACCGGAGGAAAGCTGGGTTCCGCTGTTGGAAGAAGCGGCTTGATGGTCGTGACCAATCCCGCCATGACCGCGAGGATGATTGCCTCGGAATTTGAAGACGACTACGGGTTCGACAAGGACGAGGCAGGGAAGCTGGCGGTGATGCACGCAGACCCTGACGATCCCGATACGTTCATGGAGAACGTAACTAACGGCATCATCAGGTCGATGACCGCGAACTTTTCCGAACAGCTTGGCGGCATTGGCATGCCGTTGCTGAAGCGTGGGGCGTGGTCGATACTTTCAAAATCTCCGACCGCTATGAGACTCGGCGGAATAACGAGCGCCCCGGCCCAGCGTGCCTTCAAGGCTGGTGTGATGAGGAAGTTCTTTGAACTGAACCCCACGTCCGCCGGTCGTGCTAGGTATTCAAAGCTCATGGCGATGGCTGGCATCCACGGACCACTTGAGGAGATTCTTGAAGAGTATGCCGACATGGCGATCAACGCCGGTCTCGGCATCGAAGAGTTCCAAGACTTCACATGGACCCAGATCCTTGAGATGGGCGTAGCGTTCTCCGTCGTCCCCATGGGCAAGAAGATCCTCACCAAGGGCGGCAGCAAGATCCTCGGAGAGATCAGCGCCCCGGGCGGGCAAACCACTTGGGATGAGGTCAAGAAGCAGGACGAGGAATACAACGCATTCGCTGCACCACTTCGGCAGGAGGACGCGGAGGCTCTTGAGAATGGCGAACTAAGCGAAGAAGAAGTTGTCATAAAGGAGTCGCTTCGCAGAAGCCAGTGGCTCGCCGAGATGGAGGACGAGGTCACCGAGATCACGGGAGAGGACGGCGTTGTCTTTCACATCCAAGCGGATGGAAGCTGGACCGATACTAAGGAGGCGTCTGAAGCGACCGAGAAGTTCGACAGTCTCCACGATCTGGCTGCGAGGGAGGTCGAGCAACAAGATGTTCGGGAGGTCGAGCAGGAATCGCCAGCCGTTACCACCGAATCGTTGCTTGACGAAATACAAGAGGAGGAAGCTGCGAGGGACCAGTTACAGGAGCAACTCTCTGCCCTAGAGATGGAGCGAGGGGCGGCTCTCGAAGATACGTCAGGCACCTTCGACACAACAAGACTCGACGAGGAAATAGAAAATGTTGGACTA
>TARA_R100000808_G_scaffold5110_1_pt1 | contig 16118 bp, 25 predicted proteins | sample TARA_R100000808 | Tara Oceans TARA_R100000808 (sample SAMEA2622852) | marine metagenome | biome: marine biome (ENVO:00000447); feature: marine epipelagic mixed layer (ENVO:xxxxxxxxx); material: "saline water (ENVO:00002010), including plankton (ENVO:xxxxxxxx)" | depth 140 m | reverse complement strand
CTCGTTTGCAGACTGGTCACATCGCTGATTGAATGCGTGTGGCTTTCTGGAGTGAAAGTGCTGGGCTTGTTTAAAATCTGCGAGTCACCACTGGAACTGTTCCAGTCCGCGTTCACGTTCACTTCCGCGCCAGTCGCAACACCATCCAGCTTGGTCTTGTCAGCAGCAGACATGTGGCCGCTGGCGGACGTTGTGGCGTCATCATGCGTGTGCGTGTCGCTGGCTAGTCCGCTGGTCAGGTTGGCCTTGGTAATGCGCTTGGTGGTGCCACTGCTGGCCATCGTGGTGTCGTCCACGTCCACCAAGGCGATAAGGTCGTTCGAGGCTGCACTGGTGGCCTCGGTTAGTGCGGAAATTTTAGTGTCTGCCATCTTTTCTCCCCCTAATAAGTCTGCACGTTAAGCCGGCGCACCTGGCCTTGTTGCCGGTAAAGTTTATCCGCCTCCTGTCGCAGTACCACCTCGGCATCGGCATCCGCGGCGGTGGCTAATTCATTGTTGCCGATGGCTTTCAGGTAATCGGCATAAGCGCCACGGATGAGGTACTGCTGAAAATTGTACGGGATCTTTACGGAGTCCCACTTGGCGGGGGCTGCTGTTGGGCTTTCGTTGGCGGCGACACTGGCATTGGCGTCATACAGGTGGCCGCTGCTGTAAACCTGGTCCCCACTGGTATAGGTGCTGGTGGAAGAGTAAACGTCCCCGGTAAGCATGGGGCGGGTAATACGGTACTCCATGTAAACCGGGGTGGCGGTGTCGCGCAGATTGATTAGGCGATTGGTCCCGTCCTCGTACAGATACCAGGAGAGTTCCACCGCGGAGGTGCTGGCTCGGGGATCCTTATTATACACACCCAGCACCTCGCCGGCATCCGAGGGAACCGTTGCGCTCTCGATGCCGCCGGTGCTTGTCACTGTGGCGCTCGCCACCCGTAGCATTTCCGGCCAATATTCACTTTCCCACGCAAGCGAGAGCCGCCCATCCGCCAGGTCGCGGATGCGCTTAAATTCGCTGGCCGATAAATTATCCCGGTCCAGTCCGGCCAACTGCGCCACCCCATTCACCACGGCATTAAATTTTAGCGTCCTCATTGCACGGCCCCCTGTGTCATGGGCTGAACCCCTATGCGCCCAATCTGCTTATTCTGCTGCTGCATCACGCCCATTTCCAAATTCTGCACATACTTCTGGAACAATTGGGTAAACAACTCATTACCCTGTAGCGCCTGCTGCACGCCGGGATTGGTGCTGGCGATCTCCTGAGCGAATTGCATCTTGGTGCTGCTGGTTGGGTCATTGGTGGCATCCTGATACGTCGCCTCAATGCCCTGCATCATCAGGCCGATGTCATTCTTCACCTTGTCATACATCTCACGGGAGGCACTGGCCTGGTCCACCATCAACTCGTCCGCGCTCTCTGGGGCCACGGCCCGAAGCACCTTGTCCACCAGCTTCACCCGGTCAATCCGGCCGGCAACATCCAGTGGCACGATGCTATTGGCGATGGTACCAAGGCGTTCCTTCACCAAGTCGTTATCCAGTTCCGCCACGCTGAATTGCAGAACAAAGTCGAAACGCTCGGAGTCATTGGTTAAAGCCTCTGCCGCCTGCGTGTTGGTGATGCGGGCCAGCTCGTCGAGCGGGTAGTATTGCAGGCAAAGCACAAACATCTGCCGATACACCTCGGTCCAACACCGCAGCCAGTCGTTCACCAAGCGTTGCTGTTTAAGCTGGGTCTGGGTCGGTGGAATCTTGGGGTTGGCCCGGCCGAAATACTGGTCCACTTGAAGATTGATGGACTCGATCAAATTAAAGGCTGTCTGCGGTGGGCGCGGCGGGGGGTTCAGGAATTGGTAATCGCTCGGGCTTGTCACCGGCAATTGAACCGCTGGCCCCACCTTGTTGGCCAAGCCCAGTCGCTTGTTCACCATTAGGCTGGGCAAGGTTTCCATTGAGGTACTATCCGCGATGGAATCGCGCTGGCGCTTCACCTCCTGCTGCCAGGTGGCCGCAATCTCTGGCACCCCGCGGCTGTCCACAATTCGGCGGGCCACGTTTTCGCGCTTAAAACAAATGAAAGGGTAAAGGTTGTGCGCGTAGGGCAGCATGAAATGCTTGGCGTGGGGTGTGTTCTCGCCATGATTTGCAAGGTTGCCCAGAAGCGGGCAAAAGACGGTGCAGTAGATTGAGGGGATGCCATCCTCGTTTAGCTGCCGGGTATAGGCCCAGACAATTTCAACCAAGTGATCGTGCCGCTCAATGCTGCTGGCCGTGCCGCTGGTGCCAAAGATGTCGGCATCCAGGTAGTTCATCTGCTTGCCGGACGTGTTCAACGCCGCCTCAACAAATTTCCCATCCCAACCCTCATTGGTGACCTTGCTGCGGAGATCCACCTCGGTCATGTATTGGCGACGAAAGACCACTCTTGCAGATTGCAGGTCAATTGTCTCGGGCGGCAAGGAAACCTCCTCGTAAGGTTTTAACGCAACCAGGAAGGGTTCATTTTTACAGATATAAGGCTGCGGAAACTCAGCCTCCCCGGTTTCCCGCAACTCCTTGACCAACTTGTTGGCGCGACGTTTTTTAAGGCCGGGAATGTGGGCCATGAACAACTCGGCCGCCTTGTCCGCCTGTGTCTTGTCAGAAATAATCCCCGGCAGTTCCGAAAGAATACTCTCCGGGGCAGACTGGGAGGCAATGGCCATGATGTCCTCCATGGACAATTTCTGCGAACGCAATGTGGCTTGCTGGTCCCAGCCCACGAACACACATGACCAACCGTATGTCTCGCGGTAATTTGCAACGAGTTCCACCTCGCGCATTAAATTGTTGTGCATCCGGGAGCGAACCCAGTTGACCAGGGTGGTGGCCGCGGCTGCGGGTTCTGAATCATTCACCTCCACACCACTCACGCGAAGATTCGAGCGGCTATGGGCAGTGGCCAGCATGTCCACTGTGTCATTTACAATCTGGTCAGCCAACGGGATGCGCGTGTCGCTGGCACCATCGAACGGAAACGCCTGCTCCCCTTCGGATAGGTTTTTGCTCCACTTCTTACCGTCCGACGATTGGCCGGACCATTTCATGTAGCGGGTGTCCTCGGCATCCCTCACCGTCTGGACAGTCTGACCCTCGTCCAGACTCCGGCGATACTCTGACACCAACTCGTTGATGTCCGGGAGGTCCGTGTGCTTGGCCAATTTGTCCTTCATCAATACACCTTCACCTTTCGGCCCACACGGTGGCGAATAAACCCATCACCATCATATCCCACCTGGATTTTACCGGACCGGGTGTTAACCCGCGCCTCGGGGTTGTCCCTCAGATATTCCCGCACAAATTTCTTGTCATTCCAGCAGCCGGGTTCGCGGGCGTTCCAGTAGTGGTAGGACTTGGAATCAATACTGGCGGTCATTTGGCCCAGACCATCCATGTGGCGGTACTCGGCCGAATTGTTGTCCATGGCAATCGCCTTGGCGTTGCCCCGGACACTGTTTAAATCGTTAAAGACCCGCTCCCGCAGATGCCCGGCCGCTTTGGCGCGGACATCTGTCGGGAGCGAGTTGAGAATCGCCTCCAACATTAGCTGGCGAGGTCGAAACGGCCATGGTTCAAACCACCGGCCTTCATCACGAGGGCCGCGTAGGCTTCCACCAACCGGATGGGGCCACCGCCACTGTCAGGCAGTTCCTTCACCTCCGGCAGTTTGCCGTAACGGATTTCAACGTCCGCCATGTTCAACACCAGGCCATCGGTCTGGGCGTCCAACCAGTTCGAGGGGTGCAATCGGACGGTGCCGAAATCACCCTCGAAGACATCGCAGCGCAGCGAGATGGTCTTGCCGTTTTGCGGCGAGAACATGCGAACCTGCGTGGCCGCTGCCGTGGCACTGCCGGTGTCACTCACCGCACGGGTGCCGGTCAGGCGGTCCGTGAAGGCGCGTTTCAGCGTGCGTCCAATCGGCATGTCGTACTGGCTGATGGAACCCGTTTGCGCGAAGATGCTCGAAAGCACGTCCTGCACATGGGTGTCCGTCAACGTGGCTGTAGTCGCCGTGGTTTCGATGCTGCCGCTGGGCGTACAAAACGCATCGGGCGGCTCAAGAACGGAGTCCTTGCTTCCACTCACCTCGATCCACTTAGCCAAGCCGCGGGTCGCGTAACCGTTTGAACCATCATCGGCAACCGCGCCGGCGGTGGAACAGAAGGTCAGCTCCATATCACGTTTTAGCTCCACAATCTTCGCGGCCACTTGGAAGGCCAGCTCGTCGCGGACACCGGCAACATTGCTGATGTCAATCGACAAGGGGCTGACCCGCACGGCGCGGCGGAAGATTTGAATGTAGTTCTGCAACAGCGAACGGGAGTTCGACTCGTAGCTCGATACGTCGGTTCCATCGACCACTGGGCTGTTCTGCGCGCTGGAAAGCGAAGTCGCTTGCCAGGACATGACAGAGTTGCCGGGTTTCGATCCTTTCTTGGCCAGTGAGGTCACCGGGAGATCGTGGGCATCCACTTGTGCCACGAGATCCGCGAGGTCCTCACGTTTTCCAATTTGTTGCCTCTCTAGGAGAGCAGCCATGTTATTTCCTCCTTCGGTGGCGGGGCTTTAATCCATTGCCGCCGCCATTACATTTGCGAGGTCGTCTATTGTTCCAGTTTCCGAGAACCTTTGCCGGGCAGCGGCTGAACGGGCGGCCGTTTCATTAACCGGGGCGGGTTCCGCCACCGGGGCCACGGGTTGTTCCGGCGCCTTGGGAGGGGCCGCCTTCTTGCGTCCCTTTGCCTTTTCCTCCTGTCGCGCCATCCGAACCTTCATCCCCTCCACGATGTCCCCCACGCTCACCTTGTAGCCGGGGAACCTCATCACCTCGGGGAACTCCTTCATAATCTGGCGTGCCGCCTGATATTCCGCGGTTGCCTTGTCGGCCCACCACGGGAAGTTGGCTTCGACATACGGCTCAGTGGCCGCGTAGTCCTCCACCCACTTGCGTTGTTCAGGCAGTTGCCGGTTGAGGGCTTTCCGAGCGCGTTTGCGTATCTCTCGGATGTCCTCTACGGAGTATTCGCGCTCGTTCCCGTCCTCATGGACAACCGCCCCATCGGGGTGGTCGTCGCACCAGTCCAGAACGGTTTCCGCGTTGAGTTCCTCGCGCCGGATTGTCTCCAGGTCCTGGAGGTGCCGGTAAGGGTTCGAGGGGTCGTCCACCTTGGGATCAGGGCTTTCCTTACTGGCCCTGAGTTCATCAATCTCCTGCCTTAAATCAGAGATGGCCTTGTCCTTCTCCTCGGCCAGCGCCTTCTTCTGAGCAGTGAGCTTGTCGATCCGCTTCTGAACCCCGCGGGGTAACTCGTACTCGTCCCCCTCGGGTGCCTTGGCCTCGGGTTCCCCCTCCGCCTCGGCAGCCGGTTCAGCCTCTGCTTGCTCGTCCTCTTTCTGGGAAAGATCAACCTCTGGTTGATTGCCCTCGTCCCCTTCCGCCTCTGCGACAGGTTCCTCGGGCGTCTCCTGCGGAACTTCCTCTTGTTCCATTTGTGTCTTCAAAATGCCGACCAAAGACTCGGCATTCGTCACTTCCACGGCTTGGTCTTGGGCTTGTTCCGTTTGCCCGGCTTTTGCTTCTGGCATGCTTTTTTTAAAGGACCTGCAAGACGGCCCAGTCTCCCATGGTTTGAGCTTTGAAAGGCGATGCGAACACCAAGAAACACTTCGCCATCAATAGTTAGGCGAATTAAAACCCCGCAAGAAAAGGGGGCGGATACGGAGAGGGACTAAGGGGGCCTTTAAGGGGCTTAGTTTTGGAATTAAACCAGTGTCCGGCGGCGGCCGCGCTTGTTGTCGTGATGCTCTACCCGGCGGGAAATGGCTTCCCTGACTGCCGCCTCAATGGCTGAAAAGAAGGAGACACCCACCCGGTCCCGGCCATTGTGGGCCTGCGTCAAGGCCAGTTCCCGGACAGCTTTTTTATTAATCAACATCAATCCCGCGCCTGCCGCCGCAGGGATTCCAGATGCTCACGAAACTCCATCAAGGCGGCAGCCTTGCCCGCCAGATAGGCCCGATGCTCACCCTGGGGGTGAATGTCAATGGCCTGTGACACCTCCACCTCCTCTGAAATCTTCAACTGCTCCATCACCGCGTCCCAGAGGACGTTGGTGCCTTGAAAACCAAAAATCGAAAGGTCATTCATTTCAGCCCCACATGCTTAAACAGGTCGTCACGGTGGTAACGATACCGGCCACCACCTTGGTACTCATACACCTTTACCACACCACATCGGCGCAGCTTTTGGATGTACTTACGGTTCAGCCCGGTAGCCTCCACGGCTTGGGCCAGGCTCATCAGCGGGGGGTAGCTAGTAGCTCCCGCCGCCAACTGCCGCATAGGTTCTTGAGTCAACATAAGAGGGTTCATGGGTGATGACATACCGGGCCACGTCCACAAAGTCCTTGAACTTATTCTTGTCGCCGGCGGCGCTACTAATGTGCTGCATGCAATCAATCAGGTTCCCGCACTTCTCACTAATGTAAAGTTTCGGCTCATTAACCACGCTCAGAGGTTCCTCGGGGTCATAGTTCAGCGCCTCGTTGATCTGGCCGATGCCCTGCTCAATAGACAGCCCTGGCGCGGGGACAAACCACATCGGTTGCGGATCATCCCCCAACAAATCAATCAATGTCTGGCCGCCGGTTTTTGTCGCCGCGGCTGTGCCACCCGCACGGGGGTCAATCAGCCGCTCCTCAATGGCCTCGCCCCCTTCCAGTTCCCGCACCAATTCCTTGTACTCCGTTATGCCGCGGCCTTCCGGTTTTTGCGCCGGCCCCATTTGGCCCTCCACCTTGTCCCCTGGAAGCGCCCATTCCCCATACGTTCCCTTGTCCGGCCATTCCCGGTAAAAATACATCCGCCCCGCCTTGTCCACGCGCAGCCACAGCATGGACCAGTTGCGGCTACCCGCCGGATCCACGCACATCCAATTGGTGCCTTCCTTGGGAATGTCTTCCGCTTTTAAAATATGGTCCTTGCCAAACTTGGGAAACCAATTGCCGGTACTCTTCTCGCACCAACCATAGGCACGAATCTTGATCTGCACCGTGGATTCCCCACTCAGGGTGCGCTTAAACTCAGCCGGGTCCTGCCACGGATTCATGGCAGTATGAAACCAGATCACCTTACTGCCCGGTTTCACAGCGTCCGCCATGTAGGGCATTCGGCCCTCCTCCACCCCCGCCACATTCTTGCCTGGCAACAACGGACTGGGCTTGGTCTCGGTCACCCGGCAGCCCGCCACAAAATCATTCACCACCGGCGTCCAGCCCGTAATGGGAGTGGCCGAGATTAACATCTTCCCCGTCCCGCGGCTGGCCCTGCGGGTCGTCAACCGAAACTCCGCTGTCTGCACCCAGTGCCATGGCACCAACTCATCAAACCAAATCAGGTCAGCCTCCATGCCTTCCAAAATGTCCGGCTGCTGGGCGTAGTTCATAAAAAAACACTGGCTTCCATTGGGTAAGATAAAGGTGTTGTCCGTGAAACCATTCTTCTGGCTGTACTTCACGTTCTGAACCGCGCCACGTTTCACCTTCTGCCACTGCTGCGGCATAAACTCCCACAAGGCCGGCTGCTGGTCCCGAATACTGCTCTGGCTGGTCATGCTAAAACACGCCACGCGACTGTCCGGCTTCTCAACCAATAGATGCATGATGTACCAGGCTGAGAATTTTGATTTGCCGGAGCGGTTGCCACCACCTATTAAAAGGCGATCATTTTCCTCCAATAACCGCTTCGCGTCCTCCCAGTGGTCCGGCACCCAGATGGCATTGAAGGGATCCAGCTTGGACTGCATCATCCGCTGATACAGCGAATTAACGTCCTCATAAACACGGTCCACACCCTGCCGCTTAACCGCCTCCGCAAGGGTGTCCCGTGTCATGCCGCTGGCCCTGGAAACCGGCCAGTCCAACACCGCCTGAATCAACTCATCACCTGTCTTGGGGGCGGACAGGATCATAAGGGGAAAAAGCCGACCGGGTGTTCAACTGCGCCAGAAAGAACCCCGTGAGGGGCATGAAAGCGCGTGCATGGCTCTCCCATGCCTCTATTCCCGGCCGGCTTGTTTATACTATTATTCATCACGCTCCAGCTCAATCCAAACCCACGCCCCACCTTCACCGTTCAAGTCATTGAGTTCCGCCGCCTCTATTGCCTCATACCAACGGTCCCGGAAGACTTTAAAAGTCACCCACAGGGACCAGTTGGCCAACAATGATGCCAGCAATACTCCAACCACCACGGCGCGGGCCATTCCACGCCAGGTCGTTTTCATTTCCCGGCTCCCCCAAGTGGTATGCGCCGAATCAAAAACGGGTACTTCTTCTCGTCCCCACGACCACTCCCCGGCGTCCCCACCGTGTCCTCAATGGGAGTCTTGGAAATGTCCTTCTCCGTCACTTTGACACTGGGGTCCATGCACCACGCCATTCCTGACTTCTCATAATAACCCCACATCCTCTTGATCGGCACCAGAAAGTTGAACCCCTGCGTGCGGGTGCCTCTCACCAGCATCCCCACATACTGCCCCGCATCATTAAAGTTGCCACCCCCGGACGAACCAGGAAAGGCCACCGTGCTGACCTGGGTAAAGTCCGTGCTGCGAAATAGAATGCGCCCATGCTGGCTCAGTACCCCATCTGTGATACTGTTGGCACCATCGCTCCCCAGCAACGAACCACAACCCCACAGGTGCGTCCCCAGTGGGACCAGCTTGGCGTCCCTTGACAGAAACTTGACTGAATTGGGTGCCTTGAAGTCTTTCGCCAGCACTCGCAACAAAGCCAAATCATGCCCCGTCTCCGCGTCCGAATAGCGAACCACCTTGGCCGCCACCACGGTCTCCCCCACAATCCGCCCCGTGTCAGGGTTGCGCAGTTTGCGAACCAAAAACGGACTCCCAAACTCCACCACCTTCACTGGCTTGCCATCCACAATCTCGTCCCTCACGGATCGGGTGTGGGCAATGACATGGGCCGCCGTATGACAAAACACCACCTCCCTGCCATCCACCATGCGCTTGAAGAGCGTCCCGCTACCCTCCGCACGGTTGTAGCCACCCTCGGCCCGCACCGTCACACTAATGCTCGCCAGGTAGTCCCCAATGTTGTCCCCAATGTTGTCCGCCGCAAGGCCCGCAAAGCCCACCAGCGCCATGGTTAGTCCAATGATTCTTTTCATTCGTTCTCCCCCTTTTCACCAGCCAAGTCTGCATTGATCTGGCTGCGTAAACCCCAAGTCTTCTGCCCCCGAGCCGCCAACCACTTGTCCATTCGGGCATTCATTTCCTTAATGGTCATCCCACCGGGATCACCATGACCTCCCAAGCCAACCTCCGGGGCCTCACTAAAACCGGCCGCGAGATCGGGGTCGCTTGGCTTCCATCCATCCCCTTTCGCCATTTCTCCTGTACTCCATCGCCATCCCTGGCACGTACAACAAAGCGTCCTTCACCCTCACCCGGATCGGCGCATCACCCTCGTCAGGCATCACTTGCACCAGTCTTTTGTTGGGGTAATTCGCCCACATCACCACCCCCTTGAGGGCAGTGGGTGCGTCCAAGGGTGCCACCAACTCCTCCTTATCCACCCCGGTCAGCTCCGAAAGGGCGTTTAGGCCAGTATCTGTCCAAAGAACCTTGGAGCGGTCACCACGCACCCAATGGGTGCCTTCCGGGAACTTCCCACGGCGCAACGCGAGGAGTTCAGGGCGAGACAAGTCCAGCTTGGTGAGGAGGTGAGTCTCGGGGGTCATGCCATTGTCAAAAAAAATGTCAGGGGGCTAATCCGTCGCCGCTTCCGGCCGCGGCTGCCCATGACCCCCCTCCCCCCCTTTATCGCTAACGCCTGGAGTGTCGTTTTTGTGCATTTCTTGTACATTTGCATCAATTTCGACGGTTTTCTCCGTGTTTTGCGTATGCTCAGGAGGCTGTTTGTCTCCTGTGAGTCCAGAAAGTGCGGTTTTCACGTCGTCCTGGGGCAAAACAGCGTGTAAATGCTCGTGTTTTTGCACATTTTGGCCCGTTTCGGCCAAGTATTTGTCAGTGACGATGCCGAAAGCAACGGGTTTCACGCCTGGGGGCATTTTTCCTTTTTTTAAGTCATTTTGCATGGACTCAGACAACTGCTCACGCATCTGCTCCATGCGAGTCACCATGGATTGTCGATGACCGGGGCAAATATCAGAATGGCGCTTGCGCAGCAACTGAACCAGTGATGAACCAACCTGGTACTTTTCAGCGACATCGAGAATGGTATGGCCCTCGGCTAGATCCCGCACAATGGCCTCGTATTTATGGCCCTCCATCCGTGACCCCAGTCCCCTTTTGGGCTGGACAATGATGATATTCCCATCCTCATCAGTTCCAGATGGGAGAACACCCTCATTTTTAGTCTTCTCCCGAAAATTCTTGGACGCCTGCGACTGAGATAACGGCATCAAATTTCCTCCTCAATTGCGTTCCAGCACGCCGGGCAGACGTGATCCACTCTTTGAACCTGTGAAAGTCGCACCAGGGCCACCCAGTGATCCGTTTTGGCACTTTCCTGGCCATCCGGGGGCAAAGGGAGGCGCTGCACATTGGCCAGGTATGCGCGGCCGCAAAAAAAGCACTCCGCGGCAATTTTGAAGGTGTGCAGCCTTTGCTTTGTCCCTGTAATCTCCACAAGTACCTCTCTTTGGCCCGTAAATGGCCCTCTAAGCCATTTTGATGTCTGTAGGGTGTAAACACCCGCCATGACTCCCCAACGCCCTACAGCGCAATCTGGGGTGTTAACACCAACTGAGGCTGAACATCCCTGAAATGGACTGAGGGGTCAACTCTTGGTTTTGGGCAAGGTGTTAACACTGCTCCCCGGCAATCCTTGGAGGCAGCGGGGCCACCTTGCCGCCCTTCACCGCCCTGTCACTTTTCTCACCCACCTTGAGGGTAGGTGAGAAAAGCCAAAGACCACCCTGGAAGCCACCATTTCACCCCTATTTACCCCATGGTATTTTTTGCCGATTTTGACAGCGACACCCTAAAGGGTTCTGTCAACTGTCAAAATGACAAAAATGCCACTGTCATGGGACTAGTCCCGCCCACGGGGGCGCGGGACGATACTAGTCCCATGTGGGCTGTCAAAACACAGACATGGCGACAAAATGGAAGCATGTTTTCAGCATGTTGACAGAACCTAATCCCCACGGACCAAACAGCCTCCGGCTGGCGACATCTTGATGTCACCCTTGTCCAGGGCGGCCTTGACATACCTGTAGGCAGACCTGTCACACACCCCCATGTCATCCATGATCTTTCCCACCAGCTCCTTTTTTGTCACCCCATCCCTGAACGGGATCAAATTGGCGACTTGCTGGGTTGACACTTTAGCCTTCTGCCCACCCTTCCCGCGGAGTTTACTGGTATCAATGTCGTCATTTCGGTTGAAAACAGGGAACTCCCAGGACATCCCAAAAGGGTTGATGGGGGGAAAATTGCGCAGGGTCATGTCCACCACCACGCAATCCTCATCCTCGTGGTCCTGCATTGTGACAATGCTGTCAGGGTCGCGGGCCAGCACCCCGGCGCCACTCATGCGATCCATGGCGGCCCCATCACTGGGGCCACCCTTGCGAAAATGATGTGCAAAAACCACGGCGCAACCGTGTTGCACGGCGATGCTCTCAAGGTTGTTCAGGAGCAGAGCCATGTCGGTGTTGGCGTTCTCCTCGGTGTCCCCGAGGACCTTGTAGAGTGGGTCCAGGATGAGCAGACCGACATTGTGGTGGGTGAGTTGCTCGGTAATCTTTGGCGTCAACTCTTCGAGTGGGGCGGCGTAGCCGCGCAGGTTCCACAACTTGAGATTGGGTAGGTCCTGAATCTCCCGGCTGGCCTTGAGTGAGTTCAGTCTTTTGGCTGCAAAAGGCTCCTGAATCTCCAAATTGAGGTACAAGACTGGTGTTTGAGTTGTGGGAAAACCCCACCAGTGCAGCCCCTCGGACACACAGATGGCCAAGTCCATAAGCATCCACGTTTTACGGCCCTTACTGGCACCGCCCATAATCATCTTGCTACCCTGGTGCAGCACCCCATGGATGAGTTCCGGGGGCAGGATGGGGTCGGTGTGGGTGAGTTCGTTGGCGGCCTTGATGGGCGGCAGGAGGGATGCTCCTAGCAGAAAATCAGCGGGATTGATGGCGTGGCGCATAGTAGATGAGGCGTTGAAATTTGTTGTTGCGTGGCACACCGGGAAGGCGCACGGGTTGGGAAGGCTTGAGCATGGCGGGGTCCATATCCATGGCCTCAACAATGATTTGCAACTCCGGCAGCCACTCCTGGGGTGGCATGTCCATCCACCCGTGCAGGCTCTTCCCGCCGGTGTCGATAATGGCCCGGAGCGGCCAGTGCATGCCGACATTGAACCACCGTAAAACGGCCCCCATCTGCCCCTTGGTGAGCTTGTCGCTCTCCATGACCAGATAGGGCCGGCTCGTCACGTTTGCGTTGCGCCGGGATGTTGTCCCCGGCGCAAAAAGGGCGCTGCACGTAAAGGCACCGGGAGGCTCCGGGGACAGCAACCACTCGTCGGTGGGCTTAAAGTTCTCCGAATGATGTTCCTGTCCCGAGTCCGTGACATCGCCGCACCAAAGACTGCCCTCCATTCCCTCAAACAGCCCCAGAAAGAGGTGCCAATCCTCAATGGGTTCATGGCCGGGGGCCAGTGGGGAGTCAGCCAGAATCTGGTCATACTCCCACTGGTAAACCGGGTCATTCAAGACCCGTTCCAGTTGCTTGCGCCCGGCCGACTTGAGCTGGCGCTCCCTGGACTTGCGCCGAAGATACTCCCGGCGATCCTTTGGGCTGTAGTGGGCCTTGGTGACTGGAATAAAGCCACCCGCTAATTGGCTCCCCTTAAAAGTAAGGCTCCCTGTGTCCTGGTTGCAGAGAACCTTACGCAACTGTCGGTTGGCCTTCTCCACTTCCCCGAGGCAGGACTGGTGTACACAATAAATGGTGGGAACCTTGTCGAGGTACACCCGGCAATCCCGTGGGCCAGTGCGATGGGAGTGGAGATCCTGCCCTGGACACGTCGCGTTCCCCTCCCAGTCGTTGAGCCAATCCACGGCCCCCAACACCTCCTCAGTCGTCTGTTTGCTCCCCATCCTTTTCCCTCCTGAAAACTTCGCTTCTAATAATTGCCCCCAACGCCTTCCGGTCCGGCACCGTGTCGGGCTGGTGCCAGCATCGAACGATGTACCCGTCCCTTGTGTACTTCACCAGCACCATCCCCGGCTCGGGAGGTTCCTGCTCTGTGAGAACTTCCATCCTTTACCTCGGCCTATATTTCTTTCGACTCTGCCACAACTTGAGGCACCACTTAAATTCAGCCCAAGCCTTCTTTAGGTCCTCCTCCTTCCACCAATGCTCGTGTGGCGCGGAAGGCTCCACGGAGTTAATTATTAAATTCATGCACCTCGCCTTGCGGCGTCGCACACTGCGGTAGGCGGCGAGCTGGAGGGCATGCTCGGGCCACGCCCTTGCCCCATACTTGGGGTCCACGGTCTGGGTCTTGAAGTCCACCACCGTCACCTCCCCGTCAATTTTCATAACAGCATCACGGGTGCCGGCAAAGCCTAGCTCCGAGACAATAACCTTTTCCGCCTCCAGCACCCTGTCCACCCGTTCATTAAACCATTCGAGGTACTTATTTAAATAAGGCCGCACCTCATCATCACACACCACGGGCATGCCGACATTGTGCAGCCACACGGCCTCATGGAACCGGGTGCCGAACCCCGCGGCAGTCCTGGACTTGCTGCTGGCCTGTTCCAGGACCACGTCCAGCCACTCATCGAGGGTGCCGGCGAACTGCCGGTGATCCCACGCTGCCTTGAGATTTTCCCTTATTTTCCAGCGGTTTAAGGCATCTTTTTCAAGAATTTTAAGGACACTGGTGACACTCGGGAACAGCCCCGTGCCGGTCTCCTTCTTCTCCCGCCGCGCCTCCCGCAGGGTGGTGGGTTGGCCGTTCTCCTTTCGGTGCGCCGGTGAGCCATCACCCTTGTACCAGTGCGCTGACTCGGAGCCACTGGTGCGTCCCCGGATTTGTTCATCCACATCCGGGCCTTTTATCATAATAGACATCCTGAAATCCTCTCTTGATTGTTATTTAAATAACAAGGCGCACCCCGGCTTTATGCGATTATCCGGGGCGGGGGTGATACAATAACCAGTGAACATTCGAGGCACCGCCGCAATCCCCTGCGCCCTGTGGGCCGCTAGGCCCAAATATCAAAGTCCTCGGGGAGTTTGTTTTTATCCTCCCCGAGGGTTATTAGAACGGCACCGCCTCGCTTGGCTCGTGGTCGGTGTTGGTTCCTTTTTTTTTGCCCTTCGCGAACTCCGGGCTGGCTGCGATGCGTTCCTTGAGCCAGTCAGGGAACCCGCGGTACGTGTCCGTGTCACCTTCATCGGCGGAGTATTCCATGAGGTCCCGCACGCGATCCGGGCAGTCCATGCCCTTGGGCAGCTTGGAGATATTGGCAATGACGGCGTACTCACCCCCGGTGGCCTTTTGCTTGTGGCCCACTTGCACCATGCAGGTCTTGTCCAGCAGCTTGCCGACATCGAAGCCTTCCAGTTCCGTGCTGTTAAAGGGCTTGCCGCGCCAGCTTTCGAGGTGCTTGCGAAGCGTGGCCTTCTCGTGGAGGCTTGCCGTGTATTCCTTGGAGATAATGGGGTTCCAAGTATCCCCCTCCTGCCCGGTAAACTCCACCGTGGGCAGCTCCCAGGTGAGCCGTATTTTACGTTTCAGGGACTTCTCCCCGCTCCATTCCTCCTCCTGTGTGCCGAGGTCCACAATCTGCACACACCGTGCCGGTAGGTTCTCTGCGGGGGGGAGTTGTCGTTGCATGGTGCCTTCGTTGGCACCCATTACTGTTATTGCCATGGGTTTCCTTTCTTTGGTTTAGGTTAAAAACTCGCCGCGAATAATTCGGAACAGGTCATGTGCCTCCATGGTGACGTACCAGGGGGAGTGATCCTCCTTGTGCCACACGGATGCCAGCGTGTTGACCTTGCGGTCACGCTCGGCCTGCTCGATGGCGGCCCGCAGCTTGGCCCCCATAAAAGTTTTATGCCCCTTCGCCTCAACATGCAGCCAGGGGAGGGAGTCACATAAGACATCCGCGCCCTCGCTGGCCCCGGCCCTGACCTGCATGAATCCACCACGCTTCGCAGGGTAACCCTCGTCCGTAAACAGGCGGGCCAGCTCCCGCTCCCGGCGCTTGCCCTTGGCTCGTGAGTTAGGCACTGGCGCACCCCCTTAAAATCCACAGCACGGCAAAAGCCAGTGGTGACAAGGCTATGATTATTCCCCCTACCTCCGTGGCGAGGTTATAGTTCTCCCAAGGTTCCCGCTTTTTCATTCTTCCTCCAAGTTGATCATAAAACTTCGCACCCACCTCAACACCTCATCGGCATTCTCAAAATCATGCCCGTGCTTTAATTTATTCCGGCACTGACCCTCCAAGTTCCACAGGATGCTGTGGTAATGGGTTGACTTTAAGTAGTGCCGCAACTCCTCCTCGCTGCCGTTGATGGTGAGGGTGAGGGGTTGCGTGGGTTCAGGTTTCATTCCGCCCCCTCACACGTACACCCAAAGTCCCCACACTCGCTGCAATACTCGTCCTCATGGTCGAACCCCATGTAGTCCATGTGCCGCATCTCGGCCTCGTGGTCAGACTTATCACTCATTCATCAACTCCTGCATAAAGCATTAAATGCTTACTCATTTTTTCAAGGCACTTCCTCAAGGCCATATTCTCCCATGAAGCCCTTTTACGTGGCGTGATGTCCCCATGTATAAAACGTGTTTTTGGAAAAGTGAGAAAATGGAGGGGCAGACTGTAGTGGGCATGTAGCTTCTCCCCTGTAAGTTCTCCGTCACGAATAACCGACCCCACAAGGTGGTAGTCAGGGAGTTTCCCTTCCCTGGTGAAGATGGGAGGGAGAAGTTTAACCTCAATCTTGAGACTCATTATTTATCTCCTTGTACAAAGTCCTAAAAGCTACCTCTGCCGTATCCGGCAC